>Ga0315278_10001601_pt1 | contig 19964 bp, 15 predicted proteins | sample YL17G06_0_MG_FD_203880 | JGI IMG/M metagenome (GOLD analysis project Ga0315278, IMG submission 203880) | Sediment microbial communities from Yellowstone Lake, YNP, Wyoming, USA - YL17G06_0 | ecosystem: Environmental > Aquatic > Freshwater > Lake > Sediment | place: USA: Wyoming | collected... | reverse complement strand
ACCGATGGCCACCGGCTCCCCTTTTTTCCCCAGGATGCACATCTTCTCGCACTGATCCTCCTGGGGACAGACCCGGCCGCAAACCGCCGGCAGGCTGTTCATCTCCTTAAGCTTGCGGGCCGCCCCCAAAAAATCGTCCTGGAGGATCAGCCAGATAAACGAGGGGATGTCAATGGAAACCGGACACCCCGCCACGCAGGCCGGCTTCTTGCATTGCAGGCACCGGCTTGCCTCCAATTTGGCAAGCTCCGCCGGGTACCCGCAGGGAACTTCTTCAAAATTCCTGGCTCGAACCCTTGCTTCCTGCTCGGGCATCTTTTGCCGGGGAGTCGGCTCTTTCTTCTTCTTTTCCGGTGTTTCCGCCGTCACCGTTTCCCTCCGCAGCAGGCGCCGCCGGCGTGCTGGAAAGCTTCCAGAGATTTTTTCTCATCGGGCAGATAGGCCCTCTGGCGCTTCACGAGCTCGGCGAAGTTGACCTCGTGGCCGTCAAACTCCGGCCCGTCCACGCACACAAAGCGGGTTCTCCCGCCCACGCTCACCCGGCAGGCCCCGCACATTCCCGTGCCGTCCACCATGATGGGATTCAGGCTGACGACCGTCTTCAGATTTCGGGTCCTCGTGAGGTTACAGACGACCCGCATCATGGGCACGGGTCCGACGGCCACGACCAAGTCGATGTGGGTGCCTTGATCCAGCAAATCCTGCAAGGCGTCGCTGACAAATCCGTGATAGCCATAGCTGCCGTCGTCGGTGCAGACCCGCAGAAAATCGGAAACCTTGCCCATTTCTTCCCCGAGGATCAGGAGGTTTTTGGTTCGGGCTCCGACGATCGATAGGACGCGGTTCTCCGCCAGGCGCATCCCTTTGGCAATGGGGTATACCGGGGCGATCCCGATTCCCCCGCCGATGCAGGCTACCGTGCCGAATTTTTCCAGGTGCGTGGGATTCCCCAAGGGCCCGATGAGATCCAAGAGGGAATCGCCCTTGGAGAACGTGCCGAGATGGGCCGTTGACTTGCCTACTTCCTGGAAGATAAGCGTGATCGTCCCCGCCTCCGGATCGGCGTCCGCGATCGTCAGGGGAATGCGCTCCCCTTCTTCGTGGGTCCGCAAGACAATAAATTGTCCGGGCTTCCTTTTGCGGGCGATTTCCGGCGCCAGCACCTTAAGCTGCTTGACCGCACTCGCCAGAACCCGGGCTTCGACAATGGGAAACACCTTGGCCTCTCCTTTCTCCGGAATGAATCGGAGCTTTAATTCGCACGGGGAAAAATGCTTCTTTGGAAAATGCCCGCTTTTTGGACGGAAGGTTCCCGATATGATTTTTAAAAAATGGGTATCACAGCCTTTTCGCTCTTGTCAAGCGAATTGGAAAGTTCAAATCGGAGACAAAAAGCCCCGGCGGCCGGCTGAAAGCGGATCGCCGAAGGCTCCTTAAATCACTTTATTCAAAGCGTACTCAATAATGCCTTCGGCTCCTTTTTTTAAAAGCAGAGGAATGAGCTCGCGCACCACCTCTTCCCGAACCACCACTTCCACGGAGTACCAGTCGCTTTGATACAGGGAGGCCACGGTGGGAGCATTCAAGCACGGGAGAATGGGGATAATCTCCTGAAGATTTTTCTCCGGGATATTCATCTTCAGGCCCACCATCCGGTTGGCCCCGAGGGCCGCTTTGAGCAGGGTCGAGATCTGGAGGATCTTTTCCTTCTTCCAAGGGTCCGCCCAGGCTCCCTTGCTGGCGATCAACCGCGGGGTTGATTGCATGAGCTCGTGGACGATCCTAAGGCCGTGGGCCCGGATCGTCGAACCCGTCTCCGTTACATCCACGATCGCGTCCACGAGGCCCTCGACCACTTTGGCCTCGGTTGTCCCCCAGGAGAATTCGACCTTCACCTGGATTCCTCTCTCGGAGAAATATCGCCGGGTGAAGGCGACGAGTTCCGTGGCCACTTTTTTCCCCTCGAGGTCTTCCAGTTTTTTGATCGGGGAATCCTCCGTCACCACCAAAACCCACCGGGCCGGGCGGGGGCTTTCCTTGGAATAGATCAGTTCCTGGACTTCCACGACCTCGCTGTTGTTTTCCAGGATCCAATCCTTACCGGTGATGGCGGCGTCCAGGACCCCTTCTTCTACATACCGGGATATCTCCTGGGCGCGGATGATGGCGCAGGCAAGTTGCGGGTCGTCGGTCGCAGGAAAATAATTCCGGGTGCTCACCTTGATGACCCACCCGGCCTTTTGGAAAAGCTCGATCGTGGCCTTTTCCAGACTTCCTTTGGGGATGCCGAATTTCAGTTTATCCACCATAAACCTCCTTGGGATCGAAGACCCGTTCGCCGACCGTTTCCAACCGCCCGTCCGCCACGCGGCGATAAAAGCAGGACCGATAGCCCGTATGACAGGCGGCCCCGCCGATCTGCTCCACCTTCAAGAGGAGGGCATCGTTATCGCAGTCGAGAAAGACTTCCTTGACGATTTGGACATTTCCCGAAGTTTCTCCCTTGAGCCAGAGCTTTTTTCGGGAACGGGACCAGAAACAGGCCTTCCCCGTTTCCCGGGTCTTGGCCCAGCTCTCCCCGTTCATATAGGCAACCATCAGGACCTCCCCGGTTTTCCAGTCCTGAACGATCGCCGGGATCAGTCTATTCCCGCGATTGAAATTAATCTGAACTTCTGCCATGAGGTCCCTCACAAATAGGATTCCTGCTCCTTTTTCGAATATAGTCCTCTCTTGGCGTCATGAAAAGATGTTTTTTCCTCTTTTTTTGCATTCCTCAAAGGAGTTCCGCCTTTCTAAAAAGCATTCGCCGGGCGTTGCTTCGCTGGGGAAAATATCACCAAAGAAAGGAAAGTTTTCTGGATCATCTCCCATTTAGCTTGGTGGTTCGGACCCGCTTTGACGTTCCCCGGACAAGGGGCAGGCGGCGAAGACAAAAACGGCCGGGATTTAACCTGCCCGCCCCATCCTCCTCCCTTTCCGCAAAGAGACGCGGGGGGAAAGGGATCGCTTGGCTAAAAACGGCGGAAGCCCGCATCCAGCAAAAGAAGAACCAGCGCCTTTTTTGGCGAGGCGCCTGCCCTTTTGCCCGGGCAGGGGACTTATCTGCCATAGGGAAAATCCTCGGTCTTCCGAACCCATCAAAAATACGGCCTTTTCTGAAAGAATACTGCTTTTCTTTTCAACTAAATGGGAGATGATCCAGTTTTCTCAACTTCCCTCTCACCCTTTTCTGACATCCACGGTGTTGTCGTAAAAAGTGCTCCCCTTGCCGCGATCGGTCAACCGTTGGGATGTAAGGGCGTTCACGGAGCCTTTGCCCGGGCAGTGCTCCAGCCACCACACCCCTTCCGCGACCACGACCCCGGAGGGAACGCGGGGGGTTGTTTTCAAAATAAAGGTCGCTTCGCCGAGCTGGTTGAAGGCCGTCACGGGCTCCCCCTCCTTCAGACCCTTCTCTTTGGCGTCGAAGGGGTTCATCTGCAGAAACATGGCCTTTTCTTTCGTCCGCAGATCGTCGCGCTCGCGAAAAGAGGAATTCAAACCGAACAGGCTCGGGCCGGTCATCAACCGGAAGGGGAAATCCCCCCCATAAGGAGGGGAATAGACCGGCAACGGCTGGGGTTCCCTTGGATTTCGGATTTCGATTTTCCCGGAAGGGGTTTTGAATTGCATTTTCCCGTTTTCCGGAAAAGGGATCTCCACGGCTTTCCCCGCCTGAAAAGCGTCCCCATCGATTCCTTCCCGCAGGGGGTTGGGAATGGAGACCAGAAGGTCGATCAGATCATCCGCCGACTGCCGGAAAAAAGGCTCGGGGAATCCCATGGCCTCGGCCAGAAGGGAAAAGACCTCCCGGTTGGATTTGCTCTCGCCCACGGGAGGGATCAGAGCCTCGGCCCGTTGAATGCAGTACGTGCCGTAAGCGCGGTAAAGATCGCTGTGCTCCAGCGAGCTCGTCGCCGGAAGGACCAGGTCGGCGTAGCGGGCCGTGTCCGTCATGAACCTCTCGTGAACAACCGTGAAAAGATCCTCCCTCGCCAGGCCTTTCAAGACCTGGCTCTGGTCCGGGGCCACCGCCGCCGGGTTGGAATGATAGACGTACAGGCTCTGAACCGGCGGGCTTTTAAGCTGATTCAAAGCTTCCCCCAATTGGTTCATGTTTACGAGGCGGGGCCTCCCCGTCAGAAAATCTTCGCGCAGGACCTCCTTCATGGCAAAAGCGCCTCCGCTGCTGGTGCTCGCCAGGCATCCACCCCCCTTTCGGGCATGGGCGCCGACTAAGGCGGGCAGGCAGACAATGGTGCGAACGGTCATGGCCCCGTTGCCGTAGCGGGAAAGGCCCGCCCCCAGGCGGATAAAGGGGGCTCTGGCCCTTCCGTACGCCTTGGCCATGGCTTCCAGGTTTTCCCTGGGAAGCCCGGTCAAATGGCTGACTCTCTCCGGGGGATAATCGGGGAGAACGTTCTTTTTGAAATCCTCAAAACCTTGCACATAGGCATCGACAAAAGCCCGGTCGATTCGCTCGTCCCGAACCAAGAGGTGCATCATTCCCAGGGCCAAGGCGCCGTCGCTTCCGGGGCGAACGATAAAGACCTGATCGGCCGCCGGCGAAGTCGGCGTCTCGTAGGTCTCGATTAGCCAGATCCTGGCTCCCTTCTCCTTTGCTCTCCTTACGCAGTTCAGAAAGTGGATATTTGTGGCGGCGGCGTTGATCCCCCAAAGAATGATCAAATCGCTCTCCTCCGCCTCCTGCGGAGGCGGACCCGCCGTTTCACCCATGATCGCTTTCCAGCCGGCCTCTTTCGCCGAAGAGCAAATCGTCCGTTCCAGGCGGGAAGCGCCCAAGCGGTGGAAAAAGGGGTGCCCGGCATTGCGTTGCACCAACCCCATGGTCCCGGCATAGGAGTAAGGAAGAATGGCTTCGGCCCCGTGGCGGTTGATGATCTTTTTCCATTCCGCCGCAATCACCCCCACGGCCTCATCCCAGGACCCGGGCCGAAACAACCCGGCCCCCTTGGCTCCCTCACGAAACAGCGGGCGGGTAAGGCGCCGAGGGGAGTGAACCGTATCCTGGTACCGGTTCATCTTAGGACAAAGGGTTCCCCGCGTGAAGGGATGGTCCGGGTCTCCGCTCACTTTGGCGGCTTTCCCCTCCCGCACTTCCACCAGGAGCCCGCACGCATCCGGGCAATCGTAAGGGCATACAGATCTTTTCACTTCCGCGGACACATTCTCCTCCCTTTCCTTTTCACCCTGGAAAATCGGCCGTCCGCGCCAACGGGGCGCGGAAATACAGCATGGAGGTTCCTCTTCCGGCGCTGAGGTAAAGGGCTCCATTTTTCGGCCAGGAGACACTCAGGGATCTGCAGGTCCTTGCCGATAAATTGTAAGTCGGATCTTGGAATCCTGAATTTCATTATAGCGCTTTTTGAATTTCCCCCAAGAGTAAATTCAAATAGACAGGGCAGGCGCTGCGGGAGGGAGGGGCGGACCTTTTCGGCAGGCCCGGCACCGTCTCGGAATCCCCCCTTGTCCGGCACTCTTGCTGGGGTTTCCTTTTCCATTTGACGATCACCCGCCATTTATGCTAAATTGTTGATTATCTTAAATATTTTGGAAAAAGGGCCTTGATGAATCCCAGGATTTTTAGAGAATATGACGTTCGCGGCTTGGTGGACATTGATTTGAGCGATGAAGTCGTTTATTCCCTCGGCCGGGGTTTTGCCACATATATTTCCCGGTTAGGAAAGAGGAACGTCGTTGTGGGTAGAGACGGGCGTCTCAGTTCTCCCCGCTTCCGCGACTCCCTGGTGGCAGGGATGGTTGCCGGAGGGTTGGATGTCGTGGATGTAGGCGTCTGCCCAACTCCGGTTTTTTACTTTTCTCTATTTCATCTGGACCGGGACGGCGGGGTAATGATCACCGGAAGCCACAACCCGCCAGAATTTAACGGGTTCAAGATATGTATCGGGAAAACCACTCTCCATGGAAAGGCGATTCAGGAACTCCGCCAGATCGTCGAAGAGGGGAAATTTGTCACGGGAGAAGGGGCGGTCTCTTCTCGGGAAATCATCCCGGATTATCAGGACTATCTTTTGAAGAGCATCCGCCTGGAAAGAAAACTGAAGGTGGTCATCGACAGCGGCAACGGGACGGGCGGGGCCGTGGCCCCAAGAGTTTTTCGGGATTTGGGATGTGAGGTCATCGACCTGTTCTCGGAAGTCGACGGCCGGTTCCCGAACCATCATCCCGATCCCACGATCCCGGAAAACATGCGCGCCCTGATCGCCAAAGTCCTTGAGACCGGCGCCGAGTTGGGAATCGGCTTCGACGGGGATGCGGACCGCATCGGCGCCGTGGATCATCTCGGCAACATCATCTGGGGCGACCAGCTTTTGGTCCTTTTTTCCCGCGAAGTCCTAAGCCGCCATCCGGGGGCCACCATCGTCTCCGAGGTCAAATGCTCCCAGAACCTCTATGAGGACATTGCCAAACACGGGGGGCGGGGCATCATGTGGAAAGCGGGCCATTCCCTTCTCAAGAGCAAGATGAAGGAAGAGGGCGCGCTCTTAGGGGGAGAGATGAGCGGGCATATCTTCTTCGCCGACCGGTATTTCGGATACGATGACGCCATTTATGCGTCCTGCCGGCTCTTGGAGATTCTATCCCGCTCGAACCGGAGGATCCCGGAGCTTTTGGGCGATCTTCCCAAGACCTGGACCACGCCGGAAATCCGGGTGGATTGCCCCGACGAGCAGAAGTTCGACCTGGTGGAAAAGGTTCGGGAATCCTTTCGCAAAGAAATCCCCCTGGTGGAGGTGGATGGGGTGCGGCTCCTGTTCCCGGACGGGTGGGGTCTGGTTAGGGCCTCGAACACCCAGCCGGTCCTGGTCCTGCGCTTCGAAGCCGGCTCGGAAAAACGCCTGCGGGAAATCCGGGAGTTAGTGGAAAAGAGAGTGGCTAAGTTTTCTTAAATCGCAGAAATTATTATCACCGCCGAGATCGCAGAGAACGCAGAGAAAGAATTTTAGATCAAAAGCAAAGATCTCGGAAACAGACTTTTGGGCTTTTTGAGAATTGATTTTTTTATTCTCTGCGGTCTCTGCGCTCTCTGCGGTAAAAATTCATCCGGAAAGAAACGAAATGAAAAACGACTCCGTTTATGCGGTCATCATGGCCGGCGGCGGGGGGACACGGTTTTGGCCCTGGAGCCGGGAAAAACGCCCCAAGCAAGTTCTCCCGATTCTTTCGGACCGGTCCATGATCTGGGAGACCGTGGAGCGGATTCGCCCCTTTGTTCCCCCGGAAAAAATTTACATCGTCACCGCCCGCTCCCAGGTCGCCGACCTGCGCCGGGAAATCCCCCAGATCCCGGAAGAAAACCTCCTGGCCGAACCGGTGGGGAGGAATACCGCGCCCTGTCTCTGTCTGGCGGCCATCCAGATTCGTCGGAAAGACCCCCGCGGGGTGATGATCGTCCTCTCCGCCGATCATTACCTCGGCAATCACCGGGGCTTCTTAAAAACGCTTCGCGCCGCCGTTGACTTTGCCCGGAAACAGGACTATCTCGTTACGCTGGGGGTCGTCCCCACCGGACCCGAAACCGGGTACGGATATATCGAAAAAGGAAGACTCCTCGCCAAAACCCGCGGGCTGTCGGTTTTGCAGGCGAAATCCTTCCGCGAGAAACCGTCTCTTCCCAAGGCTAAGGCCTATCTCCGAACCGGGAAATATCTTTGGAACAGCGGGATGTTCGTCTGGAGAGCGGATGTTTTTTGGGAAGCGGTGGGACGTCATCTCCCCGGGCTTTACGCGGAAATGCGCCGTCTGGAGAAAACCCTGGGGACCCGCCGCGAAAAAAGGGCCTTGGAAGCGGCCTACGCCTGCTGCCCTGCCATCTCCGTGGATTACGGCATCCTGGAGAAGGCAAAGAATGTGGCTTTGATCGAAGGACAATTTTCCTGGAATGACGTGGGAAGCTGGGCTGCTCTCGGCAAAATCTTCGCGCCGGATAAAAACGGCAATGCCCTGGTCTTCCACCCCCGGGCGGGGCAAGGCCGAAGCCTTCTTCTCGACAGTTCGGGGTGCATAGTCCGCAGCGAAGAAAGATTGATCGCCCTAATCGGCATGAAGGACACGGTCGTCGTCGAGGCGGGCAATGCCTTTCTCGTCTGCCCGCGCGACCGCTCCCAGGATGTGAGGCGGGTCCTGGAGGAACTGAAAATCCGAGGGTGGAAGGAATACCTGTGATCCCGGATTGCAGATTGGGAATAAAGCGATTCACCGCAGAGAGCGCAGAGCACGCAGAGAAAAATATTCAAATATTTTTTTAATAAACTTTTTCCCTGACCCATTATCTTTTTGAAATTTATTATCTCTGCGCTCTCTGCGAGCTCTGCGGTGAAATTTTCTTTAAGGCGTTTTTTATGTTGATCATCCCGGCCATCGATATTCGCGGCGGAAAATGCGTCCGCCTTTTTCAGGGTGATTACGGGAAAGAGACGGTTTACGCCGAAGATCCGGCGGAGATGGCCCGCCGCTGGATCGCGCAGGGAGCCGGGCTTCTTCATCTTGTCGACCTGGACGGCGCTCGCGAGGGGGCCCCGCGAAACCGGGAAACCATCCGGCGGATCCTGAAGGTCTCTTCCATCCCCGTCCAGATCGGCGGAGGAATTCGCACTCTAACCGACATGGAAGACTACCTGTCTTCCGGGGCCAGCCGGGTCATTCTCGGAACGGCTGCTTATGCCGACCCCGAATTTCTTGCCGCGGCCTGCCGGCGTTGGCCCGGACAAATTGCCGTAGATATCGCGGTTCGGAGCGGGAAAGCCGCCATCTCGGGCTGGACCCGGGAAACCGCCATGCCGGCTCTGGAACTTGCCAGGAACTGCGAGTCTCTCGGCGCCTCCTGGGTCATCTACACCGACATCCTGCGGGATGGAGCCCAGCAGGGAATCAACGTGGAAAGCACCCGGGTCTTCGCCCGGGCGTTACGCACCCCGGTCTTTGCCTCCGGAGGAGTCTCGACGATTGAGGATATCGTTTCCCTCCTTCCGCTCGAGCCGGAGGGGGTCCGGGGCGTGATCGTGGGCCGGGCCCTGTATGCGGGAACCTTGGATTTGCGGGAAGCCATTTCCCGGGCGGAAAGGAACCAAGGCTGAAATGCTCACAAAAAGGATCATCCCCTGCCTGGATGTAAAAGACGGCCGGGTAGTAAAAGGCACAAACTTCACCCACCTCCGGGATGCCGGGGACCCGGTCGAAAACGCGCGGGAGTATGACCGCCAGGGAGCGGACGAGCTGACTTTTCTGGATATCACCGCTTCCTCGGAACGTCGGAAAATCATTCTGGACGTGGTGCGCCGCACGGCGGAAGAGGTTTTTATGCCTTTAACCGTGGGAGGAGGCGTCCGAAGCCTGGAGGACATCCGGGAACTCCTGCAGGCGGGAGCGGATAAAGTCTCGATCAATACGGCCGCGGTAAACAACCCCGAATTAGTCCGGGAGGCCTCCGAAAAATTCGGAAGCCAGTGCATCGTTGTGGCCATTGACGCCAAAAGAAAGCCCTCCTCTCCGGATCGTTGGAGCAAAGCGGAAAGAGTCCTTCGCGGGGAAGGCGGACCCCTCGCCTTAGATCTTTTCTGGGAAGTTTTTATCCACGGGGGAAGAACGCCCACCGGCCTGGACGCCCTAAGTTGGGCTCGCAAAATGGAGGGCTACGGCGCCGGGGAAGTTCTTCTTACAAGCATGGATCGGGATGGGACCCAAATCGGCTACGACCTTCCCCTGACCCGGATCTTCTCCGACTCTTTGAATATTCCGATCATCGCCTCCGGGGGGGCCGGCACCTTGGAACATCTGCGGGAGGCCCTGGTCTTCGGGAAGGCGGACGCCGTTTTAGCCGCCTCGATCTTTCATTACCGGCAGCATACGGTCGAACAGGCAAAGGAATTCCTGCGAGAGAAGGGGATACCGGTCCGGAAGGATTTTCCTACGGCTAAGGACATGAAATAAAACCAAAAAATACTTTCAAAAATCATTTGACATATGTTACGACTTTGGTGTATTATATATAATTTATGGGTATTATAAAGTTCAAAAATCGTATAATTTCAAATGAAAATCTCACCTACTGATCAACCCCCGCCGGCAATGCGGATCTGAAAAGGGTGAGTTTTTCGTCTATATTCCTATTTTTTTTGAATTTACCTATGATGGTGTTGCAAAAAGACAGGAGAACAATGACTTTGTAAAAAGATCCAGAGGCAAGGCGCGCTCATAGCCAAACAGTCCAATAGTCTCATGGTCTTGTAGCCAACTAAACGACTATTGAACGGATGACGATCCGACTCATTCGGAGTGAAACGCCGCAGATGGACTTTTTACGAAGCCATCGCTAATATTTCTAAAAATATACAGTCGGTTCTGGAGGGGGGGAGAAAATGAATGCCGGGGGTCAAAGTCAAAGAAGGTGAGTCCTTCGAAAATGTCCTGAAACGTTTTAAGAAGCAATGCGAAAAGGCCGGAATCCTATCGGAAATCCGCAAACGGGAGCATTACGAAAAGCCCAGCGTCAAGAGGAAAAAGAAAGCCTTGGCGGCGCGTAAACGGGCCATGAAGCGAATGCGGATTTACGAAGAATAACCAAGCATGTCCCTACGAGAACGGATCGAAAAAGATTTCACGGACGCGCTTAAGGCCCGCGACGAAAGAAGACTTTCTGCCCTGCGCCTTTTTAAGACCGACCTGAAAAAACGCGAAGTGAGCGGTCAAAAAAAGGAGGCGACGGATGCGGAAGCGATGGAGGTTTTGTCCTCCCTCGTGAAGCAGAGGCGGGAGTCCATTCGTTTGTTCCAGGAAGGGCAGCGGCAAGATCTGGTCGCGAAGGAAGAAGCCGAATTGAACATCCTTCTCGCCTATCTTCCTCAACCCTTGTCCCCATCGGAACTTGAAGGGCTGATCGACCAGACGGTTGCCGAAATCCAGGCGACCGGCCCCAAAGACCAAGGGAAAGTCATGAAAGCCGTTATGGGCAAGGTCATGGGCCGGGCCGATGGGAAAGCTGTCAGCGAAATCGTTAAACAAAAATTATCCAAAATGGCGGGTTGAGCCCCTCCGGGGTTCGGCTCGCCCCATATTCATTCCGAGACCCTGAAATCGCTCGGGAAGAATGGTTCCGGGGAGGGACTTTTATTTTTCTTTCTCGGTATCAGGCAAGAACATCCTGGGATCGCATTGGCATTTCTCTCCAAAGAATCGCGAAATCAGGGAAAGCGTTTCCCCCGTTTCCAACCTCCACCTCACGTTTTACGAGAATCCTGCGCGGTTTATTCCAAAACATCCACGGGGGAAAAAAGATCACGGCGTTCCTTTCTTTGAAACCGGAAAGACCGCCGGGAATTCAAATCTCCGAGTTTGAGGCAAATCCATGGAGGAGCGCGCGCTCCGCGTTTTAGAATTTTTTCCGTTTCTGCAGACCCTGAAGGCCTACGCCGCGACCGAGGTCGGGCAGGCGGTTTGTCTCTCGCTGCGCCCCTTCCGGGAAAAAGAGGAAATTGAATCCCTCCTCCAGGAAACGGGGGAGGCCTCCCGGGTTCTGGAGGAAGAGGGAAACCTGCCTCTGCCGGGGACGCTCGAAGTGCGTCCTCTCCTTCCCCGCGCCCGCGCCGAAGGGGCCTGCCTTCTCCCGGAAGACCTCCTCGCCATCCGGAGCACGCTCGGCGCTTCCTCCCGGGTCAAACGTTTTCTGGCAAAGGCCCCTCCCCGGTACCCACGCCTCCAGGGCTTGGGGGAGAGGTTGCCCGAGTTTGAAGACCTGCGCGAAAGCCTCCAAGCCGCCATCGGACCGCGCGGCGAAATCTTGGATTCGGCCAGTGCGGAACTGGCCCGCCTCCGCCGCGAGATCCAGCAGGCCCGCGGCCGGATCCGGGCTTCTCTGGAGGCTCTCTGGGGACAGGAAAACCTGCGGAAAATTTTCCAGGAACAGATCATTACCCTTCGGAGGGATCGCTACGTTCTGGCGGTGAAAGCGGAATGCAAAAACGCCCTTCCCGGAATCATTCACGACCAGTCACAGTCCCGGGCCACCTTCTTTGTCGAACCTCTGGCCACGGTGGAAGAGAACAACGATCTCAATCTTCTCGTTCAGGATGAAAAGGAAGAAGAGCGGCGGATCCTCCTCGAACTCACGGCGTGGATCCGGGAAGAAAGCGAAGCGATTTCCCGCGCCGTGGACCTTCTCGGCCGGCTGGATCTGATCTTCGCCAAAGCCCAATATGCCCGATCCGCCCGCGCCGCCGTTCCGGTCCTCAACGAAGAGGGGATCTGGGATCTGCGCCGGGCCCGCCATCCCCTTCTGGATCCCGGGGTTACGGTCCCGGTCCATCTCCTCCTGCAAAAGGGGCAAAGCACCCTGATCCTGACCGGCGCCAACACCGGAGGGAAGACGGTTTCGTTGAAAACGCTCGGTCTTTTGACCCTGATGGCGCAGTGCGGCATCCCCATCCCCGCCGAGGAAGGAAGCCGGGTAGCCGTGGTGCAAAAGATATTCGCCGACATCGGCGACGAGCAGAGCCTGCAGGATAACCTGAGCACGTTCTCGGCGTGGATCCGGACCACGGCCCGGATTGTCCAGGAGGCCGATGCCGCTTCCCTTGTCCTCCTGGATGAGGTCGGAGGAGGGACCGACCCCGCCGAAGGGGCCGCCTTGGCCATGGCCCTGATCGACCGCCTGCGCGCCCAGGGCGCCAAGACGGCGGTTACCACCCATCTCCATCTGCTCAAGGCCTACGGGTCCCTTCATCCCGATGTGGTCAATGTGTCCGTAGAGGTCGACCTGGAAACCCTTCGTCCGACCTACCGCCTGATCTATGGGCGCCCGGGAGAAAGCTACGCCCTGCTCATGGCGGAAAAGTACGGAATGCCCCCGGAGCTGCTCGAGCAGGCGAAAAGCTACTTAGGCGAGGGGGATCGAAAGGTGGGCGAACTCCTGGCCGCCTTAGAGCGAAACCAGCAGGAATGGGAGAACAAGATCCGGGAAGCCGAGGGCCTGAAGCGGGAAGCGGAGACGGATCGGGAACAAGCCCGCGCCCTCCTTCTCCGGGCAAAAGCGGAGAAGGAAGAACGGTTGGAAAAGGCCCGGGACGAATCCCGGCAAGTCATCCAGGAAGCGCGGGAAGAGCTTCGGCGGCTGATTTGGGAGTTCAAGGCACAGGGGCAAAGCGATGTTCATGGTCTCGACCGGGCCATCCGGGAAAAGGAATCGAGCCTGCGGCAATCCTTCTCTAAAGAGGAAGAGGGATCGGAAACCGGCAAACCGGCCCGGATTTTTCGTTTGGGTCTGGAATCCGACGGAACCCTTCCCGCTCCTCGGAGGCGAAACGACCGTTTCGGGGAAAAAAACCGGCCCGGCGGGAGAGAAGAACAATTTTTTTCCGGTTCGGTGCAGTATGAAGTCCCGGCGGCCGCCCGCGAACTTAAAATCGTCGGGTTTCGGGTCGAAGAAGCGCTTCCCCTGGTGGACAAAGCCATCGATGAAGCTCTCCTGGGAGGGTTGCGGGAACTGCAAGTCATTCACGGGGCCGGAACCGGGCGACTTCGAAAGGCCGTGCGGGATTATTTGCGGAAACACGATTTCGTGGAGAATTTTGGACCGGGTGGCCCCGGCCGAGGGGGCGACGGCGTCACGGTCGTGGAGGTCGGACCAACGGCGCGCAAGGGGCGCCCCAGGATGCCCCGGACGGTGCTTGAATGAAGGGCGGGATTCCCGAGGAAAAAATCGCCGAGATCAAGGAGAAGGCCCGCCTGGTCGAGGTCGTCTCCGATCATGTTTCCCTGCGGAAAGCGGGGAAAAACTATTTGGGTCTGTGCCCGTTTCACTCGGAGCGAACCCCTTCCTTCACGGTGAATGAGGAAAAGGGCATTTTCCATTGCTTCGGATGCGGCGTCGGTGGGAGTGTGTTCAACTTTCTGATGCGGACGCACAATTGGACGTTCCCGGAAGCCGTGCGCGAGCTGGCCAAGCGCTATCACGTCGCGCTTCCGGAGTGGGAGCTGTCCGAGGAAGAGAAGCGCCGCCGGAGCCTGAAGGCGCGCCTGTTCGAGATCAACGAAGCGGTCGCCGAGTATTATCACGGCCTCCTCCTTTCCCAGAAGGAAGGAGAGGAGGGAAGGAAATACTTTTCCGGACGGGGGCTCTCCGCCGAAACCATCCGGGAACACCGCTTGGGCTTTGCGCCCTCGGCCTGGGATTCCTTGGTCCTCTTTTTCCAGAAAAAAGAAATCCCCCCGAACCTGGCAGAAAGTTTGGGGCTCATTATTCCTCGGAAAGCAGGGACCGCCCCTGCCGGACGACCGAATCATTTCGACCGATTCCGCCGCCGGGTGATTTTTCCCATCATCCAGGAGGCGGGACGGATCGCCGGCTTCGGCGGACGAATTGTGGATGATTCCCCGGGGAGCGAAGGTCTGCCGCCGCCCAAATATCTGAACTCCCCGGAATCGGCCATCTACAGCAAAGGGCAGATGTTTTACGGGTGGAACGCCGCCAAGGGGCCGATCCGGGAAACCGGAACCGCCCTGATCGTCGAAGGCTATATGGACCTCCTCTCCCTTCACCAGGAAGGGATTCGCAACGTCGTCGCCTCTTTGGGCACCGCCTTGACACCGGCCCAGGTGAACCTGCTGGCACGCCATGCCCGGGAAGCGGTTCTGGTCTTTGACGCCGACGAAAGCGGCCGGAAAGCCGCGCAGCGGAGTCTGGAGCTTTTTTTGGCCGAGGGGTTTTCGGCCAAAATCGCCTCCCTCCCCGCGGGATTTGATCCCGACAGTTTCGTGCGGAAGGAAAAGGCCTCCGGCTTCCGGCGCATCCTGGACGAGGCCGTTCCGGTCGTCGATTATATGCTCCAGCAGGCGCTGCGCCGCCACGGGACCCAGACCGTCGAAGGGAAAGTCCGGATCGTGAGGGAAATCCTTCCCGCCTTGAACCGGTTGTCGGATCCCTTGGAACAGAATTTGTACGTGGAACAGATCGCCCAAAGGCTCGGGTTGAAGGAATCGCAGCTTCGCGATTCCCTGCAGCGGCGGGAGGATCCGCCTCAGGCCGGCCCCGGGCCGGCCAAGCCGGCCCCTCCTCCGGGGCCGGTCCACGAACGAATTCTGCTGCAGCTCATGCTTCTTCACCCGCGCTATATTCCCGCGGTGGAGGAGACCCTGGGGCCGGAGGGCCTTTCCGATCCCCGCTACCGCAAGGTCGCCCGGGAGTTGCTGAGTTACGGGAAAACCCGCCTGGAAGGGGACGTCGCCGGCCTTCTCCTTAAGCTGGAGGAGGAGGATAGCAAGAATTTAGTCGCCGAACTTCTTCTGGAAGAGGAGCGGGTCGTGGACCCTGACCGTATGTTTCAGGATTGCCTGCGGAAGATGCAGGTGACCCGCGTCCTTAAGGAGATTCATCAGGTGGACGAGGAGATCCGCCAGCGCAGCCTGCTGGCGAAGCAGAACCCCGCGGGCGCTTCCGGGCTGAAAGAGCTCCTCAAGCGCAAGCAGCGGCTCGTGATGGAACAGAAAAAATGGATGGGCAGGTCTTCCGCCGGGGACCCCCCCGCGGGGGCGTGATGCCAGGGAAGGGGTAGAAAACGCATGGCCAAAGGACAGGAAATGGATCGGGTCAAGCAATTGATCAACCTGGGCAAGGAGAAGGGATACTTGACCTACGATGAGGTCAACGATCTCTTGCCCCCCGAAATTGTCTCCTCGGACCAGATCGACGATCTCATGATGATGTTCGGGGAGATGGATATCGAGGTCGTCGACGCCGCCCACAAATTGAAGGTCCCCAAGCAGCGGGAAGCGATCGAACGATCCCCTGTAGAAGAGGAGTTGGAGCTGGATGCCGAGGCCCTGGGAAAATCCATCGACCCCGTGTATATGTACCTCCGCGAGATGGGCTCGGTCTCCCTCCTCACGAGGGAAGGGGAAGTGGAGATCGCCAAACGCATCGAAGCCGGGGGAAAGGAAGTAATCAAAGCGGTTCTCGATTCCCCTTTGACGATCAAGGAAATCATCCAGTTCGGCGAGCGCCTGGGTTCGAAGAAAATCAAAGCCAAGGAAATTGCGCAGGACCTGGACGAAGAAGAATACTTTCTCGAGGAAGAGTTCAACATTCAGCGGATCCTGGCCTTGGTCGAGCAGATCAAGAAGCTCGACGAGAAAAACCGGCAGGCGAAGGAAAAGCTGAGCAAAGGCCGGCTCCCCGGCGCCCTCCGCGCCCAGACGGAAAAGCGCCATCAGGAGAACAAGGAAAAAATCGTCTCCCTGATGAAGGACATCAATCTCAAAACCAAGCATATTGACAAAATCGTCCAAAAGCTGAAGGGGCTGGCGGACCGGGTGGAACAGGCCGATGCCGAGTTTCTGGAGGTGCAGGTCCAGGCCCAGATGCCCGTCGAGCAGCTCATCCGTCTTTCGCGGTTGATGCATCGGAATGGAGAGGAGTTCCGCAAGGCCCTGCGGAAAACCGGGTTGAAGAAGAACGACCTGGAGGAATACGAACGGGTCATCAAAAATGCCCAGCGGAAAATCCGCCGGGTGGAAATGGAGTCGAACCTGCCCATCGAGGAGCTCAAACGCACGCTCCAGGCCGTCAAGAACGGCGAAACCAAAGCCGATCTGGCCAAGAATGAGCTGATCAAGGCCAACCTCCGGCTCGTGGTTTCCATCGCCAAGAAATACACGAACCGGGGGCTGCAGTTCCTCGACCTCATCCAGGAGGGGAACATCGGCCTCATGAAAGCGGTGGATAAATTCGAATACCAGCGCGGGTACAAGTTCAGCACCTATGCCACCTGGTGGATTCGCCAGTCCATCACCCGGGCGATTGCGGACCAGGCGCGGACCATTCGGATTCCCGTCCACATGATCGAAACCATCAATAAGCTGATCCGCACCTCGCGCTATTTAGTTCAGGAGCTGGGACGGGAGCCGACCCCTGAAGAAATCGCCGAACGGATGGACTTTTCTCTCGACAAGGTGCGCAAGGTTCTGAAGATCGCCAAAGAGCCCATTTCCCTCGACACCCCCATCGGGGAAGAGGAAGACAGCTATCTCGGCGATTTTATCGAGGACAAGAAAGTCACCGCCCCCTCGGAAGCGGTGGTCCAACTGAACCTCTCCGAACAGACGCGGAAGGTCCTGGCGACCCTCACGCCCCGCGAGGAGAAGGTCCTGAAAATGCGGTTCGGCATCGATGAAAAGGCGGATCACACCCTCGAAGAAGTAGGGCAGAATTTCGATGTGACCCGGGAGCGCATCCGGCAGATCGAGGCCAAGGCGCTGCGTAAGCTGCGCCACCCCTCCCGGTCGAAAAAACTGCGCTCCTTTGTGGAAGGATAAAGGGGGATCGAGGATTGCGGAATATTGTTCTTCTCGGCGGATTGACAAAGGGCCTGAAACCGGGTATTTTAAGAAAATACGGGCCCATAGCTCAGCGGTAGAGCCACCGGCTCATAACCGGCAGGTCCCTGGTTCGAACCCAGGTGGGCCCACCAGGATGATTTCCAATATGAAGGTCGAAGAGAAAAAGATTCTCGGGACGAACCCGTCCCGCCCTCAAAGCGCTGAGGTCTAATTGGAAAAGTGCACCTTTCGGGGTGCACTTTTTTTTATGGGGAGGAAACGGAATTGCGAAAGCATATGGAAAAGTTGGCAGTTTTGCAGGCGCTGGACATAAAAATCCGCGGAATGCAGCGGGAAAAAGACGAGATCCCCACGCGGCTGGCGGCCCTGGAAGGGGAGTTCAAGAAAGAAGAAGAGAAGGTCCTGGGTCAGAAAGCGGAGCTGGATCGCCTGCTTAAGGACCGGCGGCACAAAGAGAAGGAACTCGAGGAAGAAGTGGAGCGGGCGAAAAAGACCGAGGCCCGGGCTTTTGAAATCAAGACCAACAAGGAATACCAGGCGGTTTTGAAAGAAATCGAGGGGGCCAAAAAGCTGAACCGGCAGCGGGAAGAAGAAATTCTGGGAATTCTCGAGCGCTTCGAGGAGCTGCAGAAAGTCGCCCGCCAAGGGGAAAAGGAACTGGAGGCCAAACGGAAAGAGTACCAGCAGCAGCTTTCCGAACTGCAGCAGCGGGCCGCCCAGTTCGAGCAGAAGATGGCCGCCGAAGTAAAGGAACGGGACGAACGGCAAAAGGGGATCCCCCCCGATCTTTTGAGCAAATACCGGATGCTTCTCGAAAAAAGACAGGGCATCGCCGTGGCCCCCGTTTCCAACGGCGTTTGCAACGCCTGTAATATGAATCTTCGCCCCCAGCTTTACATCGAACTGCAAAAGCAGCAGACGTTGATCCTCTGCCCCAACTGCAGCCGGATCCTTTTCTGGGAAAACGGGGCGGAGAAGGCCAAACAGCCGTGAGCGCGGAGAAAAATCCCGAAGCCCAGCTCTTCCCCGAAGAAAAATCGCCGCCGCCCCCTGCGAAAGAAGCGGTCCTATCTTGTCTGGCCCAAACCCTCAGCGTAACCAAAACGCTGAAACGCTTCCCCTCCTTGAAGCCTAAGGACCTGCAGGAAATTTTAGCGCACTGCGCCCGACTGATTTCCAGAGGGGAAGCAAAGCTTCCCGCCCCCTCATCGGTCCCGGGAATTTCGGAGATTTCGATCCATGCCGACGGGGCCTCCCGCGGCAATCCCGGGGAAGCGGGCGCCGGCGTGGTGATCGCCGACGAGCGCGGCAAGACCCTCAAGGAATGGAAATCCTACCTCGGCCTCACGACCAATAATGTGGCCGAATACCGGGCGGTTCTCCTGGCCCTGGAAAAGGCTTCCGCTCTCGGGGCGGAACGGGTTATAATCAATCTGGATTCCGAACTGGTGGTCCGGCAGCTCACAGGGGAATACAAGGTGCGCGAGACTCACCTCAAGCCCCTGCACCAGAAGGCCTTGGAGCTCCTCGGCACGTTTCCAAATTATCTGCTCCGGCACGTGCCCCGCGAGGAGAACCGCCGGGCCGACCAATTGGCCAATGAAGCCATCGACCAGAAAATCCGAATTTGAGGGTTCAAGGATTCCAGGGGCCAAGGGTTCAAGGGCAGAAAAATTCTTGGGACGATTTAAAGTTTGCTGCGAAAGTCATTTTCGGCCTTAGGTCGTCATTCCTGCGGAAGCAGGAATCCAGTCCTTTCAAAGCCTTGTGGACTCCCGCCTTCGCGGGAGTGACGGAAAATTGGATTTTTTTTAGTATCCTGTTAAGGCTCGGTGTTTCACTTTTATGATAAATCGCAGGTTGCTTCGAGATTCTTGGTGTTCGGGAGATTATGTAAATCTCTGCGTTCTCTGCGCGCTCTGCGGTGATTTTTTTTCATGTTCTACGCTATGCGCTATGCGTTTTTAAGTTTGCGGAAGGGGGTCGGGTGATCGCCTGCGAAAGCAGGAGGAAAGTCCGAGCTCCGTAGGGCAGGGTGGTCGCTAACGGCGACCGGGGGCGACCTTAGGGAAAGTGCCACAGAAAACATACCGCCCCGCGGTTTCCGCGGGGTAAGGGTGAAAAGGCGAGGTAAGAGCTCACCGCGGTCCTGGCGACAGGGCCGGCAGGGCAAACCCCACCCGGAGCAAGACCAAATAGAGGAGCGATTGAGAGCGGCCCGCTCGAGGCTCCCGGGTAGGTTGCTGGATCCCGCCAGCAATGGCGGGAGTAGAGGAATGATCACCCTCTCCGGATCTCCGGAGAGACAGAACTCGGCTTATAGACCCGCTTCCGCATCTTTTAAAAACACGCCGAGCGCGTAGAGCAAAACAAAAAGAATCACTTGAATCCTTGACCCCTCGGTCTCTTGAACCCTCGCGACCGCGTTACCGAGATCTTGCCTCTTCTGATTTTAATAAAAAGGGGAACTCCTATGCAGCCGGAGGTTCCGGTAATAATCATTAAATCCGTCATTCCGGCGAACCCCGGATCGGGTCCGGGGCAGGCGCCGG
>Ga0315278_10001598_pt1 | contig 19971 bp, 13 predicted proteins | sample YL17G06_0_MG_FD_203880 | JGI IMG/M metagenome (GOLD analysis project Ga0315278, IMG submission 203880) | Sediment microbial communities from Yellowstone Lake, YNP, Wyoming, USA - YL17G06_0 | ecosystem: Environmental > Aquatic > Freshwater > Lake > Sediment | place: USA: Wyoming | collected... | reverse complement strand
GTGACTGGTCCTGCCGCCGCCTGTCAGTCAGCGGCGTCGGGGCGAGAGCACAATGACGCGACTAAGCATGTAGTCCTGACTGTGGAGCGCTTCCGGACGCGAGTTCGATTCTCGCCACCTCCACCAGTACCACCAAGCCCAACCCTAATCGGTTGGGTTTTTTTTCGCATATTCCCCAAGGACTTAGGCGCGACGCTCGCGAGCGCCGGCCCCTCCACGGCGCCGATTTTCGGCCCCCAAGGCCTCTCTGTTATCACTTTTCGGCCGAGGGGGTCGCGAGTAGTCGCGAGGCCCATTTGCTGAAAATCAAGGTGTTAGATGGGGGCGGTTGGAGTTAGGAACTGGGTGGCGGTCGCGCCCCAAGGCGCAATCGCGATGGGCTGTTTGGCGTGGGTTGCCCTTGCCCAGATCAGGCCACACGCGTTCGCTGGGCACGGGTTCCGCGCCGCAACTCTTGCTGTCCCCAGGCTTCACGCAGGGCATTGTAATGTATTGAATTACAGTGTATTCTTATGGATGGCAGTGAACGATGATTCGAGGTTTCAAGCACAAGGGATTGGAGCGCTTCTTCCGGCGCGGCGATTACCGGGGCATCCCGGCGCAGAGCGGGGCGAGAATCGAGCGCATCCTCGATCGCCTGGACGCGGCGATGCGGCCGGACGACATGAACCTGCCCGGTTACCGCTTCCATCGCCTCAAGGGCGACCGGGCCGGCACGTATGCCGTGACCGTGACCGGCAATTGGCGAATGACGTTCGCTTTCGAGGGGGAAGACGCTACCGGAATTGACCTGGAGGACTATCACTGATGCGAAGCCTACGAAACCCGAGCCGACGCCCCACGCATCCCGGCGCGGTGCTGCGCGAGGATGTATTGCCGGCGTTGAACATGACTCAGACCGAGTTCGCCCGGCGCCTGGGTGTGTCGCGCCTGAGCGTGTCCGAATTGTTGCTGGGAAAGCGCGCCCTGTCGCCCGAGATGGCGGCCCGGATTGCCAAGCTCCTGCGCACGACTGCGGAGAGTTGGCTGCGCATGCAGGCGGCGGTCGATCTGTGGGAACTCGAGCAGCACCCCGAGCGGCTCGCCACCGTGCGACCGATCGACAAGCGGCTGTTGCGAGCAGCGTAAGGGACGTGGGCGTTTTGCCGTGCCGCGCACGCCGGGGCGAACACGGGGTGTCGACCGGCTGAACATCCTGCGCATCGGCACGGCCCGCAGCCATTCTTGCCTTCGACCGTTCCCGGTGCGGTGGCCCTTGCCATCCGTCGCCGCGCCGCTCCAACCGGCATCGATCCGGTCGGAAACCCAGTGCTGCACATCGCTCTCGATCCAACCGACCGCACGCGGGCCCAGGGATACTGGCGCCGGGAACGTCCCGGCGTTGATCCGCGCGTAGAGCGTGCTGCGCGACAGCCCGGTGCGGGCTTCGACCTGTTTGCGTCGCAGAATGCAATGGTGCGGTTGGCTTGTATCGGTCATCGTCGTCTCCTCCAGGCTGTGGGTGGAAGGAGACTCTAGCGTTCCACTTTGCTCCGCTCGTGTCCGCTCGAAACTGCACAACCTGCCTTGCGGTTTTCGCCCGGACCGACAGAAATCGTTGGTCGAAATCGGCGCGCCCTGCCGGGATTGCCGCACGGAAGGGGACCGGTTACCCACTGCTGCGCGCGTTCGCGTGCGTGAGAGGCGCCGCACGCGCGCAGCCGTGGATAAGCCCCAGATCCTGGCTGGTCCATCATCGAAACCCCTCCCCAAACACGTGGGCCGCGACACGCGTACCGAGGCGCAAGAAAGGAATTCTCCAAACACCGTTTTTCGCTTGAGGGGCTCTGGTCGCTGGGCTACATTCGCCACCCCCGATTGAGCCTTCAGCCCGCTGATGGCGTCGCCCTTTATGTCGGATGGCTTCCTCGCGACATCCGGACCGCCGCAGGGCGGGAGGTTCCGTCAATGCCCGCTGCCCGAACGGAGAGCAACCTTACCCGCGCCAAACCGGGCAACTCCGAGCACCGACGGGTTCAGACGGTGGCGTTGGCTCGATCGGGGCAGTTCAGACTTGATCTGATTCCAACGGTGCGAACTTTCGTAGAGCCTCGCGGCTCCGTCCTCGGGCGCCCCCTTTCGGTACGCCCTATCGGCCCGAGTTCATCGCCGGCAGTCGACCCTTGTCGGTCCCGTGCCCGACGAATCCGACGTCCGTTACGCCGAGAGACCGACCGTTCAGTCCCGGTTGGTCAATGGGCGCCTTCGGCCAGAAGCAGACATCTGAGGGGAATCCTTTCAAGGGCCAGAGCCGGATTGGGCACTGGTAGCAATAATGCGAACCGCGATTGGTGTGTAGGAGCGCGCGGAATCGGCCCTAAATCGACGCCGGTTCGTCCGATCTCAACAACCGCATCGTCGAGCGATTGCGTTTCCTGCATCAGGCGCACGCTCATTCGCGAATGCTTGAATTTTCCGTCGGCGACAGGGTTTCATTCCATCCGGAGTCCACCATCACCAAGAATGACGGCCCCCAAGCGGGGCCGTTTTTCTTTGGTTCTCTCCTCTGTAAAGCCACCCCGGTCTGACAGGAGGAGTCCATGAAGGCGCTGTTCCGCCGTCAAGCCAAGGCAATTCCCCGAAGGTCGGCCTGCTCTGGAGAGTCGTTCAGCTCGTAGCTGGTGCTGCGTCCGCCCGCATCCGATTTCCGCAGGACGCCACGCGCCAGCAGGTCAGTGATGTCGCGCAACGCCGTATCCGGCGAACATTTGGCGATTGCCGCCCACTTGCTGCTGGTGAGCTTGCCTTCGAAGCCATCGAGAAGCCGATTGACCAGCTTCACCTGTCGTTCGTTCAGCGGCGTCGTGGCCCAGCGCTGCCAGAACCGCGTCTTGGCCAGCACGGCGTCGAGCGTGTGCTTTGCCTGATCGACCGCGCGATGCAGAGTTTCCAGAAACCAGGCGAGCCACTCGGTGACATCCAGTGATTGCTGCTGGGTGCGCTCCAGGATGTCGTAGTAGGCCTTGCGTTCCCGCTGGATCTGCGCTGACAGGCTGTAGAAGCGCTGGGGGCTGCCATCAGCACGGGCCAGGAACAGGTCGCCGACGGCGCGGGCGATACGGCCGTTGCCATCGTCGAACGGGTGCAGAGTGACGAACCACAAGTGCGCAAGCCCGGCCTTGATCAGCGGCGGCTCGTTCGATGCGCTGTTGGCCCAGTCGAGAAAGCGGTCGGTCTCGGAGTCCAGCCGGTCGGCCGGCGGCGCTTCGAAATGCACGCGTTGGCGACCCAGCGGGCCGGAGACCACCTGCATCGGACCGGTGGCATCGTCGCGCCAGCCGCCCACGTTGATCTGGACAAGGCCGGAATAGCCAGTGGGGAAGAGCGCTGCGTGCCACCCGAACAAGCGATCCCGGGTGACTGGGGCGTTGCAGTTGGCGGCGGCGTCGAGCACCATTTCGACCACGCCTTCGACGTGACGATCCACCGGGGCCAGCGCGCCGATGTCGACGCCGAGTCGGCGGGCGATGGAGGAGCGGACAGACTCGACGTTGAGCCGTTCGCCCTCGATCTCGCTGGTCTTGATGACGTCCTCGGTCAACACCGACAGGCTGGCTTGGTCGCGCAGGGCCATGCCGACATCGGCCAGTCTTCCCATCAACAGACCCTGCGCACGGCTGGCGTCGGCCAACGACCACGCCAGGGTGGCCAGGTCGTAGCGCCAAGTTGGCCAGTCGGTGGCCTGCCAGATCCAAGTGTGATCGCCGCTGTTCATGCGGAGATTATGGGCTGCATTCTCCGCAAGCACAAGTTATTCGCCGCAGACGATGCGGTGATAGATAATGCCATTCACCGCATCGCCGCCGGTGCGGACGAGGGTTCAATTCCGCATTGGGGAATGCTCACCTCTTTCGATTCGGGTGGATGATCGGGCTGGCAGCCAACGGGTGGCTACGACGACCAGCGCGACATTCCCGCTATACTCGGCAGCGTCTTTCCCGACAACCCGCCGATCCGTCCGGATTCGGCGCAGTCCGTCCCAAACGACAAGAATGCATGGAGGAGCTGGTCATGGAAGCAGCCGTGAAATCTCCGCTCGAGATGCTCTACCACTGGGAAGCGGCGACGCCGGGCAAGGTGTTCCTGCGCCAGGCTGCCAAGCTGCAATGGACCGAATACACGTGGGCGCAGGTCGGTGACTGCGTCCGCCGCCTGGCGAACTTCATCCGCCGCCAGGGTTACCCGGCCGGCAGCAGCATCGGCATCTGGTCCGCCAACAGCAAGGACTGGGTCGTCGTCGATCTGGCCATCATGCTGGCCGGGCACGTCAGCGTGCCGCTCTACCCGGGCCAGGACGAAAAATCGGCGCGCTACATTTTCGAGCACAGCGGCTGCCGGATGGTGTTCCTGGGGCAGTTCGACCACGCGAAAGACGCCGATGCCGTGATTCCGGCCGGCATCACCCGCGTCGCGATGCTCGGCTGTACCGCACCATGCCAATACGACATGGCCAAGGTGATTGCGGAGACCGAACCGTACGCGGAATCGCCGATTCCCGATCACGATGCCATGTTCACGATGGTCTACACCTCGGGCACCACCGGCAACCCGAAAGGCGTGATGCACCTGCATGCGACCGCGGGACACGTGGTGCCGGAAATGACGCGCAACCTGCGCAATGCTCCCGGCGAAGCGCGCTTCTTCTCGTTCCTGCCGCTCTCGCACGTGGCCGAGCGCATCGTGGTCGAGATGTGCTGCCTGTACTCGAACGGCACGGTGTCGTTCTCGGAAGGGCTCGCCACTTTCGCCGAGGAGCTGCGCTCGGTGCAACCCACGATCTTCTTTGCCGTGCCGCGGCTGTGGCTGAAGTTCAAGGAGGGCGTCGATGCGAAGATCCCGCCCGCGGCCCAGGCGCACCTGACCGAAGAACAGAAGGCCGGGATACGCCACATGCTCGGCATGTCGAAGGCGACCACGATCCTGACCGGCTCGGCCCCGTGCCCGCGCGACGTGCAGCAGTGGTTCATCGACATGGGCATGTGGCTGCGCGACGGCTACGGCATGACGGAAAACTTCATCGATGGCTGCTGCTGGAACGATAATGATTTACCCCCCATTCCCGGTTGCGTCGGCAAGCCGATGAGCACGGCCGAGGTGCGCATTTCGAGCGAGGGCGAGATCCTGTTCCGCAGCAAGGGCCTGATGAAGGGCTACTACAAGGAACCCGAAAAGACGGCTGAGGTATTGGTCGACGGCTGGTACCGCACCGGCGATAGCGGGCGCATCGACGAGAACGGCAACCTGTGGGTGACCGGACGGATCAGCGAAGTCTTCAAGACCACCAAGGGCAAGTTCATCAAGCCGATCGGGCTGGAAGACCTGTTCGGCCGCACCGAACTCCTGGCGCAGGTTTGCGTCTGCGGGCACGGCCTCGATCAGCCCGTGCTGTTGACGACGCTGTCCGAAATCGGCCGGCGCCTGGAGCGCACGACCGTGACCAGCCGGCTGGAAGCTCTGCTGGCGGACGTCAATGCCGAACTGCCCGCGTACGAGCGCATCAACCAGATGTTTGTCGTCGGCGACGAATGGTCGATGGACAACGGCATGCTGACGCCGACGATGAAACTGAAGCGCAAGGTGATCGAAAGCCGGTTCCGTCCCTGGGTCGAGAGCAGCCTGGGCAAGACGCCGGTGGTATTCGAGCAGGCGGCGCTGGCGTAGGTTGGATCGACACGGGAATGCGGGAGGGTCCATGCAGAAACGACGCTCCGCGCTGCTGGACAAGGGGGCGCTTCAGCGACGATGAATGCCTCGCTGCCAGCGGGCCTGGCCGCGTTCGCGTGCGCCGGCGTGACCGGGTGCGCGATCCTGCCGGCAGTCGGGCTCAACCTCGCCGCGCAGGGTGCCGCTGCGTTGGCCATCATTCCGGTCGCCGCCATGCAGGAGGGCGCGGAAAAGGACCGCTGCCTGGCGGCCGCCGGCAAGGGTGTCGCGATCACCCAGTCGCTGGAGACCGCGTTGCCGACGCGGGAGGGCGACGTCGGGACGTTCGAGCCGGCGTACTGGCGGCCCGAATTCGAAGGCGAAGGCTACCCGCAGGTCGAGCGCGCCAGGACGCCCGTCGAAGGCACGCTCGCCATCACCCAACGCGCGGTCCTGCTGTTGCCGGCGCCGGGCACGGCCAGCGTTCGCATTCCCTACGAGTTGGTGATCGACGTCGACGTCCGCAGAAGCTCAGTCACCGGCGAGCTGCGTTTCATGGTCGTCAAGTCCTGTTTCGGGCGGTTTGACATCTTCGCGTTCCGGCAGCGGCAGCCGAATCAGCCGGACCCGGAGGCGACCCTGGCGGCGGCCGCCCAACTGAAGACGCGGGTGGCTGCGTTTCATGCCTCCGCGGGCGACTGAAACGCGTCACGAACGCGGCGAGTCCATCGCCGTCGCCAGATACCGGGCCAGCTGGTCGAGGGTTCCGGTCCACCCCTGCTGCATCCCGCCATGCGCGGCGGCGAAGGTCCGACGCTCTTCGTCGGTCGCCGATGGCAGGGGCGACCAGCGAATCGTCAGCAGCGTAGCGTCGGCCCGCTCGTCAAAGGTGATCGTGGACAGGAGCTCGAGCGGCCAGGTCGGACTCAGCGGATGGCGGGTGATGTCGCCCGCTTCGTCGGAAAAGGAATTGACGAAGACCAGCCGCTCCGGCGCGACGATTTCGCGATAGACGAACTTGCCCCACATGAGGCCGCCTTCCGGCCCCTTCATGCCGTAGTGGTAGACGCCGCCAGGCCGGAGATCCATCCGGGAGGCCACCACGGTGAAGCCCTGCGGCCCCCACCAGTGCATCATGTGACCAGGATCGGCAAACGCCCTGAAGACAAGGTGGCGCGGCGCATCGAAGGTGCGCGTGATGACGAATTCCCGGCCGGCGGTGCCTGCGGCGGGGCTACCTTTTCCTTCGGCCATTTTTCTTCTCCTTTGTCTTCAACTTCCGCTGATGGGCGTCGAGCCGGTCGAGGCTCTGTTCCCGGAAAGTGCGATAGTTTCCCACCCGGTCGGCGACGTCCTCGAGCGGACTTGCCGCGAGCCGACAGGGCCGCCACTGTGCCGCGCGAGTGCGGGTGATGAGGCCCGCGCGCTCCAGTGGCACTTGTCAAGCGCTCGCGGGTGCACACTGGATGCCGCGACGGATGTCTTCACGGCAGGTCCGGCATCGATCGCAAGCCCGCGTCCTCAGCGCCCTTTGCTCAGCCGGAGCGACGGCGGCAGAATGGCGCGGGCCGCCGCGCGGGGGGAACTGCCCGCCACCGACAACCGCGCCTGCTCGATCAGCCATTTGGCGAGCGCCTGCACGGCGGGCCGCTTGGCGGCGCCCGGTTCCACCGCCAGGTAGTAGCCACGCTCCGTCGCCATCTCGTCCTTCATCGGCGCCACCAGCGCCCGGCGCGCGAGCAGCTCGTCGATCAGCGGCCGCCGTCCGAGCGCCACGCCTTGCGCGGCGACGGCGGCGGCGATCGCCGCATCGTAGTTGGTGAACATCATCGAGCTCGCCGGCTCGAGGCCGGCGATGCCCATCGCCCTCAGCCAGAGGTCCCATTCGAGCGGGTAGCCGGCGCGCGGGGGCTCGACCTGCAGCAGCGTGTGGAAGCGCAGATCCTGCAGGGTCTTGAGCGGACGCGCCTTGTCGCGCAGCAGGCTCGGCGCGCAGACGAGCTGAATCGTCTCGTCGAAGAGCGAGGTGCCGACCGCCGCCTTGGCCGGCAGGTAACGGATCGCGAGGTCGAAGCCGTCGACGGCCAGATCGCGCCGCTGCAGCGTGGCGTCGATGCGCACGTCGATGCCCGGCTGCTCCTTCACCAGGTCGGCCAGGCGCGGAATGAGCCAGAGCGAGGCCAGGCCCGGCGTGGTCGACAGCGACAACACCTCGCGCCGTTGCGGAGCACGGATCTGGACCATCGCCTTGCGCAGGGTGTCCAGCGATCCGCGCACGACTTCGCTCAGGCGCCGGCCGTCGTCGGTGAGGTCGAGCGCCCGATGGCGGCGATGGAACAGCGGCACGCCGAGATCGTCCTCCAGCGCCTTGACCTGGCGGCTGATCGCCGATTGCGTGAGGAAGCGCTCGGTCGCGGCCTTGGTGAACGACAGGTGGCGAGCCGCGGCGTCGAACGCCAGCAGGAGGTCCAGCGGGGGCAGCCGTGAAGGATCCTTTTGCATGCGCTAACGGAATGCCAGAAGTTCCAAATGATCGTTTGAAGGACGGCCCACACAGGGAGATAGTGCGATTCACCTGCTGCGGAACCCATGTTCTTACATCTGGGTTTCGCATGCAAGTAAAACCAGAGTCAAAGAGGAGCCACCATGACCTACGCCATGCCCGTCGTATCGCACAAGTCCGCAAGCGAAGTCCGCGCCCGCCCGCTGTTGGTGCCTTGCGCCCGCCCTGTAACCGGGCGGCCCGCGGCGAACGAGGAAGCACTGGGAAATGCCGACGCCGTCCGCCCGATCGACCCGATGCTGCTGGTGTATCAGGAGCGGGTCGAAACTTTCCGCCTGATCGCTGCGGTGCTGCGCCGCGGGTTCCGGACGCTGGCGGGGTCGTTCGCTGGCTGAGAGGCTGAGAGTCTTTCGATCATGCCCGCTCATCACGCCAGAAGACGCCCGCTCGTCGTTGCCAATGCTCGCCATAGCCCGAGCTATGGCTGCGCTTTGCGCCTCGATCGGCCGCCTTCTGGCGCGCTGCTCGGGCACGCTCGAAAAACTCTCAGCCTCTGAGCCGCCGCCGCCGAGACGGTGACCACCGGCGTCCGGTCGGTGGTCACCCACCGGACGAGGGTCGGCGTGGTTTCGACGCTTCATCCCGCGCCTCGCTCTTCCCCGAGAAGATCGCGGACGCGAGCGAGTGCGAGACCAAGTTCGGATGCCGGTCCGGCGCTGGTCGCGGCGGTGATCGCCTCCGCGGCCGTAAACACGGCTTGCGCGGCAGCGGAACCCCCGGCGAGGTATTCGGTCTCGGCCCGGCCGCACAGCAGGATGCCGAGACCCATCGAGTCGGACGCATCGCGCAGCAGAGCCTCGCCGGCATGAAGGCAGACGCGGGCGTCGTCGAAGCGGCCCTCCCGCGCGTGCAGCGGACCCAGGTAGCTCAGAATTTGACCTTCCAGGCGCTGGTCCGAAACACCGCGAGCGACGACGAGCGAGGCCTCGAAGTAATCCCGGGCCTCGTCGAACCGCGTCAGGCTCTCATGAACCATTCCGAGGTTGCACAGAACGATACCCTCCAGCCGGGCGTGTCCGAGGTCGCGGGCCACGGCAAGCGCCTCGTCGAGCTGGCCAAGGGCTTCGGCGAAGCTACCCTGCACCTGGTGGAGCAAACCGAAGTTGCACAGCGTGTTCCCTTCCAGCCGCCGGTTGCCCACCTCGCGCGCCGCGGCCAGCGCTGCCTGGTGATGCGCCCGGGCCTCGTCCATGCGTCCCGCGTTGCCGTAAAGCGTCCCCAGGTTGCCGAGGATGCCGCCCTCGCGGTGCCGGTCCCTCACCGCCCGGGCCAGGGCGAGAGCCGCCTCGTAATGCACCAGTGCGTCGGCCGGCCGGCCGATGAATTCCTCCAGATCGCCCAGACAGGTGCGGGTGTCGCATTGCATCGGTCGGTCGTTTGTTTCGCGCGCCACCTCCAGCGCCGCGTCGAGCCGGGCACGGGCGGACTCGACGCGACCGGCGTGGCTGTCGAGGTTGCCGAGGCCGATGAGTGCGCGGCACGCACTGCGTCGATCCCCAGCCGCACGGGCCCGAGCCAGCGAGCTTTCGAACCGCAGGCACGCCTCGCGGCTCTTGCCGGCGGCCCACGACACCTGGCCGGCAATCCAATCCACGCGGGCGAGCGTCGCTCCTCCGAGCCCGGCGGTGGACCGTACCACGGACACGAGTTCGTCGCCGACGGCGAACGGCCCGCGTAATCGCAGCCCCGCCCAGGCGCGCTCCAGCGCATCCGTGGCCATTTCCGCGTCGCCGCGTGCGGCGGCCCGGCGACAGGCCACGACGAAATTGTCGAGCTCGACGCACTCGCGCGCGTCCGCCGTGTTCTCCTCCAGTCCCGCAAAGTACGCGCCGTGCCGGACTTCCGCCGCGCGCAGTGCCGCCGGACCGCTTCCCGGAAAGCGTTCTCCCGTGCGCAAGTGCTCCGCCGCATATTCCTGCACGCTCACGAGGAGATCGAAGCGATCGTCGGTCACGTGCCTGACGAACGACTTGTGCAGGAGCGATTGCAGTGCGTCCATCGGCCATGGGGCGTTGGCGTGCCCGGACAGGTCCAGGATCACCTCGACGGACTCGAGCGTGAATCCGCCCTCGAATACCGACAACTGGGCGAGCGCGGCTTTCTCGGGCAACGACAGCAGATCCCAGGACCAATCGAACACGGCGCGCAGGGTCGCCTGCCGATCCACGCGCCCGCCCGTCGACGCGAGCAGCTTGAACCGCTCGCTCATGCGCAGAAGCAGCGTGCGCGGGGGCATCACCCGGACTCGGGCGGCTGCCAGCTCGATCGCCAGCGGCAGACCCTCCAGCAGCCGCACGAGCGGTGCGATCGCCGCCTGATCGTCGGCGTTTGGCTGGAATCCCGGCTTCGCCGCCTCCGCCCGCCGCACGAACAGGGCCTTGGCGTCCTCCAGCGGCAGCGGCGCCAGCGCAAGCACTTCTTCTCCCGCCAGGCCTAGCACCTCGCGTGTCGTCACCAGAAACCGTGCGTTGCCCGCCCGATTCAGCCACCGCCCCAGCGTGTCCTCGGCATGGCGCGCCACCTGCTCGAAGTTGTCGAGAATCACGAGACACTGCCCGCGGCCGGCAATCGCCTGCCCGATCTGGGTCACCGGATCGTCCTTGCCCAACGGCAGGTCGAGGCCCTGCGCAACTGCCTGCACGATACCTTCGAGAGTCCGGGCCTGCGACAGATCGCAGAACCAGGCGCCACCCGGGAAGTCTCCGAGCGAGGTCCAGCCGAACCGCGTGATCAGGCGTGTCTTGCCGGTGCCTCCGATGCCGAGGACGGAGACGAGGCGGGCGCCGTCGCGGAAGCGGCGCGCCAGTTCGGAAAGCGAATCGCGGCGGCCGACGAACGCGTCGCGTTCGGCCGGCAGGCTGTGGCCGTTGAACGAGGCAAGCGGCGGAAAATCAGCGCGCAACCCCGGCGCGACGACCTGCAGCAGACGCTCCGGATTGACCAGGCCTTTCAGGCGGTGCTCGCCCATCTCGCGCAGGATGACGCCGGGCGGCAATTGCCCGCGCACCCGTTCTTCGGTCGCAGTCGAGAGCAGGAGTTGTTCGCCGTGGGCGACCGACATGATCCGCGCTGCACGATTTACCGGCGAGCCGAAATAATCGCCATCGCGCAACTCCGCGGCGCCGGTGTGCAAACCCATCCGGACTTTCAGACCGTCCGGCAGCGGGTCGCAGAATGCTGCGGAATTGGGATCCGGGGCGCCGGACCTCGCACTCTGCAGGGCGCGTTGCACGGCAAGGCTCGCTTCGAGCGCATCGGCAGCGACGGAAAAGGCAGCGTGCACGCCATCGCCAGTGGACTTGACGATGCATCCGGCATTGGACTCGATCGCGTCGCGCAACAGGGCGTCGTGCCGCGGGAGTGCGGCCTGCATCGCGGCGGGATGCTGTTCCCACAACGCGGTGCTGCCCTCGATGTCGGTGAACAGGAACGTGACCGTGCCCGTCGGCGGCAGCGGGTGGGCGTGAGGTTTCGCGGGCATCGGGGGCGGCCGGGCTCTGCTCTGCCGGGAAGCGCATTTTGCGGAACGCCAAGCGGTTTCGCAACCTGCACCGCCCTGACGCGGACAGCCGCACCGGCGGCCACCTCGTGCGCGCGACGAGGTCGATCGGCCGCGGCGCGGGGGATCCCGGCGCACGCTCGCCTGCGAGGAGGCGAGCGAACGGTGTGCGCCGGCTAGTTCTTGATGGTGGGGTCCCAGCTCAGCGTTGCGGGGGCCTTCGCATTCGTCACGTTGATCGTGTACTTGTGGAGGAGGCCCGCCTTCTGCCTTTTCTGCTCCGCGACGTATTCGGTATCCGTCTTCGCACCCCAGCTCCACTCACCGCCCTTGATCTCGATGCCCTTGTTCTTCACGAACGTCCAGTCAGTGCTCACGATCTTCCAGGTGATGCTTACGGGCCGGGTGGCATCCTTCGTCAGATCGATGGGATCCTCGCTGACGCAGATCACGAAGGAATTCAGCGTCGTGCAGGTCCCGGGCGGGATCGGCGAGGTCCCCACCGGTACGATCGCAATCGTCGTCGGCGACGGGTCGTGCCTGGTCTGCGCGCTGGCATACCCGCAACCGCAGGCTGCCATCAGCGCGATGGCAAGTGCCAAGCCGTGCCGGGACTGCGCCCGGTTCCCGGACTCCGTTGATGGTGCTGACATCGCTGATCTCCCTGAGTTCGATTGGAATCGCCCGGTCCCCTGACCGCGCGGCAGTCAGTGTGCCCTTTCGCCGCAGGAAACAACAGTCCCGACAGCATCCTGCAGGGCAACCGACTCTCAAAGGCACGCGGTCGTGTGGTCAAATTCGCTATCCGCTCACCCCAACCTGCGCGACACCGCGCAGGAAGACCCCACGTCTCAAGACGCCTTGTCCCTGAACATCGAGCACGACATTTCTCCCGGCACGCGCAATCTCGCCATCGCCGGCGGCCAACCCGGCGGTCAATGGCGCGCCTGCGATTGGCAGGCATCCGGGCAGTCGATCCCGGAGCGCCGGCATTCGCTGGCCGGCCTGCACCCGGACCGGCTGGCCTTCTTCGATGTCGAAACGGAGCTTAGGTTCGGCGCGCTCGAGCGCAGCGACGTGTCCCACCTACCGCTGCATCGGCAACCGCTCACCTGGGCGGCGCGGAAAGGGATCGACTTGAGGCAGGCGCCGGACAACCAGCTCCGGTTGTGGCTCGTCACCCGGGACCGACCCCGACGTGCAGCGCCGCCTGCGCCGCCGCGAGCCGCGCGATGGGCACGCGCGGCGGCGAGCACGAAACGTAATCGAGCCCGGCATCGTGGCAGAAGCGAATCGCTTCCGGTTGCCCGCCGTGCTCGCCGCAGATGCCGACGACGAGGCCGGGTCGTGCGCCACGCCCCCATTCGATGGCCAGCTGCATCAGTCGTCCCACGCCGTCGACGTCGAGCATCTCGAACGGGTTGTCCGGCAGGATGCCGGATTCGATGTACTGCGGCAGGAACTTGTTCTCCGCATCTTCGCGCGAGAACGAGTACGTCGCCTGCGTGAGGTCGTTGGTGCCGAACGAGAAGAATTCCGCGACCCGGGCGAGGTCGGCCGCGCGCAGGCAGGCACGGACGACTTCGACCATCGTGCCGAACTTGCAGTGCAGGCGCACGCCGTAGCGTTCTTCGACCTCCGGCTGCAGCGCATCCACCATCGCCTTGACGCGATCGAGCTCTCCGACCGTGCAAACCTGCGGCACCATGATCTCGGGGTGGGCGTCGATGCCTTCGCTGCTGCACAGCGCGGCGGCCTCGAGGATGGCACGGATCTGCATCTCGTAGATTTCCGGAAAGCTCAGGCCGAGGCGCACGCCGCGGTGCCCGAGCATCGGATTCACCTCCGCCAGCAGATGCACTTTCTTCAGCATCGCCTCGCGCCGCTCGAGGGCCGCGTCGCCGCGCTTGCTGTCGCGGTACTGCGCGAGGCTCTGCTGCAGCTTGCCGAGGCTGTCGACGTAGTCGCGCGGCAGTTCCGGATCGAGCATCTTCAGCGTCTCCGGCAGTTCAGCGACGGAGCGCGTCGCCCGCTGCAGGTTGCGCAGCTGGCCGATCTCGAATTCGAGCTGCGATGCGGTCGGCAGGAACTCGTGCATCGGCGGATCGAGCAGGCGCACCGTGACCGGCAACCCCGCCATCGCCGTGAAGATGCCCTTGAAGTCGGCGCGCTGGATCGGCAGCAGCCTGGCCAGCGCGGCGCGCCGCTCGGCAGTCGTCTCGGCGAGGATCATTTCCTGCACGATCGGCAGGCGCTGCGGATCGTTGAACATGCGTTCGGTGCGGCACAGGCCGATGCCCTGCGCGCCGTAACCGCGGGCCCGGGCGGCGTCGCCGGGCGTGTCGGCATTGGCCATCACCGCGAGCCGCGCGACCTCGTCGGCCCACGCCAGCAATGTCGCCAGTTCGGCGAAGAAGCGGGCCTCCACCGTCGGGATCTTTCCCGCATAGACGTTCCCGGTGGTGCCGTCGATCGTGATGACGTCGCCCTCGTGCAGGATCGCGTCGCCGATCCGCGCGGTGCGCGCGCGCACGTCAATCGCGATCGCGTCGCAGCCGGAGACGCAGGGCTTGCCCATGCCGCGCGCAACGACCGCGGCGTGCGAGGTCTTGCCGCCGCGGCTCGTGAGGATGCCCTGCGCGGCGAAGAAGCCGTGGATGTCCTCCGGCTTGGTCTCCTCGCGCACGAGAATGACGCTGGCGCCTTCGCGGCCGCGCTGCTCCGCGGTGTCGGCGTCGAAGACGATGGTGCCCGACGCGGCACCGGGCGATGCCGCCAGGCCCTGCGCCAGCGAGCGGGCCTTGTGGCTCGGGTCGAGCGTCGGCACCAGCAGCTGCTCGAGCAGCAGCGCGTTGATGCGAGTGAGCGCCCGGTCCTTCGCAATGAGGCCTTCCTCGAACATGCCGACCGAGGTCGCTACCATGGCGCGCGCGTTCATCTTGCCGTTGCGGGTCTGCAGGCAATACAGCCGGCCGCGCTCGATCGTGAACTCGAAGTCCTGCACCTCCTTGTAGTGGGTCTCCAGCCTGGCGCGCAATGCGAGGAGCTGGGTGTAGAGCCCGGGCATTTCCTGCGCCATCGCCGCGATCGGTTTCGGCGTGCGGATGCCCGCGACGACATCCTCGCCCTGCGCGTTCACCAGGTACTCGCCGTAGATCACGTTCTCGCCGGTGGCCGGATTGCGGGTGAACCCGACGCCGGTCGCCGAGTCGTTGCCCATGTTGCCGAACACCATCGTGCAGACGTTGACCGCCGTGCCGTTGGCCATAGTCGGCGTGATCCGGAACTGGCGCCGGTAATCGACCGCGCGCTTGCCGTTCCACGACTGGAACACCGCCTGGATCGAGCGTTCGAGTTGCTCGTACGGATCTTGCGGCAGCGGTGTGCCGGTGTGCTCCCGGTAGACGGAGAGAAAGGCCTGCGCCAGGTCCTGCAACGCGTCCGCGGTCAGGTCGACGTCGTGCACCACGCCATGCTTGCGCTTGATCGCCGCCATCGCCGCGTCGAAGGCCTCGTCGGGCACGCCCATCGCGATCTTGCCGAACAGCTGGATGAAGCGCCGCCAGGCGTCCCGGGCGAAGCGCTGATTGCCCGTCTGCGCGGCGAGCCCCTGCAGCGTGGCCGGGTTGAGGCCGAGGTTCAGGATCGTGTCCATCATGCCGGGCATCGACATCGCCGAACCCGAGCGCACCGAGACCAGCAGGGGGTTGGTTGCCGACCCGAAGCCTTTGCCGGTCTTGCATTCGAGCGCGGCGATGTGCGTCCGGACGTCGGCCATCAGTCCGTCGGGCAGTCGCTGGTGTTCCAGATAGGCGAGGCAGGCCGCCGTGGTGATGACGAATCCGGGCGGGACATCGAGGCCGATCTGCGTCATCGCGCACAGGTTTGCGCCCTTGCCGCCGAGCAGCATCCGGTCGCTGCTGTCGCCGTCCTCGAATGCATGGATGAAACGGGAGTCGCTCATGGTGCCCTCCGGATGACATTCGGCTCGGCACGCTGCTCCGGTCTCCGTTCAACCTGCGCCGCCACCGCGAGCCGAATGGGCGTGCCTTCCAATCCTGCAATGCTCATGCAGATTGTGCGGCTCGCGGCCTCGCCCGACTTTGATCGAGCGCATATACCGCGCCGGACCGGGCCGGACCGGGCCGGGAAAGCCGCGGTCAGGCCGGCGCGACTCTGGCGCTGAGGTAACCGACGGTGGCCGCCATGCCCGTGACGACCATCCCCCACGCGATGTCGACGATCGTGACGCCGAGCGACCAACCCTTGAGCGTGGCGAGATTGGTCAGGTCGTAGGTGGCGTAGGCGAAAAAGCCGAACAGCGCGCCCTGCAGCAGCGCCTTCGCCCAGGAACCTGCCCGCAGCGCGGGCATGACGGCGAAGATCACGGTTCCCGCCGCGTACAACGCGTAGAACGCAGCGGCCGCTGGCCAGTTCGGGTGGGCGAGCAGCAGGGGGCCGACCGCGGACTGGTAGAAACCGATCGCGACCGCGCCCAGCCAGACAAAATCGCCGATGCAGATCGAGGCAAGCGTCGCAAGGTAGGCCACGATGATTCGGGTCATTGCGGAGGTTCCTTTCACGCCAACGCGCCGGCGACCGCCGGCAGATAAGGCCGCAGTCCGGCCGCCGCCAGCGCCTCGCGCACCGCCTCCAGCGCACTTCTGGCCCGCGCGTCTCGCGGGCCGGTCGCCCATGCGGAAAGCGTGCGGGCGCGAGCGACGAACAGCGCCGACCACGGGGACGGTTCGGCCTTGGCGTAGTCCTCGAGCGCGGCGGCGTAGCGCAACGCTTCCGGCCACGCGCCGCGCGCGATCATCGCCTCCATCGCGTCGCGGTAGAACCAGAGGTGATTGTGGGCGATGGCCCCCTTCCGCAGCAGCGCTTCGCCGTCGTCGAGCAGGCGGCGCTGCTCCGCGGGATCCGCGGTCGCGTGCGCCAGCGCGCCGATCGCCGCCGGCCCGGTGAACTGGCTGCCGACCGCGTGACAGAGCGCCAGCGCCTCGGTCAGCAGGCGCCGCCCTTCGTCGCGCTGGCCGAGCCGGCAGAGGATTCGTCCGTGCCACTCCAGATGCTGCGCTTCGAAGCGGCGGGCGCCCAACCGGCGCGCGATGCGCAGGCAGGGCTCGATCGGGGCGAGCGCGCCGTCCCAGTCACCCAGCTCGAAGCACGTGAACACCTGAAGGCCCTTGCCGAGCATTTCAGCCCGCGGCTGGCCGGCGCGGGCCGCGGCATCGGCCGCCGCGATCCCGTCCGCCAGTGCTTCGCGCAACTGGTTGAGGAACACGCGGCTGAAACCGACCATCGACCGATTGGGAACCTCGATGCGCCCGTAGCCATGCTCGCGCGCGAGTTCGACGCAGCGGCTGAAGTGCGCGAACGCCGAGCGCATCCGCCCCTGCGCGTACGCCGCATCGCCGAGGCCCCCCAGCGAGCGCGCTTCGGCCTCCGGCGAACCGGTTTCGCGCGCGTAACGCAACCCCTGTTCGTGCTCGCTGCGGCAATCGTCGATCCGTCCCAGCGGGAAGTAGATGTTGCCGCGCAGATGGTGGATGCGTGCGAGTTCCGCCGCCGAGGCGATGCGCGTTGCCGCGGCTTCTGCCTCGTCGAGCACGGCGAGTGCCTCGACCAGGTCATCCGAGACACGCAGGCCGGAGGCGAGCCCGATCGCCGCGCGGCAGCGGCCGCCGTCGTCATCGGCCAGCTGCAATGCGGTCCGGAACGCCGCGATCGAATCGCCGGTCGCGCCGAGGTCGTTTTGCACCTCGCCGCGCAGGCAGGTCAGCAGGAAGCGATCGGCCGCGGCGGTCGCGACGGCGAGTCCGCGCTCCGCGAGTTCGAGCGCCCGGTCGCATTGATAGCGCTCGCGCTGCGCCTGCGCGGCGGCGCCGTACGCGCGCGCGGCCGCGGGATCCTCGGCGCGGTCGAGGTGCTGCGCATGGAGGACGAGATCGCGGTCGCGAAACCATTCGGCGGCACGATGATGGAGCTCGCGCCGCCGGGCCTTGAGCAGCGATGAAACCACGCCTTCCTGCACCAGCGCGTGCGCAAACAGGAACGACGCCCCTTCCGGCAGCACGAGCGCGTGCGTGACGAGCGCGGCGCAGTCGTAGGCGGCGTCGCCCAGCAGATAGCGCAGCGTCGCGAGATCGAACCGCTGGCCGAGCACCGACGCGGCCTGCAGCGCCACCTTGTCCGTTCCCGGGAGAAGGTCCATCCGCGCCAGCACCAGGCTCTGGATGGATCCCGGAACCGCTTCCGTCGCGCCGTCTTCGGCGTGGCGCAGCAGCTGCTCGAGGAAGAGGGGATTCCCGCCGGCGCGCTCGATGCAGGCGAGAGCGACGCGGTGGGTCGCGCTGACGAAGCTGCCGGCGAGCGATGCGGCCTCGTCGGCGCGCAACGGGCCGAGATCGATCGTCGTCAGCGGGGTGCCCGCGATGCTGCCGCGCCATGCGCTGCCGATGGGGTCTCCCTGCGTGCGGGACGTGAGCAGCAGCAGCGCCGGAGCCTGCCGTGCCGCGATCGCGATGCCGGAGAGCAGGTGGAGCGTCAGCGGATCGGCCCAGTGGACGTCCTCGACGGCAACGACCCGCGGCCGTTGCCGGCCGAGGTTCTCGATCAGCGTCGCGAGCGCCTGCCGCTTGCCGCGGTTGCGGCGGTCGTTGTCCATTGCGTCGTAGAGCGCGCGCGCGTCGGTCGTCGGCGTGACATCGAGGAGGTCGTCGAGGAACACGGCCTCCTCGGCCGCCACCAGTCCGGCCGCAACGGCGTGTTCGCGCGCGGCCCTTCGCTCGGCGTCCGGCGCGTCGGCGGCCAGACCGAGCGCTCCACGCACCAGCGCGCGGATCGCATCCTGTCCCTTGCCGGTCCCGAAATCGAAGATCAGCGTGCGCTGCGTCGCGCAATCGCGGGCCTGCGCGACGCGCAGCATCTCGCCGACCAGGCGCGACTTGCCGATGCCCGGATCGCCGCGAATGAAGACGACCTGGCCGGAGCCGCTCGCGAGGCACGTCGAGAGCATCCCGCCGAACTGCTCCAGTTCGAGGCGGCGGCCGACGAACGGCGTGCGCGTGACCGCCGCGTCGACCGCGATGGAACGCAGCGCCCAGACGGTGACCTGCTTGTCGAAACCCTTCAGCGTCGCGGCGTACTGCGGATCGAACGTCGCCTGGCCGGCGAGCGCCCGATGGACGGCCTCGGAGACCAGGGTCTGTCCCGGTTTCGCGAGCGCGACGAGCCGCGCGGCGAGATTGACGGAATCCCCGTGCACCGTGTATTCGCGCCGGTCTGCGCCTTTGATGTCGCCCGCGACCACCTCGCCGCTGGCGATGCCGAGATGCGCCGAGAGCTCGCGACCGAAGTCCCGGCCCAGTTGCGCCACGGCCGCGTGGATGTCGATCGCCGCGCGTGCGGCGCGGAGCGGGTCGTCGCTATGCGCAACCGGCGCGCCGAACAGCGCCATCACCGCGTCGCCGATGTGCTTGTCGACGCTGCCCCCGTACGCGACGACGATGCCGTCGGCCAGCGCCGCGTAGCGGCCGATGAGGTCGTGCAGGTCTTCGGCGTCCATCGTCTGCGACAGCGCGGTGAAGCCGGACAGGTCGGCGAACAGGATCGTGACCTGCCGCCGCTCGCCGGCGACGTCCGCGGCGGGTGCGACGATGGCCGCCGGCGACGCGACGGTGCCGCGTCGTGCCGCGATCGCCTCGAGGAGACGCTTGCGGTGACCCAGCGACGCGACACCGAGATCCTTGAGGTCGTCGGCGGTGAGCCCGTCGAGCAGATCGCCGTCGATGTGGTTGTCGGCGAACGCGGGCGCATAGTGGCCGAACCCCAGCGCTTCGAGCCAGGCGGGGACGTCAATCGGCGGAGGACGGTCAGTCACAGGCGATTCGCGGTAAGCGACGGCGCGCGCATTCGTGAGCCGGGACCGGACAATCTAGCACAGCGCACCGCGCACCGCGGGCATCGTGCCGGACGCACTGCGGGTCTGGCGTCCCCGGGGCGAATGGAATACGCTTCCCCGTCCGCTTCCTCACGCCCCGTCACCGGCTTCATGTTGCCCCTGTTGCCCCTGCTGCTTCGTCTCACCGTCACCGGGGCGTGCCTGGTTGCAGGAGGCGCATTCGGGTTCGACCTGCAGGGTCACCGTGGCGCGCGCGGCCTCGCGCCCGAGAACACGCTCGCCGCGTTTTCGGTGGCGCTGGCGCTCGGTGTCACGACCCTC
>Ga0315278_10001597_pt1 | contig 19971 bp, 20 predicted proteins | sample YL17G06_0_MG_FD_203880 | JGI IMG/M metagenome (GOLD analysis project Ga0315278, IMG submission 203880) | Sediment microbial communities from Yellowstone Lake, YNP, Wyoming, USA - YL17G06_0 | ecosystem: Environmental > Aquatic > Freshwater > Lake > Sediment | place: USA: Wyoming | collected... | reverse complement strand
AGCCCCGCGGCCACCCGCTCGTAGCTTTTCCTGCCGAGCAGCGGCTTGCCGTCGAGTGCCACGTTGCCGCTGCGCGCCGGCAGCACGCCGATCAGCGACTTCAGCAGCGTGGTCTTGCCCATGCCGTTGCGGCCCATGATCGCGAGCGTTTCGCGCTCGCCCAGCGTGAAACTGACATTGCGGATCACATGACTGTCGCCGTAGTAGACGTTCAGGTTCTGGACTTCAAGCATCTCGTTAGTCCGGGAAATCAGATCTCACCGCAAAGTCGCAAAGGACGCAAAGGAAAAACCGCCGATGACACGGGAATCCGCAACGTGATCATCGCGCTCATGGACTGATCCCCGGATCGTCTAGCAGCATCCTTTTCACTTTTTACTTTGCGTCCTTTGCGTCTTTGCGGTGAGTATGGCCTGAGTGCTTTCAGTGTCCGAGATAGACATCGATGACGCGTTCGTCGTTCTGGACCTGTTCCATGGTGCCTTCGGCGAGCATCCTGCCCTGATGCAGCACGGTGACTTTGTGCGCAATCATTTTGACAAAGGCCATGTCGTGCTCGATGACCACCATCGAGCGGCCCTTGGCAATGCGCTTGAGCAGTTCCGCGGTCTGTTCGCGTTCGCGCGCGCTCATGCCGGCGACGGGCTCGTCGAGCAGCATCAGCTCCGGGTCCTGCATCAGCAGCATGCCGATCTCGAGCCACTGCTTCTGGCCGTGCGAAAGCAGGCCGGCCTTGGTGCCGAGCTGCTCGTCCAGGTAGATCTGACGCGCAACGCTTTCGATCTTTTCCACGATCTCCGGCGCGCGACGGAAAAAAAGCGAACCGAACACGTTGCGCTTTTTCGGGTACGAGATGTCCAGGTTCTCGAGCACCGTGAGGTCTTCATAGACGGATGGGTTCTGGAATTTGCGTCCCACCCCGGCGCGGGTGATCTGGTATTCGATCATGCTGGTGAGCTGGCGATTCTTGAAGCGGATGGACCCGCCGCTCGGTTTGGTCTTGCCGCAGATCATGTCCAGCAGCGTGGTCTTGCCCGCTCCGTTCGGGCCGATGACGACACGCAATTCCTCTTCCTCGACCTGGAAGTTCAGGCCGTCGACGGCCTTGAAGCCGTCGAAAGAAACGGTAAGGTCCTCGACGCAGAGAATGAGCCCGCTCACTTCGGCGCTCCCGCGCGCGCGCTCTTGTTGCGCTTCAACTTGTCCAGCAGACTGGCCAGACCTTCAGGCAGGAAGATGACGACAAGCATGAACAAACCACCGATGAAATAGAGCCAGTACTCGACGAAATTCTCCGAAAAGTAGGTCTTGCTCGCCCCCACCAGGATCGCGCCGTAAACCGCGCCGATCAGCGACAGGCGCCCGCCTACCGCCGCGTAGATCACCATTTCGATCGAAGGCACGATGCCGACGAGCGAAGGCGACGCCAATCCGACCTGAAGCGTGAACAGCGCGCCGCCGATCGAAGACAGCACCGCGGCGACGGCAAAGATGAAACCTTTGAACATCGCCGGGTCGTACCCGGAAAACCGCACGCGGTCTTCGCGATCGCGGATCGCGACCAGAATCTTGCCGAGCCGGCTGCCGACGATGAAGCGGCCGACGACAAGCGCAATCAGCAGCAGCACGACGCTGGCGAAATACAACGCGGTCCGCACACCTTCCGCTTCGAAGCTGATGCCGAAGAAGGTCTTGAAGTCGGTAATGCCGTTGATGCCGCCGGTCACGCCCTGCTGGCCGACGATGACGATCGCCATCATCGCCGAGAACGCGAGCGTGATGATCGAAAAATAGACGCCGCCGACGCGCTTGCGGAAATTCAGATAGGCCAGCACGAAAGCGATAAACGCCGGCAGAATGATCATCGCCGGCAAAGTGAACCAGAAAGAATGGAACGGTTCCCACCACCACGGTAGCGCATCGACGCTGTTCCAGACCATGAAGTCCGGCAGGCTGGAGCCGAAAAATTCAGACAGTGCCTGCGCCGAACTGTCGCTGGTGGTCGACTCCAGCTTCAGGTACATCGCCATCATGTAACTGCCCAGACCGAAGAAGATGCCCTGGCCGAGGCTGAGGATGCCCCCGTAGCCCCAGATCAGCACGATGCCGATCGCGGGGAAAGCGAAGCACAGGTATTTCGCCAGCAGGTTCAGGCGGAATTCCGATAGCACGAGCGGCATCAGGACCAGCAGCAGGCCGAGGATCGGCAGGCCCAGCAACTGCAGCCATTCCACCGGTGTGCGACGAGCAGCCCCGCTCCGCGCGCCCGCAGCGTTCACCGCGCTCACCGCGTTCGCCACTATCTCCTCACTTTCGACGCAAACAGCCCGTTCGGGCGGAAGTACAGCGCGACGATCACCAGCAGCAGGATCGAGGCCTTGGCCATCGAGCCGGTCATCAGGAATTCAAAAGTGGATTGCAGCTCGCCGATGATCGTCGCCGAGAGCAACGTGCCGAGAAGGCTCTCGACACCGCCGAACACGACGACGATGAACGTGTCGACGACGTACTGCTGCCCGGTCACCGGTCCGGTAGACGCGAGCATGGTGAACGAACTGCCCGCGATGCCGGCCAGGCCGCAGCCGAGCGCGAACGTCAGCGCATCGACGCGTTCGGTATTGATGCCGGCGGCGCCGGCCATGGCGCGGTTCTGCGTTACCGCGCGGATACGCAGGCCCCAGCGTGTGCGGAACAGCAACAGGTACACGCCGAACGAAACCAGCAGCGCGAGCGCGATGATGAAAATGCGGCTCAGCGGAAACGACGCGCCGGGAAGCGCGGCCGGCGCCCACGCGCCCCGCAGCCAGCTCACCGTGGGGACGCCAACTTCCTTGGGTCCGAACACGTGGCGAAATACCTGCTGCAGGATGAGGCTCAGGCCCCAGGTCGCGAGCATGGTGTCCAGCGGCCTTTTGTACAGAAAACGGATCAGGCCCCGCTCAAGCGCGAAGCCGAACACGAAAGTCACGGCGAACGCAGCCACGATGCCGATCAGAAAGTAGATGTCCTTCAGGCCCGGCATGAATTTCTCGAACAGCAGCGCGGTTGCGTACGTCGTATACGCGCCCATGGCCATGAGCTCGCCGTGGGCCATGTTGATCACGCCCATCAGGCCGAACACGATCGCAAGGCCCAGCGCCATCAACACCAGGACGGTGGACAGGCTCAGGCCATTGAAGGCCTGCATCAGCAGAATTTCGAAGGTCATTCGGGAACCGATTCCGTTTCGAAAGCAACCGAGAATCCAGCCTCCGCTCCGCGCCCGGAGACTGCCACCGGGCGCGGAAGGCGGACGACGCAGTACGTGTTACGCGATCAGACCCATGCGAACGGGTTCGCGATCAGATCTTGGCGAACGGGTTCGCGATCAGATCTTGGCGAACGGGTTCGGCTCGATCAGCGGCGACTCGTAAATCATGTCGATCTGACCATCTGCCCTGAACGTACCGATGCGGGCATGCTTCCACAGATGGTGATTATCCTTGTGGAATTTGACCTTGCCTTCCGGTGCGTCCAGCGGCAGTTCGGACGAGGCCGCGACCACCTTCGGCACTTCGATGCTTTTCGCCTTCTCGACCGCGAGCTTCCACAAATAGACCGAGATGTAGCCGCATTCCATGGTGTCGCCGACAACCCGGTTAGCGCCGTATTTTGCCTTGAACGCCTTGACGAACTTCTCGTTCGCGGGATTTTTCAGGCTCTGGAAATAGCCCATGCACGACATGAAGCCCACGAGGTTTTCCGGTCCGACGCCGGAAGCTTCTTCCTCTGAAACTGCCATGGCGCACAAAGACTGGTTCTTGCCGGTAATGCCGGCGGCGTTCATCTGCTTGTAAAACGCCACGTTCGAGCCGCCGACCACCGTGCTCCAGATCACCTCCGGTTTCGCAGCCTTGATCTTGTTGATTTCGGAAGCGAACTCGATGGAGCCGAGCGGGTAATAGCTCTCGCCGACCACCTTCGCACCGATCTTCTTGAGGTGCAGGTTGGCGATCTTGTTCATCGTACGCGGCCAGATATAGTCGGAGCCGATCAGGTAGAAGCTCTTGCCTTTGTTTTTGTACAGCCAATCGAGCGAAGCGAGGGCTGACTGCGTGCCTTCTTGCGCCGTGTACATGATGTTATCCGACCTCTCGAGTCCTTCGTAATAAGTCGGGTAATACAACAGACCCTTGTAACGCTCCATCACCGGCAACACGGCCTTACGCGAAGCCGACGTGTAGCAACCGAAGATCGCCGCAACCTTGTCGTTCTCCAGCAATTTGCGCGCCTTCTCGGCAAAGGTCGGCCAGTCGCTGGCGCCGTCTTCCACGACAACTTCCAGTTTCTTGCCCATCACGCCGCCGGCGGCATTGATCTCCTCGATCGCGAGTTTTTCCGCATCCACCACCGAGGCCTCGGCGATGGCGATGGTGCCGGTCAGCGAATGCAGAATGCCGACCTTGATCGTGTCCGCCGCGGCCGCTGAACGGATGAACGGTGCACCGGGCAATGCCGCAACGGTCGTGACTGCTGCCGCGCTCTTGATGAACTGTCTTCTGTTGAACTTCATGTCTTCCCTTTCCCCTTGGAGGTATGCAGCCGTTCGGCGACGGCGAAAAAAAACCCACAGGACGCATGCCACCCGTCCTGTGCGTTTCGATGCCTGGCCTGATCGCGACGTCCTCGTCGCGGTCGGGTTTTGTTGTCCTGCGAATTTCTCAGTGCCCGGGAGCGCCCGATCGAGAAACTCGCTACCCGTAGAGTGCGATACCTGTACAGCTTAGTATGCCCATATTGCAAAATCAGGGCCATTCCCGCAACCAAAATTAATCCGACCTCGACGACACGGCGAGAATTCGCCCGAATAAGTCTGAATGTAAAGGCGTTAAATGCGGGCTGCGCGGTTGCGTTCGAGGCATCGCGCGCGGCGTTGCTGCGCTGCGCGCATATCGGATCCACCCAGGACTTGGCAGGCTTCCGGTGAATATGCGGCGCAATGGCACCAAATCTTAAAACAATTCTGGCCATGATGCAGAGGCCGCGCTGACCCTCTGGGCCAAAACGACCGCCGGCCTCCTGACTGAGTCCCGAGTCACGCGCTCTGAGTTGCGTCTCCTGCGTCCTCGGTCCCACCGATTCCCGCATATAAAAAGCGCAGAATTTCCTCCCGCCTCGCCATCGTATCTTTGTAGCCCAGGGTAATCAGCGCGCGACAATACGCCGGCTCGAACAACAGGTAACTCGTCAGCGTCGACCCGCCACGGCGCGCCGCGCCCAGTCCGCGCAACAGAAAACGAATCGAGAGCGGCAATTCGTACGCATACTGCGCCGCGATGCGATCGATTTCCTCGCTCGGAGTGACGACCAGAACGTCCACTTCGCGCAACTCCATCTTGTGTTTGTCGCGCTCCTCGCGGGAAATCAACCGGATGGTCTTGTTGATGCGTTGCAAGCGTTCTATGTCGACTTCCAGACCGTCGAGAAAAATACTGTTCAGCGCGTGCCCTGCTATTTGCGCAAGCGACGGATAACTGCTCATCTTCGCTCGCTGCGGCGAGTCTTGCGTCAGGCGACTTACACCGATGACAACCACACGGTCCGCACCCAGATGCAGCGCGGGACTGATCGGCGCAATCTGGCGCATGCTGCCGTCGCCGAAGAATTCGCGCCGCAGCGGCACCGCGGGAAAAATGAAAGGCAGCGCGCTGGACGCCAGCAGGTGCTCGAAGTCGATGATTTCCGGTATGCCGATCCGGCGCGCCCGCTGCCAACCGGCCAGTCCCGGCACGCTCTGGAAGAAACTCACCGACTGTCCCGAAGCGTAACCGGATACCGTGATCGACAACGCATAGAGCGCGCCGGCATCGATGCTGCGACGAATGCCGCCAAGATCGAGGCGCTCCCGCAGCAGTTGCGAGAGCGGCGAGTTGTCGAGCAGGGAACTGGGATTGTTCTTGCCGAGACCCCCCATCAGCATCGCCAGAAACCAGCGCATGCCGGTGCCGAATACGCCCAGCACGTCGGACCGGTACACCTGGTCAGCGTGGAAGAATTTCCAGATCAGCAGCAACTGGCGAACGGCGCGGTGGAAATCGGTGGCGTTGCAGGCAAGCGCCGCAGCGTTGATGGCGCCGGCCGACGTGCCGCAAATAATGGTGAATGGATTGGGCGCTCCCCGCGGCAGCATATGGGATACGGCGCGCAGGAAACCGACCTGATAGGCGGCACGTGCGCCGCCCCCCGTCAGGATCAAGCCGACTTTGGCTGGGGACGAAATTTGACTGTCCAATATGGAGACCGCCCGATGGCGCCGGAGCGCTTGCCGTTGTTATTGCTCTTTCTGTACCGCGCGGGCCGATTCAATTGCCGGCTGGACCAGTTCGAGCGCATCGCGCAACGTGTCTTCGGAAAGGTCATTCAGCGCGTGGGCGAGAATATCGGCGACCGCGTACGTGTCTTCCGGCAACGACTCGCTGTCGAGATTGGCGACGAATACCGCGGCGGCGCCCGTGGCGCGCAGCAGCGCCTGGCGTTCGCTCATCAGCATTTCAACTTCCGCGCGCAGCATCGCAATTTCCTGCGCATGTTGCTCGTTGCTCATAGCCCTCCCGGCCGCTCGTTGTTAAGGCCATGATGCCACAAGGCTTTTCGCAGAGCCAGCAATGCCTTCACGAAGGGCTCGAACCTGCTGCCGGCAAAAGCCGGTCTCTTCCCGTCGCTCGTCACAACCCTGCATAGCAGCTTGATGCAGAACTGTCTGAGGAGCGTCTTTGCTGTCATTCTCGCGTAGGCGGGAATCCAGAAGTGTTTGATTTTCTTGTCAGCGTGTTTCCGGGCTTCCGCCTTCGCGGGAGCGACGAACCATATTGCATCAACCTGCTAGTGCAACCGGATGACGTCGGCGGGCGGCGCTGCAAGAACCGGGAGCTTGAGGGCCAGCATCTGCCGGCCAATCACGGTGATGGAACCTTCGATGCGGTTGTTACCGGTATCGCTGAACTCGAATTCGTAAGTGCGCTGGAATCCTCTGCGCCCCTCTTCGTCGCGTGCGAGCCGGATCCGCTTCATGGCGACCGTCCAGTCGAGCAGTTGCACACCTTCGGCTTCACAGGCTCTGCGCGCGCCATCGAGCGCGAAGTCCCGTGCGCGCAGGCTGTCCAGCCAGAACCAGCCGGCGACGAGGAAGATCAGGAGGGCGGTAAGTTCAATCATAGGCGGGTGCTGCGTGCTGCGTGCTGCGAAAGTCTGGGCAATTTCGCGTGACTTGCCCTTCCGCGCAGCAATTGGTCTGTCGGACGCGGGGAAAACGGTTCATGGCTTTTCTCTCAGGACTCAGCACGCAGCACCGTTCTTTCAGTTATCCGCAACGCCCACCTTTACCAATTTCGGCGAAAGTATCCGCGCCGCGTCCTGTGGCGCAATGCCGACCAGATAACCTCGCTTGCCGCCGTTGATATAGATCTTCGGTAACATCAGTATGGTTTCTTCCATATACACCGGCATTCTCCTGCGCGTGCCGAAAGGCGAGGTGCCGCCGATGACGTAACCGGAATGTCGGTTCGCGGTGTCAGGATTGCAAGGGGCGATAGTCTTGACGCCGATGATTCTGGCCAGTTCCTTGGTGGAAACCTTCAGGTCACCCTGCATCAGCACGACGAGGGGATTCCTGTCGTCGTCCTCCATGACCAGCGTCTTCACCACGGCGTGCTCTGGCACGCCGAGTTCGCGCGCCGATACCGCCGTACCTCCCTTTTCCTCGTACTCATAAAGGTGATCGGTGAACTCGACATAGTGGGCGCGCAGGTCGCGTACGGCAGCGGTTACCGGCGCCTTCTCCTTGCTCATCGCCCGGGACCCGCGGTCAGTATCTGGTAAAGGCTGTACAACATGCCGGCCGTGGCCCCCCAGATGTTGCGCCCGCCATAGGGCATCGAATAATAGTAGCGCGTGCGTCCATCGCGCACGTCGCTGTGGCGCTGATGGTTGGCGGGGTCGAGGAAAAATCCGAGGGGCACTTCGAAGACATCGGCCACTTCAAAAGGATCGGGCTTCAGTTCGAACGGAGGCTCCACCCAGCCGACCACCGGTGTCACGCGAAACCCCGTGGGGATGTCGTATTCCGGAAGCCGGCCGATGATTTCCACCCGCGACCGGCTCAAGCCGGTCTCTTCTTCCGCCTCCCTCAACGCCGTGGCAATGCGATCGGCATCGCCCTCGTCCACGCGCCCACCCGGAAAGCTGATCTGGCCCGCGTGATCGTGCAGATGCGCTGTACGCTGGGTAAACATCAACGTCAGACCGCCGGGCTGATTGACTATGGGAACCAAAACGGCCGCCGGCACCGGTTTATGCGCCGGCGGGTGAACGTACAGAGGAAAACTCCCGTCTGCCCGCGCGCTGCCATAGACATCCAAGCGCTCCGCGAGCCAGTCGCGGCTGAATTGCAAATATTTGACGTCGCCAGGTTGAGACACGGAACGCGCAGCGGATTTCAGAAAGTGGGTTATTTTAACCCGGGCGAGGTATACAATTTCTCTGCGTCACCAACGGCATCACGACGACGCCCTTGTTTTGCCGATACGACAGGAAGCCGTCCAACTGAAAAGGAGAGAAACGTGACATTTCGCATGCTGATTGCCGCCGTGATGTTTGCCATTGCCGGGACTGCCTTCGCAATGCACTGTCCGATGGACATGAAGAAGATCGACGAGGCCCTGGCCAAGAAGCCCAATATCTCGCAAGCCCAGATGTCCGAAGTCAAGAAGTTGCGCGCCGAAGGCGAGACCCTGCACAAAGCCGGCAAGCACCAGGAATCGGTGGATACTCTGGCCAGGGCAATGGCAATACTCGGCATCAAGTAATTTCGCCTTGTTCCCAGAAACCCCGCTGCGCAACGGCGCGCAGTGGGGTTTTCACCCTTACTGCCGGGTTCACTTTCTCCTGAAACTAGATCGGCTGGAGCGATTCGCCGACTCTGAATACGCCACCTTCCAGAATGCGCGCGGTAATGCCGCCATGACCGCGCATGGCGTTGTAGCCGCCGGCGCCGAGAACTTCTTCCATCCGGGAGCAGGGATCGCACGGTCCGCTTCCTTCGAGCAGGACCGCGCCGACGCGGAATTTGCGGTCGCGCAGGGCATAAAGGTTGATGCCGGATACCAGCAGGTTGCGGCGAATTGCGTCGGCGCGCACTTGGGCTTTCCCGAGGATCTTCGCCACCACATCAAGGTGCTCCGCCTGCATCAGCGTGACCTGCCGCTTGCCGTTGGACTTCGACGCGCAGTGATCTCCCGCCAATCCGTAACCGGCAATTGCCTCGACCTGCTCCACCGAAGCCAGCGGCGCACGGCGCTCCGCGCGGACGCCGATCCATTCCACCTTCCCCTCTCGGGGAAAGTTCGCCATCAGCTTTGCCAGTTCACCATCTGGATTCATGATTGAGAATATTTTTGCTGCAGAGGTAACAGAGAATTACATGAACGCAAACCCACTTCCTCCAAAGGGAGTACGGAAGAGACAACAGGCAATCAGGCTACTCTCAACGCCATGCTTGCTGGTTCGTCATCATCGGGGCCTTCGGGCGACGGTGCCTTGGCGTAGTGCTTGAATTCCATCGTGTACGTAGCGCGCCCCTGAGTGGCCGAACGCAACGAGGTCGAATAACCGAACATTTCAGCCAGCGGCACCTCGGCCTTGATCACCATCGTGCCGGCCACTTCCTCTTGCCCCTGGATCATGCCGCGACGTGAAGACAGATCGCCGATGACGTTACCCATGAAATTTTCCGGCGTTTCCACTTCCACCGCCATCATCGGCTCGAGCAGGATCGGGTTCGCCTTGCGCATGCCGTCCTTGAATGCCATCGAAGCCGCCATCTTGAAGGCGTTTTCGTTCGAATCGACATCGTGGTAGGAGCCGTCGAACAACGTGACCTTGACATCCACTACCGGGAAGCCGGCCAGCACGCCATTGGGCAGGGTTTCCTGCAAGCCCTTATCGACTGCCGGAATGTACTCGCGCGGCACCGTGCCACCCTTGATCGCATCGACGAACTCGTAGCCTTTGCCCGCCTCGTTCGGCTCGACCCTGATCCAGACGTGGCCATACTGGCCGCGGCCACCGGACTGCTTGATGAACTTGCCTTCGACTTCCCGTGAACGTGTGACGGTTTCGCGGTATTCGATCGAAAGTCCTCCGATTTCCACGCTCGCGCCAAGATGCTTTCTCATCTCCGTGGCAACGGAATAGATACGTTGCTCGTCAGCGCCTTTGACAGAAATTCCGTCCGACGTGACCTCTACGGTCAAATCGCCGCTCTCGCGTATAGCCTCCTTTGCCGCATCCAGTAATTTTTCCGGTGTCAGTGTCGATGAGCCGATCTTGAGTCGCAGCGGATGCACTTACCATTCTCCCTTCTTGCCGTGTTCTTCCTTCGCGTACCCTTGCGTCCTTTGCGTTGAACGCACTTCACGTTTTCTCTCTGTGCCCTCTGTGATCTCTGTGGTTATTTGCCCTTGCTCTTACCCACCATGTCTTCGGGACGCATCCACTGATCGAACTGCTTCGCCGTAACATAACCGAGCGCGAGCGCAGCCTCCTTCAGCGTTGTGCCTTCCTTGTAAGCTTTCTTGGCAATCTCGGCGGCCTTGTCGTAGCCGATGTGAGGATTCAGCGCGGTCACCAGCATCAGCGATTGCCCCAGCATCTGCCCGATCCGTTCCCGGTCCGGTTCGATACCGACCGCGCAGTTGTCGTTGAAGCTCACCACGCCATCGGCGAGCAATCGCACGCTCTGCAGGAAGTTATGGATGATCAGCGGCTTGAACACGTTCAGTTCGAAATTGCCCATGGCGCCGCCGATGTTGATCGCGACGTCGTTGCCGAGCACCTGGCAGCACAGCATGGTCAGCGCTTCGCACTGAGTCGGATTGATCTTGCCCGGCATGATCGAGCTGCCCGGCTCGTTCTCGGGGATGCGCAATTCCCCGATGCCGCTGCGAGGGCCGGAAGCCAGCCAGCGAACGTCATTGGCGATCTTCATCAAAGAAGCCGCCAGCGTCTTCAGCGCGCCGTGCGCGTGCACCAGAGCGTCGTTGGCGGCGAGCGCTTCGAACTTGTTGCGCGCCGAAACGAAATGCCACCCGGTTGATCTGGCCAGCTCCTTTGCGGCGCGAGCGCCGAACTCCGGGTGCGCGTTGAGGCCGGTGCCCACCGCAGTGCCGCCGAGCGCGAGTTCGCACATGTGCGTCAGCGATCCCTGCACGTGGGCAATGCCGTGCTCGAGCTGAGAGACATAGCCGGAAAATTCCTGGCCCAGCGTAAGCGGCGTTGCATCCTGGAGATGAGTACGTCCGATCTTGACGATGTCGTCGAAGGCCTTCGACTTGGCCGCCAGCGTATCGCGCAGCCCCTTCAAAGCCGGCACCAGCTTTTCGTTCAAGGCGCTGACCGCCGCGACGTGCATTGCCGTCGGGAACACATCGTTCGACGACTGTCCCTTGTTGACGTCGTCGTTCGGATGCACCAGGCGTTTTCGGCCGCGTTCGCCGCCGAGCAGTTCGGAGGCGCGATTGGCGAGCACCTCGTTCAGGTTCATGTTGGTCTGGGTACCGGAGCCAGTCTGCCAGACCACCAATGGAAATTCCGCATCGTGCTGGCCGGCGATGACCTCGTCGGACGCTTCGACGATGGCCCGCGCTGTTTTCTCGTCCAGCAGCCCGAGCCCGGCATTGACCAGTGCGCAGGCGCGTTTGACCCGTGCCATCGCATGAATCAGCTCCGGCGGCATGCGCTCGTTGGAGATGCGGAAATTGCGCAGGCTGCGCTGAGTCTGCGCTCCCCACAGCCGATCGGCGGGAACTTCGATCTCGCCGAAACTGTCCCGCTCTTTGCGTGTCGCCGCCATGGTGACTACCTCCTGAAAAGTCAAAACCTCAACACAGAGGCACAGAGAGCACAGAGAAAAACAGAAATGTAAGTTGTCCCGCAAGTGTGCCCCCTGGGATTGGGCGTTGCGTGCGTCCTCTGCTCTTCCGTTGGCGATACATCAACTTCGACATATGTATTTCCTCAATCATGAATTCCTCTGTGCTCTCCGTGCCTCTGTGTTGGGTGTAAAGCGTTGCCGTGAGTTCAGGTGCCGAGGTCGGCGAGCGGATGTTCGTGCGCTTTCCAGGGGCTGGCGAAAAAGCCTTCGGTCCATTCCGGCGTGACTTGCGCGAGCGTTGGCGGTTGCCAGCGTGGTCGCTGATCTTTGTCGATCAGTAGCGCGCGTATGCCTTCGGCGAAATCAGGCCGGCGCGCGCAATGAAGCGCGGCCACAAACTCCACGCGGAATACGTCGGCGAGCGACAGATGCCTGGCGCGCCGTTGCAGCTCGTAGCTCAGCGCAGCGGTGCTCGGCGATCCGGCGGCGAGCGTCGCCGCCGCCCTTGCGAGCCATGTGTCTTTGGTCTTCAGGCCGGTGATCGCGCCAACGATTTCGTTCAATTCCCCACTGCCGCAGAGTTTGTTGATCAGGTCGAAGTGCTGGCGCAGCGGACCATGTGCCAGATCGACTTGCGCGAAGGCACGCAGAACGGTGGAAAGCAGGTGATGGTTGTCGCCGGGAGCACGCGCCCACGGCTGCGCCAGGAGCACGTCAAGAACCGCAACCTTGCGTGCATGATCGATGCAATAGTCCGCGAGCTTGACGAACAGCGCGTCGGACGCCTGCAACCTCGCGCCGGTCAGTGCCAGGAACAGGCCGGTAGCGCCCGGCATCCGGCCCAACAGCCAGCTCCCCCCCACGTCCGCGTAAAGCCCGATGGTGATCTCCGGCATCGCGACCCGTGATTCATGGGTGACCACGCGATGGCTCGCGCCGGACATCAGGCCCACGCCGCCGCCCATGACAATGCCGTGCCCCCAACACAATACCGGCTTGGGATAAGTGTGAAGCGCATAGTCGAGGCGATACTCGCGACCGAAAAAACCGGCAGCGTATGCGTTGCCGCGAATGTCGTCTCGTTGCGCCGAAGCGTGATGCGCGAGCATGGCCTCGTGCACCTTGTGCAGGTCTGCGCCCGCGGAAAAAGCCTTTTCGCCGGCACCTTCGAGCACAACCAGCGCCACGCCCGGGTCCTCGGCCCATGCGGCCAGGCGCCCGGCCAGCAGGTCGATCATCTCCAGCGACAGGGCATTCAGCGACTTCTCGGCGTTGAGTCTCGCGACGCCGATGCGCGCGCCGTTTGCGGCTCGACGCTCTTCGAACAATACCGGCTGGGTCCTGGGTTCGGTCATGCGACATTCAATCCTGTTAAGGAAAAGGTCGAGTCAACACGAAGGAGCACGAACACCCTCATGTTCAAAACAGTTCAGGCCTGCCTTTGAAAAGCGGCGTCCACGGAAGCCAGCGCGGCCATGTTCACCAGCCTGCGCACGGTAGCGGTCGGTGTCAGGATGTGCACCGGCTTTGCCGCGCCGAGCAGTATCGGGCCGACCGTGATGCCATCGCCGGATATGGTCTTGATCAGGTTGAAGGTGATGTTCGCGGCATCGAGGGTCGGCATGATCAGCAGATTGGCCTCGCCCTTGAGGCGTGAGTTCGGGAAAATCTTCAGGCGGATTTCCTCGTCCAGCGCCGCATCGCCGTGCATCTCCCCCTCGACTTCCAATTGCGGTGCGCGCTGCTCCAGAATTTGGCGCGCCCTGCTCATTTTCTGCGCGGATGGATTGCGCGAAGCGCCGAAGTTGGAATGCGACAGCAGCGCGATTTTCGGCGTGATACCGAAGCGCTGCACCTCATCGGCGGCCATCATCGTGATCTCGGCGATCTGCTCGGCGCTCGGGTCCGGGTTGACGTAGGTATCGCAAATGAACAACTTGCGGTTCGGCAGGATCAGCATATTCATCGCGGCGAACTGGTTTACGCCCTTGCGCAGGCCGATGACGGTGGCAATGTAGTCCACGTGCAGCGAGAACTGCGCAATTGTCCCGCACAACATCGCATCGGCGTCGCCCCGGCGAACCATCAAGGCACCGATCAGCGTGGTGCGGCGGGTCACCTCGCGCTTGGCATAATCCACCGAAATACCCTTGCGCTGCATCAGGGCGTAGTACTCCTGCCAATAATCGCGAAAGCGCGGATCCGAGTTCGGATTCACGATCTCGAAGTCCTTCCCGGGACGAATGCGCAGGCCGAATTTCTCGATGCGCGGAATGAGCACTTCCGGGCGCGCGATCAGGATCGGCTTGGCCACGCCCTCGTCCACCACGATCTGCACCGCGCGCAGCACGCGTTCGTCTTCGCCCTCGCAGAACACCACCCGCGTCGGATTCTTCTTTGCCGCGCTGAATACCGGCTTCATGATCAGGCCGGAGTGATAGACAAACTGCGAGAGCTGCTCGCGATAGGCGGCAAAATCCTCAATCGGCCGGGTTGCCACACCGCTTTCCATCGCCGCCTGCGCCACAGCGGGTGCGATTTTCACGATCAGGCGCGGATCGAACGGCTTCGGTATCAGGTATTCGGGGCCGAAGGTCAGATCCTGCTCGCCGTAGGCGATCGCCACCACGTCCGACTGTTCGGCCTGGGCCAATTCAGCAATCGCGTGCACCGCCGCGAGTTTCATCTGCTCCGTGATGGTGGTCGCCCCCACATCCAGTGCGCCACGGAAGATGAACGGAAAGCACAGCACATTGTTGACCTGATTCGGATAGTCGGAGCGTCCGGTCGCGATGATCGCGTCGGGGCGCGCCGCCTTGGCCTCCTCGGGCATGATTTCCGGCTCGGGATTGGCAAGGGCGAGGATCAACGGCGTCGGCGCCATCTTCTTGACCATTTCCGGCTTGAGCACACGCGCCGCCGACAGGCCAACAAAGACATCCGCGTCGGAAATGATGTCAGCCAGCGTGCGCGCCTTCGTATCCTTGGCGTAGCGCGCTTTGTTGTCGTCCATCTCTTCCGTGCGCCCGCTGTACACGACGCCCTTGATGTCGGAGACCCAGATGTTGTCCATCGACAAGCCGAGGCTGACCAGCAGATCGAGGCAGGCGAGCGCCGCTGCGCCGGCGCCCGAGCACACCAGCTTCACCTTGCCGATGTCCTTGCCGACCACTTTGAGGCCATTGAGCACCGCCGCGCCGACGATGATGGCCGTGCCATGCTGGTCGTCGTGGAATACCGGAATCTTCATCCGGCTGCGCAGTTGCTTCTCGATGTAGAAGCACTCCGGCGCTTTGATGTCCTCCAGATTGATACCGCCGAAGGTGGGTTCCAGGCTGGCAATGATGTCCACCAGCTTGTCCGGGTCGCGCTCGTCGATCTCGATGTCGAACACATCGATGCCGGCGAACTTCTTGAACAGCACGGCCTTGCCTTCCATCACCGGCTTGCTGGCAAGCGGGCCGATCGGGCCGAGACCCAGCACCGCGGTGCCGTTGGTGACCACACCGACCAAATTACCGCGCGCCGTGTAGTTGCGCGCCGTCGTCGGGTCGCTGACGATTTCGTCGCACACCGCCGCCACGCCGGGCGTGTACGCAAGCGCGAGGTCGCGCTGGTTGAGCAGCGCCTTGGTGGGGACCACCGAGATCTTTCCCGGCGTCGGCAAGCGGTGATAATCGAGGGCGCTCTTGCGCAAAAGCTCGTCCATGTGTTCTCCGTCAGCGATATTCGCAGCGATTATACGGGACGCATGTCCCGGATATTCCGTGCTGCGCAGCAATCGCGTTTGTCGCAAGCCCCGCTTTTTGCTATGGTTCAGGCGGTTCCCGGCTCTCGACAACTCCTGATAGCACTGCTTCTCAACTTGCACACGCGTACATGAATTTCCCGGCTCCAGGCATGCGCACGGGACTCTATCCCGATATCGAGCCGTTGCGCTCCAGTTATCTCAGGCTGGACGAGCGCCATGAAATGTACTGGGAAGAGTCGGGAAATCCGCTGGGTGCGCCCGTGGTTTTTCTGCACGGCGGGCCGGGTGCGGGCGCCAGTCCGATGCACCGCCGCTTCTTCGATCCGGCGCACTACCGCATCATCATTTTCGACCAGCGTGGCGCCGGACGTTCGCGACCGCACGCAGAACTGACCGGTAACACCACGCCGCATCTGATCTCCGACATGGAGACGCTGCGCACGCATCTGGGCATCGAAAAATGGGCCGTCTTCGGCGGCTCCTGGGGCAGCACGCTCGCACTGGCCTACGCGCAGGCCCATGCGCAGCGTTGCTCGGCGCTGGTCCTGCGCGGCATTTTTCTGTGCCGCAAGCTCGAGATCGACTGGTTTCTGTACGGCATCCGCTTTGTTTATCCCGAAGCTTGGCGCCGATTTGCCGAACACCTGCCGGCGTCGGAGCGAAGCAACCTGCTTGCAGCTTATTCGATGCGCCTGAACAACCCCGATCCGTTGATTCACATGCCGGCAGCCCACCGATGGAGCACTTACGAAGGCTCCTGCTCGACGCTGTTGCCCAGCGCGTCAACGGCGGCGCACTTTTCCGAGGATGTCGTCGCATTGGGCCTCGCGCGCATTGAGGCGCACTACTTCAGCAACAATATCTTTCTGCCGGAGAATTCGTTGCTCGACAACGCTTACAAGCTACGCCCGATCCCCGGTGTCATCGTTCAGGGGCGCTACGACATGGTGTGCCCCCTCATCTCCGCCGAGGATCTGCACAAGGCGTGGCCCGAAGCCGAATACATCGTTGTGCCCGATGCCGGTCATTCGGCCTGGGAACCCGGAATCAGCGCGCAACTGGTTGCGGCGATGGAAAGAATCAAGGCCAGGGGAAAATTCTAGGAGTCCGGCATGGATGACGACTGTCATTGACCCGGGCCATGCGGTGTGAAGTAAACAGACAAAAAAAGCCCGGCATGGCCGGGCTTTCTTGCGCACGAGAGTCAGCTCAGCCGGTGATCTGCACCAGATGCCGGGTGCTTTCGACCGAGCGGGCCCCGTTGGCCCACTCGACGTAAGCTTCGTCGCCGACGATGGCTTCGACCACCCCGTCGGACCGTTCCAGCACCCCGAAAGTGCCGATCAGATTCACCTTGGCGCGCATCGCTATTCGCGGGCGGCGGGTGTCGAACAAGCGGCGAAAGGCAGAGATCATGGTCGCTCCTCAGAACAGGGGATGATTGTTCTTCGAATCAAGCAGACGCATGCGGTATTCAAGGTCACCCAGGTTCTGGGCTTGCGAGAGAAACGCCTCGACCTGACGATTTTGCTGTCTGGCCAGGTAGTTATCGATGGAATTCAGCAGTTTGCTAAAGAAGTTCATCTTGATCTCCTATCAGTAATCTATTGCACTGCGCCATTATCGGCTCGCGTGGCGAAAGATTTAACGGATGGATTGCATTGCTGCTATGCAAGAAATGCATGGAATTCCAAGGTACTACCGGGGAAACTTGAAGAGCGCAATGAACATGCGAAACGACACCGCGAAGCTATCGATCGCTATGTCGAAGGCGAGAATTTCGCAGCCGGGGCTCAGACGGCAGAATCAGTCGCAGGCCGAAAGGTGCGGGACGGCCATTCGCGCACGGGCCAAGGCAGCCCGCACTGTGGCGCGTAACGGATAGGAGGTAATTGCCCGGACGGGGTTGTCGATCGTCCCCCTGCCCGCTGCGTCACTCAGACGGTTTTGCGGCCTTCGGTTTTGTTCCCGGGGGAGGCTGTTTTGCCGACTCCTGGATGGTCTCGAGCGCCGACTTCTGCATCTCCAGCGTCTTGGCCGTCATCTGCACAAAGGTCAGGTTCATCTTCAGCCAGTTCTCCACCGCCTGCAGCTCGCGTATTTTATTCTCCACTTCCTTCACGTCCATGGTGGGCTGGAACATGCCGGGAATCGGGAACGACATCGGGTTCCACATTTTCTGGAAAAACTCGAACAGTTCCTTGGAAGAATCTTCAGCCATTGCTTTGCTCCGCAAATGCCGTGACGGTCGTGACGACGTGACGGCGTGACGAGGTGAAATTCAAAGAGCGTCACAACCTCAACGTGCATCGATTGAGGTAGAACGAACAATACCGTCCCTGACCCGCGGCATTATTCCGAACGACGGGTATTTTGGTGCTCTTAACTCGTCACGACCGTCACGCGTCACGTCCGTCACGGCCTTTCGCCCCGTCACGATCGTCACGTTTTTCACGTCCGTCACGTCCGTCACGGCTTTTACATCGTGGGACCCAGAATCCACGGTGCGAATTCGTCCTCGCCGTAACCCATCGCCTCGCTCTTGCTCTGCTCGCCGGATGCGGTCCTGAGGATGATCTCGAAGAACTTCTGGCCGATTTCCTGGATGCTGGCCTTGCCGTCGACGATCACGCCGCAGTTGATGTCCATGTCGTCTTCCTGTTTGTTGAACATCGCCGTGTTGGTGGCGAGTTTCAGCGACGGCGATGGCTTGCAGCCGTAGGCCGAGCCGCGCCCGGTGGTGAAGCAGATCATGTTGGCGCCGCCGGCGACCTGCCCGGTCGCCGATACCGGATCGTACCCCGGGGTATCCATGAACACGAAGCCCTTGGCGGTAACGCGCTGGGCATATTCGTACACGCCCATCATCGCCTGCGTGCCGCCCTTCGCGACTGCGCCGAGCGACTTCTCCAGAATCGTGGTGAGGCCGCCTGCCTTGTTGCCCGGCGACGGATTGTTGTTCATCTCGCCGCCGAGCCGGGTGGTGTAATCCTCCCACCAGTGGATGCGCTGGACCAATTTCTCGCCGATCTCGCGCGTGGCGGCGCGGCGGGTCAGCAGGTGTTCGGCGCCGTAGACCTCCGGGGTCTCCGACAGAATCGCGGAGCCGCCGTTGCGCACCAGGATATCCACCGCGGCGCCGAGCGCCGGGTTGGCGGAAATGCCCGAGTAGCCATCGGAGCCGCCGCACTGCAATCCAAGCGTCAGGTGCGAAGCCGGGACGGTCTCGCGCTTCACATTGTTGGCGTCGGGCAGCAAATCCTTGATGCGCGCGATGCCGTCGGCCACGGTCTTCTTGGTGCCGCCGGTTTCCTGGATGGTGAAGGCCTGTAATTGCCGGGAACGCTTCAATCCCTGCGCGGCCAGAAGATTGTTGATCTGGTTGGCTTCGCAACCCAAGCCGATCATCAGCGATGAATGGAAGTTCGGATGGGTGGCGTAGCCTGCGAGCACTCGGCGAAGCAGGTCCACCGGTTCGCCCTCGGAACCCATGCCACAGCCGGTCTTGTGATGAATCGGAACCACGCCGTCGACGTTCGGATACTGCGCCATGAAGTCCTCGTCGAAGAACTTGGCGATGGTGCGGCAGACGTGGGCGGAGCAGTTGACGCTGGAAATCACGCCCAGATAATTGCGGGTGGCGACACGGCCGTCCTCGCGCACGATGCCCTGGAACGTAGCCGGGTTGGCGACGTAATCGACCGGCTTGAAGTCCGCACAGAATGCGTAATCACGCTGAAAGTCGCCCATCGCCAGATTATGCACGTGCACATGATCACCGGCCTTGATCGGCTTGACCGCGAAGCCGATGATCTGGTTATAACGACGTACCGGCGAGCCTTCGGCGATGTCGTGAGTGGCGATTTTGTGCCCGGCCGGCACCGTCACGGCGGCGCGGATCTTTTCCTTGATGATTTCGGTGCCGGCAGGCAGTTCCACCCTGGCGATCACCACGTCGTCAGCGGGATTAAGTCGAATGGTGAGATCGGCGGCTTGCAACATGTTGTAGTCTCCTCGGTGGGCGCGGGCTGGCTAAGGGGAAAACCGGGTCGCGCCGGATCAGTTCAAGCCGCCATATTATGCTGGTACGCCCGGTTTTGGGGAGAAGCAGTTCCGGGCTACGGTAGCCAGCGGCCGTCCATGCAACCAATTTTGTGTTTCCGTCAATAAAGAAACCCGAAAAACCTTTTCACCGCAAAGACGGTAGAGTAGAGGAGGAGGCGTGCGAACGATAAACCATAAGCAGTCCCCCTCCCCCCTCGTCGAACCGGACGTGCGGATTTCCCGCATCCGGCTCTCATGCAAGCACTCC
>Ga0315278_10001596_pt1 | contig 19975 bp, 14 predicted proteins | sample YL17G06_0_MG_FD_203880 | JGI IMG/M metagenome (GOLD analysis project Ga0315278, IMG submission 203880) | Sediment microbial communities from Yellowstone Lake, YNP, Wyoming, USA - YL17G06_0 | ecosystem: Environmental > Aquatic > Freshwater > Lake > Sediment | place: USA: Wyoming | collected... | reverse complement strand
GGCCAGCCGCGCGAGATCCTCCGCCGAAGCGAAGTGCTGCGGCTGCGACAGCCCGGTCGCGTTCATGAAGCGGGTGTTGGCGAGGCCCAGGCGCTTCGCCTCGGCGTTCATCCGTTCCGCGAACGCGGACTCGCTGCCGGCGACGAGCTCGGCCAGGGCGATCGATGCGTCGTTGCCCGACTGCACAATCATGCCGTTCAGCAACTCGTCGACCGACACCGCCTTGCGCGGCTCGATGAACATCCGCGAGCCTTCCGCCCGCCACGCGCTCTCCGAAACTTTCACGAGCTGCGACGGCGTGATCGTCTTGTCCCGCAGCGCCGCGAACACGAGGTAGGCCGTCATCAGCTTGGTGAGCGACGCCGGGTCGCGGCGCTCGTCGCCGTTATGGGCAACAATCACCTGCCCGCTGGTCGCGTCGAGGAGGACGTAGGCCGCCGCGGTGATGGCCGGCGCGGGCGTCGTGCCGGCCACCGCGCGCAACGGAACACTCGCGACGCCCACCGGGGGCTGCGGCACCGGCTGCGGAGCGGGCTGCGCCGGCAGGAGCGTGGCGCCGAGCGCCAGCGCGACGACGCCGAGAACGCGAAACAGGACCATGGAAGCGCGCAGGAGAAAGAAGGCGATTATAGCCGCGCGGCCGTTTCCGCCTGGCCGCGGCAGCGCGCTACCACGGATCGATCGCGGCGACACCCTGCACGGCGCCGTCCGTCCCGTCGACGACCACCGCCATGTCGCCGTGCCGCGCCTGCAACGGCAGATAACGCAGCAGGGCTTCCGGCTTGCCGCTTGCGCTCACGACGCGATCGATCTCGGCCGCGCCTTCCGGGTGTTTGCGCCGCAGCGCCGCCAGCGGTTCCGAACGCGCCAGCACGGTCCGCGACTGGGCCGAATACGGGACATAGTGTTGCGGAAACAAGCCGATGCTCCCACCCGTCAGGGTCGCCATCGTCAGCTTGTCGAGTTCGCCCGGATTGGAAGGCAGCCGGCTGCCGACGACCTGCGGCCCCCTCAGCGGCAGGGCGCGGAACGCCGGGGCCGCCTGCGCGAGATCGGTCGGATCGATCGCGTTCGCCTCCACCAGCTCGAAGCGATCGCCGGCGAAGGCGACGTACACGGGCCGGGCGTTGAACATGACCACGACGCCGTAGGTCAGCGCGCCGAACTGCAGCATCGCGATCAGCGCGAGGTCGAACACCAGGTGCTTCTTCCTCGGATCGAACACGATCAGCGTGAGCAGCGGTCCGACGACGACGTCGACGCCGATCAGCAGCAGCAGCAGCGTCTGCCCGCCAGCCGCCTGAAAATACGGCCGCGGATACCACAGCAGCAGCATCGCCGCCACGACGATAGCTGCGATCACCGCGCTGATGGCGAGATGGAGGAGCGCGGCCTGCCAACGCGTGTAGCGTTCGAGCGTCATCGAGGAAGCTCAGAGGCTGAGAGTTTTTCGAGCGTGCCCGAGCAGCGCGCCAGAAGGCGGCCGATCGAGGCGCAAAGCGCAGCCATAGCTCGGGCTATGGCGAGCATTGGCAACGACGAGCGGGCGTCTTCTGGCGTGATGAGCGGGCATGATCGAAAGACTCTCAGGCTCTCAGGCCGGCGCGGGTTCGGGCGCGGCGCTCTCCGCGTAATCGGCGATCGGAATGCAGCTGCAGAAAAGATGCCGATCGCCGTGAACGTTGTCGACGCGCGCCACCGGCGGCCAGTACTTGACGGCGGCGAGCGATGCTGCGGGGTACGCCGCCTGCTCGCGGCGGTAGGCGTGCTTCCAGTCGTCGGCCGTGACCGCGGCGGCCGTGTGCGGCGCGTGCTTCAGCGGATTGTCGTTGCGGTCGAGCGCCCCTTCCGCAATGGCGCGGATCTCCGTCCGGATCGCGATCATCGCCGCGATGAAGCGGTCGAGCTCGGCCTTCGGTTCGCTCTCCGTCGGCTCGATCATCAGCGTGCCGGCGACCGGGAAGCTCATCGTCGGCGCGTGAAAGCCGTAGTCCATCAGCCGCTTGGCCACGTCGTCGACGGTGATGCCGGACTCCTCCTTCAGCGGCCGCAGGTCGAGGATGCATTCGTGCGCGACGAGGCCGCCCGGTCCGGAATAGAGCACGGGGTAGTGGTCGGAGAGGCGCCGCGCGATGTAGTTGGCGGCGAGGATCGCGGACTCGGTCGCCGCGGTGAGGCCGGTGCCGCCCATCATCGCGATGTACATCCACGAGATCGGCAATATCGACGCGCTGCCATATGGCGCGGCGCTCACCGCGCCCACCGGCCCCGCGGCGGCACCTGCGGCCGCCGGAGACGCCGCCGCCCCGGCGCGCGACAGGTAGCGGTGTCCCGGCAGGAACGGCGCGAGATGCGCGCCGACGCCGATCGGGCCGACCCCCGGTCCGCCGCCGCCGTGCGGGATGCAGAACGTCTTGTGCAGGTTGAGGTGCGACACGTCGGCGCCGAATTCCCCGGGCGCCGCGAGGCCGACCAGCGCGTTCAGGTTCGCGCCGTCGACGTACACCTGGCCGCCGTGCGCATGGACGATCTCGCAGATGCGCCGGATGCCGGCTTCGAACACGCCGTGGGTGGAAGGGTAGGTGGCCATGATCGCGGCCAGATTCGCGCGATGCTGAACAGCCTTGGCTTCCAGATCGGCGAGATCGACGTTGCCGTCCGCATCGCAGGCGACGACGATGACCTGCATCCCCGCCATCTGCGCCGACGCGGGGTTGGTCCCGTGCGCCGAGGCCGGGATCAGGCAGACGTCGCGGTGCCCTTCGCCGCGGCTGGCGTGGTACGCCTTGATCGCGAGCAACCCTGCGTACTCGCCCTGCGAGCCGGCGTTGGGCTGCAGCGACACCGCGGCGTAGCCGGTGGCCGCGCACAGCATGCGTTCCAGATCGGCGCACAAGTCGCGATAGCCCTGCGTCTGGTCAGCCGGAGCGAACGGATGCAGGTCGCCGAACTCCGGCCACGTCACCGGAATCATCTCGCTGGTGGCGTTCAACTTCATCGTGCACGAGCCGAGCGGGATCATCGCCCGGTCGAGCGCGATGTCGCGGTCGGCGAGACGGCGCAGGTAGCGCAGCATCTCGGTTTCGCAGCGGTACCGGTGAAACGTCGGATGCGTCAGGAACGGCGAGGTCCGCGCGAGCGCCGCCGGCAGCGCGTCCGCCGTACCGGCGTCGAGCTCGGCCACCGTGAACGGCGCGTCGCTGCCGCTGAAGATCCGCCAGACGAGTTCGACGTCGGCGCGCGTCGTGGTCTCGTCGAGCGAGAGGCCCAGCGTGCCGCCATCCACCGGCCGAAAGTTGACGCCCGCAGCCTCGCCGCGTTCGCTGATGCGCTGCGTCGCCTCCGCGGTGCGCACGGTGACGGTGTCGAAGAATTCCGCCGTCGGCACCGCGAACCCGAGGCGCACCAGACCCTCCCTGAGAATCGCGGTGAGACGGTGAACCCGGCGCGCGATCGTCGCGAGGCCGTCGGGACCGTGATAGACGGCATACATGCTCGCCATCACCGCCAGCAGCACCTGCGCCGTGCAGATGTTGGAGGTCGCCTTCTCGCGGCGGATGTGCTGCTCGCGCGTCTGCAGCGCGAGCCGGTACGCAGGACCGCCGTTGGCGTCGACGGTGACGCCGACGAGCCTCCCCGGCATCGAGCGCTTGAAGTCGTCGCGCGTGGCGAGGTAGCCGGCGTGCGGGCCGCCATAGCCCATCGGCACGCCGAAGCGCTGCGTCGAGCCGACCGCGACGTCGGCGCCCCATTCGCCGGGCGGGGCGAGGAGCGTCAGCGCCAGCACGTCGGCGGCGACGATGACGAAGCCGCCCGCCGCGTGGACCGCGGCCGCGAGCGCGCGGAAATCGCGCACGTCGCCGTTCGCCCCCGGGTATTGCAGCAGCACGGCAAATGCACCGGCGGCCGCCGCGTCGCCCGCCGCGCCGACGACGACGTCGATGCCGAGCGGGGCGGCCCGCGTGCGCACGACATCCTGCGTCTGCGCGAACACATCGGCGGCGACGAAGAACTGCCGGCTGGCCCCGCGGCCCATGCGCTGGCACAGCGTCATCGCCTCGGCGGCGGCGGTCGCCTCGTCCAGCATCGAGGCGTTGGCGATCGCCATGCCGGTCAGGTCGCACACCATCGTCTGGAAATTGATCAGCGCTTCGAGCCGCCCCTGCGAGATCTCGGGCTGGTACGGCGTGTACGCGGTGTACCACGCCGGATTCTCGAGGATGTTGCGGGCGATGACCCCCGGCGTGTGGGTGCCGTAGTAGCCCTGGCCGATGAACGACTTGCACACCCGGTTCTTCGCCGCGATCGCCTTCAACTGCGCCAGTGCCGCGGTTTCGGTGACCGGCCCCGCGAGCGCCAGCGGCGTCGCGCGGCGGATCACTCGCGGAACGATTGCGTCCATCAGCGCCGAGCGCGACGGGTACCCGAGCGCGGCCAGCATCGCCGCCTGGTCCTCCGGTGTCGTGCCGATGTGGCGCGCGGCGAAGGCATCGGTCTGTTCGAGCGCGGCGAGCGGCACCCGCGCGCGCGGTCCGGGCATCGCCGGCGGTCGGTCGTTCATCGGCATGGGATCGCTCCGCGGGCGGCGGTCACCGGGCCGCCCCGTTCGTGGATGGCACCGGCATCACGCTTCGCCGACCGCCGCCTCGTACGCGGCGGCGTCGAGCAGCTTGCCCGCGGCGGCCGGGTCGGCCGGTTTCAGCTTGAAGAGCCAGGCGGCGTAGGCATCCTCGTTCACCGCCTCGGGGGTGCCGGCGAGCGCCTCGTTGACGGCGACGACCTCACCCGCCAGCGGCGCATAGATGTCGGAGGCGGCCTTCACCGACTCGACCACGGCGCAGGCCTCCGCGGCAGCGACGGTGCGGCCGACAGCGGGCAATTCGACGTAGACGAGATCGCCCAACGCCGCCTGCGCGTGGTCGGTGATGCCGATCGTCACGGTGCCGTCCGCCTCGCTCTTCACCCACTCGTGGCTTGCCGTGTACCTGCGATTTCCCGGAACGTTCATGCGCACTCCCTTTTCGAAAAAGTCGTCATTCGATGCCCGAAGTCCAATGCGTGGCGCTCAACCCGCCAGCGCCTTGCCGCGGCGCGCGAACGGCGGCTGCACGACCCGCGCCGCAAGCTCCTTGTCGCGAATCGCCACCCGCACGGTATCGCCCGGCGCGACGCCGACGGGCAGCCGCGCCAGCGCAATCGACTGGTTCAGCGTCGGACTGAAGGTCCCGCTGGTGATCTCGCCCATACCTTGCGCCGTGTGCACGCCCTGGTGCGCGCGCAGCACGCCGCCCTTGTCGACCAACACCAGGCCGGTCAGCTGGCGCGCCGGAGGCTTCGCGACGAGCGCCGCCTTGCCGACGAAATCGCGCGGGCTCGCAAGATCGACGGTCCAGGCGAGACCGGATTCGAGCGGGTTCACCGTTTCGTCCATGTCTTGTCCATAGAGGTTCATCCCGGCCTCGAGCCGCAGCGTGTCGCGCGCGCCGAGGCCGCACGGCCGCACGCCGGCGGTCAGCAGGGCGGCCCACAGCGCGGCGGCGCGCGGTGCGGGCAGCATGATTTCGAAACCATCCTCGCCGGTGTAGCCGGTCCGCGCGATGAACGCATCGCCCATCGCGGCGCCCATGAACGGTTGCAACGCCGCACTGCGCGCCTCACTGCCGGGCAATGCCTGCCAGAGTTTCGCGCGCGCCTGCGGGCCCTGCACCGCGATCATCGCGAGGTCGGCGCGCGGCACCAGCGCGGGCTGCGCGCCGTGCGTGGCCGCGCGCGCCGCCAGCAGTCGCCGCAGCCACTCGATGTCCTTGTCCGCAGTCCCCGCGTTGACCACCAGCCGGAAGAAATCCTCGCGCAGGAAAAAGACGATCAGGTCGTCGATGACGCCGCCGTCCTCGCGCAGCAGGCAGGAGTAGAGCGCCTTGCCCGGCGGGCGCAGCTTGTCGACGTTGTTGGCGAGCGCGTAGCGCAGGAAATCGCGGCCGCCCGGCCCGTCGAGATCGACGACGCGCATGTGCGAGACGTCGAACATGCCGGCGGCGTGGCGCACCGCGTGGTGCTCCTCGATCTGGGAGCCGTAGTTGACGGGCATGTCCCAGCCGCCGAAATCCACCATGCGGGCGCCGGCCGCGCGGTGGGCGGCGTTGAGTGGAGTCTGTCTTGGCAAGCGCTTCTCCCGGTCGACAAACAAGAAAAATGGGCGAAGGCGGTGTTCCCGCTTCGCCCTGTCTGTCCCCTTTACCTGAGAGATTGCGGCGCGAGGCGTGCGACGTAACGCGCTCGGACCGGTTGCCCCTTCGGTGGGCCGCCAGCAGCGTGGCCCCGGCCACGCCGCGCGGCCGCTCTCCAGATTGCGGCTGCGTCCGCGCAGTCCCTGGTGCCTGAGCGGTTACAGGACTTGCGCCTTCGGCGGCGGCACGAGCCTTGCGACCCCTGCCGCGCTCTCCTGCACGGACGAGCGAAGGTTACCGGGGCCGCGCCACGCTGTCAAAACTCCCTACTTCTTCAGCGCGAGGATGTAGGCGATGATCGTTTTCATGTCGGCGTCGGGCACGCTCGGATTCGGCGGCATCGGGATCTGGCCCCAGACCCCGGTACCCCCCGCCTTGACCTTGGCCGCGAGCTTGGTCGCCGCGCCGGCATCCGCCTTGTACTTGGCCGCGACCTCGACATACCCCGGCCCGACCACCTTCTTGTCGTTGGCGTGGCAGGCGATGCAGCCGTATTTCTTGAGCAGGGCCTCGCCCTCCTGGGCGTGGGCCGCGCCGGCGGCGAGCAACCCGGCGGCGATGACGACGTAGGTGAATTTCATGGACTCTCCGTGGAAGTTGCGGGCAGGGATCGCGAAAGCGGCGCCATCGTACGGGAAGGGCGCACTGGCCGCCACCACGGTGCGCGCTACCCTCAACGCGCCAGCCGGAGCGGGGTTGACCGCGGCCCCTGCGGACACGGCGTCAACGGTCGCCGGCGAGCGCGCTCTCGATGCCGGACAGCGCGTGCAGCGGAGGAAGGCATTGCGTCCCCCGGCATACCCACGCGGCGGAACGTGCCGCGGGCGCGCCCTTGACGAACGCCGGCGGCAGGCCTTCGACGCCCGCGACGTTGAAGATCCGCGTTGCCGGGCGATAGCGCGCCTCGAGCGCGCGCTGCCAGTCCGCACATTCGGCCGGATCGCCGGTCAGCAACACCGACGCCGGCGGCACCAGCGTGTCTTCGAGCGCGCCCAGGAGCGTCGCGTAGCCGGCCGGCGATTGCGCCAGCGCGGCGGCATGGAGGCGCACGGCGCGCTCACCGGCATCGACATAACGCGGGACCGCGGCGAGGTGCCCGAGCGCGATCAGGGCCTGCGCGGCGACCCCGGTGCCGGACGGCGTCGCGTTGTCGTGGCCGGGCTTCGGTCGATGGATGAGCCGCTCGTGATCGTGGCTGGTGAAGAAGAAACCGCCGCGCGCCTTGTCCTCGAACGCGTCGAGCAGCACGTCGGCGAGCACCTGCGCCCAGGCGAAGTCCGGCAGCCGAAAATGCGTCTGCATGAGCTCGACCAACGCCGCAAGCAGGAACGCGTAGTCGTCGAGATACGCATTGAGGTGCGCTTGCTGCCCCTTGCGCGTCGCGGAGAGGCGCCCGTCGCGCCAAGCCGTCCGACGCAGGGCGTCGGTCGCCGCCACCGCGAGGTCGGCCCAGGCAGGCAGGGCGAGTGCGCGCGCCGCCCGCGCGAGCCCCGCGATCGCCAGCGCGTTCCACGACGTGAGGATCTTGTCGTCGAGGCCGGGGCGCACGCGCGATCCGCGCGCCGCGAGGAGCGCCGCCTTCGCCGCGCCGAGGCGCGCCTGCGCTTCCTTCCGCGGCACGCCGAGCCGGGCGGCCACGTCCGGCAGCGTCTCCGCGATCCGCAGGTTCCACGCGTGGCCTTCGAAGTTCGGCGCCAGATCGAGCCCGTAATGTGGAGCGACCAGCGCGTAATCCGCGGCGGACAGGATCCGCCTGACCTCGTCGGCGGACCACACGTAGAACCTGCCCTCCTCGCCGTCGCTGTCGGCATCGAGGCTCGAGAAAAATCCGCCGTCCGGCGCGCGCATCTCGCGCGTCAGCCAGTCGACGATGCCGCGCGCGACGTCCGCGTAGCGCCCATTGCCGGTGATGCGCGCAAGGTCGGCGTAGAGACCGAGGAGCGGCCCGTTGTCGTAGAGCATCTTTTCGAAGTGCGGGATCGACCACTGCCCGTCGACGCTGTAGCGGCAGAAGCCGCCACCCAGTTGGTCGTGGATTCCGCCGTCGGCCATCCGCGCCAGCGTGTGCTCCGCCATGCGCAGCGCTCCCTCGTCCTCGAGCAGCGCATGCTCGCGCAGGCAGAAGGCGAGGTCGGCGGGGTGCGGAAACTTGGGTGCCGTGCCGAAGCCGCCATGTTCGGGGTCGAAGCTGCGGGCGAGAGCGGCGAGCGCCGTCGCGGGGGCCGATGCCGGCAGCGCCTCGCTTGCGCCCGCGTCCGCGAGCGCCGGTTCGAGGCTCGCCAGCGCTTCGATCAGCTGCGCGCTCTGTTCGGCGATCGCCTCCCGCTGCTCGCGATACGCCGCCGCGACGCGCGGCAGGAGATCGATGAACCCCGGCAGTCCGTGGCGCCCTTCCTTCGGAAAATACGTGCCGCCGAAGAACGGCTCGCCCTCCGGCGTCAGGAACATCGTGAGCGGCCAGCCGCCTGAACGACGGGTGAGCAGCGCATGCGCCGCCTGATAGATCTGATCGAGATCCGGCCGCTCCTCCCGGTCGACCTTGACGTTGACGAAGAGCTCGTTCATCACCGCCGCGACCGCGGGATCCTCGAACGATTCGTGCGCCATCACGTGGCACCAATGACAGGCCGAGTAGCCGACGGAGAGCAGGATCGGCTTGCCCTCGCGCCCTGCGCGCTCCCGCGCGTCGGCGCCCCACGGATACCAGTCCACCGGATTGCCGGCGTGCTGCAGAAGGTAAGGGCTCGTTTCGCGCGCGAGTCGGCTGGCCATGTCAGTACCCCCGCCGAGCCCGTGCCAAGGATACTGACTGGCCTTGCAGGCCGCGGCGTTGCGAGACGCAACGCCTCCTCGTGCCGTCCATGCCGGCGCAGGCCGGCATGGAGCCGCGACACTCGGCCCCCTCGGGGGGCGGCGAACGTAGGGAGCGTGGGGGTTGCTTCATCCTCGGGAGGCGTTGCGGTCCGCCGGCGCGCGCGGCGCCGCAGGGGATCACGTCGGCTGGTCGAAGGCCACGCGCTCGAAATCGGCGCCCCGCTGCAGCAGGCGTGTCAGCCGGTAGCTTCGCCCTTGCCCGGGGTCGGTGGCGCGCAACACGCGGCTCGGATTGAACGTGCGCGCCGCGAGGATCAGACAGGCCTTGTCGTCGGGCGTCTCGGAGAGCAGCAGCGCCGGCAGCTGCGGCGCCTCGGTCAGCGCGCCCGACAGCGGGCGCATCGTCAGCGCCTTGGGCGTGCCGGACCACAGCCGGATCGTGATCGCGAGCAGGTCGCCTTCGCCCTGGGCGATCCGCGTCACGTAGCCGGCGCGGATCCGCTCCTCGTCGCGGACGATGACGAGCTGTTCGAGATGCCAGCGATAGTGGGGGCTGCCCTTGCGCACCAGCGACGCCTCGCGCCATTCATAGGTGCCTTCCCACCGCTCCCAGGCCCAGGCGCGTTCGGCCTGTTCCTTGCCGCGATCGTAGTCGGTGAGCGCGTCGAGCGAGGCGAGACGCTGCGCGCTCTGCATCCCGAACGGGCGCAGCGGGCCGCGGCGGTCGAACGTGCGGCCGCCGACGCGGTAATACGCGGCGTCGAGCCCGCCCGAGCACAGGCCCAGCGAGGACACGGCGACCGTGGGCGGCGCGCGCGGCGGCTGGTTCCAGCGCCAGTCGAGATACGACAGCAGCGTCGTGCACTGCTCGACACTGCAGTCATGGCCGAGCTGCAGTTCCGCGGGACTGGACCCCGTCTGCAGCCGCTTCAGCCGGCCGCGGACACTGGTCGCGAGCCGGCCGGCGTACGCGTAACGCAACGACGGGAACGGCGCGGGCGGCGCGCCGCCGGCCAGCGCCGCCCCGGCGGGGGCCTCGAGATCGATGAGGATCAGGAGCCCGTCGCGTTCGCGCGGCGCGGTTGTCGGTTGGACCTTGCGCGCCCACATCTCCAGCCAGCGGTCGGCGAGCTGGATCTGCTTGACCGACATCGCGCAGGGGTCGGCCAGTCCCAACAGCAGGGCGTGGCTGTAGGTCGAGTAGCACGAGATGCCGACGCCCTGGGGAATCAGCGGGTCGGAAACCGCGCTGCCCGTGCAATCCAGCATCTCGGCCAGCCGGTAGTACGCATGCAGCTCCTGCCACAGCGTCGCCGGCGGGACGCGGCGCGCCAGCCCGTACACCAGCACCAGCTCCTTGCCGACGTGGAGGCCGCGCTGCAGCACCTTCGCCTTGACGCTCGCGAGGCCAGGGTCGCCCTCGAGCAGCGGTTTGAGGCACGTGGAGTACTGCTCCCAGAGCGCTTGCCACAGCGCGATCGCCTGCTCCGCGGCAGCGCCGTCGTGGTCGCCGGCGGGTTGCGGCTTGCCGGCGTAACGGCGTGCCAGCTCGGTATGCAGGAACGCGACGCGGTCGCGCAGCACTTCGGCAATGCGGGCCCGTTCGCGCGGAGGGACGTCCGCCGCGGCCAGGGCCCGGAGCTGGCCCAGCAGGTCCGCGTAGGCATCGGATACGCTGGTGAGCGGCAGCGTCTTCAGCCAGATCTCGGCGCCTTCCGCATTGTTGAACAACAGCGCGGGGAGGATCGTGGGACGCGCCGCCGGTCCGCCGGCCGCATCGGCCGGGGCGATGGCCCCGCGCAATCGCGGTGACTCAGAAATCACGAGGCGCCGCCGGTCCGGTCCCGCCGGTCCTTGCGTAGATCGCGTGGAACGCGCACGGCGTCGTCATCCTGTCGCTCTCCCCGTCGACTGCGGCAGAAGCGCGGCCGCAGAGTTCGATTCCGCGCCGACGATCCCGCCCGTCATTTATAGCACAAAGCCGGGCCCCGTCGCCCCGGCGTCCGTACGCTCTCCGGCACCGCTCGGCGGGGCTTTCCCGGCCGGCGGCGTGAATATTCTGCAGCCGGCGGCATGAATGCTCCGGCTCGCGGGACGGCGGCGCCGCCGTATCGTGATCTCATGAAATCACGCTTCCCAGCGCCCACAAAGCCCTCCGCGGAAACGGGGCCGCGCGAGCCAGATTCCTCCCCCCCGCGCGGCGCGACCGGAGACCGTGACCGGCCGCTGCCGCGGGGCTTTTTCACCTCGCCGCCGCACCACCACAGTCCCGCCAACCCAAAGGAAGGTGCCATGAACGCAATGCGCATGAATGCAGTCGGTCGCTCTGCGGCGCGCGCCGCCATCGTCGTTGCCGGCGTCTACTTCGCGCTTGCCGTCGGCGCCCCGTGGCTGCTGCACAACGCCCCGCCGTCGCCGCAGGACATCGTCGCCGCGCAGGTCTGCTGCGCCAGTTCGGCGGGCCCCGCCGACGTACGGCCAGCGCGGCCGTGAGCTTGGCCGCATCGGTGCCCTTCGAGCGACAGCGAACAAACGGCCGAAGGTCGCAGGATAACCGAAGGCTGGTCCGGGGAAGCGGGATGCGGCTGCGCCGCACAAAGTGAGCGTGGGGGCATTTCTCCGACGCTTCGGCCGACATCAGACCAGCACGCGCTCGATGCCGCCGTTGCTGGCGCGGCGCACGTAGTCCTGCAGCCAGTCCGGGCCCAGGATCCGCTTCGCCAGTTCGACGACGATGTAGTCGGCTTCGGTGCCGGCGTCGTCCGCGAAGCGCGACAGCCCCTGCAGGCACGACGGGCAGGAGGTGAGGATCTTCACCTCGCCGGCGAAAGGCTCGCCGGCGGCGCCGCCCGCGCGCACCGCCGCGGCGCCCTTGCGCATCTCCTCCTCCTTGCGAAAGCGCACCTGCGTCGAGATGTCGGGGCGGCTCAAAGCCAGCGTGCCGGACTCGCCGCAGCAGCGCTCGTTCAGTTTCACGGCGGCACCCATCAGCTCGTTGACCACCGCCAGCGGCTTGTACGTCTTCATCGGCGAGTGGCACGGGTCGTGGTACAGGTAGCGCACGCCCGGGACGTCGCCCTGCCGCACGCCCTTCTCGAGCAGGTATTCGTGGATGTCGAGCAGGCGGCAGCCGGGGAAGATCTTCTCGAACTCGTATTTCTCGAGCTGGTCCATGCAGGTGCCGCACGACACCACCACCGTCCTGATGTCGAGGTAGTTGAGCGTGTTGGCGACGCGATGGAAGAGCACCCGGTTGTCGGTGATGATCTTGCGCCCGCGCTCCTGCTCGCCGGCCGCCGTCTGCGGGTAGCCGCAGCACAGGTAGCCCGGCGGCAGCACGCACTGCGCGCCGACGTGGAACAGCATCGCCTGCGAGGCGAGCCCCACCTGCGAGAACAGCCGCTCCGAGCCGCAACCGGGGAAATAGAACACGGCGTCGGAATCGTCGTCGACCTTGCGCGGATCGCGGATGATGGGGACGATCGCGTCGTCCTCGATGTCGAGCAGAGCGCGCGCCGTCCGCTTGGGCAGGCCGCCGGGCATCGGCTTGTTGATGAAGTGGATAACCTGCGCCTTCAGCGCGGGCTTGCCGGTCGTGGCCGGCGGGCGCGCCGTCTGCGCCTGCGCGAGACCGAAGCGCTTCGCCACGCCATACGCGAGCCGCTGCGCCTGGTAGCCCCAGTCGATCAGCACCCTCTTGGTGAGTTTGATCGTCGCCGGGTCGGTCGCGTTGAGGAAGAACATCGCCGCGGCCGTGCCGGGATTCCACTTCTTCTTCCCTTCCCTGCGCAACAGGTTGCGCATCGCGATCGACACGTCGCCGAAGTCGATGTCGACCGGGCACGGGTTCCTGCACTTGTGGCAGACCGTGCAGTGGTCGGCGACGTCGGCGAACTCATCGAAGTGGCGCAGGCTGACGCCGCGGCGCGTCTGCTCCTCGTACAGGAACGCCTCGATCAGCAGCGACGTGGCGAGGATCTTGTTGCGCGGCGAATAGAGGAGGTTCGCGCGCGGCACGTGCGTCGCGCACACCGGCTTGCACTTGCCGCAGCGCAGGCAGTCCTTGATCGAGTCGGCGATGTCGCCGACCGCGGACGCCTCGAGGATGAGACTCTCGTGGCCGATCAGCGAAAAGCTGGGCGTGTAGGCATTGCCGAGGTCCGCGCCCGCGAGCAGTTTGCCGGCGTTGAAATGGCCGTCGGGGTCGACGCGTTTCTTGTACGCGGCGAACGGCGCGAGCTCGGCGGGCGTCAGGAATTCGAGCTTGGTGATGCCGATGCCGTGCTCGCCGGAGATGACGCCGTCGAGACTTCGCGCCAGCGCCATGATGCGCGCGACGGCCGCGTTCGCCTCCTGCAGCATCGCGTAATCGTCGGAATTGACCGGCAGGTTGGTGTGCACGTTGCCGTCGCCGGCGTGCATGTGCAGCGCGACGAAGACGCGGCTGTGCAGCACCTCGCGATGGATCGCCGTGCAGCGCGCCAGCACCGGCGCGAACGCGAGACCGGCGAAGATCTCCTCGAGCGGCGCCTTCAACTCCGCCTTCCACGACACCGCGATCGAATGGTTCTGCAAAGCGGGAAACGTTGCGTCGATGCGGTCGGCGAGATCCTGCCAGCGGGCGCGGGTGGCCCGGATCAGCGCAAGCGCCTCCTCGACCTTGGCGTCGACCTGCTCCTGCGCCGGCCGCGCGTCGTCGCTCACGCCCCAGACGTGGGCGAGCGCGGCGCCGGCGAAAAACGCTTCCAGCGCGGCGCAGAGCTTCAGTTTGTTGGCGATGGAGCGCTCGATGTTGATCCGCTCGATGCCGTCGGTGTAGTCGCCGAGGCGCGGCAGCGGGATCACCACGTCCTCGTTGATCTTGAACGCGTTGGTGTGCCTGGCGATCGCCGCCGTGCGCGCGCGGTCGAGCCAGAACTTCCTGCGCGCGTCGGCGGAGACCGCGACGAAACCCTCGGCGCCGCGCGCGTTGGCGATGCGGATCACTTCGGACGCCGCCTTCGCGACGGCTTCGTCGCTGTCGCCGACGATGTCGCCCAGCAGCACCATCTTCGGCCGGCCGTGGCGCTTGGCCTTGGTCGCGTAGCCCACCGCCTTCACGTAGCGCTCGTCCAGGTGCTCGAGTCCGGCCAGCAGCACGCGCGCCGGACCGGCGTTGGCGGCGAGGCCGTCGACGTGGTTCTTGATCTCGACGATGGCCGGCGTCGAGTCGCGCACCTGGCCGAAGAATTCGAGGCAGACGGTGCGGATCGCCGGCGGCATCCGGTGCAGCACGAAGCGCGCCGACGTGATGAGGCCGTCGCAGCCTTCCTTCTGGATGCCGGGCAGCCCGGCGAGGAACTTGTCGGTGACATCCTTGCCGAGACCCGTCTTGCGGAACTGCGCGCCGGGAATCGCCAGCGTCTGCCGGCGTTGCGGGGTCTTGCCGTCGGTGCCGTACCAGACCAGTTCGAACGTCGCGACGGCAACGTCGTGGATCTTGCCGAGGTTGTGGTCGAGGCGCGTGACCTCTAGCCACTGCGCGTCCGGCGTCACCATCCGCCACGACACGAGGTTGTCGAGCGCCGTGCCCCACAGCACCGCCTTCTTGCCGCCGGCGTTCATCGCGACGTTGCCGCCGATGCACGACGCGTCGGCCGACGTGGGATCGACGGCGAAGACGAGTCCGGCCGCCTCGGCCGCGTCCATCACCCGCCGCGTCACGACCCCCGCGCCAGCATCGATCGTCGGCACCGGCTCCGTGCGGCCGGGAATCGCGGTGCGTTCGACCGCGGACAGCCGCTCCAGCTTTTCGGTGTTGATGACGGCCGAGCGCGCGTCGAGCGGAATCGCGCCGCCGGTGTAGCCGGTGCCGCCGCCGCGCGGGATGATGGTGAGACCCAGTTCGATGCAGCCCTGCACGAGGCCGCGCACCTCGTCCTCGGTCTCCGGATACAGCACGACGAACGGGTACTCGACGCGCCAGTCGGTGGCATCGGTCACGTGCGAGACGCGGGCGAGGCCGTCGAAGGCGATGTTGTCCTTCGCCGTATGGCGCGAGAGCGTGCGCACGGCGCGGCGCCGCAGCGCCGCGGTGTCGCCGAAGGCCGCGGCGAAGCGATCGACGGCGTCGCGCCCGGCGGCGACGAGCCGGCCCACCTTGGCGCTGCGCTCGGCTTCGTCCGGCGCCGTGGCCCCGTTCCCCGGTCCCGATCCCGCGCTGGCGACGCTGCGCTTTGCGATCTCGCTCAGGCGATGATGGAGGGCATCGACCAGCAGTTGCCGCCGCTTGGGATTGTCGAGCAGGTCGTCCTGCAGGTAGGGATTGCGCTCGACGACCCAGATGTCGCCCAGCACCTCGAAGAGCATCCGCGCCGAGCGGCCGGTACGGCGCTCGCCTCGCAATCCCTCCAGCAACCGCCACATTTCCCGTCCGAGCAGGCGGATCACGATCTCGCGATCGGAGAACGACGTGTAGTTGTACGGAATCTCGCGCAGGCGCGGCGCTTCCGCGTGCGGCTCGGCAAGGTCGAGAAAGCGGTCCGTGAGCGCGTTCATGGGAGCCGACGATTCTACCGCAGCGCAACATGCGCCGGTCGCGATGAGGGTTTGGCGCGGGACTTGCCGGCGGGGGCGTTGTTGCGTAGCGCGGGTTGCGCGCCGGCGAAACCCGGGTGGCGGCGGCAAGGGCCGCGCTCGCCCCGGGTTTCCCTGGCGCTCAACCCATGGGGCTACGCATCGTTACGCATCACCGCTTCACGACCGCCACCACGCGAGGCCCTCGGCCAGCGCCCAGTAGCGCGCAAACTTGCCGATGGCGATGAACACCGTGACGGCCAGCACGTTTTGCCGCAGCCAGCCCGACGCCACGCAGAGCCCGTCGCCGATCACCGGGACCCACGAGAGCAGCAGCAGGGCCGGGCCGTAGCGCCGCAGCCACGCCACCGCACGACTGCCCTCGGGCTTTGGAAACAGGCGCCCGACGAGGTACGACGTCAGCCCGCCCAGCGTGTTGCCGATGGTGCCGACGAGCAGCGCGGGCCCTTCCAGCGCCGGCGCGTGATCGAGCAGCGCGACGAACACGATCTCGGAGTTGCCGGGCAGCAGCGTCGCCGACAGGAACGCGCTCGCGAACAGGCCCCACAGGCCGAGCGATTCGAAAGTCGCGTCCGCCATAAATACCGGCGCAATCCGTTCGAGTCATGGGCGCGTCGCACGCCCGCATCTTACCGGCGCAAGCACTGGGGTCGGGTCAGCATTGCGGGGATGTCGACCTGACCCCGTTTTTCATCAGAGACGATCGAATCGGCGATAACCGACGGCCTCGGCGACGTGCGGCGCGCGGATCGCCTCGGCGCCGTCGAGATCGGCGATCGTCCGCGCCATCTTGAGTATGCGGTGATAAGCGCGCGCCGACAGCGACAGCCGCGCCATCGCCTGCGCGAGGAGCGCGGCGCCGGCGGCATCCGGGACGCAATGCGCCTCGACCTCGCGCGGCGCGAGGCGCGCATTGGGCTTGCCCTGGCGCGCGAGCTGCAGATTCCGCGCGGCCGCGACCTGCGCACGCACCGCGGCGCTGGACTCGCCGGCCGCCTCTTCGCGTCCGCCGGATCGCCCGACGGCGATAGCTTCGGTCGCGACGGCAGCCACTTCGATGCCGAGGTCGATGCGATCGAGCAGCGGGCCGGAGACGCGGCTGCGGTAGCGCGCGATCCGTTCCGGCGTGCAGCAACAGCGTCCGGACGCGTGGCCCAGCCACCCGCAGGGACACGGATTCATCGCCGCGACGAACTGGAACTCGGCTGGGAACGTGCATTGCCGCGCGGCGCGCGAGATGTGGATCACGCCCGATTCGAGCGGCTCGCGCAGCACCTCGAGCACGCGGCGGTCCCACTCGGGCAGCTCGTCCAGGAAGAGGACTCCGTGATGCGCCAGCGAAATCTCGCCGGGCCGCGGATCGCTCCCTCCGCCGACCAGCGCGACGCCGCTTGCGGTATGGTGGGGAGCCCGAAACGGGCGCACGCCCCAGGTCGCGAGCGAGAAACGGCCGGCAAGCGACGCGATGGCAGCCGTCGCGAGCGCGTCGTCTTCGGTCAAGGGCGGCAGGATGCCCGGCAGCCGCTGCGCCAGCATCGACTTGCCGGTGCCTGGGGGGCCGATCATCAGCAGGCTGTGGGCGCCGGCCGCGGCGATGGTGAGTGCTCGCTTCGCTTGCTGCTGGCCGCGCACGTCGGCGAGATCGGGCAGCCCGGCGGCAATGCCATCGCCCAGCGGCAGCGATGGCGCGAGCGGCGTGATCAGCTCCCGTCCGGTCAGGTGCGCACAAACCGACAGCAGGCTTTTCGCCGGATAGACGACGGCGTCGCGCACCAGCGCGGCCTCGGCGGCGCTCGCCGCCGGCAGCACGAACGCGCGTCCGTCGCGCCGCGCGCAGAGCGTCATCGCCAGTGCGCCGCGGATGGATCGCAGCGCGCCGGTCAGCGCCAGCTCACCGGCGAACTCGTACCTGGGCAGCGCGTCGCCCGGCAATTGCCCGGTGGCGGCCAGCACCCCCACGGCAATCGGCAGATCGAAGCGGCCGGACTCTTTCGGCAGATCGGCCGGCGCCAGATTCACGGTGAACTTGCGCGGCGGGAAATCGAACTGCGCGTTCTGCAGCGCAGCGCGTACCCGGTCGCGCGACTCCTTGACCTCGGTCTCGGGCAGGCCGACAAGGTTGAACGCCGGCAACCCGTTGCCGGCGTGGACCTCGACCGTCACCAGCGGGGCATCGAGCCCCGCCAGACCACGCGAGAGTACGACCGCGAGCGACATGGGCGGAATCCTGGCGGCAATCGGTCATGACATGGCCTGGCGCAGCCCAGGTGTCGCGCCGAGCGTAGCGCCGTTGTGCCCTCGGCCGCACTTGGCCATTCGGCCGACGCCCCTCCGGGCCTGACGCCGCTCAGCGCTGGCAAACCATCCGGAGCCAGAGGCGATTGCGCTCCGCTTCGCGCGCATAGCGGGCACTCGCGACCAGCTCCCGGACGAGGTGGACGCCGAGCCCGCCCGTGGGGCGCGACTCAACCGTGCCGAGCAGGTGGTCCGGGGCCGCCGCGAACCGCGCGAGCGGATCGTACGGACGCGCCGCGTCTTCGTAGAGCAGCGCGATCTCGCCGGCGGCCGCCGCCAGCGCCACTTCGACCGGCGCGTCGCATTCACCGCCGTAGCCGTGCATGACCGAGTTGGTGAACAGCTCCTCGACGACCAGCGACAGCCGCAGCGCGTCGGCGCTGCCGAGTCCGTTGCGGGCGAAGAAGGCCTCGATGAATGCGGCAGTTGCCGGCAGCGCGCTCAGGCGTGCCGCGAAGACGCGACGCTCTCCGTCAGGTATGGAAAGTGCTGCCGACATGGGTATAGAATGGCCTCGTCCTGGTATGGGCGGCCGCGCTCGACTGCGCCCGGCCTCTGCTCCATTTTACATTGCCGCGTCGCGGCATTTCTGCGGGAGTTCCGATGAGTGCAAGAATCGCGCGCATGCAGCGTGCACTGCTGGTAGCCTTCGCCGCCGGCGTCGCCGTCGCGGCGAACGCCGCCGACATCGGGCAGATCAAGGTTGCGAAAGGCCCGGTGTCGATCGAGCGCAGCGGGCAGACGCTGCCCGGCGACGTGGGGGCGCGGCTGCAGCCTGCCGACGTGCTGAAGACCGGCGCCGACGGCTCGGTCGGCGTGACGATGAGCGACAACTCGCTGCTGTCCGTCGGGCCGAACAGCGTGCTCGCGCTCGATCGGTACGAATTCGACTCCACGACGAGCGAGGGGAAATTCGACGCATCGCTGCAGAAGGGGTCGCTCGCGGTGATCTCGGGCCGCATGGCGAAACAGTCGCCGGACGCGATGAAGGTGCGCACGCCGTCGTCGATCCTCGGCGTGCGCGGCACCGAGTTCGTCGTCAGCGTCAATGACTAGCGCGCACGGCCGCCTGCGCCGCGTGGCAGCGATTGCGGCGCTGGCCGCGTTCCTCGGCGCGTGCGCGACGCAGACCGGCACGGTCGTGCTGCTGCCGGAAAAGGACGGCCGCAGCACGGCGGTCACCGTCCGGCAGGGGGGCCAGGAGGTCGTCCTCGACAAGCCGTACGCCGCCGCGAAGCAGACAACGTCCGGTCCGCGCGCCTACGCGTCGAGCCCGCAGGAAGTCGAAACGCAGTTCGGCGCGGCGCTGGCCGCGCAGCCGAGCCGCCCGACGTCGTTCACGCTTTACTTCATCGAAGGCGGCGATCAGTTCACCGACGAATCGAAGCAGACCCTCACGGGCGTGCTGGCGGAGATCGCGAAGCACAACGTGCCCGACATCGTCGTCATCGGACACACGGACAGCCTCGGGAGCATTGCGACCAACGACGCCCTTGCGCTGCGCCGCGCGGAAACCGTGCGCGCCATGCTGATCGCCCAGGGCCTCCAGCCCGCCAGCATCGCGGCCGTCGGGCGCGGCAAGCGCGAGTTGCTCGTGCCCACGCCCGACGGCGTCGCCGAGCCGCGCAACCGGCGCGTCGAAATCGTCGTGCGCTGAACGGCCCCCACGCTCACTGCGTTCGCTGCCCCCGGGGGGGCCAGTCAGTGCCCTTCGGGCGGCCGGGCGGGCACTGAGACGAACGACCCCCAGGCTCACGGTGAGCCGTTCCAGCGCAGCACCAGCACCGTGAGGTCGTCCGCCGGCTCGGCGCCGGCTTCGAATGCGTGGACGTCGGCCCGCAGCGCGGCGACGACGGCGTCCGCATCCGCCGCGGCGTGCGCATCACGGAAACGCAGCAGGAGATCCTCGGCCCGCCGGCCGCCGTAGAGCTCGCCACCCGCGCGCTGCGCTTCGGTAACGCCGTCGGTGACGATGCACAACCACTCGCCCGGCTGCATCCGCAGGCGGGCACCGTCGTAGGGAAAGTCATCCATCGCGCACAGCGGCGGTCCGTCGCCGTCCG
>Ga0315278_10001594_pt1 | contig 19988 bp, 15 predicted proteins | sample YL17G06_0_MG_FD_203880 | JGI IMG/M metagenome (GOLD analysis project Ga0315278, IMG submission 203880) | Sediment microbial communities from Yellowstone Lake, YNP, Wyoming, USA - YL17G06_0 | ecosystem: Environmental > Aquatic > Freshwater > Lake > Sediment | place: USA: Wyoming | collected... | reverse complement strand
GCGAGCTTCCCCTCGCGCTCCCTCGTCCGGCAACGCGGCGAGCATGGCCTTTCCAAGTGAGGTCGAGTGGAGCGGCATCGTCTGGCCGACCGCGGAGACGAGTTGAATGCTGTTGTCGGCTTCCAGCTTGTCGACGTAGACGACCCGGAGGTCCTCCATGATTCCCAGGTGAACGGTCTCCCCGAGCTCGTCGCGGAGCGCCGTCAGGTGAGGTCGAGCGACGGTCCGAAGATCGAGGCGGACAGTGGCTCGGTGGGCCAGCCACAGGATCCTGCCGGTGAGTCGATACCGACGCGTCGTCTCGTCCTGCGTTACGTACCCAGCCTCAACGAGCGTTCGCAGTAGGCGCGTCACGGTCGCCTTGTCGAGGCCCACCTGCTGGCCGATCGCGGAGGGCCCGAGTCCGTGCTCGTTCGCACGCGCCAGCGCCTCCAGGACGTCGATTCCCCGACTCAGGGTGCGCGTCACCGTCGTTTCACCTAGTGAACTCATGGTGCGTTGATCGCAACCCATTGTAGCGTGATGCTGAACCGCTGTTCGGGGCATGTGTTCGGGGCGTGTGTTCGGGGCGTTGGAGGCGCGGCTGCAGGTGCCGCGGCCATTCAGCCCTGACTGACAGGACCAGATTCGGCCAGGGCCAGCGTGATCGCCTCGGCGGCACGGCGCTTCATCTCGACCAGCGATTCGCGACTGTAGAACGCGGCGTGCGGCGTGAGCACGACATTCGGCAGGCCGAGGAGTGGATCGTCGGGAGCGATCGGTTCCCGCTCGAGGACGTCGAGCGCGGCCCCGCCGAGGTGGCCCGATTGGAGCGCTTCGACGAGCGCCGCCTGGTCAACCACACCACCCCGAGATGTGTTGACCAGGTACGCTCCGGGCTTCATGCTAGCGAGCGCTGCGGCGTCCAGCAGGTGACGCGTCGCCGGATCGAGCCGGGTGTTCACACTCACGACGTCACTTGTCGCAAGCAGCTCCTCGAGTTCAACCAGCCGAACGCCCTCGACGGCCGGCCGATGCGGATCGGCGGCCACGACCCGGAAGCGGAGCGCAAGCGCGCGGCGGGCGACCGCGGATCCGATCCGTCCCAAACCGATGATCCCAACCTGCTGCCCGCTGCCGCGGCGCAGCTCGCCGCCGCTGCGGAAGTCCCACGTTCCGGCGTGGATAGCGCGGTCGAGCGAAACAATGCCGCGGGTCAGCGCAAGGATGAGCCCCACGGTGTGATCAGCAACCTCGTCGACGCCGTAGTCGGGCACGTTGACCACACGGAGACCGCGTCGTGCCGCGGCCGGCATCTCGATGTTGTCGAGGCTGGCGCCGTACGTTCCAATGACCCGGACGGATGGGAGCGCCGCGAGCACCGCGTCGGTGATCGGAGCGTACTGGGCAAGCAATGCGACTGCTCCGGCGCCCGACGCGACGACCTCGTTGGCGGTGTGGCATTGGGCGAGCTCCACCTCGTAGCCGGCGCGAGCGAAGATCGCCCGCTCGATCCCAATCGTCGGGTGATCACAGTCGGTGATGACGATTCGGCTCATGTGCATCCTGTGCCAAGGTTACTCGGGCCCACACCCCTTGCTCCTGACGGTTCGCTCTGCCGCGGCAGCCTCGTCGCGACGACCAGCCGCCGATCGTCCCGGCGCCGGCGCATCTGGGTCTGGGACGCTCGACGGCGGATCCGATCTCGGTGCAGCGATCGAGAGCGAGGAGAGGGAGTCGTTGACCTCGATCGCTCCGTGGGTGGGCGCTGAGCGATGTCCGGACATTCAGACGTCGCTAGGCCAGGGTCCTCCTCGGAGAGACCTGGGAGCGCTGTAGGCTAGTCTTCAGCCTGTCGCCCGCGAAGTACATGCGTTTCGTGAGCACGAAATCGGCCGGGGTGTAGCGCAGTGGTAGCGCACGTGCTTTGGGAGCCGCTGGGGCGTCAGAGGCCTAGGGTCGGCGACCCGGAGCACGACTGGCCGAGCGGTGAAGGCACTAACTATTGTGCGGTTCGCGAGTCCGCCCTACGGCGCGACGAGCGTGGTCGTGTAGATCGGGTCGCCGTGCCCGTCAAAGGCCACGACGGTCCCTGAGTAGACTGGGCTCTTCCCGCCGCATCGGTTGGGCTCGGTCCCGGCAGGCTCGAGGGCGAACCCGAAGACCGACTCGTCGTCGCCGACCGCGAACGTGTCGAACCAGGCGCCCTTCTCGACCAGCGTCACGGGCCAGCCGGCCATCACGTCCCCGTTCGCGCCCACCGCGACGATCCTGTTGGCGCCCGCGTAGACGTCTCCCTTCGTGTTCTGCGCCAGATGGAGGGTGCCGTCCGGACTGGCGAGCGGCGGCGAGTTCACGTCAGGGATTGCGCACATAGAACCGCAGCCTGAAGGGCACGTGCCGACGCCAACGATTCCGGTGACGAGGGTGGCCGTGGACTCGTATGGCCACCCTGTGCGCATTTGGCCTGTCGGATCGAGTGCATACGTGCCGGGGCCCACGACGATGTAGACAGACCCGTCCGGTACCACCACCGGCGGGTCCGGGTAGACAACACCTTCGGGGCCGCCCGTCAAGGTGTCGATCGGGATCCGGGCCGGCCAGCCGGGAACCGCGCGACCGTCGCGTGACAGGGCGAGGACCCGCGAGGAACTGTTGGTATTCTTCCCGTACAAGCCATCCAGCTCGTCCACGACGACGTAGACCTGGCCGTCCGGTCCAAAGGAGGGGATCGAGGACCAGCCGGTGACGTGGACGGGCCAACCGCTGCGTGGGCCATCCATGGTGACGGCGAGGATGTCGGACCCATCCTTGGCGAGCTGCACTGTGTAGACGGTCCCGTCCGGGCCGACTGCGACGTCGGCCGTGTAGACGACGAACGCGGGCCCGTTGCGGACGGCGCCATCGGGGGAGATCGCGAGGAGCCTCTTGCGACCGATATCCGGCCCCTCCGCCGCGCCGTACAGGTCGACGCTCACGAAGCGCAGGGTGGGCACGCTGCTGTTCGGAAGGACGACGGGCCACCCGCCCGGCGTCTTCGCCGCCTCATCGAAGGCCCACACGACGGCTCGCCAACGTCCATCGTCCGCGCAGGCTGCGCGCACCGACCCATCTCCCGGATCGACCAGTAAGCGGCACTCGCTGGCGCGCTCGAGGCGCAGCGGCCATCCTGGAAGGGCCTTCCCGCCCCGGTCGAGACCGGTGAGCACGGTGTCGTCGCCGTCCGAGACCGCCACGAAGAGGTGCCCGTCGCGACTGGGGGCCATGGCGACCGCGTGATCCGCGGCCGAGGTGCGAACCGGCGGCGTGGTCACGCTCGCGCTCGGCGGCGCGGAACTCGGAGCAGGAGCACCGCGGGCGATCTCGTACAGCTCGGCCGTGGCCAAGGCGCTGTTGTCGTGGGCGGAGGTGCCACCCGCGACGAGCACTCGGCCGTCGGCCAGGGTCGTGGCCGTGTGGGCCAGGCGCCGGTCCGCCATCGAGCCTGCCGGGCCGAACGTGCCGGTCTGCGGGTCATAGAGCTCGGCGTAGGCGAGGATCCCCCGGCTCTCCCCGCCCACGATCAGTACCCGGCCGTCCGGCAGTGACGTGGCTGTATGGAGGTGCCGGCGCTCCGTCATCTCCCCGGTCGGACTGAACGTCGCCGTGGCTGGGTCGAATAGCTCGGCGGAGGCGAGGCCAGCCGCGCCGCCTGCGACGAGCACGCGACCGTCGGGCAGGAGGGTCGCGGTATGTCTGGAGCGACCCGACGCCATCCGGCCCGTCGCCGTGAAGGTGGCGGACGCCGGATCGAACAGTTCAGCCGTGGCGTGCGGGCCCTCGGCGCCGCTCCCGGATGGCTCGGTCCCCGCGAGCAGGACACGGCCGTCGCGAAGGAGGACAGCGGTGTGGCCGCTGCGCGGCTCCGTCATCACGGCGGTCGCGGTGAACGTGGCGGTCTCCGGGTCGTACAGCTCCGCGGAGTCCAAGGGCTCCCCCGGCCGGCTGCCGCCGGCGATGAGCACCCGCCCGTCGAGCAGCAGCGTGGCGGTCGCACCACAGCGCGACGCCTGCATGCGTCCCGTCGGGCTGAAGGTTCCCGACACCGGGTCGAACAGCTCCGCCGAGGTGAGGTCCGGTTGCGTGAGGTTGTCACCACCCGCGACGAGCACGCGCCCGTCGGTGAGCAGGGTGGCCGTGTGGCAGGTCCGGGCGACGCTCATCCTGCCGGTCGGATGGAAGATGCCGGTCACAGGGTCGTAGAGCTCGGTAGACGCCAGGTGGCCGTCGATCCCGTCCCAACCGCCGGCCACCAGCACGCGCCCATCGTCGAGCAAGGTCGCGCTGTGGTCGTTCCGAGCCGCTGCCATCTGTCCGGTGCCGCTGAACGCCGGGGTCGCCGTCGGTGTCGCTGCGGTCGGCGGCGGTGCCGGGGAAGGAGTGGAGACCGGTGGCGCCGTCGAGGTGGAAGGCGTCGCCGGGCTCGTCGTTGGCAGCAGGATCGGCGTCGAGCCACATCCCGCCAGGAGGATCAGGATGGATGAGCCGATGCTCACGCGGCTCATCAGATGGCGCACGTCCATCGTCCGTCCGTTCTGGGACGCTCGCTCGATCAGCTTCGCGGCGCCTCGACATCCCGGCAGTCACCGTTCGCACCGCAACTCACCGCCTGCGCTGCGGTTGAGACGATGCAGCGGCCACCACTGTTACCGCCAGAGCCGGAGGACATGCGGACATGCCGCCCGTTCCGCCGCCGGCGGCATCCTGTGGTTCGAGCGCTGTAGGCTAGTCTTCAGAGCGTCGCTCGCGAAGCACATGCGCTTCGTGAGCACGAATCCGTCGGGGTGTAGCGCAGTGGTAGCGCACGTGCTTTGGGAGCCTCAGGGGCCTATGCGGCCTAGGGTCGACGATCCTGAGCACGAGAGGCCGAGCGGCGTAGGCACCGATTATTGTGCGGTTCGCGAGCACGAGACGGGCGGCAGTTGGCCGTTCATCGGCCATGCCCGGAGGACCATGACGATGTCTTCGGGCAGCCGGAGCACATGGGCGTCCGGTCGGCTCGCCGGAGCGAGGCCCGCGCGCGACCGAAGCGTTCTTGGCCCAGGTTCGACCTATTCGAAATACTTGGCGCCCGGCAGGCTGCCATCCATCACGTAGCCGCCGTCGACGTACAGAACGGTGCCCGTCACGTAGCGAGCTTCCTCCGAAGACAGGAAGAGGATCGGCGCGGCAATCCAATCGGCCTCGGCGATCTCCTTGAGCGAGATTCTCTCGAACAACGCCTTCTTGACCGACTCGGTGTACATCGGAACCGTCAGTTCCGTGAATGTGGCGCCCGGAGCGATCGTGTTGCAGGTGATCTTGTACCGAGCCAACTCGGTCGCGAGAGTGCGGGTGAAGGACTCGACACCGCCCTTGGCTGCGGTGTAGGGACCGAATGCCGGTTCGGACAAGGTCCCGTGGATCGAGGAGACATTGACGATTCGGCCGCCGCGTCCTTGCATGATCATCTGGTTGGCGGCAGCCCTAGCACCATAGAAGCAGCCGTCCAGATCGACGGCCAACATGTCTTCCCAGTCCTGGTCCGTCACGTTCCTCAGTTCTTTGGGCGGTGCGATCTTTCCGGCATTGTTGACCCACACATCGATGCCGCCATATTCCTTCACGGTCGCGGCTGCCAAGCCATCGACTTCCTTGGACTTGGCGACGTTCAAGCCGTAGGCCATCGCGGTTCCGCCAGCCGCTGTGATCTCGGCGACAGCGTCTTCGGCGCCTCTTGGATTGTTGTTGTAGGTGGCCACGACCTTTGCGCCCTGCCTGGCGAACATGATCGCCGTGGCCTTGCCGATGCCCGAGCTAGCTCCCGTCACCACCGCGACCTTGTTGTCGAACCGCAGCACACCGCACCTCCCGAGAGAGTCTTGGACCGATCACTTGTGTGAGTGAGACAGCGCCGTTCTCTATGGCATAGACATGCTGCCCGAATTCCCGGCCACCCGCCGGATGCTCCTGCGACGCAAGTTGAGGAAGGTTCGCCCCTGGCCAACAACGTGCCAGCTTGACCGCGTGTCGCGCCATGTACCGTGTCGAGGACTCCGTCGAGAGTCGAAACGCCTGAGGTCCGATACGGCAGTCGACCCGTCAATCACCTCGAACCTGCGGCGTTCTGCATCCGGGTAGGATCTTGGGGCATCGACCATCAGCGTTCGGTCGCGGGGTCGCGGCGACGCTCGTTCCCGAGTGGCGCCACTCGGGAAGACGACGCAGAAGGTGCCGGCAGCCGAACCACCTCGCCGTTGAGCCCCACCCCCGCTGCAGCTGGGCCGGCCGAGTCGAGGCCGAGGCGGGTCAGCCGCTCCGCCGTCGGCACGCCGGTGGCCGGGTCCCAGCCCTTCAGCTCGAAGAGGCGGGTGACGGCCGCCTCGAAGGCCGCCCGGTCGATCGACGCCCCCGTCAGCGGCCCGCCCTCGAGTGGCTCGTGGAGGCGATCCGGCAGCCGATCGTCCCCGCGGGAAAAGCCCTCGCGGACGTTGAACAGCCGGGCCATGTTGACGGCCCGCTCGCCGATCTCCAGGAGCTCGTCCACGGTGACGTCCCAGCCGGTCGCGGCGCGCACGGCGCCCACCACGTCGTCGACCTGGATGAACGATCGCGGCGCCGGGCCGAAGAAGCAGAGGCCCAGTACCTTCTCGGCGCTGTTCCAGCGCTCGCCCGTGTACCAGTTGCGGACCTTCGTCTCGCCCAGGTCGAGCGCCCCGGCCGGCTCGGTGATCCCGATTCCTGCCGCGCCCTTGAACGACACGGATTCGGGGTTCACGAAGACGCCGTCGTGGAAGCCCACGAGGTGGTCCGCGCCGGCCTCGTTGGTGGCGTAGCCGAGGGCGACGCCGACCTTGCCGCGCGGCTCGTGCATGGCCATCTCCATGCCCTTCACCTGCATCGCGAAGGAGATCGAGCCGCCCCCGATCTGCTCCGCGATCCGCCGCGACCCGAGGGCCAGCAGCTCCCCGATCCCCCGGCGCTCGGCGATGAGCGGGATCGCGTCGAGAAGCGCCTCGCCGTTGCCGAAGCGGAGATCCACGCCACCGAGGGCGGCGGGCCCGAGGAGGCCGTGCTCCACGCACTCCATGACGAAGGCGACGGTGCCCGCGGTCGAGATGACGTCGAGCCCCAGCTCATTGCACAGCTCGTTCGCCCTCGCCACCAGCTGGAGGTCGAAGATCGCGCAGTTGGAGCCGAAGCCGGCGATCGCCTCGTACTCCGGCCCATCGTAGGTGTCGGTGACCGTGTAGCAGTCGGAGAACGCCGTTTCCGGCTTGCACCGGACGGCGCAGGCGTAGCAGGTGCGGGTGCCGCTGCGGATCGCCTCGTAGGCTTCCCAGCCGATCGTGGCGACCTGCTCGAACGACCCCTGTCGGAAGTTGCGCGTCGGGAGGATCCCGGCCGCGTTCAGCCCGTCGGTCAGGCCCGGCGTTCCCTTCGTCCGCAGGTCCCAGCTCTGGGGGTGCTCGGTGACCGTCTTGCTGAGCCGCTTCCCGATCTCGCCCAGGGCGGCCGCATCGTGCGCCAGCTCGAGGTACTTCCTTGAACCTTTCACCGCGATCGCCCGCACGTTCTTGGAGCCCATGACGGCGCCCATCCCGGTGCGGCCGTTGTAGTGGCGCAGCTCGTTCATGAGCATCGCGTAGGGGACGAGGTTCTCGCCCGCGCGACCGATCTGCAGCACCCGCGCGTTCTTCTCGCCGACCGCCTCCTTGATGGCGGCCTGCACGGTCGGCGGATCCTGACCCCACAGGGCCTGGGCGTCGCGGATCTCGGCCACCCCGTCCTTCACCCAGAGGTAGACGGGCTCCGGGGACCGCCCGGTGAGGATGATCGCGTCGAGCCCCGCCATCTTCAGCTCGGGGCCCCAGTAGCCGCCGGCCTCCGATTCGCCGAAGGCACCGGTGAGGGGCGACCGGGCGATGGCGTTGAAGCGCGTGGCGGTCGAGAGTGGTGCCCCGGTCAGCAGGCCGGTCGCGAGCACGAGGACGTTGTCGGGTCCGAGGGGATCGGCCCCGGTCGGCATCTCGCGCAGGAGGTGGTACGCGGCGAGCGCCTTGCCGCCGGGATAGCGCCGGTAGAAGGACTCGTCGAACGCCTCGACGGCAGTCGTGCCGCGGGTCAGGTCGACCCGGAGGATCGTCCCGTTGCTGCCGTAGCCCATCACGTACCTCCCAGGCCGCCCGCTGCGGCGCGTCTCGGTGCCGTCACACTATTGGTCGTGGCAAGCCTCGAACAGCGTCACGAGGTTCTCGAGCGGGATACCCGGCATCAGCATGTTCGACGGCGCGATCATGTAGGCGTTGCCGTAGGGGGCGCCGAGGACGTCGATCGCGCGCCGCACCTCGTCCCGCACCTGGCCGGGTGACATCCGCTCGAGCCGCTGGTCGCTGATACCGCCGGCGAACGCGACCTTGCCCCCGAACTCGCGCGCCACCGCCTTCAGGTCCATTGCCTCCGGCTGGAGTGGGTCGATGATGTCGACGCCGGCGTCGATGAGGTCGCCGATAATCGCGAAGACGTTCCCGCAGCTGTGGAACATGAACGCCATGCCCCACCGGTGGGCCTCGTCGGTCATGCGGCGGTAGCGGGCCGCGAAGAACTCCCGCCACATTTCCGGCCGGATCATCAGCGCCAACTGGGAACCCCAGTCGTCGGTGGTGAAGATCGTGTCGACGTTGGCGAGCTGGCCCCACTCCCGGATCGTCGCCACCTGATAGTCCAGCAGAGCGTCGAGCAGACGGTGGACCTCTCGCGGCGACGTGTAGAAGTCCTCGAACGCGCTCTCCATGCCACGGAGGCCGTGGAAGCGCTCGAAAAGCCCGAAGTACGTCATCCCGATGAAGTACCGGTTCGGTCCTTGGAGCTCGAGCGACGGTATCGCCCCGGCGAGGCGGGCCGGGTCCCGTCCATCCGGGACGCGGTGGGCGAGGTAGTCGTCCAGCTGGGACCAGTCGGTGAGCGGGTTCGCGATCGGCGTCGCGCCGACGCCGCCAGCTGCATGGCCCCACGAGGTTCCCCACTCATCCGTCCACTCCGCTTCCTCGGTGAAGGCGCGGATCGTGTCGACTGGCTCCATCCCGGAGCCCCGAAAGCCGATGAACGACTCGTAGGGCTGCGTCAGCACGAGGTCGTCCGGGTACGCGTGGAAGAGCTCGCCCAGGGCGTCGCCGTAGCGTGCGAGGAGGTCGTAGGACGTCCGCTTCAAGCGGACGGGGCACCGGGGCGCTCCCTTCCGCTCAAGCGCGGCCCGAACCCACTCCTTGCTTGGCTCCGCCCGCACCTGCGAGTCGTCGAAGCGCGCCTGGAAGCGCGCGATGACGGCCTGGGCTGACAGGTCGATCCCATTCGCGTCCGCCGCGCGTTCTGTGACTTCGTTCATCGAACTCGCCTCCCGATCCTGTGCCGTTCGATCCGATGTCGGAGCACCCGCACCACGGGGCGGTCACCTGATATGGTACTACCATCCTACCACAAGTCCGAGGTTGCGCTCGTCGGGACCGCGGCTTGGGGTGGATGGCGCATCGCGAGCCGGCGCCCGGCCGTTGAGGGCTCGAGAAGGGAGGTTGTCGTGGCGGACCTGGAGGCACTCAGCAAGGCCATCGAATCCGGCAACCGTGGCACGGCCGTCCGGCTCACAAGCGAGGCGATCGAACAGGAGCTCCCCCCTCAGGCGATCCTGGATGCGATGACGGCCGCGATGAGCGAGATCGGCGGCCGCTTCCAGCGGAGCGAGATCTACGTACCGGAGATGCTTATCGCCGCGCGCGCGATGAAGGAGGCCACCGCCGTCCTTGAGCCGGTCCTCGTGCAGGCGGGCATCCGTCCCGAGCACACCGCGGTTCTCGGGACAATCAATGGCGACCTTCACGATATCGGCAAGAACCTGGTTGGGATGATGTGGCGTGGAGCCAACCTCAAGGTGATCGACCTCGGGACCGACGTCCCGGCCGAACGCTTCGTTGAGGCAGCACGAGAGCACGATGCGGACGTCGTCGGCATCAGCGCGCTGCTGACCACCACGATGACCGGGATGGGTGAGGTCGTCGCTGCGCTGAGGGCCGCCGGGCTTCGGGCCATGGTCATCGTCGGTGGCGCGCCGGTCACCGAGGAGTACGCGCGCGAGATCGGCGCTGACGGCTGGGCGCCCGAAGCAGGGTCTGCGGCCACGGTGGCCCTCGACCTGATCGCCTCGAACCGCTCTTGAGGCGTGACGCGGGCGTCGGCCCGAGTGTCGGCTCACGCACCACGGTTGCCTCGCAGCCTCGCAGGCGGGAGGACGCGATCGCCCAGCTGGTTGCTGGGCGCGCGTGCGGGGAGTGACTCCGTCAGACCCCGGCCGCAGCGGTGAAGCCGCCGTCGACAGGAAGCACGACTCCGGTTACGAAGCGGGCCCAGTCCGACACGAGCCAGAGCGCCGCACCGACGACGTCCTGCGGCTCGCCGAGCCGCCCCATCGGGACGCGCGCAAGAATCTCGGCTGCTCGCGTGGTCGCAGCGCCCGTCGCCTCGTCGACGAGGAGAAAGCGGTTCTGGCCGGTCAGCACGAACCCCGGCGCGATCGCGTTCACCCGGATGGCGGAGGCGTAGGTAACGGCCATGTGCACCGCGAGCCACTGTGTGAAGCTGTTGAGCGCGGCCTTGCCGTTGCTGTAGGCAATGGCCCGCGTGAGCGGTCGCACTCCGGCGACGGAGCTGATGACGAGCACGACGCCCGAGCCACGGCTCGCGAAGACCCGGCCAACCTCCTGGCAGGGGATCACCGCGCTCAGGTAGTTGAGGTCCACTGTGGCCCGCAGGGCGTCGACCGGAATATCAAAGAAGGCGAGGTCGGGCGCAGTCGTCGCTTCACGGCGACCCCCGCCCGCGCCGGCGATCAGAATGTCCACGGTCGGGAATCGATTGAGCGTGTGTTGCAGTGCCGCAACGACGCTCGCGCGATCGGTCGCGTCGCAGTTCACGCCGATGGCGCTGCCACCGGCGGCCTCGACCTCCCTCGCTGTTGCCTCCGCAGAGGCCCCCGAGATGTCCCAGACGGCGACGGCCGCTCCCTCGGACGCCAGCGCCCTGGCGATCGCCCCGCAGATCGCCCCTCCCCCGCCGATGACGATCGCGGTCCTCCCCGCGAGCTGCAGGTCCATCGTCTCTCCTAGCTCTGGCGGAGCTCACACACCTCGCCGTCTGGCCCGTAGAAGTACACGATCCAGACGCCCGGCCGGAACTCGACGGGCTCACTGATGAAGCGGATCCCCTGGGCGCGGAGTCGCGTGTAGTCGGCACGGGCGTCGGTGGACGTCAAGCCGATGTGGTTGTAGCCGTGGTCCGCGTGTGTGCGCCCGGTTGGCATCGGGGTTCCCGATGGCTCCTGGTACTCGAAAAGCTCGAGCATGGCCGCGCCAAGCGTGAGGTGGGCGATCCGCGCCGTACACGGCGGCAGCCCCACCACTTCTCCTAGCCGCATGGCCGGCGGGCACTCGAGCGTCCGGATGACCGAGAAGCCGAGGACATCCCGGTAGAACGCGATCGACCGCTCCAAGTCAGCGACGCTCAAGCCGATGTGCTCGAGAGCCGTGATCATCGACGCACCATCGATCTCCACCGTGGCAAACTGCTATGCAAATTGGCACTACCACACTACCATAGGACCACGTCTGCTGGCCAGCAGGGCTGCTCAGCACTCACGGCAGGCGTCAGGCGCGTCGATGTGCTCGCCAGCGGGTCTGCTCCGCCGGGCGCCGCAATCTGACAGGTCACTGAGAGAAGCGAGGGAACGATGGCCGTCACCGACGTCCCAGCGGTCGAGCTGGCGACTGGGCGGCGATCCGCTCTGGACTACCCGAACATCCGTCGCGTTGATGCTGGGAAGGTCGAGCGGGCCGCCGTCCCGCTGCCGAAGCTGGCGATGGCGCTCTTCCTCATTGAGACGATCCGGCGCTTCGAGCGCTGGCTGCTCGACAATGCGGATCTAGTCCACGGTCCGCTGCACTCCAGCATCGGCCAGGAGGCGGTGGCGGCTGGGATGGCCCTCGCCCTGGCGCCGCTGGACAAGCTGACCTCAACACATCGCGCCCACCATGACGTCCTGGCGAGGCTGATCGTCTTCGCCGCGCCGGCCGACTTCGATGCGCGCAGTGCGCCGGACGTTCCCGCGCCGATCGTGACGGCCGTCCGGCGAACGCTGGCCGAGGTCCTCGGGCTCGCGGACGGCCTCTGTGGCGGTCGCGGCGGGTCTATGCACCTCGCCGACGCGGCCGCGGGCGTCACGACGAGCGCGATCGTCGCCGGCGGGATTCCCGCGGCCGCGGGGGGCGCCCTCGCGGGGAAGCTCCGCGGCGACGGCAGCGTCGCCGTTGCTGTGTTCGGCGACGGCGCTATGGCCATCGGCGCCTTTCACGAGTCGGCCGCCCTCGCTCGCGCCTGGAACCTGCCGCTCATCCTTCTGCTCGAGAACAACCGCTACTCGGTGGCGACCACCCTGCTCGAGACAGCCGGCTTCGAGGACCTCGCCATCCGGGCGGCCGGCTACGACATGCCAGCACTGGTCGTGGATGGCATGGACCCGATCGCGGTGCTCGCGGCGATGGCTCGAGCTCGCGAGCACGCCGCGACCGTCGGGCCGGTGTTCGTCGAGGCGCTCACCTATCGCTACTACCACCAGAACGGGCCGCTGCCCGGCAGCGCGTTCAAGTACCGGACGCGCGCCGAGGAGCGGGAGTGGGCTGTCCTTGACCCGGCCATCGTCTTCCCGCGGCGCCTCGTCGAGGCCGGGCTCCTGAGCGAGGCCGAGGTTGCGCATGTCACCGCCCTCGCGGTGGACGTCGTCGGGCGCTGCACCTCGGCCGTCACCGACGAGACCCCCGACGGCCCGCGCATCTCCTCGGGGCGCTATCCGGCCGCCGCAACGATCAACGATGGCGTGCTTGGCCCGGGGCTTCCGCCGGTGGCCCCGCGGCTGCTCGATCCGGTTCCCGCTCCGGGCGCCGACGAGATCTCGTACGCGGCGGCCGTCTCGGGCGTCATTGCCCGCTGGCTCGAGCGCGACCCCGAGGCCTTCGTCCTCGGGGAGGAGGTGGGCCACCTCGGCGGCGGCGTCGCCGGCCTCACGAAGGGAGCCCTGGCCGTTGCGCCAGAACGGGTCCTGAGCACCCCGATCTGCGAGAACGGCTTCACAGGTGCCGCCTTCGGGGCCGCTCTGGCCGGGATGCACCCGATCGTCGAGTTCATGTATCCGGACTTCACCCTGGAGGCCGCGGACCAGCTCTTCAATCACGTCCCCCGGGCCCGGTACATGTACGGCGGTGCCCACGAGGTGCCGATCGTCGTCCGGACCCAGATCGCCCGCGGCCGCGGTTATGGCCCGCAGCACAGTTGCGACCCAGCCGCCCTGTTCGCGCTCTTCCCGGGATGGCGAATAGCCGCCCCCTCGACTGCCGCCGACTACGTCGGGCTCTTCAACGCGGCGATGCTCACGCGCGACCCGGTGCTCGTGATTGATGACCACCGCCTGATGAAGCTGGCCGCCCCCCTGCCGCCCAGCGGGCTCGACCACGTGGTCCCGCCGGGCGTGGCGCGGCTCGTGCGCTCCGGCGAGGACGTGACGGTCGTGGCCTGGGGCCACGCCCGCCACCGCGTCGTCGCGATCGCCGAGGAGCTCGCCACGAGTGAAGGCCTCTCGATCGAGATCATCGATCCCCGATGGCTCGACCGGGCCAGCTTCGACCGCGATGCAGTGCTGGCGTCGGTGCGCCGGACCGGGGCCCTCGTGATCGTGGAGGACGCCACGCGCAGCCACTCGATGGGCGCCCTGATCCTGGATTACCTCCTGCCCGACCTCTTCGACGGCCTTAAGGCGGCGCCGCTGCGGGTGACCGGTGCGGACGTCTACTCGCCGGTCTCGAAGCCGCTCGAGCCCGTGGTCCATCTGCGCGACGAGCCCATCGTCGATGCCATCGTCTGCGCGGCGCGTGCCGCGCGACCCCTGCCTGCGTGAGGATGCCGATGCCGACTCCCGTCCGCCTGCCTAACCTCGGGGCCGAGGCTGCCGAGGCCCGTGTCGTCGCCTGGCTCAAGGTTGTGGGCGACGTCGTCGCCGCGGGCGAGCCGATCGCCGAGATCGAGACCGAGAAGGCGACGGTCGAGCTCGAGGCCCCGGTCGCGGGGACGCTCACCGAGATCCTCGTCCCGGCCGGTGCAGATGCCACGGTCGGAGCGACCCTCGCGATCATCGCGGATGCCTGACGAAGGATCGGCCCGGACGACGCCTGCCGGGCCAGGGCGGCTCGTAGCCTCCACTCGCATGCGGACTGCTATCGCCCGGCAGATGGCCGCCAGCAAGCGCGACGTGCCGCACTTCTACGTGAGCTCGGAGATCGCGATGGAGAACCTGCTTGCGGCCATCCGCGAGACGGCGGCGCGCCGGCCCGACGGCCCCCGGGTCACGGTGACGGCCCTCCTGGTGCACCGGCTCGCGGCGACGCTGCGCGCCCACCCGTCGTTCAACGCCCTCGCGACCGACGAGGGCTACGTCCAGATCGACGCGGTGAACGTCGGCGTTGCGATCGCCCTCGACGAGGGCCTGATCGCCCCGGCCATCCTCGACTGCGGGGACGCCGACCCTATCGCCATCGCCGGAGCCCTCGAGGATCTCGTCGGCCGGGCCCGGAACGGGCGCCTGAAACCGGCCGAGCTCACGGGTGCCACGTTCACCCTCAGCAACCTGGGCATGTACCCTGTGACGCAGTTCGCCGCGATCGTGCCGCCGCCCCAGGTCGGGATCCTCGCCGTCGGCCGTGCGGCGCCGCGGCCGGTGGTCGTTGACGGGGCCATCGTGATCCGCACGATGATGACCGCGACGCTCGCCGCCGATCACCGGGCCGTGGATGGCGCCCAGGTGGGGCTGTTCCTGGCGACCTTCAAGAAGCTGGTGGAGGACGGATCGTCGGCGCGGACGTCCGATGTCTAGTCGGAATCGCCGCGCCGTCGGGCTCGGCGTCGGCTGCCGGTCATGGCAGGGACCCTTCGTCTCGCCATCCAGCTCCCGGCACCGGCCTCCCGAGCGCACCTACGGGGCCGGCCGCGCCTCCTCCCGGCCGGCCCCCATCTTCCGCCTCAGCGACTCCGCCACGGCGTGAGCCAGCCAACAGCAAGCGAGGCCACGAAACACGAACGTCGGCTGGTCAACAGGGCGAAAGACCCGTATTGACGCCCCCAGAACCCCAGTGGTAGGGTGGTCCAACCAGTGGACCAAAGAGTCCGCGCGGAGGAGGCCTGAGCATGGTTCGGAAGCGCTCGATGTTCGCGGCGACGATGATCGCCGCCATGGCAGTCGTAGCGGCGGGTTGCGGAGGCGCCGCGACCAACTCGCCACCCGCGAGTAGCGCACCGCCCGCAAGTAGCGCACCTGAGGCAACTCCATCCGGCGAGGCGACGCCAACGCCGGCTGCCGAGATGAACGCGACGGAGCTCGCGGCGTCCGTCTTCTCCCCGGATCCGTGCACGCCGAAGGACCCTGCGGCGATCGCCAACGTGCCGGAGCCGGTCGACGTCGTCACCGGGTTTGACACGTCGCCGGGTGACTGGTTCACGCAGCCGGCGACGAGCCCGCTGACCGGCAAGCGAGTCGCTCTCACGGTCATGGGGATGGGCCAGCCATTCTTCCTCGCCGTCTCGAACCACTGGAAGGACTTGGCGAAGAAGTACGGCTTCGAGCTGAAGATCTACGACGGGAAGTTCGACGCGGGGACGATCCAGGCACTCGTCGACGACATCATCGCGGACAAGCCCGACGCGGTCGCGTTCGCGCCCCTCGCCAGCGATGCTGGCGTTCCGCAGGTCGAGAAGCTCCTGGCGGCCGGGATCCCGACCATCACCTACAACGTCCAGCCCGCGAAGCCGATCGCGCCCCGCGCGATCGCCTTCGACTACCAGTCGTTGACGATCACGGGCTGCAACCTCGGCGCCTACTACAACGCCAAGTTCCCCGGCAAGCCCGCGAAGATCGGCATCGTCCACTATTCGATCCTCCCGCAGGTGGTCGACCGGGCGAACGGCTTCCTCAAGGGCTTCCTCTCCCAGGTTCCCACCGCCGAGGTCGTCGCGACCGTGGAAGGCGGCGCGGTGATCGACAAGGCGCTCCCGGCAGCAAGCGATATGCTCCAGAAGAACCCGGAGATCAACGTCATCTTCGGCATCAACAACGATTCGGCCCTGGGCACCGTCGCCGCCCTCAAGGCGATTGGGAAGAACACCTCCGACTGGGGCGTTCTGGCCTCGATCGATGGCTCCGAGCCGGCTACCAAGGAGCTCGGCAACCCTGATTCCCCGTGGAAGGCCGAGTCGGGATATCCCCCGTACGACTACGCCATCGCGGCCTTCAACCTCCTCGGAGCCACGCTCGAGGGCAAGGCCGACAAGGACACCCAGATCTCCCTGGTCGGCCCGGCCATCCCGCCGACGCCCGAGGGGATCGAAAAGTGGGTGAGCGTGCAGTACCCGAACCGGTGACCTCGACGTCGGGCAGCCTGGACGCTCCGGCGAACGGCTCCGAGCCGCTGCTCAGCGTAGCGGGCATCTCGAAGCGGTTCCCCGGCGTCCAGGCTCTCGACGACATCTCGACCTCGGTCGAGCGCGGTGAGGTGCACTGCTGGATCGGCGAGAACGGCGCCGGCAAGTCGACGCTCATCAAGGTCCTGGCGGGCCTGGTGGCCCCGGACGCCGGGACGATCAGCGTCGAGGGGCAACCGGTCTCGATCCGTACGCCCCACGATTCGCTGCAGCTAGGCCTGGCCTTCATCCTGCAGGAATTGACGGTGGTCGGGAGCCTGAGCGTGGTCGAGAACATCGTCCTCGGCCGCGAAAGCCGGCGGGGGCCGTTCTTCGACAGGGCGGCGTCAAGGACGCGGGCAGCCAAGTTCATGGAGTCCATCGGCTTCGGGCACGTGAATCCGCTCGCCCGGGTCGGAGACCTGTCGAAGTCCGAGCAGCAGGCGGTCATGATCGCCAGGGCGCTGAGCCTCAACGCCCGAGCGATCTTCATGGACGAGGCGACCGCGGCGCTCGACGACGCCGAGGTCGTCCGGCTCTTCGCCGTGATCCGCCGGCTCACGGCGAGTGGCCGGGCCGTCGTGTTCGTGTCGCACCGCCTGGAGGAGATCACCGCGATCGCCGACCGGGTGACGGTCTTCAAGGACGGTCGGATCGCGGCGAGCGTCCACAACCACGGCGTCTCCCACGGGGACCTCATCCGGTGGATGGTCGGACGGGAGATCAGCGCGGCGTTTCCGCCGAAGACGCGCGAGGCTGGAGAGATCGCTCTTGAGGCGCGGTCAATCTCGACGCGGAGGATCACCAAGGTCAGCCTGCACGCGCGGCGCGGCGAGATCGTCGGGCTTGGCGGGCTGGTCGGGTCCGGCCGCTCGGAGGTGCTGCGCGCCCTCTACGGGATGGATCCGATCCGCGAGGGCGAGGTGCTGGTGAACGGGGCGCCGGCGAAGCTGACGTCCATTCGGCGAGCCCTGGACTCCGGACTCGCCTTCGTTTCCGAAGATCGTCGCAGCGAGGGCATCATCTCGAAACGCTCGGTCGAGGAGAACCTGACCATCGCCTGGGCGGCGCGCAGCCCTGGGCGTGGCTGGCGCCGGGAGAGCCGGCGCATCACCCTGCGCCTGATCGAGGAGCTCCAGATCCGGACCCGGGGCCCGGGCCAACTTGTAGCCACGCTCTCCGGAGGGAACCAGCAGAAGACCCTCGTCGGCCGCTGCCTGGCCATGGAGCCTGGCATCCTCCTTCTCGATGAGCCCACGCGCGGCGTGGACGTGGGTGCAAAGACCGAGATCTACCACCTCATCGACCAGCTCGCACGCCGAGGCATGGCCGTCATCCTGGTAACCTCGGAGCTGACGGAGCTGCTGGGGCTCGCGGACCGCATCCTCGTCATGCGCGAGGGGTGTCTCGTCGGGTCGCTACCGGGCGATGCGCGCGAAATCGACGTGCTCGCGCTGGCAATGGGCCATCAGGACGGGGAGGGCGCCGCGTGAGCGGCTGCGCCGCACCCCGGCCCCCATCCACCGGACGCGCGCGAAGCGTGACCATCAGGTAGGAGTCGTCCCTCATGCGCTCCATCCGCGCGTTCGTGGCCCGCCAGCGAGGGAATCCGGCCATCGCCACCCTCATGGTGCTCGCGATCCTGATGGTGCTCTTCAGCCTCACATCCAATCGGTTCCTCACGTGGGAAAACTTCGTGAACGTGACGCGATCGAGCTCGACCGTCATGATCGTGGGCTGCGCCGTTACGTTGGTCATGATCGCCAGGGGCCTCGACCTGTCCGTCGGCAGCGTGCTCGCCGTCTCGGTGGTCGCCTCCGCAAAGCTCGCATCGGAGGGGGCGCCATTGGAGATCGCCTACCTCGCCGCCCTCCTGGTCGGGCTGGCCTTCGGCCTCCTCAACGCCGCGGTGATCGTGGGCCTGCGGGTGACCCCGATCATCGCGACCCTCGGGACGCTCAACATCGCGCGGGGGGCCGCCTACCTCATCACGTCGAGCGCGATCCTCGTGGGCCTTCCGCCGAACTGGGCCGATCTCGGGACGGGCTCGATGTTCGGGGCCATCCCGTATCCGGTCGTCATCGCTGCCGCGGTTACGGTCTTCTTCTGGATCCTGCTGAACTACACGGTCTTCGGCAGGAATGTCTACGCCGTCGGCGGCAACGAGGATGCCGCGCGCATCGCGGGCGTGAACGTGCCGCGGATGTACGTGATCCTCTACGCGATGTCGGGGCTGTCGGTGGGGCTTGCGGCCATCGTGCTCGGCTCTCGGCTGGGATCCGGCGACCCGAACATCGGCATTGGCTTCGAGTTCGACGTCATCGTCGCCGTCGTCCTCGGCGGGACGTCGCTCGCGGGTGGCGAGGGGCGCATCTCGGGGACGATCCTCGGTGCCCTGATCGTGGCAGTCCTGAGCAACGGGCTCAACCTGGCCGGCGTCGACCCGTTCTGGCAGTACGTTGCCAAAGGCGTCGCACTCGTGGTCGCGGTGGTCATCGACCGCATCACCAGCACCGACCGCGAGACCATTGTGACGCGTGCGCCGACCGCGGAGCTCGAGTCCACGACGGAAGGCGAGTCGTGAGCCGGGAGGGCTCGACTGCCGTCCGTCGGCGCCCGGGGGCCCCGGACGTGGCGATGTACGGCCCGCTCGGACGGCGCAAGACGACCGACACCATCGTGGAGCAACTCGAGGGCCTGATCCGGGAGCGGAAGCTGGTGCCGGGCGATTTCCTGCCGCCGGAGCGGGATCTCGCCGCCGCGCTCTCCGTCTCGCGAAACGTGCTGCGCGAGGCCCTCGGTGTGCTAGGCCAGAAGGGGCTCGTTCGCGTGATGACCGGCCGTGGGACGATGGTCGTCCGGCCGTCGACAGACAACGTCGAGGGCGCCCTCTCGTTGCTGATCGAGCACCATCGGATCAGCCTCCTTGATCTGTGCGACGCGCGCCTCCTGATCGAGCCAGAGTTGGCCGCCCGGGCAGCCTCGCTTGCCGAGGAGGGCGCTATCGCACGCCTCGACGAGCTGATGAGCGTCCTCGAGACGACGCGCGAAGATGCCCCCGCCCACGTCGAGGCAGATCGTGCGTTCCATGCCGAGGTCGCACGAGCGGGCGGGAACCGCGTGCTGGCCGCGATGGTCCAGTCGGTCAGGCAGCCGGTGACCCACAGCATGCTCCTCGGGACATCGGTGCCGCGCGCGATCGACACGAGCGACCAGGATCACCACGACGTGCTCGAGGCGATCCGCCGGCGCGACCCGGATGCCGCCCGCGAGGCAATGACGAGCCACATCGCGCATGTGCGCGAGTACGTCGTGTCTCAGGGGCACGAGGAAGCCGCCGCCTCGCCTCCGAAGGCCAGCCGACCGGACTTCTAGGCCGAACTTCCAGCGCCGTTTCGGGCTGACGCGGCCGATTCCCCGTTCGATCATGGCCGGAGAGTGCCCGT
>Ga0315278_10001593_pt1 | contig 19990 bp, 12 predicted proteins | sample YL17G06_0_MG_FD_203880 | JGI IMG/M metagenome (GOLD analysis project Ga0315278, IMG submission 203880) | Sediment microbial communities from Yellowstone Lake, YNP, Wyoming, USA - YL17G06_0 | ecosystem: Environmental > Aquatic > Freshwater > Lake > Sediment | place: USA: Wyoming | collected... | reverse complement strand
CCTCTCTTCCCCCCCCCCCTTCCCTCTCTTCCCCCGCTGCCCCCTGTGTCCGTGCCCTCTCCTTTTTAATGCAAACACCGCACGAGGCTGCCGCCGTGCGCTTCACACGGCCCTCCCCTCCCCCTACACCTTGCCTGTATGCCGGAATCGGCTCTCCCAATCCCGCCTCAGCTCGGCGAGCGCGGCCCGCGCGCCTGCGGCCGCGCCCGCCCCGCCCGCCCCGCACAGGCCGTGCACCGCCTGCGCCTGGCCGTCGGTCAGGGACCCAAACAGGGCGGCCGCGCCGGGGCGGGTGGCCGCCGCGGCCGCGGGGCCGGCGAGGCCGCCGCCGCCGCCCCTCTCAGCCGACGCCGCGGCCGCGCCGAGGTATGCGGCCAGCACGCCCGGCCGGTAGGGCGCGAGCGCCCGCCCTGCGTGCGCGAGCCCCGCCAAAAGCCGCCCAAAGTCCCCCGCGGCGACGGCCTCCTGCTCCTCCTGCCCGCCGCCACCGCTGCCATTGAGCCCGCGCGCCAGGCCGACCGTCAGCCCCACCACATGCCCGGCCGCCCGGGCGGCGGCGGCGCTCCGGTGGCGCAAGGCCGCGACCCCCACCCGCGCTGCGGCTGAGGCAATGGCGGGGTGGTTGTTGGGGGCATTGCAGCACCCGGCCGCCGCCGCCAGCGCGCCCGCCACCAGGCAGGGCGGCACCCCGGGAAAAGCGTTCTCCCGGGCCAGCACGGATTCCAGGATGCGCAAGCCCGTCGCGGTGGCAGTGAGCGCCGCGGCGGCGGCTGCCCAGCCGCCGCCACCGCCGCGGCCCATCCTCATCAGCCCAGGCAGGACGCCCACGACCGACGCCGCCAGGGCCGCCCCGTCCGGCAGGCCCGGCCGGCCAGGGGTGGGGGGGCCGTCGCCCTCGTCAGCGCCGCCACCACTGGCCCAGGCCGCCGACGGGGCTTCCAGGGCGACCAGCGCCACCTCTGCGACCGCGAGCGCGTGGTGGGGGCAGGCAGCGCCGCCCGCCCCGCCACTCACGGCGACAGCCACCAGCTCCGCCGCCAGGGCTGCGCCCACGGCCCGGGCGGCCTCCCGTGGCAGGCTCTGCAGGCATGCGGCAGCAGACGCGACAGCAGCCGCTCGCTGAGCTGCCGGCTCGGAGAGGGAGGGCAAGCCCAGCGAAGCCACGCCCCCGCACGCCCCGCCCCCGCCCGCGACCGGGGCGGGCCGGGCGGGCGGCGGCCGGTCCGGCGCAGGCACGGCGGGCGACCGCGCCAGGATCGCCACGTGCAGGCCCGCCAAAGCCAGGGACGCGCCAGGGTCGGCCGCCACCAACGCGCCCCCCGCCAGGCGGAGGGCCTCCAACGCGCGCGCGGCCGCGAGGGGCGGGGGCGAGGGAGGTGGCGGCCCCACGCCCACCACGGGCAGCAAGAACGCGGCTGCAGCGCCGACCAGTGCCTGGCAAGCGTCCGCATTCGGTGGTGAGCTCGCAATAGCAGCCGCAGCCGCAGCAGCAGCCAGGGCGTCCGCGGCAGCCAGCGCAGCCACCGGGTCGGGCGGTGGCGGGGCCCTGGGGGTGCGTGGCGGAGGCACGGCGCCGCCGCCTGCCCCCGCCCGTGCCGCGGCCAGCCATGCCTCCGCGCCGACCAGACCGCCCTTGCGCGTGCAGGAGGGCGGCGACCCGGCCGCAGCAGCAGCGCACAGTAGGCTGCCCGCCGCTACGAGCCCCGCCTGGGCGGCCGCGCTGTCGTCCACCAGCAAGAGGCCCTCCCCCAGCGCCGGCAGGGCGGTCGCCGTCAGCCAGTCGCCCATGCCGGCCGGCAGGGCACCCGCCCCGCCCAGCCGGACAGCCACGGCGACCAGGTCCAGGCAGGCGGCCAGGGTGGACGGGTGGTGTGCGGGCGAAGAGGCGGCAGCAGCAGCAGCAGCCGCGATGGCGGCCTTGAACCCGGCCTCCGCCACCACGGCCGCGGGCGCGCGCGCCAGGGGTGGCCCCGCGCCCAGAGCCCGCACCGACCACACGGCCACCGCCTCAACTGCTGGTGGTGACCACGGCGAGCAGCCTGTCGCCTTGCCGCCCAGCCCTCGCGTCAGCGCGGCCGCGACCGCCCCCGGCCAGGCAGCCGCAAGCGGGGGCGACTCCAGCAGGGCCGGCATGGCCAACGCCGCGGCGGCGGCGGCGCTGCCGCACGCAGCAGACAGCGCCAGAGCTCCCAGAGCGGTCCGTGCGGGTGTGGGCTCCAGCCACGGGCCCAAGACGGCCAGGGCTGAGCACCCGGCGCCAGTCGCGAGCAGGATCATTGTCTCTTGGCCTCCTCCACCCCCTCCAACCTCAACCTCCACCCCCGCCACGCCCGCCAGCCAGGCCGCCAGGGACGTGAGCTCCGTCCGTGCCGCCGCCGCCTCAGCCTCAGCCGCCGCCAGCTGAGCAGCCGCGTCGGGAGGAGGGGCGGCAGGGGGAGCGTCGCCGTCCTCACCCTCACTTTCACCCTCATCCCCTCCATCCCCTTCCACGCCGCACCACCTCGCCTCCGCGTGGGCCAGGCGTTCCCGCAGGGTGCGACCCCAGGAGGCGGCCGCCGTGGTGGCGGCAAGGATGAGGGCGGGCGTGGAGGAGGGCGGGGCGGACCGGGATAGGCAGGCGGCGAGGGACAACGGCGGCGCTGGCACTTCCATCCCATCAACCCCTAGAGCCGCCTCAAAAAAGCCGCCCGTCCCACGCACGTCGTCCTGGCCCGGCAGGGGGTCGAGCGCGGGGTCCGCCCCCGCGCAGGCCGCGTGCAGGGCCAGGGTCGCTGTGTAGAGTGCCAGCGCCGGGGCGGCGGCGTTGGAGGGGGGCGAACAAGGAAGGGCAGCGGCCACCAACCCTCCCAACCCGCCCCCCGTCGCCCGGGCCAGCCGCACCGCCGCCGCCGCCGCCCCGGCCACAGACCCACCCCCACCCCCACCACTCTCTACCGGTCGCACATTCAGCACGATTGGCGTCAGGAGGGCGGCGAGAGCGGGCGCGGCGGGGCCGGAGAGGCCGGCCACGGCGGCGGCTGCAGCAGCTGCCAGCGTCGGTGGAAGGGCGAGCGGGGGGAGGCCGACCGCGGCGGCGATCAGGGCGCGGCGGACGGGAGGGGCGGCCAACACAAGCTCAGCGGCCGCATGCGGCGTCTCAGCCGCGCACACGGCCGCCGCCGCGGTCGCCAGGCCGCCAGCGAACGCGCGTGTCTCTGCAGCCGCAGACAGGGCGGCGGCTGCAGCGTCCACAGCAGCCCCTAGCCCGCCGGCCTCGCCCGCCGCCCGCCACACGGTCGGCCACAGGGCGGCGCCAGCCGCCCCACTCACTGACCGGTGCTCACAGGCCAGCAGGTGGGCGGCCCCACGCGACGCAGCCGCGGCCGCGCCAGGCAGGCCGCCCGCCGTCAACAACAGCGCGTCCGCAGCCCGCCCCATCACAGCCCGCTGGGCCCCGCCCGCTCGGGCGTCGTCGGTGGGGCGGTAGACGCCAGATGGCCCCGGTAGTGCAGCCAGCACAGCGGCGAGGGCAGACGCCGCCGCGGCCGCGGCAGCAGCTGCCGTCGTCGTTGTCTCAGTGGCAGCGCACCGGGCGCGCTTTGTAGCGGGCGCCCTCGCCATCCCTTCCCCACGCACCTCCTTCGCCACCCGGTCCACAAAGGGCTCCGCCAGCACGGCCCACAACCAAAACTCGGAGGGGGGTGGTGGTGGGGGCGGGCCCAGGGAGGTCGCGGCTGCGGTCGCGGCAGCCACCGCCGACGCGCGCGCGGCCGCCGCGGCCGTGCGGGCCGCCCACGCCACGCCAGCCGCCAAAGCAGCGAGGTCGGCCGGCGCCGCGTCCGCAACCGCCGCCACGACACTCCGGACCACGCCCCACTGGAATGCGACCGGAACGACCGCACCAGCGGCCTTGCCCGCCCTGTCCGCCGCGACCCCCACCAGCACGCCTGCGTGCTCCCTCGTCAGCAGGACCGCCTCCACCGCCCGGGCCACGGCCGCCCGGGCGGTGGGCGGGGCGTGGTCAGAGCCGATGAGCACCAGCGCAGGCACTAGGGCCTTGCCAGCCAGGGCGACGAACGCCCGGCGGGCGGCAGGCACGGAGGGAGGCGCGTAAGCGGTGGTGGTCGGCAGCGCGCTCGCCACGCCCGCCAACCCGCACGCCCGCCGGGCCAGGTCCGCCGCCACGGTCGTCAGCGTGCCCGCGCCGGGCGCTCCTGCCGCCAGAGCGCCCAGGGACGCCGCCAGGAGGGAGGCGCAGTGGTCGGGCGAGGGAGCCCACCGTGCGGCGCCGCCACCCCGCCCGGCCGCAGCCGTCAGGGCCGCCGCGGCTGCGGTCGCCGCATGGGTGGCGTGGTCGGGCGACTCGCGTCCTTCTCCAGCCGCCGCCGCCGCCGCCGCCACCGCCGCCCCAGCACCGGCCGCCCTCGCCGCCGCAGACACGAGCGCTGGGTTGGGGGGCGCACCGCCCGCGTCGCCACCCCTCACCAGGGCGCCGGCCAGCCACCACAGGCGGGCGTCGCCCACGGTGCCGGGGCCCGACGTGCTGCCCTGCCTCAGCAGGCAGCTTAAGGCCCAGTCCAGGAGCGCGCGGACCGCAGCGGCCCGGGCAGGCGGCGGGAGCAAGGAGGCGGAGGATGGGGTTGATGAGGAGGAGGTTGGAGCAGCAGGCACGGTCGTTGTTGGTGTTGGTGTTGTTGTTGCCCGGAGGTCGGCCGCCGCGGAGGCGGCAGCAGCGTCGTCACGTCTGGCATCCAGGAGGTCCAGGGCCAGGGCGAGGGCCTGGGCGATGCGGCTGTGAGAAGAGTACGGTACGAAGGTAGGATGATGAGTTTTTTTTTTCCAAGGCAAGGTTTTTGGGCGTCCATCAATTCTTTCGCCTCGTCATCTCTCTATCTCAAAAAATGTACGCACTCATCAATCGCCACATCGCTAGCGTGCAGCCCTCTCAGTGCTGTTGCCGTCGCCGCGGCGGGGTGGGCAGAAGAGAAAGCTGCCTGAGCGGGGCGGGGCGGCGCCTTTGGCTCGCCAACGGCAGCGGCGGCCGTCCGCGCCGGCAATTCGGGCGCCGCTGCCACGCTCGCCGTCAAGCGCGTGGACCGCCGCATGCCTGCGTTTAGGTGGAATGTCCTGGACGTGATCTCAGGCGTCCGCGTTGCGCCGCATGCGCTTGTGTGTGTTAAAGACAGAGAAGAACGCGCGTGAAAAAATGGATTTTACTACTGGAGAACTCCCTGGCCGCTCTCGACCTCAACCACCCGCCCCCTGACCGCGTCCATCCGCTCCCTCGCCACCACCAGCAACGCACTCTCCGCAACCGCCGGTGGCGGGCCCACCACCTCAGCCGTCGCTGCCGCCGCGGCCGCCCCCACCGCCAGGGCGTGGCCCACACCCACCCGCCCCACCACCCGCGCTGCGGTCCAGGCGCCCAAGAAGGCGTTGCCGCACCCGGTCGTGTCCCGCACGGCGCTGCCCGCCAGGGCGGCCGGGACGGCCAGGACGGGCTCACCAGGCGCACGAGGCACCCACACCGCCCCGGCCGCGCCACACCGCACGAGAATGCCTTCCAGCGGGCCGCCCGCGAGGGCCCTGCCCATTAACCGGCGAGCGCCCGCGACGACGCCGCCCTCGCTCCCCACCAGGCTTGCCAGTTCCCCTTCATTCGGTGAGAAGACTGTCGCGCAGCCTAGGAGGCGCGCCAGGCATGCCGCGGGCGGGCGGCTCGCCGCCTCCTGGAACGTCTCCAGCGACAGCCAGGCACCCGGCGTTGCCGCCCGCCGCACCGCGCCCGCCCACGCCAGGTCTCGGGGCCGGCTCGGGTCAACGCCCGCGTGCAGGGCCCGGGCGGCGGCCAGCACGCCGGCCGGCAAGGCACGGGGCCCGGGCAGGAGCATGGACGTGCGGGCGTGGGAGGGAGGTGTCCGCCAGACCTGGGTGCGGCGGCCGTCGGCCTCCAACACCTGCCACGCGCGCGGGGTGGTTGCTGCTTGCCACGGCACCAGGCAAGCATCGCCGCTCGGCCCCAACGCGGCGGTCAGCCAGGCCCGGGCAGAAGCGGGCAGGTCGGGGCCGACGCCGGCAACGACGGCCGCGGGCACTGTCGCGCCGACGAGAGAGCACCCAAGCACAAAACCCCACGCCGCCTGCGGTCCGCTCCCGCCGACGGCGCCCATCTCCGTGCGCCCGTCCGCGAAGACCAGGTCGTCAGTGATGAACGTGTAGGCCAAAAAGTGGGGGTCACGGGCGGGCAGGGCGGCGGGCGGGGCTGGTGTTTGGGGTGAGAGAAAAAGGGGGAAGAGCGCGCGTGAGTGCAACATTTCTTTCTTTCTTTCACACGAGACCGCCCTCCCCCTCCGACGCACCAGGACCACGAGCAGGGGCAGGAGGGGTCGCTTTTGTGGATGCAGCCCGCCGGGTGGAACCCCCCGCACGGGGTACAGCCCCAGCAGCTGCAACAGCCGTCCGCCGGCCCGACCCGGCGGTGCCCGCGCGGCTCGCGACAGCAGCTGTCGCGCTCGCACCGCTGCCCGCCTTCGTTCTCCGCCCGGCCGGCCCGGCCGTCGCGGTCTCCACCGGCCCCGTCGCCACGCCCTCGCACTCTAACCGCCCGCCCACGCCCGCCCGGCCAATGGCGGCGCCCCAGAGGGCGATGAGAGCGGCCTCGGCGCGGCCGTGGTCGCGCTTGCGCCCAAGGAGGCCGCCCTTGGCTGTGAGGGAGGGCGGCGCGCCCTCCTCCCCTGTCGACGACGGTTCAGCAGCAGCAGCAGCAGTAGCAGCAGCAGCAGCAGCAGCAGCAGTAGTGCCGCCCTCCTCTCCACCCAGCCACGCGCCGGCCAGCTCCCGGGACGCGTCCTTCCCCTGCTTCAGGAGGCCCAAATCCTTTTTCCAGGCGGCCGCGGGGACGGAGAGCACGGGCACGCCTGCTGCCGCCAGGGCCGCCCGCCACACGCCGTAGGCATACCCGGTGGCCAGCCAGGAGAGGCGGCCATTGTTGAAGCCGGGGGCGGGGCGTTCGATGACGGCCAGGAGCGGGGAGGGGGAGGGAACGGAGGAGGGCAGGGGGGGCGCCCCCCTGGCATCGTCACGCACCCTCGCGCGCGCGGCCGTGGCCGCCGCCGCGACCAGCGCCACCACCGCCGCCGGGTCGGGCCGGGAGCGCAGGGCCTTGCCGACCGCGACCTTTTCGATGGGCGTGTCGTGGACTGAGACCAGGGCGAAGGAGGACCGGGCGGCGGCGGCGGTGGCGGACGCCGCGGCGGACGCGGCGCCCGCTGCGCCCGGGCCACCGCCTGCTTCCTCCCAGGCGGCCAGGGCGGCCCTGAGAGCGTCACCGCCGCCGCCGCCCGCACTCCCTTGCACCACAGCCACCACCGCCAGCGCTCCGGTCACGTCCGGGTCAATGCCAAAGACGACGAGCGGGGCGGAGGAGGGGGGCGACGGCGATGGCGGGCCCTCCACAGCAGCAGCAGCAGCAGGCCGCGCCTCGAGCGTCAGGGTGCGAGTGAAAGCCAGCGTGGGCAGGATGGGGGCTTGGGGCGCGTCAGCCTTGCTGCCCTCATCATCCTCGCTGTTGTTCGCTGCGATGGCGGAGGTGAAACGGGTAGGGGCAAAGGCGGCCGGGTCGGCGGCGACCGTGCGGCGGGCGGCCGCCGCGAGGAAGGCAGCTGGCGAGGGAGAAGGTTGCGAGGTCGCTTTTTTGAATGAGAGCCAAGATGGATGGAGAGAGAGTGCAGTGACTGGGACAAACCGTCTAATTCGCGCGTCACGGCACAATAGCATGAGCTCCATCATCCACCGCACCCCCTCCCATGGCGAGCAAGAGAGGGGCAGACCCGTGGGAGAGGGGGGCACACACGGTCCGCGAGAGGCACTTATTTCCCATGCGCCGATTGCTCTCATCATCATCATCATCTCCTTCTCTTTTCTCTCACCTGCGGCCCGGCGGGCCCCGCCCGTCAGCATGGGAGCAGCAGCAGGGGTCACAGGCACGTATCTGTGCGCGACGGGCGGGGGGCCGGAGGCGTGGAGCCGGGCGGGCGCGTGCAGCATGTGAAAGAGAGAGAGGCAACGGCGACGGCGCGCCGGAGAAAAGCGAGAATGAAAAAAAAAAAAAAAAAAAAAACACTTACGTCCCGATTTTGCTCGCCGCCCTTAACTCGTCCGGGTCCACCCTCCGCACGGCCCCCCCCCCCTCGCCCAAGCCCGGCCCCCTGACCACCTCGACCTTGGCCCCCGCCACCTCCAGGGCCGGCCCCGCCCGCCCGCCCGCGCAGGACGCCATGAACTGCTCGCCCCGGGACCCCCAGTCCAGGCGGTCCTCGTCCGTCCGCAGGGCCGCGCCCGCGAGGTTGGCATACACGACCAGCCGCACGTCCGGGACGGGCGGGGCGCCCGCGGACGCGTTCCCCTCCGCCGCGGCGGTCGCAAAGGCGCGGGTGGAGGCGAGCAGGGACGGGTCGTCCCGGCCGCCCGCGCCCATCAGCAGGCCCCGCAGCCGCAGCCCGGCCACATGGGTGGCGGGCGAGGCTGCCGCCGCGGCCGCGGCCGCGGCTTCGGGCGTCAACGCCGCCGCGGCCTCCGGCGTCGTCACGTTGAGCGCGCCCGCCGTGACCGGCTGCATCAGCCCCCCCGGCCACATGACGGCCGGCGAGCGCAGGAGGGGCGGGCCGCCGTAGGAGGCGGCGCACCCGTCAAAGGTGGCCGGCCGCATGGTGGCAAGGGCGAGGGCCGAGTACCCGCCGTACCCTCGCCCGACCACGTGGACGCGGCGCGGGTCGCCCACCCCGGCCGGCCCCGTCGCCCAGGCCGCCGCGTCCTCGTAATCGTCCAGCATGGCGCCCGCCCAGCCGCCCGCGCCGGCGGCCGCGAAGGCCTTGCCAAACCCGGTCGCGCCCCGCGAGTTGACTTGCAGGACCGCGTAGCCCCGGTTGGCCAGCATTTGGACGGTGGAGGAGAACCCCCACCGCTCCCGGCCCCAGGGGGAGGGGCGGACCGCGATGACGAGGGGCAGGCGCAGGCCGCCCGTGGCGTTGGCGGCGGCGGCCCCCTGCAGCCCGGCGGGGAGGGTCAGGTAGCACGGCAGGCCCAGGCCGTCCCGGGCCGGGACCGTCACGCCCGCCTGGGGCGCGAGGCGGAAGGCGGCCAGGTTGGCCAGCTCCGGCACGCCCGCCCGCACCGCGGACGCGTTGCCGGGCGTCGCCCGGTCATAGTAGTAGTACACGGGCGGCGAGGTGTCGGAGACCAGCTTGACCGCGGACTTGACGCCGTCGGCCGTGGTGGAGAGGATGGACCAGTCGCCCGACCCGTTGAAGGCGGCGGTGAGCGCAGCCACGTCGGCCGCCCCGCCGGCCGTCAGGGGCGCCCACGCCCGCCGCAGGTAGTCGCTGGCGGCCGCGGTCGGCTGCCCGCTCGCCGGGTCAATGATGACCTCCACCACGTCCGCGTCGGCGGCCGCGCTGGGCCCCGGCGGCGGCGGCACAGACTCCAGGACGGCCCCGTCGGCCGTCGACAGGCGCTGCAGCCGGGCAGACGGCAGGCCGAGCGAGGAGAGGACCCACAGCCCCGCGCCGTCGGCCGTGAACGCCGCCCCGGACTGGCCCGGCGCCGAGATGGGGGCCACCACGTCGCCCGGGCCCCAGGTCGCGATGGCCGGCCAGGTGGACGCGTTGCCGGACGCGGCCGCCGGGTCGCCGCTGCTGCCCGGCCCGTGCACCGAGCCACGCACCCGCAGCACAGACCACCCGCCCGGCCGGGCCGCCCGCGCGCCGCGCACGTGCAGGCTCGCGTCCGGCACCCACGACACCACGTCCCCCGGGTTCTCCACGTCCGCCACCAGCCGCCCGGACGTCAGGTTGAGGCGCCACACGTCAAACAGGTCGGGGGCGCGGGCGTCGACGGTGACGAGCGCCTCATCCGGCACGCCGGGGGAGAGGAAGAGCTCGGCGACGCGCATGCCCGCGCCCCAGACCCCCCGCCCGTCCGCGGAGGGGGAGGCCGACGCTGTGATGTTCAGGGCGGGCGCCCGGACGGGGGCCGGCCGCCCGGACGCGCCCGCCGATGCCAGCTCCCCGGCCGACGGGCGGGGCGACCCCAGGCGGGGGAGCAGGTCGACAGGGGCTGACCAGTTCAGCGCCTGGCGGTAGAGGCGGAAGCGGGACCCGCCCCCCCGGTCATACAGGTAGAGGATGAAGCGGGAGTCCGCGCTCCACTGGAACTGGCCAGCCGCCATGTCCCACGGCCCCTCCGCCGTCAGGGACCGCACGGGGGCGGAGTTGTTGACAGGCCCCACCCACACATTCAGGGCGTTGTCCTTTCCGGCGGGCGCCAGGTAGCTCACCCACGCGCCGTCGGGCGAGAGTTCGGGGTCGGTGGCCAGGGGTCCGGCGTACAGGAATTCCAGGGGGATGAGCGGGGGGAGGGCGGCCTGAAAGGGGGGGGGAAGGGGGGAAGGGGGGCGTGAGTGAGAGAGAGAGAGAGGTCGGTCGGGTGAGTGAGACGGATGACGTGACGCCGCCAGCAACCGCTGACCTCTCTCCCGCCACGGGGCCGATTTTGGGGACAGGGTGGAAGGAGGGCTCAATTCGCATCCCACCCGCCCGCGAGATGGGTAGCCTGGCCCTTCTTCTGTGCTGTGGCCGGGTGGGGTGGGCGGGCAGGCACGCGCAGGGTCGGCGGCGTGGCCGGAGGGAGAGAATAAAGCGAGAGGACGCATGCAAGAGGCTTCCCCCCATCTCTCTTTCCTCCCCTGTCTCTCTCGCGGCCGCCCCCTGCCCCATCACGCGCCACCTGCCCATCCCACTCACCAGATATGCCATCGCGCTCGCATTGACGGGAGGCACAGTGCCACCGCTCGCCCCCGGCGCGGCCAGGGCCAGGGCGTCGGCGGAGGAGGAGGCACCTGCCGGCACAGACGCGGCTGACACCGCGCCCTCCTCCGCGGCCGCGCCCAGGAGGAGGGCCGGCAGGAGGGATGCCAGAGCCAGGGCGGCGAGGGCCCGGCGTGGGTATGGCATCTCTCTTTGTGTTATTTTCTGGGTGAGGCTCCCTCTCTCGCGCTTAAGCGGCAGAGGCGCAGGAAAAGGAAAAGAGAGAGAGCGTGTGGGCCGCAGTGAAACTTTTCGCCCACCCACCTCAGAAACCTTCACAAGACCTTCCTTTCGCTCCCGAATGTCGGTCGCCCTGCCCACCCCTCCACCCGCCGCCGCCACCACCGCCCTTCATGCCCGGTACGAGGCGGCGCTGGGTGAAGCGGCCACCATCCTTGTGAAAATGGAGGGCGTCAGCCGGGGGGCAGGCGGGGGCGCGGCCCCGGCCGGGCAGCGCTGCGCAGCGGCTCCGGCCACCCCCGTTACTTTTTTGGAGGACAGCGGGCCGCTCCCCCTCCGCGTGCCGCCGCCCCCTCCTCCGCCCACGCCCCCTCCACCCCAACAGCCCGCGCCCCCTCTCCTCACCCGGGACGACCTCCGGGCCTTCGCGGCCGAACTTCGCTCCCTGGCCCTGGCCGCCATCGACCTGGTCGGGGACGGCGTGGCCGCGCTGGCCGCGCTGCGCGAGACGGTCCATGACATTTCGGAGGGCGTGGGCGAGCTGGTGGCCGCCGCCCGGGCGGCCCGGCGCGGACGGCGCGGTGGGCGACGGTTGCCTGTCAACGCGTCTTCCTGGGGTGAGAGGGGCGTCACCACCCGGGCGGGGACGGCCCGCCGGCGGGCGGCCCGGCGGCGGGGTTGGTAAAGAAATGGGCGTTGCTTTTCTTTTTTGTGCGCTCTGTGTGCCTTCCCTGAACGCGTCGCCCGGGATGACGACCACCACCACCACCACCACCACCACGACCAACAGCAGCCATACACGCTTTTGTAACATAAAAGAGGCAGTTCTTTATTACTTTGCACGCACACACACAACCTCCTTCTCTCCCATTCCATTTTTTTCCTCACTGCTCTGTTCCATCATCTCTCAGTCCGCCCGCCGCGTGCGCCGACGCCCGCCCGCGGTCGGCCGGGTGGCCACGCCCCGGGTGGTGGACGCGTCCGCGGCGCCCTTGGGGATGCCGTACCCCCAGACGGCGGCGGACAGGACGCGCATGACGATGACGATTCTGGTGAAAGAGAACGGCAAAAACGGGGTGAGTTTTAACGAGGTTGGCTAGGTCGAGCGCGCCTGTCCGACGTGCGGTGTTATTTTTTTTGTTTGCCCTAAGTCCCGCTCCCTTCCCCCATGCCGCACGCGATGCACCCGATCATCAGTGCATGAGCGCTTAAACGCGACGCCTGGCTCTTGCTCGCTCCCAACCTCTCTTTCCATATTTCGGTCCTATGTTTGTGTGCTCACAGACTCTTTTTTCACCACTCACAAAAAGACGACGCCTGCCGACATCAGCTGCCGTTTCTTCGGGTCCGCCTCATCGCCGATGGCCCGCCCCGCCAGCAGGGCCGCCGACCCGGCAAACAGGACACCGCCTGCGGTTGCGAGGTACTTGTTAGCTTTAGTGGACATGGGGGAAAGAACGAAAGATGAGAGTGAGTGAAAAAAAGAAAAAAAGAAACGCTCTCTCGACAACCATCTCGATGGATTTTTCAGGCCCGCTTCCCGCCCACCCCCTTCTTTCCACCACCCCCACCGACCGCCGCCGCCGCCACCGCCGCCCCCTCCCCCACCGCCACGCCCTCCCCCTCCCCTGCCAGCAGGGCAGAGGTCGCCCCACCCACGCCATTGCCACGTGGCAACGCCGCGGGCGCCGGGCGGTACCCCAGGAGATTGAACGCTTTGATCTGATCGCGCACGTGGTGGGGGACGAGCCCCTCCCACTCGGCCGTCCCCGCCCGGATGCTCTCCGCGACGCGCTTGGACACGTCCCCGTGCTGAAGCAGCTCGCGGTCGAATGCGGCCACGGGCACGATCGTGCCCCGCTCCAAAATGAATTCGTACAGTTTTTGGGCCTGCGGGTCGACCTTCAGGTTGGCCGCCGTCACCAGTTCGCCCGTCTTCGGGTCCAGCGTCGGGTAGACGAACAGTTGGACAGAAAACTTGAGGAGCCGCCCAAACCCCTCCAAAATGCCGCCGGGCAGGTCGGCGTAGTGCTTGTCCTTGAACAGCTCGCGCAGGGTCGGCACGCCCATCGCAATCACGATCGGCTCCTGCGTGAACGTGCTCAGGTACGCGGCCAGCTTAAAGTAGCGGCGGTAGTTGGAGATCATGACGGTGTAGCCCATGGTGGCCAGGGCGTCGATGCGCTGCAGGAAGGCGTCCTCCTGGATGCCGGAGTTGGAGGTCCAGTCCAGGAGGTCGCCGCCCTCCATCATGTCGCGCGTCGTCAGTTCCAGGAGCACGAGCGTGTCGTCCCGCACCACGCACTCCGTGGAGGCCGAAGCGACCCCATCGACGGGCGAGGACAGGGAGGAGCCGACGTCGCCGCCGGCGCTGCTGCTGTTGTCGCAGAAGAACTGTTGGGCGGCCGCCATGAGCATGTCGTTGTGGAGGTTGGTGAAGGGGCGGAAGCGGCCACGCACGGCCAGCACGTTCTTCTTGTAGAGCGCGTCGTGGGGGACGAGCAGGGCGCCGCTGGGGTCAAAGAGCGCCGCATCGCACAGGCCCTGTTGCACCAGGCGCAGGGCGGCCACCCGGTTGTCGACGGCCGCGAAGAAGGGGCCCGCAAAGTCGATCGCGTCCACCTCCAGGCGCGACCGGTCCAGGTCGTCCAAGAGGGCGGCCAGGATGAAGTCGATCACCTCGCCGCCGGGTGGGGTCGGGGCGTGGGCGGGGGCGGCGCCGCCGGGCCCGCCCGCCACGCCCCTCTTCGTCACCCCGCACGCCGCGTCCGCCGCGGAGAGGACGCCGCTCACAAAGTTGACGCCCAGCACGCCCAACGCCTCCTGCTGTTCCTGGGCGGTCCGGTCAAACATGCGCACGTGCAGCATGACCGTCGAGGGCGGCGCGCCGGGCGTCGGCTGGAACTTGAGCCCCAGCCAGCCGTGGCACTCGTTGTCCCGCCCGAACGCGCGGGCGACGACCGTGTCGGCAAAGGCGAAGAACGCCGTGGACCGCCCCCTCTGCTTGCGCAGGTTCAAAAAGCAGCTCAGGTACTCGTACTCGAGCATGGCCTCCACGCGCTCGCGCGTCACGTACCGCGCGGCCGCCCCGTACATGGTGTCACTGATCAGCATGTCGTAGGCCGACACCGACTTCGCGATCGTGCCCGCGGCGCCGCCCACCCGGAAGAACCAGCGCGCGACCTCCTGGCCGGCCCCGATCTCGGCGAAGACGCCGTACCATTTGGGGTTGAGGTTGATGGCTAGGGCCTTCCCCGCCGTGGCCGCGAAGCGGGAGGCGCCGGAGGAGTCGGAGGAGCCGGGGGAGGATGCGGCCGCGGCGCGCTGGGGATGGGGAGCGAGAAAAGAGATGTGAAGAGGGGTTGCATGGGGGAGAGAAGGTTGATGAGCGGCGAGCGCGCTCTTCTTCGTGTCTCCTCCCTCTCCCTCTCTCTTGGCGCACTCGCGCGCCAGGCGCGCGCTCTCACACACACTCGCTCTCCCTGTCTCCCGGGCCAAGACTCGCGAGCACACACACAGCAACCAACAACTCACCGCGAGCAGGGGGCGCAGGCCAGACGGGCGGCGGGCGAGCGACGGGCGGGGGGTGGCCGTCGCCGTCGCCACGCTCGCCGCGCTAGCCACGCCCACGGACCCGATATGCAGGCGAGCGAATGGGGCGGCCAGGGGGCGGGTAGTGGTGGTGGCGGCCCGGGCCGGGGGCGTGGGCCTGAGAGAAGAGGGTTGCATCAAATATAAAACGCGAGAACGCTCCGACGCGAATTGGGTCTTGCAGCGCGCGTTGCTCTCGGTGTCACCCCTGTGCTTCGCTTCCCCCAGGCAAGGAGGGGAGGTCGGTCGACCGGGTCGCGTGTTTGTGTGTGCGTGAGTGGCTGGCTCGTTCGGCGAGCCAAAGGCGTTTTTTTTTATAGAGCTGCTTCTGTGCGAACGCGCTGCCGCACCCCCTTCTCCACTTCTTTTTTCTTTTTTGCATGGCCGGCTGGGGCAACACCAACCAGGTAAAACGAGAGTGGAGTGCCAGACAGAAGGACCAAAGCTCTCCAAACCCCCGCACCCCCGACACAGGGAGAGAGAAAGAAGTAGAGAGTCGGGAGAGAGCGTGGCGCGGAGGGAGACGGAACGACGCCGGAAATGAATGCTCAACTGCACTCTTTTCTCCCCTCCTCTCTCCACGCACAGTCCCTCGGCTGGGGCTCCGGCTTCCGCTCCGGCGGCGGCGGCGGTGGCGGCTTTGGCGGCGGCGGCGGCGGCTTTGGCGGCGGCGGCGGCGGCGGCAACCGGTTTGCCCCGCTCGGGCCGACCTCCTCCCACGCCCCTCCACCCGCCGCTCCACCCTCAGACTGGCGAGCTGTCGTCCGCAACGACTCCATCCACGAGCGCCCGCGCTGGGCGGCGACCTGTTACGGGCACGCACGCGGGTCGGCTTGCGATTTCGTGGGGGACGTGAGCGCGGAGGAGGCCCGCTGGGCGGCGCAGGCGGCGAGTGGTGGGGGCGGCGGCGCGCCTGGGCAACCCACGCCGCCGTCGGCCGGCCCGGCCGTGGCCGCCGCCCGCCTGGCCCCCGTCCTGGCCGAGGCCCGCCGCGCCCAGGACCGGGCGTTCGAGGCCCTGGCCCGGGGCCCCCGCCCGCCCAGCCTTGGCGGGGTGGGCGGCACTTCCCCGCCCGTCGTCGTGCCGGCGCCCGAGTTTCATGGCGGCGGCGGCGTGGGCTGGGCGGCGCTCGCGTGGGGAAGCTCGACGCGGCCCGGCGGGGGCGGCGGCGGGCCCTTTGGCGGCGGCGGCGGCTTCGGCTTCGGCAGCGCCCCGCCTGCCACGCCGGCCGCCCAAACCGTTTCCGCGTTCGGGGCGGCGGGGTCGGCGGCGGCAGGGGGCGGCGGCTTCGGCACCTTTGGGGGGGGGGGGGGCGGAGGCTTTGGCGCGTTCGGGGGGGGCGCGCCCGGCGCGGCCGCCCCTGCCTTTGGCGCGCTGCCGCCACCGCCCGCGTTTGGGGCTGCGCCCGTCGCCACTGCGTTCGGCGGTGTGGCGCCCGCATTTGGTGGGGGTGGGGGTGCGTTCGGGGCGCCGCCGCCGCCGCCAGCCGCGCCCGCACCACCACCACCAGGCGCGGTCGGAGGGTTTGGCGCCTTTGGCGCGGCCCCCGCCGCCGCTGCCCCAGCCTTTGGGGGCGGCGCGTTCGGCGCGCCCCCCGCCACCGCCGCCGGTGCGCCCATCACCTTTGGCGGCGGCGGCGGCGGAAACGCGTTCGGCGCCGCGGCCAACCCCTTTGGCGGCGGCGGCGGCGGCCACAGCTTTGGCGGGTCGGCCGCAGCCCACCGCCCAGGCAGCGGCAAGGCCGCGGCCCCCCTCCCCGCCGACGCCCCGCCCGGCGCCTTCGCCGCCGCCCATGGCCTGGCCAACCCAGCGGACCCGGCCGTAGTTGCCGCTGCTGCAGGCGCCGGCGACCCCTGGGGCGCGTCCGCCTTCGTGCCCGGTGGTATCCCTGAGGACGCCCCGCCGGCTGGGGCGTGATGGGGGAAAATGTGGGTTTTTATTTTTCTTGTTTTGTAGCGCAGTGCGGGAGAGATGGGAAATGATGCCCCCTCTCAACTATTCACACGACCGCCCCGACCATGGAGCACCCGATGAGAGCCAGCCCCGCCGCGCCCGCCGCGTTCCCGGACGCGGCACAGAGAGCGGCTGGGAGGAAGAAGGCAACGATCGCACCCGCGCCCGCGCCCACGACCGCCAAGGCAGCGGCCGCGTCGGGGACGGACACCGCGACCGCCGCGGCGGAGGCTGTGAGTGCGAGGGTGGCCAGGAAGAAGGGGCGGCCGGTCAGGTGGCCGCCGGCGTCGAGCAGGCGGGAGGGCGGGGGCGGCCCACCCGCGCCTCCACCTCCTTCCTCCAGCAGGGGGGCCCCCCCACCGCCACCCCCGCCCCCCTCCCCCGCCCCGCCACCCGCCCCGCCCCGCCACCTCGCCCACGCCCCCGACCCGGCCCCCGACCCGCCCCGCCACCTCGCCCACGCCCCCGACCCGGCCCCCGCCCCGCCCCGCCACCTCGCCCACGCCCCCGACCCGCCCACCCACAGCCGCCCCGCCGCTTCACGAGTGGGCCACATCATGAGCGGGAACATGGTCATCAGCGCCGCCGCGAACGCCGCCCGCACCCCGGCCGCGGCCAGCATTGGGGCCAGGGCGGGCGGGTGGGCGTGGCCGTGGCCGTGGCCGCCGCTGCCGAGGGCGGGCGCCAGGGCGGCGGGCGTCCACCCGTCCAGCACGTCACCCGCCACCCCCGCCGGGCCCAGCAAGGCCAGGGCGGGCAGGGCGACGGCCAGGTAGGCGAGCACGCAGGCGGAGAGGGCGGTCCAGACGAGGAGGCCGTCCCGGCGGGGCGTGTGCGGCAGGGCCAGCTCAAACGCGACGGGCGGCGCCGTCAGCTGGGTGACGAGGGCGGAGGTGATGACGCCCGCCGCGGTGGCGCACCCCTTGACCAGGCGCCAGGGCGGCGGGGAGGAGGGGGCACCGCCGCCGCGGCCGCCCCCCGTCCCATCCCCCCACCCCCCCAGGACGGCAAGGCGGCGCGTGTCTGGGACCAAGGGCAGGCGAAAGAGGCGCCCGCCCGTCGCCGCCGCCCACCCCACCGCCCCAACCCCGATGCCCGCCCACGCCAGCACCGCCACCGCGCCCGCCCAGGCAGCCGCCGCCGAGTCGGCCAAAGAATGCGCCAGGGAGAGCGGCAAGAAGGCAAGGGCGGCCAGGGCCGGGATGGCGGCAGCGCGTGAGCACAGCGCGCCCGCCACGCCGCTCCCGCCACCCGCGCCACACACCAGCCCCCCCGGCCCGACCAGCGTGTCGGCCACCATGCCGCAGTAGACAACCAGCATGCCCCACCCGAAGAGCAGGGAGGCCGCGTCCAGGAGCGAGGCGGTGGCCGGGCCGAGAATGATGAGGACGGCCGCCTGGTAGGACGGGGCGGACGTGGCCCGGATGGACGCCAGCACGACGCCCGTCGAGGCGGCCGACGCGGCGGAGAGGGCGACGAGCAATGCGGACCCGGCGGGTGCGCCCAGGGCGGCCAGGATGGCGGGGATGGAGGCCGTCGCCGCGCCGACGACCGACTTGGCCAGGAGGACCGCGGAGGTCGGGAGCGAGGTCATAGTGGCGCTTTTTTTTGTTTTCCCTTCTCTTTTTTGGCCTCTGTTTCGTCTCTGTCTCGCTCCCTGTCTCGCTCAGGCTGGTCTGTGTGGGAGCGGTGTGATAGGTGTGGAGAGAGATAGAGGGCGAGGGCGAGCAGGGGCGTCGGCGGAAAAGACAAGGGCGCGCCCTCGCAGCGAATTCACCTTTGGCTATTGTTTCATTTCTCCTCCCAATCCCCACGCGACCCGTCGCCCCATAGCGCGTGTGTGTGAAGCACAAAAGATGCACGCCGCGTGCGCCCTCACCCCTGCCCCCCGTGCCCCCACCCTCGCCCCTCGCCGCCTGCGGCCCGCGAGCTCCGCGAGCCTGCTCTTGACCGCCGGCGCGCGCCGCGCAGCGGCCTCCAACCCCTCGCTCCTCGTAGCTGTTGTTGCGTCCACGCCTGCCCGGGCAGCCATGGCCCCGGCGGCGGCGATGGGGGCCAAGGACAAGCAGGTGAGAGAAAGAAAGGAATGGGCAAGGCTGGAGGAACAAGGCTGTCTTCCAAGGGAAAAAAGTCACATACGCGCTTTTTGTTTTCTTATCATTCTCTTCTCTTATCTCCCACCTGCTCCTTTTTTCCCCCCTCCTCTCACCCACCAGCCCTTCATCATCATTGGCGGCGGCCGGGTCGGCGGCGCCCTGGCCGCCATGGGCGAGACGGACGTGAGTCATGAGAGTGGGGTAGGGAGGAGAAGAGGAGTGCGCCCTCTCTCTCTTGCGCGCTCTCCACCTCTCTCCAGGGTAGGGCGGGGTTTAGGGCAAGGGGCGCTCTCTCTTCCTCTCCCACTCACACCCATTCCTCTTCCTTTTCCTCCTTTTCAGGTCACCGTCCGCCGGGGCGAGCCCATCCCGGCGACCCCGGCCGGCCCCATCGTCGTCGCCACCCGCAACGACGCCCTGGCGGGCGTGGTGGAGGCCACACCCAAGGCCCGCCGCCCCGACCTGGTCTTCCTCCAGAACGGCCACCTCCAGCCCTGGCTGGATGCTGCCGGCCTGGGCGAGGCGACGCAGGTCCTGGTCTACTTTGCGGTCGCGGCGGCAGGGGACGCCCCTACGGACGGGGTCACCGACGCCAACCCGGAAGGCTTGACGGCGGCGACAGGCAAGTGGGCGCCCGCGCTCGCGGCCCGCCTGGCGACTGCCGGCCTGACCTGCAAAGTCCTACCGAAAGGGGAGTTTGACAAGGCCATGCTGGAGAAGCTGGTGTGGATCAGGTCAGTGGAATGGAAGAGAGGTGTCCGGGGTACGTGCCTCCTCCCGTAGAGGAGGCACGTACATGAGAGAGTGGAGAGTGACGGAGGAGAAAAAGAGAGGGAGAGAGAGGTCGGGTGGTTTTTTCGCTCTCTATTCTCCATTCACCCCTCTCCATTTTCTTTTCTCTTCTCTCCCTTTTTCTCTCCCTAGCGCCTTCATGCTGGTCGGCGCCAGCCACGGCGGCATCACCGTCGGCGAGGTCGAGTCCGCCCACACGGCCCAAGTGAGCGCCCTCATTGCCGAGCTGACGGCCGCGGGCGCGGGCGATATGGGTCTGGAAATGGAAATGGATGATGAGGCAGCCGTGACCACCCGCCTGCTCGCCTATGCGCGGGCTGTGGCCCACTTCCCGACCGCGGTCAAAGAATTTGAGTGGCGTAACGGGTACTTCTGGGGGCTGAGTCAGCGCGCGGCAGGTGGAGGCAAGGCGGACCCGTGCCCGGCTCACACGGCGTTGTTGCGGGAGGTTGGGGCGGTGTGATTGAAAATGTGTTTTTTTTTTTTTTTTTTTTTTTTTTTTTTTTAAATAAAGATGGGGAGAGGACACCGGAGAAC
>Ga0315278_10001592_pt1 | contig 19998 bp, 20 predicted proteins | sample YL17G06_0_MG_FD_203880 | JGI IMG/M metagenome (GOLD analysis project Ga0315278, IMG submission 203880) | Sediment microbial communities from Yellowstone Lake, YNP, Wyoming, USA - YL17G06_0 | ecosystem: Environmental > Aquatic > Freshwater > Lake > Sediment | place: USA: Wyoming | collected... | reverse complement strand
AAACGGTAATCATCATGGAGTTGATCCATAACGTAGCGATGGAACATGGAGGATTTTCGGTTTTCGCCGGCGTGGGAGAGCGGACCCGCGAGGGAAATGACCTCTGGTTGGAGATGAAGCAGTCAAAAGTCCTGGAAAAGACGGCCTTGATATACGGCCAGATGACCGAACCGCCCGGGGCGCGCGCGCGAGTGGGACTTTCAGCTTTGACGGCCGCAGAATACTTCCGCGATGAAGAGGGCCAGGATGTCCTCCTCTTCATCGACAATATTTTTCGTTTCACCCAGGCTGGCTCAGAGGTGTCTGCCCTCTTGGGCAGAATGCCTTCGGCCGTGGGCTACCAGCCTACCCTGGCCACAGAAATGGGCGAACTGCAGGAGCGGATCACTTCAACGAAACGAGGATCGATTACTTCGGTCCAGGCTATCTACGTTCCGGCGGATGACCTGACTGACCCCGCTCCGGCAACTACCTTTGCCCATTTGGATGCCACCACGGTTCTCTCCCGGCAGATTGTCGAGCTGGGCATTTATCCGGCAGTTGATCCCCTCGATTCCACCTCGCGAATCCTCGACCCGCTGATCCTCGGGGAAGAGCATTATCAGGTGGCCCGCAGGGTCCAATTTATCCTCCAGAAATACAAAGACCTTCAGGATATTATCGCGATCCTGGGAATGGACGAGCTTTCCGAGGAAGACAAGCTCATCGTTTCAAGGGCCAGGAAGATTCAGCGATTTCTTTCGCAGCCTTTCTTCGTTGCCCAGGAATTCACCGGAACGCCGGGGGCTTATGTGAAGATCAAAGATACGATTCGCGGATTTAAGGAGCTGACGGAGGGGAAGTACGACCATCTTCCCGAGCAGGCCTTCTACATGGTTGGCCCGATCGAGGATGCCATGGCTAAGGCCGAGCGCTTAGGGGCTATGGGCTGAGAGGTGATGGAAGTTGGATAAGACCTTTCTATTAGAGATCGTTACACCTTACGGGTTAGTGGTTAACTCCAAAGTCGAGGAGGCCTATATTCCCGGAGGGCAGGGGGATTTCGGGGTACTCCCGGGTCATGCCCCCTTCTTGACTTCTCTGCGAATCGGGGAACTGCATTACCGCCGGGAGAAAGAGATCCACTTTCTTGCCATCAACCGCGGTTTCGCAGAGGTTACCCCCACCCGGACGACCATTTTGGCGGATACCGCAGAACCAGCCGAGGGGATTGATACAGAGCGGGCGAAGTCTGCTAAAGCCCGAGCCGAAGAAAAATTAAAAACTCTTTCCAAAGACGACCCGGCCTATCCCCAGGCGATGGAAGCCCTGGAAAGGGCCAGGGTGAGGACGCGGGTTGCTGAGAAGGCCGTTCGGGATTGAGTTTCCCCAAAAGGCATGGGCAAGTTCTGCAAAATTGGCTTGGCACTGGGTGGTGGGGGGGCTAGAGGATTAGCCCACCTGGGGGTCCTGTGCGCTCTGGAGCGAGAGGGGATTCCCATCGATCTGCTCCTCGGAACCTCCATGGGCGCTTTGGTTGCCAGTGTCTATGCCCTTTCGCCGCGATGCGATTTCGTGATCGAGCGGTTTCGCCGCTACCTCGAGAGCAAAGAATTTAAAAGGAGTAACCCCGAATTCCTGCACTTTCACGACCACGAAGAAATGCCCCTATACGAGGGAATATTCCAGCGCTTCGCCAGCTTCATCAAGAGGGGAATCTTTTACAGCCAGTCCCTGACGAAAAAGGCCCCGATTTCCGAGGAGGTTTTTTCCCAGAATATTAATTTCCTGGTGGATGACGTGGAAATTCAGCAGGCGCAAATTCCTCTGGCCATCGTGGCCCTGGACCTGATATCTACTCAGGAAGTTGTTATGCGTGAGGGTTCCTTGAGGACGGCGGTGAAGGCCAGTTGCGCAATTCCAGGGATCCTACCGCCCGTAAAAATCGGAGACCGGGAGTTGGTAGACGGCGGCTGGATCGACCGTGTTCCCATTGGCCCTGCCGTAGAAATGGGAGCCGACCTGGTAATCGCGGTTGATGTCGCCGAAGGATTGAGCGACCGGGAAGATTATAACACGGGCCTGGGCATCGTCCTTCGGACCAATGATATCACTCGTCTGGCCTTGGGCCGACTGCAGTTGAAAGAAGCAGACGTGGTGATCTGCCCGGATGTCTCCGGGATTCATTGGTCCGACTTCGGGCATCTGGATGAGTGCCTGGCCGCTGGCGAACAAGCCACTCGGGAAAAACTGGATGAAATTAAAAGTCGGGTGAAAAGGAAAAAACTGAAAAAGATTTTCGGCCTCTTGCGCAGTCGTTTATTTTCTCTCCGATAGCTCAAGGATGAACTCGAACATTTCCTTCCGCGTTAGTGTCCAAGACTCAGCCAAGCGACTGGATATCTTCCTCTCCCAAAAGGGAAAAGGATTATCCCGATCCCAGGTCAAACGCCTGATTGAGAAGGGGAACGTTCAAATCGGGGGGAAAAAAGCCAAGGCCGGGATGCGTCTCAAAGAGAATGATGTCATCACCCTAACCGTTCCCGAGCCCCAACAGCCGGCGACTCAGGCTGAACCGATTCCCCTGGCGATTCTTTATGAAGACCGACATCTCATTGTGGTGGATAAGCCCGCGGGAATGGTGGTGCATCCTGCGGCCGGAAACTTTTCGGGGACGCTGGTCAATGCTCTTCTCCACCATTGCCCTGACCTTTCTGGAATCGGTGGAGTTCTTCGACCGGGGATCGTACACCGACTGGATAAGGATACCTCTGGAGCTCTGGTGGTGGCCAAAGACGATTTGGCTCATCGTGGCCTATCCGAGCAATTCAAGAGGCACACTGCGACAAGAAAGTATATCGGCATTGTCTTCGGCCACATTGCCGATGCAGGAAAGATCGACGCCCCCGTCGGGAGACATCCGCTGAATCGGAAGAAGATGTCCGCCCGTCCCCGAAAAGGAAGGGAGGCCAGGACGCACTGGAAGGTTCTAAAGCGATACGCTCAATTCAGCCTGGTTGAATTCCGTCTGGAGACGGGTAGAACCCACCAGATCCGGGTACATCTTTCCTCTATCGGCCATCCCCTTCTGGGTGACCCTTTGTACGGCGGCCAAAGGGGATTGACCTCCATCTCGCCGCCTCTTCTTCGGCAGGGGCTCCAGCAATTACGGCGCCAGGCGTTACATGCGGCCTCGCTCGGCTTTATCCATCCGGCCACGGAGGAGCACTTGGAGTTTTCATCGCCCCTACCCGCAGACATGGAGGAAGCCATCGGGCTCTTGGGAAAAATGGACAGTATGAAAAATTCTTTTTCGGACGCAGATGAACGCAGATGATCAGGATATAAAGAAAGTAATTGAGAAATATTTATCTGTGGTTTTCTGCGGAAATCTGCGTCCCATTGAGAGGCAGAGCAGGAAGCGGAGAAATGAGCTTTCTTGAGGTGGAAGGGTGGGGAGATAAAGACAGGGTCGTCCATGGGTTCGGGATGCGGGACCAAACTTGGGGAAAAAGGCTAAAACAGGATTGGCGGGGTCAGCCTTTAACAGTGGGTGAAGAAATCTTTACCCTACTTTCTACCCGCCAAGTGCATGGAGATGGCGTGGTGGTTTTCAAGGGAAAACCTCGAGAGCCTGAACAAATTTGGATGAGAGAGGGGGATGCGCTGGTCACCCGAGTTCCCGGCTACGCTTTAGGAGTTTTCACTGCCGATTGTCTGCCGATTATTCTCTTTGACCCGGTCCAAGGGGTGGCTGGCATTGTGCACACCGGTTGGCGGGGGACGGCAAGGGCGATCTGCCAGAAGGCGCTTAAGGAAATGGCGGAAACTTACGATAGTATAAGTGAGAATATTCTTGCGGCGATGGGGCCCTGTATCGGCCCCTGTTGTTATGAAGTCGATGGGCCGGTAAAGGAGGTTTATGCAGAGGCTGGACTCCCCTGGGAACTGCTTTCCTACCCTCGCGGAAGAAAGAGATGGTCTTTAGATTTGCCCCGGGCCAATGCCTACCTTCTAAAAATTGCGGGAATGCGAGAGGAAAATATCCATCATTTGGAACTCTGTACTTCCTGCCACAGGGATTCTCTTTACTCTTACCGGGCTGAGGGAAAAACTTCTGGACGGCAGCTGAACTTCATTGCCCTGAGAAGGGGGGATAAGATCTGATTTCAAGGCAGGTTCAAGGAAAATTTCCCAAAAAGGGGAAAAGGGGTTTTCAGAATTACGGGCCCGCAAAAATTCCTTGACAAAGGTTTAATGAGTTCTTAAAATAAAACCAGAATCCTTCCGCAGGGATTACCGAAAAAATTCAAAGAATCTGCCTTGAAATCTAATCCGGAAAAGTCCTTTCTGGGAAACCGAATAAGGTTCTCATGTTCTTTCGGGTTCTTAAAAGATTTTTTCTTAAAGCGGTGGAGCAAATAGCGATTCGGCCGTGAAGCCCAAAAGATCTTTTCCCTCCCCTTGGTTCCGGGCTGGGGGGGCCATTCATTCCAGAAACAGGAGCGGGGGAAATGGCTGCCATACCTAAAATGGGGCAGCTATCAGCGAAGAATAGTTGCATCCTAATATCTTTGAGGAGCAAAAATGAATATCATTGACCTAAAAGAAAAGAAGATTAACGAATTGAATAAATTAGCCAAACAACTCAACGTCGAGGGCGCAAGCGGGATGCGCAAACAAGACCTGATCTTCGCCATCCTTCAGGCCCAGACCGAGAAAAACGGGCTAATTTATGGAGAGGGGGTTCTGGAAACTCTGCCCGATGGCTTCGGGTTTCTCAGGTCCCCGGATTTCAATTACCTGCCCGGCCCCGATGACATTTACGTATCGCCCTCCCAGATTCGCCGGTTCAACCTGCGCACCGGGGATACGATTGCGGGGCAGATACGGCCGCCAAAAGAAGGGGAGCGCTATTTCGCCCTGCTAAAAGTGGAAGCCGTGAATTATGAAGAACCGGACCTGGCCAGGGAGAAGATCCTCTTTGATAACCTGACCCCGCTCTATCCCAATAACCGAATTCACTTGGAAGTCTCCGGGGAAAATAACATGTCCATGCGGGTTATGGACCTTTTGACACCCATCGGGATGGGGCAGCGTGGCTTGATCGTCAGTCCTCCACGGGCGGGCAAGACCATGATCCTGCAAGCTCTCGCCAACAGCGTGACGGTCAACCACAAGGATATGGTTTTGATTGTCCTCCTGATCGACGAGCGGCCGGAAGAAGTTACGGACATGCAGCGCTCGGTCAAAGGAGAGGTGATCAGCTCGACCTTCGATGAACCGCCCCAGCGTCACGTTCAGGTGGCCGAGATGGTCCTGGAAAAAGCCAAGCGCCTGATCGAACACCAGAAGGACGTAATCATCCTCCTCGACAGCATTACTCGCTTGGCCCGGGCCTATAATACGGTTGTCCCGCCCAGCGGGAAGATCCTCTCCGGCGGGGTGGATTCCAACGCCCTGCACCGTCCGAAACGGTTTTTCGGAGCCGCGAGAAATGTGGAAGAGGGGGGGAGTCTGACCATCATCGCCACAGCCATCGTCGATAGCGGGAGCCGGATGGACGAGGTGATCTTCGAAGAGTTCAAGGGTACGGGTAACATGGAAATCGTCCTGGACCGGAAATTAGCCGACCGGCGAATTTTTCCCGCCATCGACATCAATAAATCCGGTACACGGAAAGAAGAACTCCTCCTTTCCCCCCACGAACTCAACCGGGTATGGATTTTGCGAAAGCTTCTCCAGCCCTTGAATTCCATCGACGCGATGGAATTTCTCCAGGACAAGATGAAGGGGACCAAGGATAACCCCGAATTCTTGGATTCTATGAGCCGATAGCGGCAACAAAAGACAGCGTTCAGCGATCAGCCATCAGCGAATGCCGATCAAATCTTTGCAAAGAGATTTAGGTTTTTGCTGACCGCTGAAGGCTGAAAGCTTTCCATCAGGAGGGTTGCAATGAAAAAGGGTATTCATCCTCAATATGTCGATGCGGTCATCAAGTGTGCCTGCGGCAGTGAGATCCGCACCCAATCCGTCAAGAAAGAGATCTCCGTGGAAATTTGTTCCCGCTGCCATCCCTTTTTCACGGGCAAGCAGAAACTGATCGATTCCGCCGGACGGGTGGAACGTTTCCAGAGAAAATATGGGTTGAAATAAGGAATCCATGGAGAAAATTTCCGTCGGAGGACAGGCGGTCATCGAGGGCGTGATGATGAGGGCGCCCAACGCTCTGGCCATCGCTGTGCGCAAACCCAACGGCGAGGTGGCGGTCAAAGAGGATGTCTGGCGCTCGCTTTCGAAGCGGCTAAAATTCTTAAAATGGCCGCTAATCCGGGGCTCGGTCGTGTTCATCGAAGCCCTCATCAATGGATTTCAGGCCCTTTCTTTCTCAGCCAATCAGGCCCTGGAGGAAGAAAAGGGTCCGGGCAAAGAGGAAAAGAAGCTGAGTCCTTGGGGGCTCGGCCTCATCATGTCCGCGGCCTTCGCGATTGGGATTCTAATCTTTGTCGTTCTGCCGCATTATCTTACGGGCTTTCTGGGACAATTTTTTGGCCGGGACCTTGACGTGGAGAATCTCCTCTTCCACCTCATCGATGGGTTGATTAAGGTCTTTTTCTTCATCGGATATATCTATGCCATCTCGCTTATGAAGAATATCCAGAGGATCTTCCAGTATCATGGGGCAGAGCATAAGTGCATCTATGCCTACGAGGCCGGGGAGGAATTAACCGTCAGCAATGCCCGGAAGTATTCCACCCTCCATCCCCGCTGCGGAACGGCTTTTCTGCTCGTCGTATTCGTCATCAGCATCATTCTTTTCTCGGTCATCTTTCCTTTTCTGCCCAGGTTTCCTTCCTTGGGAAAAGGCTTGACCAACCTGATTTACGTTGGGATTAAGCTTCCCCTGCTCTTCCCCATCGCTGGCCTGGCTTATGAGGTAATCAAACTTAGCGGGAAAAAGCCGAACCACCCGGTCCTCAGAGTTATCATTGCGCCGGGTCTTTGGCTCCAGCGCATCACCACCCGGCCACCCATGGACGACCAGATCGAGGTCGCCCTGCGGGCCCTTCAGGGTGCCCTGAGGCTGGAATCCGGCCAGAAAGCGGTCCTTTGAATTGAGCATGTTCGAAAAATTAGACGAGGTTGAGAAGCGGCACGAAGAATTGGTGCGGCTCCTGGCCGACCCTCGGGTGTTAGCCAACCCCCGAGAGATGCAAAAACTTGCGCGGGAGCGGGCGGAGATCTCTAAACTGGTAGAAAGTTATCGGCTCTATAAGAAGGTTGATGAGGAAATTCAAGAGAGCCGCGCCCTGCTTTTGGAGTCGGATGAAGAGATGCGGGAGCTGGCCAAAGCTGAACTGCAGGCTCTAAAAGAACGCCAGACCGCCCTGGAGCAAGAGGTCCGGGTCTTGCTTCTGCCCAAGGATCCGAGGGACGAAAAGAACACTTTTTTAGAGATTCGAGCCGGAACGGGTGGGGAGGAAGCGGCCCTTTTTGCGGCTTCCCTCTTTCGGATGTACGCCAAATACGCGGAGATGAACCGCTGGCGGGTGGAAGTCATGAGCCAGAACCCCACCGGCCTGGGGGGGTTCAAAGAGATCATCGCCCTGGTCGAGGGCAAAGGAGTATACAGCCGGCTGAAATACGAGAGCGGTGTCCACCGTGTCCAGCGCGTTCCCGTGACCGAGGCATCGGGACGCATCCATACATCGGCGGTCACCGTGGCGGTCTTACCCGAAGCCGATGAGGTGGAGGTGGAAATTAACCCCAATGATTTGCGTATTGATGTATACCGATCCTCAGGCCCCGGGGGGCAGAGCGTCAACACAACGGATTCAGCGGTACGCATTACCCACCTTCCCACGGGCATGGTGGTTACTTGCCAAGATGAGAAATCGCAGCACAAGAACAAGGCCAAGGCTCTGAAGGTGTTGCGCGCCCGCCTGCTGGACCAGTTGGTCGAAGAGCGGCGCAGCGAGATCTCCGAGGAGCGCAAGAGCCAGGTGGGCAGCGGGGACCGGAGCGAACGCGTGCGCACGTATAACTTCCCCCAGAATCGCCTCACCGACCACCGCCTGGGCCTTACCTTGTACCATCTAGACGGCATTCTGGAAGGCGACCTGGGCGAGGTGATCAATGCCCTGAACACGCATTTCCAGGCCGAGTCCCTTAAATCGCGGGGATAAGGAACTCCCGTTGCCTCAAGTTCCATGGACGATCCTCAATCTGATTCGTTGGACCGATGAACGTTTACGGAGAGAAGGCCTGGGTACACCTCGCCTTGACGCCGAAGTCCTTCTGGCCGAAGCCCTGGGGGTGGACCGGGTGGGGCTATATACCCATTTTGATCAGCCTCTTCACCCAGAGGAGCTGGCGCGGTTCAAAAAGCTGATCCAGAGGAGGCTCCGGCGCGAACCTGTGGCTTATATCATCGGCAGGCGGGAGTTCTGGTCGCTTACGTTCAAAGTTACCCCCGACGTACTGATCCCCCGTCCAGAGACGGAAATACTCGTTGCCGAAGCGTTGAAAGTCTTGTCTTCCCCCGCAAGAACGGGGCGAAATTTCCGGATTCTTGAGATGGGGACCGGGAGCGGGGCGATCAGCGTCGCCCTGGCCAAGGAGTTCCCTTCGGCCTCGCTGGTGGCAACCGACCTTTCTGCAAAAGCCCTCGCCATCGCGCAGGAAAATGCTTCGCGCCTCGGCGTGGGCGAACGGATCCAATTTCTGCGGGGCGACCTTTTCGTCCCTCTGGAGAAAGAATCCGCCTTTGAGCTGATCATCACCAACCCGCCCTATATCGCCGAGGATGATTTTCCATCCTTGCCGCCGGAGGTACGCGGTTTTGAACCACGATTAGCCTTGGACGGGGGAAAAGATGGCCTGGCTTTCTTCCGCAGGGTCCTGCCCATAGTGGGCGAATTTCTCAGCCCCGGAGGGTGGTTCCTGGCGGAGATCGGCGCCGGGCAGGAAGAGAAAATCCGCCGGATTGCCGGGGGAAACCCCGAGCTCGCCTCCGGCGATTTCGTCCCGGACCTGGCCGGGATTGAACGGGTTTTCAAAGCCCGGAAAAAATGATAGAACTTCTTTAATGGGACGCAGAAAATACGGATTTTCAGGATTACCTCGGAGGAGACGGAATTCAGGAGCTAATACAAACGCATTAAATGCTTTGCCTTAAATTCGTTTCCCTCTCCCCTCGCGGGAGAGGGCCAGGGTGAGGGGGATTACAGCAGCGAAGGCTTCGCTCACCCTCACCCCAACCCTCTCCCATCGAGGGAGAGGGAGCCTAATGTCAAAATACTTCCTGCGTTTGTACTAGAATAAAAAACAAGAAGTACAGAAAATATGGCTTTAGATTCTGGCTCCCGACTTCAGGGTTCTTTACGTTTCTATCTGTGTAAATCTGCGAAAATCTGCGTCCCAACAAAAAAGAATTTGGAGCAGGGCTTATGGAGAAGATGATCATCGAAGGGGGGCATCGCTTGGTGGGACAAATCTCCGTCAGCGGGGCCAAGAACGCTGCCATGCCACTTTTTGCGGCCTCTCTTCTGGTGGATGGATGGATGACCCTAAAAAGCGTCCCGGCACTGGCAGACATCCGGACCATATCCCGGCTCCTGCGGCAGATGGGTGTGAAAGTTGAGGGGGATCGGGGGACGGTTCGCCTGAACGCTGCGGAAGTTCACTCTTGCGAGGCGCCCTACAACCTGGTTAAAACCATGCGCGCCTCGGTTCTCGTCCTGGGGCCTCTGGTTGCCAAATGGAGGCGAGCCCGTGTCTCCCTCCCCGGGGGTTGTGCGATCGGCGCCCGGCCCATTAACCTGCACCTCAAAGGCCTCGAGGCTCTGGGAGCCAAGGTCGAGCTCAAACACGGCTACGTGGAGGCCCGGGCCGATCGACTGAAGGGGGCGAAAATCTATTTTGATATTCCCACGGTGACGGGAACCGAGAATATCATGATGGCGGCGGTCCTGGCTGAGGGGAGAACGATCTTGGAAAATGCCGCCCGTGAACCCGAGGTTGTGGAGGTATCCAAGGCCCTGAATAAAATGGGGGCGAAGGTCCAGGGGGCTGGCACCGACATCGTGGTCATCGATGGGGTGGAAGAACTTCGTCCCGTTGAGTATACCATCATGTCGGACCGTATCGAAGCGGGCACCCTCATGGTAGCCGCTGGAATTACCCAGGGGAATCTAAAGCTACTGAATTGTGATCTTGCCCAGATGGAAGCGGTTGTGGCCAAGCTGAGAGAGGCGGGATTGGAAATATTTCCGGATGGAGAAGGAGTGAAAGTCATCGGACCCGTGAACATCAAGGCCGTGGATGTAAAAACCTTACCCTTCCCGGGCTTTCCCACGGATATGCAGGCGCAGATTATGGCCTTGATGTGTTTGGCCAACGGACTTTCGGTCATCACCGAGACGGTTTTCGAGAATCGCTTCATGCATGTCAGCGAGCTAAGACGGATGGGGGCAGACATTCGGGTGGAGGGAGCCAATGCGATTGTCCGCGGTCTGGCGAACCTGACAGGGGCACCGGTGATGGCCACGGATTTGCGGGCCAGCGCCTCTCTGGTCCTGGCGGCCCTCGCGGCGGAGGGAGTGACCGAAGTTTCTCGCATCTACCATCTGGACCGGGGGTATCAAAAACTTGACGAGAAGCTTAGCAAGCTCGGGGCAAAAATCAAAAGGGTGCAGGAATGAATCCATGAGAATCCTGATCTCGGGAACGAAAGGCTTTGCGCAGTTTTTGAAAAAATTAACCCACCGGGGAGAAGCGGGTTTCGCGGACGTGGCGGAATCCGTCCGGGAGATCCTCAAGCAGGTCAGAAGACAGGGTGATCGAGCGCTCTTGCAGTTGACCAGAAAATATGATGGATGGAAAGCCACCCCGAAGAACCTGCGGGTTTCCGCCCGAGAGATGGAAGTCGCCTGGAGAAGCTTGAGCCGGGAAGAGCGCGTTACCCTGAAGTTTGCCGCAGAGCGGATCGAAAGGTTCCATGTCCTTCAGCGACAAACGTCTTGGTCCTTTGCCGAAGAAAACGGGACCATTCTTGGCCAAATTGTCCGACCGATGACTCGGGTGGGCATTTATGTCCCGGGCGGAAAAGCAGCTTATCCCTCAAGCGTCCTCATGAATGCGATTCCGGCAAAGGTCGCCGGAGTACCAGAAATCATTATGGCCTGTCCCACCCCAAAGGGGTATCTAAACCCTGTGGTTCCGGCAGCCGCATACGTTGCCGGGGTGAAGGCCCTCTTTAAAGTCGGCGGCGCCCAGGCCATTGCGGCCATGGCTTACGGAACCCAACTTATACCCAAAGTGGATAAGATCGTAGGCCCAGGAAACATCTATGTGGCAACAGCGAAACGATTGGTCTTTGGGGAAGTGTCCATTGACTCGATCGCCGGGCCGAGTGAAATCCTGATCATATCGGACGGCAGCGGGTCCCCCGCTCATTTGGCGGCGGATCTGCTTTCTCAAGCGGAACACGATGAGCAGGCGGCGGCCATCCTGATGTGCACTTCTCAAATTTTTGCGGCAGAGGTTCTGCGGGAGATTTCCAGGCAACTGACGAAACTTCCCCGGAAGCCAATTGCCGAGCGCTCTTTGAAGGGCTTGGGAGCGATCTTCATTGTCCGAAGATTATCTGAAGCAGCGAAGATTTCCAATGAATTGGCGCCGGAGCACCTGGAACTGGCGGTGAGGGATCCCTGGATGCTCCTGGACAAGATTGAGAATGCCGGGGCTATCTTCTTAGGTCATTTCTCCCCTGAACCGATCGGAGACTTTGTGGCTGGCCCCAACCATGTTTTGCCAACCGGCGGAACCGCTCGCTTTTCCTCTCCCCTCGGGGTTTACGATTTCCTCAAGCGGTCGAGTCTGATTTGCCTTTCACCGGAAGGACTGAAGAAACTCTCCCCTCCGGCCATGCGGTTGGCGCGGATGGAAAACTTAGAGGGGCACAGGCGAGCGATCGAGAAGCGCCAAGGTGGGTAGAGCTCTCGGCCTCGACTCTCCCCAGGCGCAACCGGATCATCTTCTTGCCGTCTTAATCCTCAGTGTTCCCCCCGTGAACGGCCCAGTGGTCTAACCCACTCTTGGGACTTTAAGCCGGTGGCTTTCTTATGAAGGAGACATTTTTCTGAATCAAGGCAAGGAAAAGCTGAGGGCCGTCTTAAAGAAGCATTGGGGCTATACCTCTTTTCTGCCGCTGCAGGAGGAGACGATTTTTTCCATCCTGGCGGGAAGAGATACCCTAACCATGCTGGCCACGGGAGGGGGAAAATCGCTATGTTTCCAGCTTCCTGCTTTGCTGCAAGACGGGATGGCCGTGGTCATTTCTCCCTTGATCTCTCTCATGAAGGACCAAGTGGACAGCCTGAAAGATATGGATATTCCGGCAGAATGCTTAAATTCGAGCCGGTCCCCCCAGGAACAGAGATTTATCGTGAGCCAGATTCAAAGAGGGGAAGTGAAGCTTTTATATATCTCTCCGGAGCGTCTCCAGAAGGAAAGCACGACCCAGCTTTTAAAAGCGGTCCCTCTCTCATTTTTTGTGATCGACGAGGCCCACTGCATCAGCCACTGGGGCCATGATTTTCGGGAAGATTACCGGAACCTGGGAATCATCAAGGAAACTTTTAAGCCGATTGCCGTGCACACGTTTACGGCCACGGCCACGGAAGAGGTGCGCCGGGATATTCTGGAACAGCTCCGCCTGGAAAATCCGCAGACCCATATCGGCTTGGTAGACCGTCCCAATTTGACCTACCGGGTAAGGCCCCGCTCCCATATTATAGACCAGGTTTCGGACCTCCTGAAGAGACACGCAGATGAACCGGGCATCATCTATTGCCTGCGTCGGGATGATGTGGATACCCTTTCCGCCAGGCTGAATGAACTCGGCTTTAAAAACCTTCCTTATCATGCGGGCCTGGACGATGATACTCGCCGTCTTCATCAAGATCGGTTTGCCCGTGAAGAGATGGATATCATGGTGGCCACGATTGCTTTCGGTATGGGCATCGACCGTTCCAACATTCGCTTCGTGATCCATACGGCCATGCCCAAAAGCATTGAGCACTACCACCAGGAGACCGGACGCGCCGGCCGAGACGGCCTCCCCGCGTACTGTTCCATGTTCTATGGGGGAAGTGATTATGTTACCTGGAAGTCTTTACTGGAAGATTCTCCCCAAAAGGCAGTCATGCTGGACAAACTCCAGCGCCTTTATCATTTCTGCGCCCAGCCGCATTGCCGGCATAAGGTCTTGGCGAATTATTTCGGCCAGGACTACGAGAAGCCCTCTTGCGAGGCCTGTGATTATTGTTTGAACGAGCTGGAAATGGTGGAAGACCCGCTGATCGTGGGCCAAAAGATTCTTTCCTGCGTTTACCGGGTGCATCAGGTGAGCGGCCTCGGATTCGGGGCTGGTCATATCGCCAACGTCCTAAAGGGGGCCCTGACCGATCATGTGGAGAAGTGGGGTCATCATGGATTATCGACCTTTGGCTTGATGGCCAACGAATCAGTGGCTTTCATCCGGTATATGATCGAACAACTGATCGGGCAGGGTTTTTTGCGAAGAGAAGGCGAATTTTCGACGCTCTCCCTGACCGACTCCGGAAGAAAAATGCTGCGTGGAGAGCTGACCCCTATTCTGGCCAAACCGCTGGTGGCGGCGAAAAAGAAAGAAATTACCCGAAGGGGCCGCAAGAAAAAGGAAGAAGAATGGGCGGAAATTGACCAGGATCTGTTTCAACTGCTTCGCACGAAAAGGGGGGAACTGGCCCGAAAGCAGGGTGTTCCGGCCTTTGTCATCTTCGGTGATAAGTCCCTAAGGGACATGGCTAAGATCAAACCCACAACCCGCGAAGCTTTCGCCACGGTCTACGGAGTAGGCGACCACAAATTGCGCGTTTATTCCGAGGCGTTCATTGAGGTAATCAAAAAATATCTCCGAGATGAAGGCATGTAAATGGGGTGAGGGATGAGAAAAAGGGTTAACACCCTTATGGAAGAAGAAGTCATTAAACAAGCGAAGCGTCTCGCTGCTGAGCAAGGAAGATCCTTAAGTGACGTGATCCACGACGCCCTTGTTCTGTATCTAAGCACCAAAGTTCCGGAGCACAAAGAACGTTTAAAGGCCTACAGGTTCTTTTGCGAGCGGCCCATTCGCATCAAAAAAAGACAGCTCAAAAAAATTTTGAAAATAGCTGTCTGGGAATGAATCCTCTCTCTATATTGGGTGGATCTCCGGCCAAAAATTTCTATAATTTTGTATGGCATAACCATACAATTGTATGGTATAAGCATACAATATGAACCTACTCGCTGAGATCCTATCCTCAAAAATTAGGTCAGAAATCTTCCGCATGCTTTTTGGGGTGAACGGTGGTGGAGAGCTCCATATGCGCGAGATTGAAAGGCGTTCGGGCTTCTCCATAGGGACGATCCAGCAGGAACTTAAGAAATTGCTTCGTTTGGGACTGCTCAAGGCGTGCAAAGATGGGAACCGCGTTTATTATGAAGCAAACAGAGAACACCCGCTCTATCCGGACATCCGCAGCATGGTATCAAAAACCTCCGGGCTGGCGGATGTGATCAGGGAGGCCGTAAGAAAAGCCCATCATATCAAACTGGTTTTTGTCTTTGGTTCCATTGCCCGTCACGAAGAAAAGGACAAAAGCGACGTCGACTTGGTTGTGATTGGGGACCTCGGTTTGCGGCAGCTGACCAGCCTCCTATCAGGGGTATCCCAGCAAATCGGAAGGGAAATAAATCCTTATATCTTTACCGTAAAGGAATTCTTGAAACGCCAAGCAGACAGGGATCATTTTCTGATTCAAGTTCTTGAATCGCCGAAAATATTCATTATCGGAAATGAAAATGAACTTGCAGCAATGGCTTGAGAATGGCTGGCTCCGCCGCCATCGAACGAGTAAAAAATTCCGGTTTGAATTGGCTTAGAGAAAATCATCCTGAATTAATTTAGACCCAGCGTGAAAAAGAAACAAGACTCTTTTTCTCCAAATTATGCAATTCCCCCTGGAGAAACCCTTCAGGAAACCTTAAATGCGCTGGGTATGACCCAGACAGAATTAGGAAAGCGTACAGGTCAATCCCTAAAACTCATCAAATATATCGTTAGTGGCAACGCTGCAATTTCAACCAAGATGGCATTCAAGCTCGAACATGTCTTAAGAGTTCCAGCTTCTTTTTGGATGAACCTTGAAAGGAATTACCAGGAAACCAAAGCTCGCTTGAAAGGGGAAATGCGCTTTTTGGAAAAGGGAACTGCAAAATGATGAATCCAGATGCAATAAATATGATGATCAGAGAAGGAGAGGGACTTACTGTAGAATTCAAGGAACATTTTTCGTCACGCATTGATGAAGATATGGTGGCCTTTGCCAACACAAAAGGAGGCGTGATCCTTCTTGGTGTCAAAAATGATAAAACCCTCACCGGTGAAAAATTGACGAATGATTTGAAAGCACGCATTAATTCTCTCGCCCGAAATTGCCAACCACCCATTTCTTTAAGTATTCAAAAGATTCAGGATGTGGTTGTTATAGATGTGCCACAGGGTGAAGATAAGCCCTATAACTGTGGGTCGGGTTACTTCAGGCGGCTGGATGGCACCACACAAAAGATGACCAATTCGGAACTGCGCATTATGTTTCAGGAAAATGAGCTTATCCCTTTTGAAGATAAAGCTATCCGGAATATGACCTGGGACGACATATCGAAGGAGAAAGTTAGGGATTTTCTAAGAGAAGCGAATATCGAAGTTAAAAAGGTGAATTCCCGTGATTTATTGCACAGCCTGAATGTTGCCGGGAGGAATGAAATTACCAATGCCGGCGCTCTTTTTTTCGCTAAGGACATCAGTCGTTTTATCCCCCAAGCCCGGATGACATTGATTGCCTTTAAAGGAACGGATCGCGTCCATATTTTTGATCGGCAAGATTTTCAGGATGATCTTTTAGCGCAGTTTCGGGGAGCCGAGTTTTTCCTCAAGAAGCATCTCAACCGACGCAGTGTCATTAAAGGGATGGTCCGCGAAGACATTTATGAACTACCCTTGGAGGCCCTGCGGGAGGCTATTACTAATGCCATAATCCATCGCGATTATAGCATACGCGGGACAAGCCTCATGGTGGAAGTTTATGAAGATCGAGTTGAAATCGTAAATCCCGGTGGTCTTCCAAAAGGTCTGCCCAAAAAAGATTTCGGACGGATCTCGATACGCCGCAATGAACATATTGCCGATCTTTTCTTCAGAATGGATAAGGGTGAAAGGGCTGGGACTGGTATAAGAAGGATGAACGAGGCAATGGTCGCGGACGGGCTGCCCTTGCCAGAGATTGAATATGAGGCCTTTTTTACCATTCGCTTTAAAAGGCCGTTTCCAAAAGAAAGAGGGAAAGCCGAGCATGGGTTGGGAGAAAAGTTGGGAGAAAAGTTGGGAGAAAAGTTGGGAGAAAACCAGGAGGCAATCCTCGGTGTAATGAAAAAAAATAAGAATATCACAATTGCCGAATTATCCGAATCCACCGGTCTCAGTACCACGGCGATAGAAAAAAATATTGCAAAGCTGAAGGAAAAGAAATTGATCATAAGGGTCGGCCCCGCAAAGGGGGGATATTGGGAAGTCATCGACAAAAACTGACCTTTTATTCTTCATAGGAGAAGGTTTATGGCCAAAATCGAAGTAACCAAGACTGAGCTTGTCTGGCCCGGGAAGTACAATGAGGATGGGGCACGGAAAGAAGTGCCTCGGGTCAGCCTTCCGTTCCAGGGCATTGAACCCGCAAATGAAAGCCGGGCGCTGAGGCATCGCGGGAGAAGTCTGTTCGGAAAGGGCATATTTCCACACTTCATTTAGGGTGGGCGGGGCGGCCGCTGGTGGCGGCGAAAAAGAAAGAAATTACCCGAAGGGGCCGGCAGAAAAAGGAAGAAGAATGGGCGGAAGTAGGCCAGGAATTGTTTCAACTGCTTCGGGGGAAAAGGGCGGAACTGGCCAAGAAACAAGGCGTTCCGGCCTTTGTCATTTTCGGGGATAAGTCCCTGAGGGACATGGCCATGATCAAGCCCATAACGCGGGAGGCCTTCGCCACGGTCTACGGCGTAGGCGGCCATAAACTCCGGGTTTATGCTGATGCGTTCATAGAGGTGATCAACAAATATCTTAACCACGGATGAGCTACGGAAAAAAGATTTGACTTGCGTGCGCTCGCATTATTTGCGACCTCCCCCCATTGGCATTGACTAACACACCCCCTTGCAATTCCCGAGCAATAATGGCAAGATTCGTAATCATAAGCCCTTTTACTGATCTCAAAAATAGACTTGAAAGTAAAGAATCGGCCGCGCGATGGCTATAATTCTTTCCGACAAAGAAATAGATGATCTGGTTCAGGAAAAGAAGCCCTTGCCAGAGGATTATCGAGCAAAGATCCAGATGCGGGCAAAAACTGGCCACAAAGAGCGTGAGTTGGATGTTAAAGGCGAGGGCGGAAACGAATTTCGCCTCATCTTGCGTCAAGGTACAATCAACCCACTGGACTTTTCCATAATATTGGCGTACAGACCTCCGAACTCAAACCAACTTTTTCGCCTGCGCCGATATAATGGAAGGCATCGGCATACGAATTTAATAGAAGAAAAGACTTTTTATGATTTCCATATTCACCAATCAACAGCTCGATATCAGGAGATAGGAGCCAAAGAGGATGCCTACGCAGAGCCAAGTGATCGGTTCTCAGATTTTAACCAGGCCTTGCCATGTATGCTAAAAGATTGCGGGTTCCAAGTTCCCATAGAGCCGCAGAGACGACTCTTTGAGGAGGTGTAAAAATGGGAGTAAAAGAAATCGAACACGATTTCAAGAAGAAAGTCAGCGAAAAGCTTTTCCTTTCCTCCGAAGGGATTGATCGTTATGTGGTTTTTACCCCCTTTATGTTTGATGATGGGGACCATCTCTCCATTGTCCTGAAAAGAAAGAATGGAGGATGGATCATCTCCGATGAAGGCCATACCTATATGCATCTCACTTATGACCTCGAAGAAAAGGACCTGCAGAAAGGGACGAGGCAGAAGATAATTACCAATGCCTTATCTATGTTCAGCGTCGAAGATCAGGAAGGGGAACTCGCTATTCCAATTCAAAATGAGCGCTATGGCGATGCTCTATACAACTTTATTCAAGCCCTTTTGAGGATCACAGATGTCACTTACCTTTCACGGGAAAGGGTTCGCTCAACATTTATGGAGGATTTCAAAACATTTATGGAAGAGTCAGTCCCTAACAATAGGCGTGAGTTTGACTGGTTCGACCGCAAGCATGATCCAGATGGAAAGTATTCGATTGATTGCCGGATAAATGGTATGCCTCGCCCCCTCTTTGTCGAGGCTTTGCCCAACGATGAAAAAACACGGGATTCCACAATTACCTTGCTTCAGTTTGAAAAATGGGGCGCCCCCTTCCGATCCCTTGCCATTTTTGAGGATCAAGAACAAATCAACAGAAAAGTTCTTGCCCGGTTTAGTGATGTATGCGAAAAGCAGTTTTCAAGTTTAGCCGCAAATCGCGACCGCATAAAAATATTCTTAGAAGAATCTATGCAATGAACCACGATGCTCGTCGGCTTATAGAAGACTATTTACCAATTGAGGCCATTTGTGCTGAGGCATTGCGGGCGAAGTCTGTTCGGAAGGGGCATATTTCAATGCTTCATCTCTGATGGGCGAGGCGGCCACTCGTCATGTGCCGGGCGGCGGTTTATGATGTGCTGGTGCTGACCACGCGGATCAGATCTCAGGAAAAACCGCCAAAGAGCAGAATGGCCAAATTACCGGCCTTACCCAGTTTCTGGAAAAGGCGAACCAGAAGGTGGAGGAGATTGCAGTCAAGGCCCTAAATTAATCAGTTTGTCAGAACAGAAACTGGAAATTTTGCCCGTAGTCTGCTTCAAAAAGGTGCGCTTGGGAAAGATGATAACCTGATTAAAAAGGGCTCAGTGTGATCAACCATCAATCTGCAAGCATCGGAGATCGGATTCAGCTCCGGGAGAGGCCTTGGCGGGTTCGGAATCAACGGGGGCTTACTGATGGAATCACCGTTTTTGAATTGGAGGCCCTGGACAGGGAAGATCCGCGCACCCTCTCCGTTGCCGTTCCTCCAGACAATTTTTCCCCCCTCCCAAACGAGTCCCTTCAATTTGACCCACAAGGATTGGATGCCTTTGCACCTTGGGCCCGGGCTCATAGTCTTATAGCCGCTACCCTTACGCAGGAAACTGCCCTTTTGTCTGGCGCACGCTTTGGGCGGGTTGCCTTAGAGGCCTATCAGCTCGCACCTACCCTCCGGCTCCTCACTAAACCTCGTCCAAGTCTTCTAATTGCTGATGACGTAGGTTTGGGCAAGACCATAGAAGCGGGGTTGGCCCTTCTTGAGTTATCCGCGCGGGGACGTGCGCGCCGCGTTCTGATCGTTGTTCCACCAGGGCTCCTTCTTCAGTGGAAAGAAGAGCTACTGGAAAAATTCGGGCTCGCATTTACCCTGATCGAAAACGCCGCAGGACTGTCCCGAGTTCAAAGTGATCTTCCAGCCGGGATAAATCCCTGGGATGCTCTTCCCCGGCTCTTGACGTCCGTAGATTTCCTCAAGAAGGAGACCATCCGAAATCGGGCGCTGCGCAAACGATGGGACTTAATCATCGTAGACGAGGCCCATGGTATGGCGGAGGCAGGAACGCCGGAGAACCCGCACCGCACCCAGCGCACGCGCCTTGGGGGGGCTCTCCGGGATAACACCAGAGGACTTCTTCTGCTGACGGCCACTCCTCATAATGGCTATCCCCACTCCTTCCGATCCCTTATCGAACTTGTCGAGCCAACAGCTGCGACCCTCCTGGGGGAAAAGAGGAATCTGTCTCGCCGAGTCCATACCGCAATGATTCGGAGAATGAAACCGCAGATTGTGAGGAATCTTCCCGATGGGACAAAGGA
>Ga0315278_10001590_pt1 | contig 20006 bp, 19 predicted proteins | sample YL17G06_0_MG_FD_203880 | JGI IMG/M metagenome (GOLD analysis project Ga0315278, IMG submission 203880) | Sediment microbial communities from Yellowstone Lake, YNP, Wyoming, USA - YL17G06_0 | ecosystem: Environmental > Aquatic > Freshwater > Lake > Sediment | place: USA: Wyoming | collected... | reverse complement strand
GCCGAGTTCCTTGTCGGCTTCCGCGAACGCCTGCTGGATGTCCTCGGGCAGATCTCGCCGCTGCGGGAGCGGAAGGTCGAGAGCCATGACGTAATCGTGTTGCACCATTGGATCCCCCTTTGTCAGCATACCGGCCGTCCTGGGCTCGGCGCGCCGCACACCATACCACGGCCCCCGCATACGAGTAACCCATCGTCGCTGCGGCTATCGACAGCCCCCGTCTGGTTTACTTGAACGGCTGGGGCCGATGCGCAGCGGAACGACTCGATCTCGTCGTCCATCCACGGATGGCGGTGCAATTGCGGCAGCACGGCGCGTCCTAGATCAAAATCCCGTTGTGGGACAGGAAGGACAATATGTTGCTGCTCTGGCGACGAGCTTCGCCGCCCTTCAGGCCGCTGGCGGCCACGAACTCCCGTACCTTGGCGGTGACCTCCTCGCGACGTTTCTTGCTGGGAAACTTCTCCCCCGTGGCACGGCGATAGAGAAAGCAGAATTCAAGAAGCTCGTCGGGATCCTTGCCGATGAATTCGCAGAACGCCACGAGCGTATCAAGCCTGGCCGGATCTTCCGCGAGCGGGGCGCCTCCCCAGTGATCCGCCAAGGACCTGGTCCACTTGATGACGCTCGCATAGTCAGTCGCTGGTTTGGTAAGCATGATTCATGCGGCTCGGAGCACCGCTACTCCCGCAATCCCAGCTTACGGCACAACATGCGTACTTCTTCCCTGCGGCCCGGTTTTGGATCAGGCTCCTGGAGCATTTGGGCTTCTTCGAGTTCTTTCACCACCGCCGGGTTGCGTTGAAAAGGCTTGCTGACGTGACGGTCAAAATAGAGTGAACCGCCCACAGAATGCCGGCGCGCCGGCTGCGGATAGTCGGTATTAGCGCCCGAAAAGCCCGCGTTGGAAGTCAACCCCGTAATCCGAGGGAACCACCGGTGCCTTCGACCGCTCGGCCACCCCTCCGTGAGGGAGTTTCGATTCGAGCGAGTACCAGTCAAGGCCTCGTCGCTCAAGGTGAATCACGCCGGGAGCGCTCAGTCCGTTCACGTGGCTCACTTCTTCCTCGCGGGACAGATTGCCCAGTTCGGGGGTGCCTTGCCTCTTTAGTCGGGCGCGCATCGCTAACCAGTTTCGATTCCGGGTGTCCGCATTTCGCTCGCCGAGGTCTTCCCCTATAGTAGGGTCGATGCGTCGCAAGGCATTGGCAACGTCGGGCGCTCGATTCCGGGTCCGACCATTCCCCAAGCAGGATGGGAGCAAACGATGAGCGGCCTCATCCCCGAGGAGACCGTTGCCCTGGTGGGCGAGCTCCTCGACGAGCCCATGACGAGCACCATCACCGCCAAGGAGTCGCAGCGCTTTGCGCTCGCGGCAGGTGACATGAACCCGATCTATTTCGACGAGTCGGCGGCGCGCGAAGCTGGGTATCGAGGGATCGTGGTCCCGCCGATCTTCCTGGCTTGGGCGCTGGCCCCGTACCGGCCGCTCGACGAGCTCCGCGAAGACGGGCTCTATACGGCACGCGGCAAGCGCGTGGCGCTCCGTGTGAAGCGGGTGATGTTCGCGGCCGAGGAGTGGGAGTATCTGGCTCCCGTGTATGTCGGCGACACGATGACGGCCACCGTGCGACTCGAATCGCTCGAAGAGAAGCACGGGAGTTCGGGACCCTTCGTGCTCCAGACGACGGAAACGCGCTATACGAACCAACAGGGTGTGCTCGTGGCACGTGCGCGTGGACGGAGCATCGCACGGTGAGCGGAGCGCGATGCATCGAGGGGGTGAACGCAGGAGACTTGCTTCCGCCGATGGTGAAGAACGCCTCTCGCGCGCAGCTCTTCCTCTTTAGCGCCGCGACGAACAACCCGCACCGCATTCACTACGACCGCGCGTACGCGAAAAGCGAGGGGCACTCGGATCTTCTGGTCCACGGCCCGCTGCAGGGCGCCTGGCTCCACCAGTTCGTTTCGGATTGGGCGGGGCCGACCGGGCGGGTGCTCGCGCTCTCGTGGCAGAACCGCGGCCGCGCCTTCCCGGAGCGCGACCTTACCTTCCGCGGCCGGGTCACGGAGGTGCGCGGCGACGAGGTCGCCCTCGAAGTCTGGGAAGAGGACCCTACAGGCGCGGTGCTGATGCCGGGAACGGCGCGCGTGCGGCTTCCGCGAAGGGGGTGAGGCGACGACCCTCTTTGGAAGCGCTCGGATTGCTCCCCGACCTGCTCAGTCCATCACGTGATCGACGAAGTGGGTCAATTTCTGCGCCGGAGGCGGCTCGCGACATCGCGAACGGCCACCGCCGCGGCCTTTACTCGATGCGCATGGTCGGGGCCTTCGCCCAGCCCTGATCAAACGGCGTCATGAAGAAAAACTTGGCGCGTAGCTTGCGAATGTACCAGGCACCAGCGCGCCGCACATATCGCTCGTAGTAGGTTCCAGACAGCCACACAGCGGTGTTGTCGGCTCTGTACGTGCAGGGAACCAAGAAGTGCCATTTTCCATCGGCCTCGTCTGCCCCCGCAAAGGTGATCAATGGGCTGTGGACGAGATGCTGCGAGAACGAGAGAGTGTCGAAGACCACGTTGCGGAAGAATTTCTCAACCTCGGCGCGGCCTTTCGCCGTTCCGACGTCACCGAAATCAAGCTCCGTGTCGTCCACAAACACTTCGCGCATCAAGCGGTCGAAGTTCGTCGGGTCTTCGAAGTACTCGTCGACGTAGTAGCAGTACTTCGCTTTGAGATCCTTGATCTGCTGGATATCCCAGAGTTGTTGCATGTCGCTTGTGTCCCTTCGGTACGCGCTATGCGTTAAGCCAGGCGGTTCACGCTCGTGCGCGGGAAGGTCTCGTTCAGGATCTGCCCTCCCAAACGCGCCAATACATCGTTCACGCCGTCTTCGATGGTCAACGCCCGCGAGTCACGCCAGATCTTCTCGATGAAATACTCTTTCGTTAACCCGTTGGCCCCGTGGATCTGCACCGCTTCTTCGATGACCTCGCGCGCCGTCTCGGTGCAGAAGATCTTGGCGGCATACCCGTATTCGGGCAGGGGCGGGTAGATATTCGCGGTCAAGTTCCACACCGCCCGGCTCATCGCCCGGATGGCTTCGACCTTGGTGAACATGCGATGGATGCGGATCTTCATCGCATACTGGTCGGCGAGCGGCACACCGCCCTGCACTCGCGTCTTGGCATAGGCGTAGGCCTCTTCAAAGCCCGCCCTCGCCAAGCCCAGCGCGAGGACGCTCATGGCCGTGTTCCCGAAGCCGAGATTGTTGGCAACCCAATCGGGGTAGTCATCGGGCCCGCAGAACATGTAGCGCCGCGGGATGCGCACGTCGTCGAAGACCAGCGCGCCCTGCGGCAAATCCCGCTGCCCGACCTTCTCGAGCGGGCGGCCGCGCGAGACGCCCGGTAGATCGAGCGGCACCATGCACGTCCCGCCACCGGCGAGGCCTTTGCTGACGTCGATGTGCACGTTGAGCATCGCCACCGTGGCCAGCGGCGCCGCGGAGACCCACGCGGCCTTTTCACCGTTGATGACCCAGGAATCGCCGTCGAGGCGAGCTCGCACCCCTCCCTTGACCTTCGGGTCCGTGTAGAACGCCTCGCCCTGTCCGATGTGGTCCGAGCCGTGGTCCGGCTCCATAATGCCCCAGCAGCCGCGGATGCTGGCGTCGTTGCAGGCACAGAATGGAAGCACAAATTCATTGATGAGTTCCTGGTCGCCGGTGTGGATGACCTTCATGAACGGCCAGGTGGACAGCAGGACGATGGCGCTCAACCCGAGGCTCCCCCAAAAGAGCTCTTCCATGATCAGGTGGCCTTGCATCGCGGTCATCCCCAGGCCACCGATCGCTTCGGGAAGCGTTGCCTTGTGATAGCCGAGACGGTAGGCCTCCCGCAGGAATTCCCACACCGGCGAGTTCTCCGCGACGGCCTCTTGCGCGGTCATCCGATCGAGCGCGATCCCGATCGGGCGCACGACATCCTTGGCGAATGCATGGGCCGCATCGCGGATGGCCTTGTCCTCGTCAGTGAGGTCCAGGTTCAGATCGAAGTACGACATGATCGTCTTCCCTTTCTTGTCTAGGGTGCGGTGCGCGGATCGGCGACCAGTGCCTCGGCAGCGAATATCGATCGTAGCTCCGGTGATGCTGTGTGTACACCTCCAGAGGGACCTTGAGGGCAAAGTAGCAACCGAGGCGGGGCAGGAGCTTGACGTCCATGCGCTAGAGACACGAGAGATCCTTCCGCTGAAGTGGGAGGCGGGGTGGAGCCACCGCGACGTGGCGGCGAGCCTGGGCGTGGGGCTCGGCGGCCGCGAACAAAGATCCCGTCAGAACCAAAGAATTTCGCATCTCCTCGCGATTTGTCTTTCTACTCGCGCCTCGCTCCGATACTCAGTGCGTTTCGAAGTAGGTGGTGAGCGATTCGGGCTAGAACCCGAGCGGGCCACGTGTTGCCCGTGGAGTCGGCGTTGCCTGGGCTCCAGGACTGCGCGACCGGCACCAAGCCTCCAACCACGCGGATTCTCCGGAGCCGCGGCAGCGACGCTGATAGCCCCGGGGCGCCAGCCGCTTCTGGCATTTCGCCGGGTCCCCATCCGAGGCGCCGCACATGAGGCATTCCTCGCCGGATTGTTGCTGCTTCTCGAGCGTACACGTCTCGACGGATTCCGCGGGCGGCGGCATGTCGGCCACCGCTCGCGCCTGCTGCAAGCAAATGATCAGCAGAACGGCGAGCCTTCCGACGCGCCTCACGGCAAGCCCCCATCCGCCGGAGGCTGAGCGCATGCGCTTGAGCCGGCCTGCGCGAAGGCCGTCGCTTCGGCGGTGGGCCCTTCCGCGCTGGTCCTCGTACACGGCGATCATGAGTTGCGCGCCGACGGCGAATCCGCCCATCGCAGCGAAAACCAACGCCCATCCCGGGCGGTCGGCGAGCGAGACCCAGGCAATCACCCACGTCCACGCGGCGACTAACAGACAAGCCATGTTCTTACTCTACCTCAGATCTCGCCCGTCGAGGAGCGCAAGCATCTTCGCTATCGTCTAGGGCTTCTCGCGCGCGCGAGCTTGCCGCGTGGGACCTCCGCGGCGTGCCGGCGCGCGACGTTCCTGACATGACCTGCCTCTCCTTCGACCGCGCTACTTTCTGGGGACTCGCCCCAACAGGTAGAACTCGTCGTTCGGCCGCATGTTCGTCAAGCTGGCCATGCGGTTGGACAGCGCAAAGAACGCCGCGATCGCTCCTATGTCCCAGACGTCTTCGTCGGAGAAGCCGTGCCGACGCAGCTCCTCGAAATCGGAGTCGCTCACCTCGTATGCGCGCAGCGAAACCTTCACGGCGAAGTCCAGCATCGCCTTCTGCCGCGGCGTGACGTCCGCCTTCCGATAGTTCGTGGCGACCTGATCCGCGAGGAGCGGATTCTTTTCGCGAATGCGGAGCAGCGCGCCGTGCGCCACGACGCAGTAGAGGCATTGGTTGAGACCCGAGGTCGCTACGACGATCATTTCACGCTCGCCCTTGGTGAGACCGCCCTCCTTCTCCATCAATGCGTCGTGATAGGCGAAGAAGGCCCGGAACTCCTCCGGGCGGTTCGCGAGCACCAAGAACACGTTCGGCACGAATCCGGACTTTTCCTGCACTTTCAGAATCCTGTCTCTGATGTCTTGCGGCAGGTCGTCGAGATCCGGCGCTGGAAAGCGGCTGATCGGCCTATCTGACATTCGCTCGTCTCCTGTTCGACTCACTCGTCCTCGCGTGGCAGCCCGCGCCCTCGGGGTAGAGTTCGCTGCGCGGGTTTGCATAGGATCGGCCCGTGACCGAGCGCAAGAGCCACCTCGACACCGTCGCCGTTTTCTCTCTGCTGCTGTGCTGCGTGTTGTGGGGCCTGAACCAGGTTGCCGCGAAGGTCACGCTCGCCGAGATCCCGCCGTTGCTGCAGGCTAGCGCCCGCTCCCTCGGCGCGACGCTGCTCGTCGCCCTGTGGGCGGGCGCACGCGGGATCCCGCTCTTCGACCGCGACGGCACCCTGGCCGGGGGCCTGCTCGCCGGGACATTCTTCGCCGCCGAGTTCGCGTGTATCTTCTCCGGCCTGCAGTTCACGGCGGCGTCGCGCATGGTGGTCTTCATCTATCTTTCGCCGTTCGTCGTCGCGCTCGGCATGCCGTTCATCGCCCGTGCCGAGCGGCTGTCGTGGCTGCAGCTCGCGGGACTGGTCGCCGCCTTCGGCGGCGTCGCGTGGGCCTTCGCCGAAGGCTTCAACGCTCCGGCCGGCGGCGAGCGACAGTGGATCGGGGATGGGCTCGGGGTCGCCGCCGCGGCGCTCTGGGGTGCGACGACGCTGGTCATACGCGCTACCCCGCTGTCGGCGGCAAAGGCCGAGAAGACACTGCTCTACCAGCTTGCCGTGTCCGGCGTTCTACTCGGGCTCGGCTCCGCGCTCGCAGGCGAGCCGTGGCCCGCGAAGCTCACCTCGGCGTCGCTGCTCCCGTTCGCGTTCCAGACCGTGATCGTCAGTTTTGCGAGCTATTTGCTGTGGTTCTGGCTGATACGCCACTACCCGGCGACGCGGCTTGCCTCGTTCACGCTGCTCACACCGATCGCCGGGCTGCTCGCCGGGGTGCTGCTGTTGAACGAGCCGGTCACACCGCGCCTCGTGATCGCGCTGGCTGCGGTGGCGGGCGGAATCGCGATCGTCAACCGCCGGAGCTAGGGCGCCGGCGAGAAGCGCGCCTCAGTCGTGGTGGAACGTCTTGTTGACGATCCTCCACTGTCCATCGACCTTGACCAGGCTCAGATAGTCGGTGAACCGCAGGCCGCGGTAGAGATCCGCCACCTTGACGGTGGCTACCTGGCCGGTGACGTCGGTCGAGACGATGCGCATGTCGAAAGGCTCGCCGTTCTCCGCAGGCGCCGGCCGGCTCTCGACCATCCCCAGCCACTGATCCAAGGGAATGTGGACGAAGGCACCCTGAAGATGGCCGAAGAGACACGCCTTCGGGTGGAACGCTCTACGCAGACGCCCGGTGTCGCGAAAGTGCATCCCCTCGAAGTAGTCCTGGATCGTTGCGCTGATGGCTTGTAGTTCAGACATGTGCTGCATCGCGATCCTCCCCCGTCGCAGCGCCGTGCTGCGCCTCCGCGCCGAAGACGGCTGGAACACTTGCCAACACGGGACGGCTCGGTCAAGCGAGCGTCCGCGACGCGCCCCTGGCCGGAAGCGGGACAGCGGACGCCGCGGGGATCAGGTCCATTTTTTGATGCAGGTTCCAGTCGTCAAGGATCATTCCCATCGTCACGACGTCAGCACGCGGCAGCGTGCTCACCGAAGAAATCGATCGCCCTTGCCGTGACTCGATCTGAGATCGCGGCCGCCGCGATCTTGTGTAATGACGACCCGACGGGAACATTGTCGACATGGAGCTGCAGCGAGGGACCTGGCGAAGGCGAGTCGCTGCCAGCCACGATCGCAGGAGAAAACGCGTATGACCAACAAGCGCCGTTATTGGGCCCTGATCACGCCGATGGCGGGCGGGGCCTTCACCGAGATCGTGCGCCAGTACGAGACCGTGGGCCTCGAAGGCGTCTGGGCGCCGCAGCTCTGGGGCCCGCCCTTCGTCGCGTTAGGCGCGGCCGCCACCGTCACCTCCCGGCTGAAGCTCGGATCGGGCGTGGCGCTCGCCTTCTTGCGCAGCCCCGTCGAGACTGCTTGTGCGGCGCTCGATCTCGACTTGCTCTCCGGCGGGCGGGCCGTGCTCGGTGTCGGGACATCGGTTCGATCGATCAATGAGGACTGGCATGGCGTCCACTACGGCAAGCCGATACCCCACCTGCGCGAGGCTGTGAGGGTGATCCGGCTCATCATCGCCGAGGGCCACACGGGGAGGCTCGGGCGCTTCGATGGCGAATACTACAAGCTGAACCTCGAGGGCTTCCAGACGTTCGCGCCTCCGGTGCGCACCGAAATTCCCATCTACATTCCCGCGGTCTACGAGACTGCATGCCGCGTCGCCGGCGAGCTCGCCGACGGCCTACCCGGGCATCCCATCTGGTGCGAGCAGTGGATTTTCGAGCGAGTGGCGCCGAACTTGAAGAAGGGGCTCGATAAGGCCCGCAAGGAGCGTAGCCACTTCGACTTGAACCTCTTCCTGTTTGTCGCTCCTGGCCGCGAGCGCCGACAATGCATCGAGGACGCGCGGCGAACGATCGCTTTCTATGCCCACTTCGAACAGTACGAGCGCTACTTCGCCGCCTGCGGATTCGGCCGCGAGACGCGGGCCATCATCGAGGCGTACCGCCGCAACGACGAAGCGGCGGGTCTCGCTGCCTGCCACGACGCGATGGTCGAGAAGTTCGCGCTGGTGGGGCCAATCGAGGACATACGCCGGGCCGTCGACCGCATCGCGGAGGTCACCGATTCCTTCACCCTGTGCGTCCCCTTTTACGGCCTCAGCGCCGAGCAGATCGGCATGTACAATCAGCGCATCGCAGAGGGCTTCTACCACTAACCTCAATGCGGAAACGTCCCGCTCGCGCTGTCTTCTCCGTGGGTCGCAGAGCGAGCGTAACTGGGCTGTCAATTTTCAGGTGTTATCCGGGTTGCGTGAGGGGCAGACGAGCGATCCCGTGACGCGGCCCAAACGCGAGGCTCGAAAGTCCTAAAGCGGTGCCGCCAGCGGGGCTGCCTTCGGCTGGTCTTTCGTGATAGTGCCCGACGGGTAAACGTTCAGGTGCTTGGAAGGAGATGCTCAATGGCGTGGATCGAGCCGTCCCCCGAGCAACTTCAGAAGCTCGTCGCCGAGGCATCGGACGAGACACCGATCGTCATGATCAACCTCCTGAAGTATCGCGATCGCGCGAATTATCCGCCCGGGTCGGGCGCGGAGCCGTGCTCCGGGCGCGAAGCGTACCAACGATACGGAGCGAGGGTCACGCCAATGCTCGCCGAGTGCGGTGGCAAGATCCTGTGGCTCGGGAACGTGCGGCGGACCGTGATCGGGCCCGAAGGAGAGCCGTGGGACGATGCGATCCTCGTCCAGTACCCCTCGCGGAAGGTGTTCCTCGCGATGGTCTCGCGACCGGACTATCGAAAGGCTGCGATGCACCGAACCGCGGCTCTCGCTGACAGCCGCCTGATCGCAACGGCGACCGCGGTGAGCAACTTTTAGCCCGACGCGGGCGGGACCCCCTTGCCGCGCGTGTTGCCCGTCGGCAGCGCCGGCCGATCGTCTTTTCGCATCCGCGATCGACGGCCTCGACATGCGCCCTCGAGCACCCGTCCCCCCCCTCGTCGTGAAAGCGACTCTCTCACGGTCGCCGCGGCGCTGGCGGCGACCTTCGCCCTGGCATTCGGGAGCCGCTTCGGTGAAATCTCTCGTTCCCGGCAACCGAGCTCTCGCCGCTGGTCCACGGGATGCGGTAGAAGGAGCCTGGGAGCCGCACTAACAAGGAGAGAGATCTATGTCGTTGAAAGTGACGAAGATGGACGTGTGGTCGGGTGAGATCCAGGACAAACCGGGCGGGTTGGCGGATATTCTCCGGCAGCTCGCCGCTGCCAACGCCAGTCTCGAGATGGTGGTGGCCCGCCGCCAGCCCGACAGGCCGGGTACTGGGATCGTCTTTCTCGCCCCGGTGAAAGGCCGCAAGGTGACCCAGGCTGCTGCCATGGCAGGATTGAGCCCGGCGCCAGGCGTCGCAGCGCTGCGTATCGAGGGGACGGACCGCCCCGGGCTCGGGGCGAAGATGACCGGCGCGATCGCGAATGCGGGCATCAACCTGCGTGGCCTCTCCGCCGCCGTGCTCGGCAGCCGGTTCGCCGCCTACGCCGCATTCGACAGTGCGGAAGACGCGGAGAAGGCGGCGAAGGTGATCCGGGCCGCCGCGACCGCGAAGGCCTCCGGAAAGAAATCGAGCAAGCGCTAGCGAGGCGCCAGGCAATCCCGCGCTCGGTCCGAATCAGCCCCGCGGCAACAGTACCGGCTTCACGACTTCACCAGCGAGCGAGGCGCGCTCGGCCTCGTCGATCTTGGCGAGCGGGAACGTGCCGATCAGCCGGTCGAACGGGAACCGGCCCTGCCGCCAGAGCGTGATCATCTGCGGGATGAAGCGCTGCGGGACGGCGTCACCTTCCAGGATACCGACGAGCGTGCGCCCGAGCTCCAGCGAAAGCGGCGGCAGCACCAGGTCGGCGCCGCGTACGCCGACGAGGCCACAGACGCCGAGCGGCCGGAGCGTCATGACCGCGCCGGCGATGACCGAAGGAACTCCCGTCGTGTCGAAGGCGTAATCGAGGCCGCTGCCGGCGAGCGCGAGGATCTGCTGGGTGACGTCGCTGGCCTTGCCGTCGATCGTGTGGGTGGCGCCGAGCTCGCGGGCGAGCTCGAGCCGTGCGGGGTGGAGATCGACGGCGACGATCGTCGTCGCCCCGGCGATGTGCGCCGCCATCACCGCGGCGAGACCGACCGCACCCGCGCCGTGGACGGCGATCGACGATCCGGCGCGGACCCCCATGGCGATCAGCACGGAGCCGGCCCCGGTTTGGATGCCGCAGCCGAGCGGCCCCAAGAGCTCGAGCGGCAGGGCGCGGTCGACGACCACGGCGTTGCGCGGAGTGGCAATCGCGTACGTCGCGAACGACGACTGGCCGAACCAGCGAGCGCCGACCGGCTTTCCCGCCGCGTCGGTCGCCGGGGACGAGCCGTCGAGGTTCCGCCCGCTCAGGTTCCGCGGCAGGAACGTGTCGCAGTAGGCCGGGTGTCCGCCCCGGCAGCTCGTGCAGGTTCCACAGCTGTCGAAGGAGAGCACGACGTGATCGCCGACCGCGATCTGGGCGACTCCGGCTCCGACGGCCTCGACGACTCCCGCTCCCTCGTGGCCCGTCACGATCGGCAACGGTGCGAGCGCCGCGAAGTCCGGGGCGCGCGGCACCATGTCGGTGTGGCACATGCCGACGCCGACGATGCGGACGAGGATCTCACCCGACGCGGGGCCGACGAGCTCGAGCGATTCGATGGAGTAGGGCTGGTCGCCCGCGCGAAGCACCGCCGCCTGGATCTTCATTTCGATCTCTCAGCTTCGCGGCACTACGTGAAGGGGCGTACGGCCCCGGAGGTCGACCTCGAGCGATGCCGAGCCGCGATCGTCTGCACCGAACGTCGTCTCTCGAGCGCCGCGAAGCTCGTACGTCGCGCCGGGCTTCAGTCGCTCGATCCCGATCTTCTGCGGACCGTTCCCCGCTCCGGGATAGAGAACGAGCTCGAGGTCGTCTCCCCGGCTGAACGCCTTCGCGACGAGCACGTCGGGATACCGCGCGTCGGTCAAGACGGGTCCGGTGAACACCGACTGCGGCGGTCCGACGACGAAGGACTTTCGAAAATCGCCCGTTCGCATGAGGCGGCCTTCGACACCCCAGACATTCGCCAGGTTCGAGCCCTTGGTGTAACACACGACGCCGTTTTGGCTGCGGCCGCAATCCTGATCCATCGAGCGAAGCGCCGCTTCCGCGAGCTCGTCGTCGCCGAATTCGCGAGCGCTCATCAAGATTGCGACGTAGGCAAACAAGCACCCGGGGCGGTAGTTCCCCGGATCGATCTTGTCGAGGAACGACAGCGCCTCGCGGGGCAAACTGAGCCGCGGCTTTCCGTCCGCGTCCTTCGCGATGAAGAACCCGAGCTCCTTGCGGCCGATCGCCCACAAGCGCCGGCCGAGCTCCGGCGAGAACACGTTGGCGAAGAACGCGAAGCCCGCCTCGCCCGAGTAGAAGGGCATCGCCAGCCCCGTCCAATAGGAGCGAAGCCCGTACAGCGACCCCTTCCCGTCGGTGAACTCCTTATCGAGCATGTCGAGCCATTTCGGGAGAATGTCCTTTACGTACGTCGTCCCGAAGAGCCGGTCGTGCGCCGCCAGTGCCGACATCCCGTACATGTTGCAGATGGGGTAGACCCAGTTTGGCTCGCAGGGAAACAGGCAAAAGTCGGAACGCTTGAAATTGTCCACCACAGACTGAACGACGGTGTGGTAATCGTGCGGATAGGCCGTTCGGTCGTTCAACCGGAACGTCAGCGCGCCGGGCTCCGCATAGCGACGGCTGCCGGAGCTGAGCAGGTATTGGCCGACATGCATGCCGTACCACCCGGTCAGCATGATGTTGTCCTTGCGGGCCGGGTCGAAGTTCGAGAAGTTGAAGTGTCCCCACATCGACTCGTAAACCCAGTACGACCAGACCCTGCGCTGCAGGTAGGTCTCGACCAGGTTTCGCTGCGCTTGGTCGAGATACCCATGAAAGCTCGGCGTGTAATGGCACCGCGCGAGGCCGAGGGCGAAGCCGAGGTGGTTGATCTGGTAGCGCAGCGCCGCTGGCTGAAACTGATCGACGATGTCGTAGCCCTGGTACTGGCCGACCGGCTGCAGAGCCCGCTCGAGCACGTAGCGGAGCGCAGCGAGCTGATCCGGCGTGAGCTCGCGCTCGCCCGCTGCCGGCTCGGCTCCGACCCGCTCGCCGACCTCGGCGAGAGATGGAGCGTAGAAGCCGCTGCGCATCTCGAACCTCTCGCGGTCCGCCGTGCGCTTGCGCATCCCGCGGTACTGGAAGACGCCAAACGCCACGGCGGCGAAGAGCGGCGCCAGAAGCGCGGCGGGCGCCCAGATGGCGTCGGCGACCATCGCGCCTGCGAGCGCCGCCGATCCGAGCCACATCGATAGCGGCGCGACCACCATTCCAGCCCAGAACCAGGCAACGATGGAGAGCCAGAAGGCCAGCAACGTGAGCGGAAAGAGCACGATTGCCCACCCCCCGACCGCCAGAAACCCAATTCCGGGCATGAACAAACCGAGTCCGAAGGCCTGCCAGCCGGCCGGCATCTGCAGGAGCGTCGGAAGGATCGCGAGCACGCTCAACCCGCCGTAGACGAGCGCGTTCCTGCGATGGCGCGATGCCGTCACGGGACCCTTGGACCCGCTACGCAGAGCCATCTCGCCGGACGGAATGCCTCGATCCGTGCGTGTGGCGCTCGAGATTGCCTCCGCTCCCTCCTTCCAGACGAAGGGCCGGTTCAACGAATCAGCGACATCTTCGATCGGGCTCGGGCCGCTCATAGGATGACCTCCTGCGGTGGGGGAGACGTCACTTCTGTCCGTCGTGGACTGCGTGAATGTCGCCGCGGGGCGACGCTGCTCTCTCGGCGTCGACCTCGCCGTGCGCCGTCACGCGCTCGTCGCCGCGATCATGCTCGACGCCCTCCGCCCGATGATCGTGCCCGAAGTGCGCCACGCCGCCGCCAAGATGGCCGAGATGCCCGGCGAGCCCGTAAATTGCGCCGACGGCAATCACGAGCTCGAGCGCGGCGGCAAGCGCAAAGGCGCGGAGCGGTCGGCGCCCCGCGAGCCACGGCAGGGGCGGCGCGAGGTCGAGAGACTTCGCGGCGGCCGAGTCGAACCGCCACTCGACGACCGCGTTTCTCGCCGTGCTCTCCCCGGCGGCGCCGCCGAAGACCGCGCGCCGGAGCGCCCGCACGCCAAATACGAGCTGGGCGACGATGCAAACGGCGAACGCGCAACAGGGCATGGGCTCGAACCTCTCCCGTGGAAACTACGCAGAATCGACCCCCGGGAGCAACCCGTCCGCCTGGAAGCGAAATTGGCGGAGGGCTCGAGCGCGGCGACTCACCCCTCGCCCATCTGGTGCGCGCCGGGAAGATAGCGGCGCTCGTCGGTTGAAAGCGGAGATTACGGCTCGACAGCGAGCTCGAGCACCACCCGGTAGAAGAACTCGATCGCCGGGCGAAGGCTCGCGACAGGGATTCGTTCGTCGATGCCGTGCGCGCGCCGCGCGTCGGACTCGGTGAGCGCGATGGGATTCAGACCGTACGCGGGGATCCCGTGCGCGCGGAGGAAACGCGAATCGGTGGCACCGAGCGCGAACTGTGGCACGATCGGCGTCGAGGGCCAGATCTCCGCCGCCGCCGTGCGCACGGCGCCGAGCGCCGGCGCATCGAGCCGCGAGGGCGGCCCGCTGCCGAATCTCTCGAGCGGCTCGACCGAGACGGCGGAATCGTCGATGACACGCACGAGCGCCGCACGTACCTGCTCGATCGTCTCGTCGGGCAGAATCCGGCAGTTCACCGTGGCGTGGGCTTCCGCCGGCAGCGCGTTCACGCGCGTGCCCCCGGCGAGCGTGGTGGCGACACAGGTGGTGCGCAGGGTAGCGGCAAGCGTCGGATTGGCTTCGAGCGTCGACAGCGCGACGCGTGACATCGCGCCTTTCGCCGCGGCCGCCTCCCGCAGCGCGACCGCGAGCGGGGGGCCCTCCACTTCCGCGCGGCCCTTGAAGTACTCGCGCGTGACTGGCAACAGCCGCACGGGGAACGTATGACGCCCCAAGCGATCGAGCGCGCGCGACAATCGGTAGATCGCGTTGTCGGCGAGCGGCACCGACGAGTGCCCCGTTGCCCCCTTCGCCGAGATCTGGAAGTCTTGATAGGTCTTCTCGGCCGCCTGCACGCCGACGAAGCTCACTCGCCCCGCCTCGTCGAGCCGCACCCCGCCCCCCTCGTTGAAGGCAATTTCCGCCGCGATCGATTCCGGGCGGTGCTCGAGCAGCCAGCGCACGCCCGCGCCGCCCGACTCCTCGTCTCCGGTGAACGCGAGAATCACGTCGCGGTGAAGCCGAGCGCCCGAGCGTTCGAGCAGAAGCACGGTCTCGAGCTCCATGAGCGCCATGCCGAGATCGTCCGACACGCCGCGGCCGACCAGGAACCCGTCACGCTCGGTGAGCTCGTGGGGCGGGCTCGACCACGGCTGGCTCTGCGCCCCGACGACGTCCAGGTGTGCGAGTAGCAAGAGCGGCCTCTTGCTCCCGTCGCCCGCCAGACGCGCAACCAGGTTCTGCCGCCCGGGAGCAAACTCGGTCACCTCGTAGTGAATCTTCGCTGCCTCGAGCGCCCCGGCGAGGATCGACGCGGCGCGCGCCTCGTTACCGGGCGGATTGCTGGTATCGGCGGCGACGAGTCGTGCGAGCAGCCCGCGGAAGTCCTCGACCGCGCGATCATAGTCCGGCGCATCGGCGGAGCTCGCGCTCGTGACCGCGAGAAACGCGCACGCCGTCAGCAGCCACCGCATCCCGATCCGCTTATGGCATCAACAGGTGGGCGAGCGCGAGCGCGACGCCGACCAATCCGCCGACCACGGCGCCGTTCAGACGGATGAACTGGAGGTCGGCGCCAACGCGGCTCTCGATCTGCTCGACCAGCTGATCGTCGGTCAGACCCTCGAGGTTCTCGCGAATCGTCACGCCGATCTGGTGATGGTTGCGGCGGACGAGGTCGACGGCCGTGCCGCGCACCCAGCGATCGAAGGCCTCTCGATGCTCGACGTGCTCCAGGTAGGCGAGGATGGCCGAATGCAGCTTGCCGTCGATCCAACGGGAGAGACGGCTGTCGCGGGCGTCGAGCTCTTCTTCGACTTGCCGCCGCAGTCGAACCAACGCTTGGCCTACGAGCGGCGCGGTCTCGAGGCTCTCGAGGATCGCAGCCCGCACGCGCTCGATCTGTGCGATCGCCTCCGGGTCGCCGCGCGAGAGCTGATCGGAAAAGCCGCGAAGCCCATCGACCGCGAAGCGCCGCAGGGGGTGATCGGGGTCCTCGGCGGCGCCATGAAGCTCCGCGGAGGCGTAGCGCAGCGCCGCCTCCACGATCGTCCGCTGGACGATCTTGCGCCGCAGAAGAAACGGCACGAAGCGCTGGCCGCTCTCGCGGAGGGCACGCGCCGAGCGGAGGATCCACCAGTGGAGCTCCTGTGCCGTGCGCGGCCGCTCCGCGAGATTCTTGAGCGACAGCGCCAGCGCGCGAAGCGCGTCGCCCGCCGCCGGGCTCTCCGCGGCACGGGCGAGCCAGCGACCCGCCGTGGCGTCGATCGGCAGCTCGCGGAACTGGCGAACGATCGCGCGCTCGGTGAATTCGACGATCTCCGGCTCGGTCAGCACGCCAGCGAGACGTCGAATCAGGTCGCGCAGCGGATCGCCGATGCGGGCGACGTGCCGCGCATCCTGCAGCCATTCGATCACCCATTGGCTCGGCGCCACTCGCTCGAGCCGACGAGCGATCACCTCCGGCGAGAGCCACTGGTTCTCGACCGTCGACACGATGCCCTGAATCAGTCGGGCGCGCCGATTCGGGATGATCGCCGTATGCGGCAACGGCAAGCCGAGCGGGTGGCGGAAGATCGCGGTCACCGCGAACCAGTCTGCGATGCCGCCGACCATCGCGGCCTCGAAGCCGGCGGCGACGATGCGGAGCCAGATCGCATCGGCAAAGGGGCCGGTGAGCAGCGCAGCGCGCGACGCCGCGGCCCCGCCGACGGCGACGAGGAGCGACACGGTGCCGACGTAGCTCCGGCGAGGAAGCTCCGCTCGCTCCGATTGCATCCCGGCCCGCTGCCTATGAGAAGCCGTTCCGGGAAGCAAGGCCGGTTCCGAAACGGCTGGCTCGCGGCGGGCTTGTCGTCAGCAGTGCCATTGATTCCGCTGGAGCGCATCTCCGAACCTCATTCGCCGAAGCCGCGGAAAATCCTCGAAGACGTGGCGGCCGAATCCATCCTGAGGCAAGATGCACGCGGTTGACGAATCGACGCCGAGGCGATGTTCGGCCGCGTCGACTCGGGAGAGCTGAGAACGACACGATGAAGATCAAGATCGGCTTCGGTCTCGGCACGACGGCGGGCGGCGGGCTCGACGGCGCGAGCTTCTGGTCGATCATCGATGCGTGCGAGGCCCTCGGCTGGGACTCGATCTGGTTCTCGGAGCGGGCCAGCGGCGGCACGCTCGGTCCGATCGCGTCGCTCGCGGCGGTCGCGGGGCGCACACGCCGCCTCAAGTTCGGCACGAGCGTGATGGTGCTCCCGGGACGGAACCCGGTGCTGCTCGCGAAAGAGCTGGCGACGATCGACCTCTTGTCGAACGGGCGCCTCGTGGCTGCGTTCGGCCTCGGCGTCGAGGACGCGCGCGAGCAGCGCGTCTTCGCGGTCGACCGTGCGGAGGCTGCCGGCCGCACCGAAGAAGCGGTCGCGCTGATCACCCGGCTGTGGACCGAGGAGGAAGTCACGCACGCAGGCCGCTACTTCGAGGTGCGCGAGCTTCGGCTACAGCCACGTCCGTTCCAGCGCCCGCACCCGGACATCTGGTTTGGCGGTCATTCCCGAGCCGCGCTGCGTCGCACCGCCGAGCTCGGCACCGGCTGGCTCCCTTCGCTCGTGACGCCGCAGGAGTACCGCGGGAAGGCCGACGCCATCCGCGAACTCGCCCAAAAAGCCGGCAGACGGATCGACGACGAGCATTTCGGCGCGCTCGTCGGGTACCTGGCGGCGGAGCATGCAAATGCCGCTCGACCGCTCCTCCAGGCGTTGGCGGCGCGGCGGCCGGGAGTGGAGCCGGAAAAGCTCGTCGTCTTCGGCTCGAACGCCGAGCTCTGCGATCGCATCGAAGCGTTCATCGCCGCCGGCGCGAGCAAGTTCGTTCTGGTCCCGCTGGTCGCGCCCGAGCGCTGGCCGGACGAGCTCGCGCGCCGCTTCGACGCGGTCGTCCGTCCGCTGCAAGGAACCCGGTGATCGCCGACCGGAGCTTTCTCGATCCGGATCTCGTCGAGGATCCGCACCCGTATCTCCACCGACTGCGTGCCGAGGACCCCGTCCACTGGACCGAGCATCATCAGGCGTGGCTCCTCACGCGTTACGACGACGTGGCGAGCGCGTTTCTCGACTCGCAACTCTCCGCGGAGCGCGTCGGCTCGCTGCTTCCAGCAACGCCGACCACGGAAGAGCGCGAGACCTTCGATCCCATCTACCGCATGCTCGGCAACTGGATGGTCTTCACGGACCCGCCGGCTCATTCCCGCCTGCGGCGGCTCGCTCGCACCGCGTTCACGGGGCGCACGGTCGAGCGCATGCGCCCGGTCATCGAGTCGGTCGTCGACGCCCTGATCGACGACCTCGCGCGTCGGTGCCGCGTCGATTTCGTGCGCGCCTTCGCGTACCCGCTGCCGGCCACGGTGATCGCCCACCTGCTCGGGGTCCCCGAATCCGACCTCGGGCGCTTCAAGCAGTGGTCGGACGACGTCGCCACGATCGTGTTCGGAGCGCCGGATCGCGCCGGGCGGCGTGATCGCGCGCCACGCGGCCTGCTCGCGCTCGAGCGCTATTTCCGCGCTCTGCTCGACCGCTATCGTCGCGAGCCCGCAGACAACCTGCTCAGCGACCTCGCCCGTGCCGAGGAGACGGGAGACGTGCTCTCGTCCGACGAGGTGGTCGCCACCTGCGTGCTGCTCCTCTTTGCCGGCCACGACACGACGGCGAACTTGCTCGCCACCGGCGTCTTCCACCTCGACCGCAATCCCGACGAGCGGCGGAGGCTGCGGCACGATCGGAGCCTCGCGGCTTCGGCGGTCGAGGAGCTGCTGCGCTACGATGGGCCGACCAAGATGCAGGTGCGCATCGCGAAGGAAGGCGTCGAGCTCGGCGGCAAGAGCATCCGAGCCGGCCAGCGCTTGCTCCTCTGTCAAGCGGCGGCCAACCGCGATCCGGAGCGCTTCGCGGAACCCGATCGCCTCGACCTCGCGCGTGGCGACAACGATCACATCGCCTTCGGGCTCGGCATCCACCACTGCCTCGGCGCTCCGCTCGCGCGCCTCGAAGGCCAGATTGCGTTTGCCGCCCTTGCCGAGCGGCTGCCCGGCCTGCGTGTCGTCGAGCGCCCCGAGTGGCGGCCGACCATCCTCGGTCGCGGCGTGAGCGCGCTTCCCGTCTGCGTCGAGTGATGAGCGAAGCGCTGCGCGCGGGCATCGTCGCGATCGTCGTCCTGCTCTCGAGCCATTCACTGGCGGACGCCGACACGCTCGCCGACGTCCGCGCGAGCGGCGAGCTGGTGTGGGGAGCGGATCAGGAAGGAGGCGGGCCTTACGTCTATCCTCGCGACGACGATCCGGCCGAGGTCACCGGGTTCGAGGTGGAGCTCGCCGAACGGCTCGCGGGATTGCTCGGGGTCAAGCCGCGCTTCTTCCAGGGACAGTGGGACAAGATGCCGGACCTCCTGCGCACGCGAAAGATCGACATCATACTGAACGGCTACGAGTGGATGCCGGCCCGGCTCGAGACCATGGATGCGACGCTTCCCTACTTCGTCTACGGGCTGCAATTGCTGGCGCGGAAGGACGACCCCACGCTCACGAGCGCAGACGATCTCGAGAAGCGCGTCGGCTCGGCGCGCAAGCGGAGCGTCGGCGTCCTCACCGGCTCGGCGGCCGACAGCTACGCGCAGGAGCGCTTCGCGCCGTGGGTCGACGTCGTTCACTACGACGGCAACACCGACACGCTGCGCGAGGTCGAGACCGGCAGGCTCGACGCGACCCTCGAGGACACGCCGATCGCCGTCTTCTACGGCCCGCGCTTTCCCGCCCTGCGCTTTGTCGGTCCGCCGGTCGGGCACGGCTACTACGTGATCTACGTTCGCAAAGGGGACGCGGCACTCCTCGCCGCCCTCGATCAGGCGTTGATCGTGCTGATCCGGGGCGGCGAGCTCGAACGGCTCTACCGACGTTGGGGACTGTGGAGCGACGCCGAGAGAGAGCTCGCCACGATCGCCGACGCGGGCCGGTTCTACGGCTACGCGGGCGCGGCCGGGGCCAAGCCCGACCCAGGAACCTCACTCGAGCGGAGCGCCGTGACGCCGTCGGCGCGGCTCCACGGCTGGGAGGTTGCCCGGCGCTACGGGCCGATCTTGCTCGAATCGGCCGGCGTGACCGTGATCTTGTCGGTGCTCTCGTTTCCGCTCGCCATCGTCGCCGGGCTCTTGGTCGCGCTCGGGCGGCTCTACGGGCCGGGCTGGCTCCGTCCGATCCTCGCGTCCTACGTGGAGTTCCTGCGCGGCACGCCGCTCATGCTCCAGCTCTACTTCATCTTCTTCTTCCTTCCGGAGATCGGCATCGCGGTGCCGGCGTTCTGGACGGCGATCTTCGGCCTGGC
>Ga0315278_10001588_pt1 | contig 20035 bp, 19 predicted proteins | sample YL17G06_0_MG_FD_203880 | JGI IMG/M metagenome (GOLD analysis project Ga0315278, IMG submission 203880) | Sediment microbial communities from Yellowstone Lake, YNP, Wyoming, USA - YL17G06_0 | ecosystem: Environmental > Aquatic > Freshwater > Lake > Sediment | place: USA: Wyoming | collected... | reverse complement strand
GCGGCACGAAGACGTGCAGGAGACCGTCGGTGTCGCTCTCAGCGGCGAACGCATCTATCTCCGCCGTGACGTCCACGATCCGGCGGCCTCCGGTGTCGACCTTGAACTCCCTGGAGCGCACGGGCTACAGGTTGGTGGACCCGCTCCCGCCGTCGCCCGTGTCCGGAACCGAGGGCGGTTCCGGGGTCGAGGGCGGTTCCGGGGTCGAGGGCGGTTCCGGGGTCGAGGGCGGTTCCGGGGTCGAGGGCGGTTCCGGGGTCGAGGGCGGTTCCGGAGTCGAGGGCGGTTCCGGAGTCGAGGGCGCGGTCAAGTCGGAGGTGCTCACGTCAGGGGTCGACGGCGTGTGGAGCACCGACGGCGCAGTCACGTCGGGCGCCGGCGCCGTCGGCGCCGCGGGAGCCGGCGACGGCGTCGTGGACCCGAACCCGCCATCCTCCGCAGTGGGAGAGACACCGGCGGATACGGCCAAGGCGGGAGCCGCTGCCCCCTTGCGCATCAACGCCATGACCCCTGCGACGATCGCGATCAGCCCGCCGAGGATGCAGACCCAGATCCCGATCCCGGCCGAGACCTTGAACGCGTCACCGAAACCCGCCGGGTCCACACCGAGTCCCGAAACAGCGGCGGACAGGGAGCCGAGCGCCTTGTCCTCCTCGTTGTTGAGGGTCACCAGATCGTAGATCGCAACCCCAGCGCCGATCGCACCCGCTGCGATGATCAGGCCGCCCAGGATCTTGTTGAGGTCAGCCTTGAGGAACAGCACGACGGCGAGGACGACCACGATCAGGCCGAACACGAGGGTGATCTTGCCATCGGCGTCGAGACCGGAGACGGTGTCGGAGAACCCCGCGGGTATCTGACCTTGGATCAGCGCAGGATCGACGCCCAGGGCACTCGCGAGCTTCTCCGCCAGCACGGAAGGATCGAAGGACGAGGTGGCCCACGCGAGGAACGAGCCGATGATCAACAGGGCCCCGCCGACGATCCCCACGATCATGGGCAGCGGTGAAGCTTTCTCTTCGGGACGCGCGTCCATAGAACCCTCCCACGGTCAGTACCGCGCCAGCATCGCACGCAGAAGCGGACGACAACACCACCGCGGCCGATCGACTCAGGCCACGGAACCCTCCGCTAGGACCTCCGTGTGCTCAATCTCCTCGAACACGTCGAACCCGAGGCGCCACGAGAAGGCCGGCCAGCGATAGTCGACGACCCCTTGCGTGGGTCGATACGCCGCGGTGTAGAGCGTGCCGAACCCGCTGGCGTATTCGGTGCTGAACAGGGGAGCCCGCAGGAACGCATCGACGAACCCATCTGCCGACATCGCCGGATCATCGAGCAGGTTCACGACGCAACGTTCCCGTTCGATCGTTCGCGTGGCGCGGGCCTGCTCTGGCCACTCAACGATGCCTTGGTGGTTCGTTGCCGCGGGGAATTCTCGGAAGATCGGTTCGCGGTCCGGCGACAGGTACGCGGTCAGGAAGCGGCCGTGGCGGTCCACGACGGTCAGGTTGTGTGAAAGGGAGTACGGGAGCCGTGCCAGCACCTCACGCGCCTGCGTGACGTCGTCGCACGTCTCGAGCACGTAGCGCACCACGAGCGGGATGCCGAACCCGTCGCCGAGGGCGCGGCGGCCTCCGAACGTGAGCGACACCGCAAGGCCTGCGTCGTTCATGCCATCGAGCAAGCCCCAGAGACAGTCGCTCATGCCGATCACACGCCGTTCCCCCAGCCGCGTGGACCAGATCACCCCCTCCATGCGGGACGGCGCGTAGTCGTAATTGCGAACGAGCATCGGCACGCCGTCGCGCGACCAGGCGCCCTGCGAGCAGGCCGCGAGGTAGGGCGGCGGCTTGTAGAGCGAGAGCATGCGCGCGGCAAGGTCCCCACCGCCCGCGAGTTCAACGACACGCTCGTACGCGGGCATCAATTCGGGCATGTGTGCTCTCAGCATCCGCGCACTGGTTGCATAGGAAGGACGGGCCGCCTCGCCCTCCCGCAGGTACCAGGTGCGGTAGTGCGGCCAGCGCTCCTCGAAGACGGAAGCCCACTTCACGCCGAGCTCGAGCTCTTCGACGGAGCGGAAGGTGAACGGAACCATCTGCATCGTCAGAGCATCTTGAACCCGAACGGCTCGGGCTCGACCTGGGGCAGAGCAGGCGGCGGCGTGCTTCGGAAGGCCCCCTTGATGCCGGTGATCCACGATCGCGCACGATCCGACAACTCGTGCTCATCGTCCATGAAGCGGCCGCGAGTAACGAGGATCCCCAGGTCGGCGCCCGGGTAGCGGAAGCCGCCCGTCGTCGCGATCCGAAGGTAGAACGCCTCGCGGTCGTCGGCGACCGTATGCCAGTCGGTGTCGCGCCGCGCGTAGTCGATGGTACCGTCGGACGCCATCCGCCAGATCCCCGCCGAGGGTGCTTCGGTGATGAGCTCCACGGCGTCATCGGTCTGTTTCAGGATGAACTGCGTCCACTCGTCCACGTTCCCGGGGTGCGCCCACCGCTCGTTCAGCTCCTCGACATCGATCTCGTAGTCGACATCCATGAACTCGAGCAGGTGGAACAGGAACAACGGCATGTCGCCGTAGGCGACAGCTGTGACGTTCGTGATGCTGCTGGCTCCCGTCACGCGCGGGTTCAGTTCGCCGAGCCACAGCTCGCCCGTGTCCGCGTCCAGCAGGAAGTCCAACTCGAAGTACCCTCGGTACCCCTCCTGGCGGAGACGCTCGCCGAAGGCCTTCGTGCGCTCGCGTGCGGTGGCGCGCTGTGCCTCTGTCAGGACATCGGGTGACACGTCGTTCCCGCACCATCCACCGTCGTAGGGCGTGAGCTCGGGGAAGCCCGTGAGTTCCGCCATCAACGGCCCGACCAAGGTCCCATGACGGGTGATCACGCCTTCGATCGCCAGCTCACGGGGTTCGATCCGCTTCATCACCTTGATGTCGTGGCCGACGATCTTCGCTTCGGACTCCCGCCAGTCATCCTCGCTCGCCACGAAGAACGTGGTCTGCCCGGAATCCCCATACGGGGTCTGGACCACGAGGTCGTCGCCGAGGCCTGCACCTCGCGACAGTTCCAGGAGGCTCGTATAGGAGCTCCCGGTGCCCATCACGTTAGGGACGCTGGGAACCCCGGCCTCGTTTCCCAGCCGCGTGGTTTCGATCTTCGAATCCATCCGGTGCCGCAGCTCGGCGGACGGGAAGACGACCTCGAGCCCGAGCTCGGCGGCAAGCTCCTCGGTCTCCTGATCGAACATCAAGAATGCGACCTTGCCCCCGGGACCCCGGCCGTTCACATAGTCAACGACCTCCTTGTGTCCCAATAGGTAGTTGCAGATCTCCTCGATGGAAGAGAACTCGCGCGGCTCCTGTTCCCTCGGGGTGAAGACGTTCGGATGCCAGCCATCGAAGGAATCGAAGTAGTTGATGAACTTGAAGTTGCGAACCCACCGATCGATCCCCAGCAGGTTGAAGGCGGTGGCCGACACGAAGTAGATGGGTGTCTCGTTGGTCCTGAAGAAATGCCGGATCGCGGGGATCCCTCGTAAGACGCCATCCTCGTCGCTGCCGGGTGCTCGGCGCGAGCCGCTCGCCGCCACACCGGCTTCCGCGGCGACGGTTCGATCGGCGCCAGCGGCTTCGTCCGGGCGCTCGCTCGAACGCGCGCCCCGATCCCGTCCAGCCGACGCAACCACCATGCGCGCGAGCACCACCAGCACGACGAGTCCCAGCAGCCACCAGATCACGACAACCCGCACCAATCCCGGATGAACAGCCCCAACACCTGCGCGGTCTGCACCACGGAGGGAAGGTACACCCGTTCGTGGACCCCGTGGGCCTGCTCCGCGTAGGGCCCGAAGCACACGGCGGGGATGCCGCCCACGTTGCCGAACACCGCCGCGTCGGTGGTGCCGGTCGTGGACACGAGCGCCGGGGGGGCACCCGACTGATACTCGAACGCCCGAGCGAGCGTCGTGATGAGCGGATGGTCGTCCGCGATGTCGTACCCCTCCGAAGAGAAGCCTCGGTACAGCACCTCGGCGGAGCCGGGCTGATCCAGCGTGGCATCAACCACCACCTGCTCGATCCGCGCCTTGAGATCAGCGATCGGAGTCCCCGGGAACAAGGCGATGCGGTAGTCGGTGACGCAGACGCCAGGCACGGTCGAGGGCCAGTCCCCTCCGCGGATCGCGCCAACGTTCAAGTTGATGGGACGGGTATAGAGATCGAAGGGAGGAGGCGGAGCGAGGTTCATCTCGGTCTCCAGTTCCCGCAGCGCCCCGATCACGCTCAGACTCTTCTCGATCGCGTTCGTGGCGTTGCGCCCTTCGGCGGCGTGACCGGGAACGCCGACGATCCTCACGCGGAACCACAGCACGCCTACCTGGGACGTGGTGATCGCGGCGCCGAACGGCTCGCCGATCACGGCCGCGTCAGCGGTGTACCCGGACAGCAGCGTCTGCAGCGTGCCGTTCCCGCTGCACTCCTCCTCCACCACGGACTCCACGATCACCGAGGCGTGGGGCGACAGTTCGAGCGAGCGAAGCGCCTTGACCGCGCCCAGGATCGCGGCGAGGCCGCACTTCATGTCGGCCGAGCCTCTCCCATGCAGCCATCCATCCTCGTAGTGGCCGCCGAACGGATCGCGATCTCCCCACTGGGAACGAGGCTCGGGGCTCACCACGTCGATGTGCCCGTTCAGGATCAGCGAACGTCCGCCGGTCGGACCCGTCGGGTTCCACGTGGCAACGACGTTCCGCTTGCCCTCCACGTCCCAATCGAACGGCGCGGCGAGTGGATGGGCCCGCAGGGCCTCGGCGTCCATCTCAACGTCGACGGGGTCGAGCCCCATCTCGCGCAATGCCGTCTCGACGATCCGCTGCCCAGGTTCTTCGTTGCCCAGGGTCGTCGGTGCCTGGACCAAGCGCGAAAGCAGGTCCGTCATCCACGCGGATTGGTCGGTGACGGCCTCGAGGATGCGCGCATCTTCGGGCGCCATCTCCGCCCCCACCTCGGCGTGCGCCGCCGCGTCGCCACGGCCGTCGAACGCCAGGTCGGGCGGGGCCTGCGTGTCCGAGGATAGCCGGCTCCCCCCGTAGGACCCGGTCATCGCCTCGTCCGGCACGGGATTCATGGAGCGAGAGCCTAGCCGACGACCGCTCGACCCGGTTCGATGTTGTCGTTGCTGCGTAATGATGTAATCTCAATGGCATGCCAACCAACGAGAACACCTCATCCGCCGAACACCTCCAGGGCTGGTTCGCCGGCCGCCTTCCCACCGATTGGTTCGCCGGCCCGCCCGAGGTGACGTACGACCGCGATGAGATCCTCGTCGTGGGAACGCTGCCCGAGCCCGAACTTCCGGCGGACGCCACCTCCGACACCAAGGCGGCCGCGCTCGCCTCGCGGATCGGAGGGTTCCGCGAGGACACCCGCGACAAGCGCATGCAGATAGCGGACGAGGCCGAGCGCCGTTTCGGTCGCAAGGTGTCCTGGGGCGCTCGGTGCGGGGATCAGCTTCATCTGTTCACCACGCTCTCGATCCCGGCCATGACGCGTCTGCGGATGCCGGAACGCAAGGTACTGGACACCCTCGTCGACGCCGGCGTGGCGCGCAGCCGGAGCCACGCGCTCGCTTGGTGCGTGCGTCTGGTAGCTGAACGCCAGGAGGATTGGCTCAAGGACCTCCGGCAGGCGCTGGAGCAGGTGGAGGTCGTCCGGGCGGAGGGTCCGAAGGACTAGAGACGAACCCGGGCTCAGTCTCGGTCGGGACGGCGGAGCGCGACGATCATGTTCACCGCGGTGCGGACGAGCACCTCGTCGCCCGGAGCCAGCCCGTCGGGGACGCTCTCGGCGCCGAGCCGCGCTTCGGCCACGGAGCGGTCCCGATAGACGACCTGCAGGTCCACGTGGGACACGCCATGTACGTCGAACGGCGTCACCGTCAGCACCAGCGCTTCTCGCTCCCCGAGCATCGGCCGAGCCTACCGCAGGCTGCGTAGGAGCGGGTCAGCCACGACGGCGACGCACCCTGCTCGGCCGGGCTGGTCGATGCGCCTACCGCCGATGCTCAAGTTCGCTGGTCAGATGGCCGAACCCACCTACATGATCCGAGGGGGTTCCTGGTTCCGTCGACGCGCGCAGACGCTGATCCTGGCCGTAACGGCAGCGATCGTGGTGCTGCCGCTCAGCCCTACGCAGAACGCCGTAGCCGCGGCGCCGTCGAGCGTCGATGTCACCGCCGGCGAAGCGGGGAGCGGTCCCGGGCCGATCCCCGAACGCCTGCCCGAGCGCACCCTTCGTTCCGGCCCCAAGGTCAAGTGGAGCGACCTCAGCGCGAGCAGCGTGTGGGCTCGCGCCGCGATCAACCTCGTGGGCGGCACCAACACCTGGATGCGTGACTTCCCGGCCAACGCCGACGGTACCTATCCGTTCCGACCCCGCGCGCTCGAGACGCGCCGTTACTTCGCTCGGGCGGTCGCGAGCGCGTTCGCCCCCGATGCCGTGGTGGACAGCTCCATCACCTTCGCGGACCTGGATCCGACCGACCCCTTCTATCGCTGGGCGAACATCGCCATCGATCAAGGGTGGATGCGACGCACGACCGACGGCCGGTTCCTACCGGACATGCCCGTCACGATGACCACGGTGCACCGCGTGCTCGTTCGGGCGCTCGGGATGGCGAGCACGGCGAAGGAGCTCGACCGGCTGCACACCAACGACGGTGTGAAGTTCTCGACTCCGGCGAACTTCGGAACGACGCTGCTGGGCATGCGCCTCGGGCTTCGCTACAACAGCTCGGACGAGGGACAGGATGTGGGCCCCACGAGCCGTCTGAACCGGGCTCAGGTCGCCTACTCCCTCGCCAAGGCATCCACCCTCGCCCCCGGCGATGTGACCTGGATCGCCGACCAGTACGACGGCATCGTGCTGCCGAAGATGGGACCGTCGCGACTGGACATCGTTCGCTGGGGGATCAGGTTCGTTGGCTACCCCTACGTGTGGGGAGGCGAATGGGGTCTCGGATCGCCGGAGCCGATCGGTCTGGGCGGTCAGCCGGTGGCCGGGTTCGACTGCTCCGGTTGGACCTGGTGGGCGCTCCGCGCCAACGACGGCGGCGTTTGGAAGGTGTCGCCACCACGTCCCTACGGAGGATGGACCCTCCCGCAGCGAACGTCCGCGGACATGGCGCGCTTCGGAGCGCTGAAGTACGGGGACCTGCACCCCGGAGACCTGATGTTCTACGACGGCAACGGCGACCACACGGTCGATCACGTGGACGTCTACGTCGGCAACGGGTACGCGCTGGACTCATCGAACACGCCCGGGGGCGTCACGATCATGTGGGTGGGCGACGGTTGGTACCGCGAGCACTTCGTTCACGGCCGCCGCGTGGTCCCTATGGCGGGCAGCTGAACCACCCAGGTCAGTCAGGGGCATCGATCGCGCCCTGAAGGACGGCGCGCTCCCGGTCCGTCAGGGGGCGCGAACGCATGGCATCCGGAGCCCTCGGCACGATGACCGCCTCGGCCTCCGCTGCCACCGCGCCATCATCGGTCACGATGGTCTCGCGCGTGCGCACGCTCGAGGTTCCGAACCCCGCCACCGTGCAGTGGACCGTGATCTCGCCGTCGGCTTGCGTGAGTTGGTTGCGGTAGTCGATCCCAACATGTGCCAGGACGAAGTCCCAAGCCTCATGAGAGCCGAACAGTTCCTCCACGAGCCGGTCTCGGCATTCCTCCAGGTAGTTCAGATACACCGCGTTGTTCACGTGCCCGTAGTTGTCCATGTCGCGCCAACGGATCCTGATCCGCACCTCGGTCATCGCGAGATTCTGCCACGTGGCGCCCAGGCCGATCCCACGTCGCCGGATCGACCTGAGGAATGAAGAAGGCCCCGAGCGGGGGGCTCGAGGCCTTCTCGTTGGAGAGAGGGGCTCCACCTGTCATTCGGTCTCCCCCCGGGGAGGGTTCAACCATGGATGTTGCGGTTCCGTGACGGATGGCCGGAAACGCGAACGGGGCCCCGAAGGGCCCCGTTCGATGCTACGGATCGAGCCTTGGACTCAGAAGTCCATGTCTCCGCCGGGCATGCCGCCAGCGGGCATGGCCGGAGCCTTCTCGGGCTTCTCGGCCACCACGGCTTCCGTGGTAAGGAACAAGGCGGCGATCGAGGCGGCGTTCTGAAGCGCCGAGCGCGTGACCTTGGTGGGGTCGATGACGCCGAACTTCAGCATGTCGCCATACTCACCGGTGGCCGCGTTGAGCCCGTGGCCCGGGTCCAGCGCCCGCACCTTCTCGATGATGACGCCACCTTCGAGGCCGGCGTTGAAGGCGATCTGCTTGATCGGCTCCTCGAGCGCGCGGCGCACGATGGCGGCGCCGGTGAGCTCGTCACCCTCCAGGTCGACCTTGTCCAGTGCGGTCTGGGCGTTCAGGAGCGCCACGCCGCCGCCGGGGACGATGCCCTCTTCCACCGCGGCCTTGGTGGACTGCACCGCGTCTTCGATGCGGTGCTTCTTCTCCTTCAGCTCGACCTCGGTGGCCGCGCCGACCTTGATGACCGCCACGCCGCCGGAGAGCTTGGCGAGCCGCTCCTGCAACTTCTCGCGGTCGTAATCGGAGTCGGTCTTCTCGACCTCGCTCTTGATCTGGTTGATACGACCCACCAGATCCTCGTCCTTGCCGCCACCTTCCACGATGGTGGTCTCGTCCTTGGTGACGACCACCTTGCGGGCGGTGCCCAGCAGGTCGACCGTGGCGTTCTCGAGTTTGAGGCCGACCTCCTCGGAGATCACCGTGGCGCCGGTAAGCACCGCGATGTCCTGCAGCATGGCCTTGCGACGATCGCCGAATCCTGGAGCCTTCACCGCGACGCTGCGGAACGTGCCGCGGATCTTGTTCACCACCAGCGTGGCAAGCGCCTCACCCTCGACGTCCTCGGAAAGGACCAGGACCGGCTTGCCACCCTGCATGACCTTCTCCAGCACCGGCAGGAGGTCCTTCACTGCGGAGATCTTGCTGTTCGCGATGAGGATGTAGGGGTCCTCCAGGACCGCCTCCATGCGTTCGGCGTCGGTGATGAAGTACGGCGAGATGTAGCCCTTGTCGAACCGCATCCCCTCGACGAAGTCGAGCTCCATGCCGAAGGTGTTGGACTCCTCGACCGTGATGACGCCGTCCTTACCGACCTTGTCGACGGCCTCGGCGATGGTGGTACCGATCTCGACGTCGGCGGCGGAGATCGCACCCACCTGGGCGATCTCATCCTTGCCCTCGACTTCTTTCGACTGGTTCTTGATGGCCTCGACGGCCAGCTCGGTGGCGCGCTCGATGCCCTTCTTCAGGGACATCGGATTGGCACCGGCCGCTACGTTGCGGAGGCCTTCCTTCACGATGGCCTGGGCAAGCACCGTTGCCGTCGTGGTGCCGTCGCCCGCAACGTCGTCGGTCTTCTTGGCGACCTCCTTGACCAGCTCGGCGCCGATCTTCTCCTGGGGGTCATCGAGCTCGATCTCCTTGGCGATCGAGACGCCGTCGTTCGTGATCGTGGGGGCGCCCCACTTCTTCTCGAGGACCACGTTGCGGCCCTTGGGGCCGAGCGTGATCTTCACGGCGTTGGCGAGCTGGTCCATGCCCCGCTCGAGCGCGCGCCGTGCTTCCTCATCGAAGGTGATGATCTTGGCAGCCATCCCTTCCCCTTCCTCTGTGTGATGGACGGACTTCTCACCCACGCCTCAGACTGCTAGCACTCGAGGGCGGTGAGTGCTAACCATGATAGCGGCAACTACCCCATAGGTGACAAGTCCGGAAGCGCGCTACTCGCGGGCAGCCACGCGAACCACGATGGGCAGGATCACCACTCCGACGATGAGTGAGATCCCGCGGAAGTCCGTGAACATCAACGGCGCGAGAGCCGCGGCCCACAAAGCGACGCCCCCCAGCGCCCAGGCCAAGCGCGGACGGAACCGTTGGTCGGCCTGCCACTGCACGAGATCCCGCTTCGCGAACAGGCCCGGCACGAGCAGCAGGAGGAACCCGAACACCACCCCCAGTCGGGCGAACGCCAAGGCACGTCCGTCCTGACGGGCCCGCCAGGATCGATCCGGCGACGGTATCGCGTACGCGTCGTCGTCTTCGCCCGGTCCCGCAGTTTCCGGGCGGTCGATCAGCACGTCGAGCAGATCGCGAGGACGTCTCGGCTTGCGCGCGGGCACAGCGATCATCGTGGCGGAACGGGTGGGCCGAGGCAACCGACGCCTTTCTTCCTCGCCCTCGCGGCGCGCTACCCTTCGGCCATGACCGAACCGTGGGAGCTTCGATTCACCACACCCCAGATCACCGAGGTCCGCTGGGCATCGCGGGCGCCGGAGCGCCTCGGGGTGGTATCGACGGAATCCGGGGAGTCGCAGGCGTGGATGTGGGACCTGCGGACCGGCGAACGTCGACAGGCGTCCCGGGGCGGTGTCGGCGCCGAGGAGGTCCACGTCATGCCGGCAGGCGATGCCGTGGTGTGGTGGCTGGACCCGCTGGGGGACGAACGCGGACGCTGGATGGTGTCGCCCTTCGACGGCGGCGATGCGAGCCCCTTGTTCCCCAGCCTCGAGGACGCGTGGATGGCCGGGATCTCGATCGTGCCGGGGGCGGTGGCCGCGGGCTTCAGCACCGACGACGACTACGTGGTCTACGTGTCGCACGAGGACCGGGAACCCCGGGAGCTCTATCGGCACGCGCAGCCAGCGGGCGTCGGAGCGGAATGGCCGCAAGGGGCCGGTGGCCTCTCGGCCGACGGCGCGCTCCTTTGCATCCGCCACGCGGAGGACGGCGATATCACCCACTATTCCCTGCGCGTCCTCGACGCACGAAGCGGGGAGGTCGTCCGCGAGCTCAAGGACGAAGGCCTCACGCTCCAACCCGCCGGCTGGTCTCCGATCCCGGGAGACCAGCGGCTTGTGGTGACGCGCGAGCTCGATGACGCGGAACACCCCTGGCTGTGGAACCCGGCCGAAGGGATCCTGATCGAACTGAGGACGGACGAGCCCGGCGCCATCTTCCACCAGGACTGGTATCCGGACGGCCGGGCGCTGCTGCTCCGCCAGGATCACGGGGCCCGGGACGCCCTCCTGAGGTTCGACCTGGACGCGGGGGCAACCACGGTGGTCGTCCCCGCGAGCGGCACGGTCTCCCAGGCCACAGTGCGGGGCGAGGAGGACGTCTGGTTCCGCGCGGAGAACGGCATCGAGCCGCCGGCGATCAGGAACCTCGCGGGAGAGGTCGTCCTGGAGATCCCCGGCGTCGAGCCGCCTCCGCGCGGACGCTCGTTCGAGGCCGTTTCGTTCGCGAATCCGAGTGGGGGCGAGATCCAGGGATGGCTGATCCGCCCCGACGGCAAGCCTCCGTTCCCGACGATCGTGTCGCCACATGGAGGGCCCGAGTACCACAACACGGACGCCTTCGATCCTCGGCGACTCGCGTACGCGGACCACGGCTTCGCGATACTCCTCGTCAACTACCGGGGGTCGACCGGCTACGGCGCGGAGTTCCGTCGACAACTTCAGGGCGACGTGGGCTTCCCGGAGTCGGAGGACCTGAATGCGGGCCTCGACCACCTGATCGAGGAAGGCATCGCGGATCCGGATCGCCTCTTCATCGAGGGGTGGTCCTGGGGCGGCTACCTCGCGACGCTCAACGCGGGTCTTCATCCCGAGCGCTGGCGCGCCGTGGTCGCAGGCATCCCGGTCGGGGACTCGGTGGCCGCTCACTACGAGTGCGCTCCGGCACTGCGCGCTTGGGATATCGCGACGATGGGCGGCAGCCCGATGGAGGTTCCGGCCTTGTATCACGAGCGCAACCCCATGACCTACATCGACCGGGTGCGAGCGCCCGTGCTGTTCATCGCGGGCGAGCGCGACAGCCGCTGTCCGCTCGGGCAGGTGATGACTTATGCGCACGGCTTGCGGGCCCGCGGGCGCGAAGTGCAGGTGCATCTCTACCCCGGCGGCCATCATGCGCACGATGTGCAGGAGCGGATCGCTGAAGTCCGTCTGACGCTGGACTTCCTCCTGCGCTATCGGGACTGAGCTACAGGCCCCAGCTGACGACCCGATCCACCCGGATCTCGACGATCACGGAGCCCTCGGGCTCGATCGGCGCCATCGTCTCGTACTGCGGGAACTTCTCGTACAGCAACCCCCGGTCTCGGTCGAACTCCGGCCCGCCCTGGACGAAGTACGCCTGCCCGTGCATCAGCACCTGTTTCAGTTCGTTCCAGTCCTCGTGGTACTCATCGCACCCGACACTGACGCTCGGGTCACCTTCGAGGTTGCGGATCTTCTGCGTGTCGCGCTCGGACGCGAACACCAGCCGGTTCAGATCGAGCACGGCAGAGATGGGAACCACGTGTGGCCGTCCGTCCGCGTACACGGTCCCGAGATACGCCACGCGCTGGACCTCGACGAACGCCGCCTCGGGGCCCGTGAACACCTGATCGTTGACGGTCACCTCACTCCTCGCTCGGCGCCGCGGCCGCCTGTTCACGGATCTGATCCACGATCTCGGCGTTCGCGAGCGTCGTGACGTCACCCAGCGTGTTGCCGCGCGCGACGTCACGCAAGAGCCTCCGCATGATCTTGCCCGAACGGGTCTTCGGCAGGTCCTGGGTGAAGACGATGTTGTCCGGCTTGGCGATGGGGCCGATCATCTTCGCGACGTGCTCACGGAGCGCTTGAGCCATCGCTCCGTCTCCCTCGATACCGCCCTTGAGCGTGACGAAGGCAACGATCCCCTCGCCCTTGAGCTCGTGCGGTCGAGATACGACCGCGGCCTCCGCGACCCGTTGGTCGTCCACAAGCGCGCTCTCGATCTCATAGGTGGACAATCGGTGCCCCGCGACATTCATCACGTCATCGATGCGACCCAGGAGCCAGTAGTACCCCTCCTCATCACGTCGGCAACCGTCCCCGGCCACGTACACCTCCGGCCCGTACTTCCCGAAGTAGGTGTCCACGTAGCGATCGGGATCACCCCAGATGGTGCGCGCCATGGAAGGCCACGGGTGTCGGAGGACGAGATACCCGCCGCCGCCCGGCGGGACGGACGCGCCCGATTCATCGACCACGTCCGCATCGATCCCGGGGAACGGGAACGTCGCCGACCCGGGCTTCAGCGACGTGACACCGGGCAGCGGCGTGATCAGGATCGCGCCCGTTTCGGTCTGCCACCAGGTGTCCACGATCGGGCAGCGTTCGCCCCCGATGTAGGTCCAGTACCAGACCCATGCCTCCGGGTTGATGGGTTCGCCTACGGAACCCAAGAGCCGGAGCGAGGACAGGTCGCGCCGGGCAGGGAACTCCGTGCCCCAGCGCATGAACGCGCGGATCGCCGTCGGGGCCGTGTAGAGGATGGTTGCGCGATAACGTTCGGCGATCTCCCACAGGCGATCCTTGTCCGGCCAGTCCGGCGCCCCTTCGTAGATGATCCCGGTGGTGTGGTTAGCGAGCGGCCCATACACGATGTACGAATGGCCCGTGACCCATCCGATATCGGCTGCACACCAGTACACATCGTCTTCCTGGATGTCGAAGATCATTCGGTGCGTCGCAGCCACCTGGGTGAGGTAGCCGCCTGTGGTGTGCGCGATCCCCTTCGGCTTGCCCGTGGTGCCGCTCGTGTACAACAGGTATAGGAGATCCTCGGCTTGCATCGGCTCGGGTGGGCACTCGGTGGCCTGATCGGCGATCAACTCGTGGTACCAGACGTCGCGCCCCGCTCGGAACGGGTGCTCGCCCCCCGTCCTGCGCACCGTGACCACGTGCTCGATCGTCGGGCAATCCGCCACCGCTTCGTCGGCGCTCTGCTTCAGCGGCACCACCTGCCCCCGGCGATAGGCGCCGTCGGCCGTGATCAGCACCTTGGCCTGGGCGTCGTTGATGCGATCCTTCAACGCCTCGGCGCTGAACCCACCGAACACCACCGAGTGTGCGGCACCGATCCGGGCACAGGCCAGCATGGCGACCGGCAGCTCAGGCATCATCCCCAGGTAGATCGCCACGCGGTCGCCCTTCACCACGCCGAGAGACTTGAGCGCGTTCGCGAATCGACAGGTCTCCTCGTAGAGGTCGCGATACGTGATGGTGCGTCGATCCCCGGGTTCGCCTTCCCAGTGGTACGCGACCTTGTCGCCGCCTCCGGCTTCCACGTGGCGGTCCAGGCAGTTGTAGGACGCGTTCAGCGTGCCACCCGAGAACCACTTCACCCACGGCGGTGTCCACTCCATGACCGAGTCCCACCGGGAGAACCACGCCAGGCGTTCCGCCTGTTCTGCCCAGAACGCCTCGAAGTCGGCGTTGGCGCGCTCGTAGATCGCGGGATCGGTAACGAGCGCTCGTTCGACGAACGCCGGGGGCGGTTCGAACACGCGCTTCTCGGAGAGCAGGGCTTCGATGTGCTGCTTCGGTTCGCTCATTGGCGCTTCCTCCGTGACCTTCGTGGTTCCTCGAAGGGGAGCATCGTACGCAGGATGTCGCGCAGGCGCGATTCGCACCATTGACCGATGTGCTTGCAACACCCCTCCGCCGGGGCCACCATCCTGGGCAGGCCGCCCGCCGAGGCGGCCTTGAAGCAGGGGGGCCCGGCCCCTCGGCGATCGAGGAACCACCCGTCGGCCGACCGGCGGCGGGAGCGGAAGGGAGGCTGCGGTGGCTCAGTACGAGGCCTATTGCATGAAGTGCCGCGAGAAGCGGATGTTCGACGGCCATGTCGTGGAGCTCAAGAATGGCCGGCCAGCGGCCCAGGGAACCTGCCCCGTATGCGGGACGAAGCTCACGCGCATCCTGAGCAAGGCTGAAGCAGGGAAGTAAGACCCCCGCACCGCGAACCCAGCGCCCTCGTTCGCCGCGCGGGTTGCGTCAGTTGAGTCGGGACAGGAGTTCGTCCGCCGGGACGAACACCGGTCCCGGCGACATGCCTTCGTGGCGCGCCGCAAGGTCCGCCACCGTCGTGGCGAGGAACACATCCTGGACGGCGCGCGCCACGTCCGCCCAGAACCCCTGCAGCCCGCACCTCGAATCCTGGAAGCACGTGTGATCCGAGGGCTCCAGACAGAACATCGCGAACAGCTGCCCCTCGATCGCGTCGGCGATCTCCGCCACGGTGATCTCCGCGGGGTCGCGAGCGATCCGGCAGCCCCCTCCCGCGCCGCGGAAGCTCTTCACGAGCCCGGCTTTGGTGAGCGCACCGAGTTGTTGCTCGAGGAACCGCAATGGGACCTGTTGGCGTTCCGCGATCTCGCGGGCGGGAACCAGCCGCTCATCCCCCTTGCGCTGCGCGAGTTCGATCATGGCACGCATCGCGTACTCGAGCTTCTGGGACACCTTCAACATGGGAGACGCCTCCTTGATTCAGCGTAGGTGGGGGGTCCCGAACTCGTCAACGACACCCCCGCCAGGTTCCCCGGTTCCGGGTATGGCATCGGCTCAGGGAAGTGCCGATGAAAGACCAGGGGAACGGTATCCACCGCACGGGAAGGCAGGGAAGCCAGATGTCGCGAGTGCTCGTGATCGACGACGAACCCGACGTTCTGCTGCTCTGCAAGCTCAACCTGGAGCACGCAGGGCACGAGGTGATCCAGGCCGAGGAAGGCGCGCGCGGACTGATGATGGCTCGTGCGGAGCATCCCGACGTGGTGGTTCTGGATCTGATGCTCCCATGGGTGAACGGCTACCAGATCCTGGCTGCGCTCCAAGAGGACGACGCCACGCGCGATCTCCCGGTGGTGATCCTCACCGCGAAGACCCAGGTCGAAGATCGCGTGCGCTGCTGGAAGGACGGAGCCTCGGAGTTCGTCACCAAGCCGTTCCTGCCAGAGGAACTGATCGATGCACTCGAACGCGTTACCGCGATGACGAATGAGGAACGCGTTCAACTGCGAGGCCGGGTCCTTCAGGAACTGCGTGACGCGGTCTGAACCTCACCCATTCTTCTTGGCATAGTTCTCACCCAGTACCACGACGACCTGGACCTTCTTCGAGAGCGTGTCCGGGTTGTCGAAGTCCTCGCCGAGTTCCTGCACCGACGCGCCCTTGAAGAACGAGTCGGCGATCTCTTGCGCGTCCGCCTGGTTCTGTTCGGCGTCCGGCCCTCCCCGGTAGTAGATCGTGGTCTTCGGGATGGGTTTGACCGGCGAGTCGGCGGGGTCTTGACCGGAAACGTAGCCGGCGTCGGTGAGGGTCTGCTCTCCCTGAGCCGCGAGGCCGGTGGTTGCGGTTCCGTTGAACACGGCCACCGTCACGTCGCCGGGAGGCAGGGGGTCGGGGAGCGGCGCCAGCGTCGGACCGGTCGTCGGGGAGCTGCCCGTGGGACCCGAAGTCGCGGTGGGGGTGGCGCTTCCGACCGCAGCTCCCGCGGGGGCAAGCGCGGAGGTCCCCGCGTCGAAGCCGTTGGCCAAGATGGCCACGCCAGCCACGACCAAGGCCACGATGACGACGATCCGTGCGGTACCGAGGTTCACGACGCCAATCCTACCCCAGGGCGCCGGGGGTCAGACGCGCACGCCCAGCTGGCCCGCCACGCGACGTCGCCGTCGCGCCTCGCGGACCCGGCGGAGCCGGCGAACCAGCATGGGGTCGTAAGCGACGGCCTCGGGGCGTTCGACAACGCGGTTCAGCAGTTGGTGGTAGCGGGCGGAGGAGAATCCGAACCGCTCACGGATCGCACGCTCTTTGGGGATCGTCAGCTTCCAACTCTCGCGTTCGAATTCAAGGAGCAGCCGCTCACGGTCGCTGAGCGAGGACTCCGGGGGTCGCAGTTCGGATGCCGAGGTGCGCATGGGTCCGAGGCTCGCATCCCCGGTCGACCCGTTCAAGCACCTCGCAACGGGTTCCGACAACTTCGAAGGAAGCCTTCGGAGCTGTGAGAGCATCGCGGACGGAAGCGGAGGCAGGCGACGACATGGCGGTGGAAGCCTTGGGGGAACACGAGCAGCGACCGGATCGGATCAGATCCGTGGCGCAGCTCAACATGCTCCACAGCCTCGCCGCGAAGCTCAACGCACTCGGCAGCGTCGAAGAGATCGGCGCCGCGATCACGGCGGAGCTCCGCACCATCATCGACTACCACAACTGCCGGGTATACCTCCTGCAGGACGATGGGCTCACGTTGCTGCCCGTCGCCTTCCGGGGCGAGCTCTTCCAGGAGTACGAGGAGGAGACCCTGGAGGATCTCGTCACCACCGTGGGCGAGGGACTCACGGGTCACGTGGCCGCCACCGGCGAGTCCCTCCTCACTCCGAACGCCCAGGAGGTGGAGTTCGCGATCCAGATCGACGGCACCGAGGACATCGTCGAGTCGATGCTCCTCGTGCCGCTGCGGCTCGGCGAGCCCGTCATCGGCGTCATCGTGCTATCAAGCCTGGGCTATGGGAAGTTCGACGAAGAAGACCGGCGGCTGTTGGAGGTACTGGCGTCTCACGCCGCCGTCGCCTTCGAGAACGCGAAGCTCTTCCAATCTGCCCGCCATGCCGCGGACACCGCCGCGTCGCTCCTCGGCCTTTCTCAAACGCTCACGGGCAAGCACACGGTGGGCGACATCTTGCAAGAGGCGGTCGAGTCGGTGAACGGGCTGGTGCCGTGCCTGGCGGCGGGGGCCTACGTGCTGGACGCCGAGACCGGCGATTTCCGTTTGGCGCGCCTGCACGAGGCCGCCGAGGGGCGCGCCCGCCCCCGGGCGGAGATCGCCGACGTTCCGCAACTGACGGCGGCGGCGTTCCTGTCGGCGGAGACCGTGCCGTTCGTGATCCCCGAGACCGTGGTTCGCGACGTCCCCGCGGATCTCTACTTCGTCCATGAACCCGGCGACGTCCTCGTCGCCCCACTGCGTTGGGAGCCCGACGGCAGCGGAGCGCTCGCGCTGGTTGGTGCACCGGGACGCTCCCCATTCGGGGAAGCGGAACTGCGGATGGCGCGTGGCCTGGCCGACATCACCTCGCTCGCGCTCGGCAACGCTCGGCGATTGTCCGAGCTCGAGCGCTTCCACGAGCTCGTCGAGACCCTTGATGCGGGCTTCTGGGAGGCGGACGCCGGAACGCGGACGTTCACCTTCCTCGGAGGACGTGTGGACGACCTCCTGGGGATGGAGACCGCCTCGTGGGCGAGCGAGGGACGCGCGTGGGGGGATCACATCGCCGACGATGGGCGAACGGAGGCCCTGATGACGCTGCACGCCGCGGCCACGGGAGGCCGCGACGGAAGCGTCGAGTACCGCGTCCAGCGTCCCGACGGGACGTCGGTCTGGATCCGGGACCTCTTCCATGTGGTACGAGGCGCCCAGGGACCACGTCAACTGCGGGGCCTCATGGTGGATATCACGGAGCGAAAGCGCGCCGAGCACGCCCTGCAGCAGAGCGAACGGAAGTACTCGGACGCCTTCCGTCGAGAGCGGGAGGCCTCGCAACGCCTCCGGGCGCTCGACGAGATGAAGAACACGTTCCTCGAAGCGGTGTCGCACGACCTCCGAACGCCGCTCACGTCGATCCTGGGTTCCGCGCTGACCCTCGAGCAATCGCAGTTCGAACTCACGCGGGAGGACACGGCCGACCTCGTGCACCGGATCGCGGCCAACGCGCGCAAGCTCGAGCGCCTCCTGTCGGATCTCCTCGACCTCGACCGCCTCCAACGCGGGATCGTCTCGCCGCAGCGACGGCCCACCGACCTCGCGGCCCTGGTCCGCCGTGGCTTGGAAGAGACGGAGAACCCCGCCGGCCACCGGATCGAGGTGGACGTGGAGCCCATCACGGTTTCGATCGACGGCGCCAAGGTGGAACGCATCTTCGAGAACCTCTTGTCGAACGCCATCCGGCATACGCCCCCCGACGCGACGATCTGGGTGCACGCGGGCGGCCAGGATGGCGGTGTGCTGCTGGTTGTGGAGGACGAGGGTCCGGGCGTGCCGCCCGAGCTGCATCAGGCGGTCTTCGAACCGTTCCGCCAGGCACCCGGGTCGGCGGCGGAGCACTCACCCGGCGTGGGCGTCGGGCTGTCGCTCGTCCTGCGCTTCGCCGAGCTCCACGGAGGCCGGGCCTGGATGGAAGATCGGCCCGGGGGCGGAGCTCGGTTCTCCGTGTTCCTGCCGGGCGGCTAGGACACGAACGCCGGGAACTCGGCGGCGCTAACGTAGCCGCCGTGGGAACCCCATCGGCATGGGATCTTGGGTTCTGGCCCGAGGATATCGGGTTCATCGCGGACCCCTACCCCGCGTATGAACGCCTTCGCGACAGACATCCCGTCCTGTACGACGAAGCCACGCAACACTGGCTGGTCACCCGCTACGAGGACGTGGCGGCGCTGCTCCGGGATCGACGGCTGGGGCGCACGTACCGTCACGTGGCGACCGACACCGAGATGGGTCGACCCCCGCCGGATCCGGCTCTCGGCCCCTTCTGGCATCTCGTCGAGCACGGCATCCTGGATATGGAGCCCCCGGACCACACGCGCGTCCGACGGCTCGTGTCGAAAGCCTTCACCCCCAAGATGGTGATCTCGATGGGCCAACCGATCCAGCGGCTCATGGACGGCCTCATCGACGCGGTCGAGGGGGTCGGCACGTTCGACCTGATCCCGACGATCGCTGAACCCTTGCCGGTGGCCGTGATCGCCGAGTTGCTGGGCGTGCCTCAGGAGGACCGGTCGTACCTGCGACCGTGGTCGGCCGACATCTGCCGCATGTACGAGCTCCATCCCACGCCCGAGGACGAGCGCATCGCCGTGGGCGCCTGCGTGGCGTTCTCCGACTACCTGCGGACCCTCGCACGTGAGCGGCAACGACATCCAACCGGCGACCTGATCAGCGAGATGGCACAGGTCGTCGACGACGGCGTGCGCCTCAACGAGGACGAGCTCGTGGGTACCTGTGTCCTGCTCCTGAACGCGGGGCACGAGGCGACGGTGAACGTCACGGGGAACGGTTGGTGGGCGCTCCTTCGCCATCCTGAACAGCTGGAGCGTCTGCGGGCCGATCCCAGCCTGATCCCGAGCGCCGTCGA
>Ga0315278_10001587_pt1 | contig 20041 bp, 18 predicted proteins | sample YL17G06_0_MG_FD_203880 | JGI IMG/M metagenome (GOLD analysis project Ga0315278, IMG submission 203880) | Sediment microbial communities from Yellowstone Lake, YNP, Wyoming, USA - YL17G06_0 | ecosystem: Environmental > Aquatic > Freshwater > Lake > Sediment | place: USA: Wyoming | collected... | reverse complement strand
AATAAGGGCGGCATGATGTTCGGAGAAATCGGAGATTTCAGGTCGCCGGTGATGGACCAGTTGGAAATGCCGTTCTCCGGCATCTGGCATGACTTCTGTGCAGTGCCTCCGAAAGGACCGGACAATTCCGTTCTCGACTGACAACGACAACTCTGCAGACATTCTGAAACTGCCGCGCGCGGGCGCGGCAGTTTTTTTGTTGTCTGGTTTTTCCAGGTGAATTGTGCGATAGCAGGGAGCAAGCTGAGCCAGTGCTTCCTTCCGTCGACAGCTTGACTGAATCACTCAAAGCCGATATACTGCATCATTGAAAACCTGATCAAGGCGTTTATGAATCGTTACATCTTTTGTTGTTGCTTCAGCCTTTCCCTGATGATCGGCTCGACCCCTGCGGCTCAAGACTCAACCTCTCCGGCGCTCACGATTGAATCCATCATGCGCAATCCGAAATGGATCGGCACCTCGCCCTGGGACGTCCGTTGGTCGGAAGACAGCCGGAAGGTCTTCTTCATGTGGAATCCGGAGAACGCTGAGGAGGCTTCGCTCTATACCGTTTCACCCGAGGGCAGCCAACCTCGCCGGGTTAGCGAGGAAGAACGTCGCGTGCTTCCTCCGGCATCAGGTGACTACGACCGTAAACGTACAAGCAAAGTGTATGAACGCGACGGTGATATCTTCCTGCTGCAAATCGAATCCGGCCGGATACAGCAACTCACCTGCACCACAGCCTGGGAGTCGGATCCGAGATTTGGGACTGATGGCAAAGAGATTACCTTCGTCTGCGACCACAACCTCTTTCTCATGGATCTTTCTCTCGCAAACATAACTCAGCTTACCGATTTCCAGATGGGTACGACCGGAAGCAACCGTCAACCGCAGCCAAACGCTCAGGAACAATGGCTTTCCTCACAGGAGCAGCGCCTATTCGCGACCTTGAGAGAGAAGCAATCCCGCAAGGAGAAGCAACGTAAGCGGCAAGCGACTGCCCCGGTCACGAACCCGCGCAGGATCGCGATCGATAGCGGCACAGTATCCCAGCTCAGCTTAAGCCCGGATGAACGGTTTGTCGCATTTCGCACGGAACGTGAAACTGACAGCACACGACGGTCGATTATACCAAACTACATCACCGAGACGGGCTTCACGAATACCGGCGAGACACGCTCTAAGGTGAATGGGTTGAGAACAAAGTACCGTCTCGGTATCTATGATATCGTCCGCGACACGGTTTACGATGTGTCTACGTCCGACCTTCCGGATATCTGCCGACAGCCGCAGTTCCTGAGCGAATACTTCAACGCGACCGACTCAGCAGGCACAGAACATGTTCGACCGTGTCCTCGGCCGACGATCATACACGGACCGTTCTGGTCCAACGATGGTCGTCTGGCGATTGTCGAAGTGCGCACGACAGATTTCAAAGACCGTTGGATTGCAAGACTGCATATCGAAACCGGCGCTCTTGAATCGCTGGACCACCAGCACGACGACGCCTGGATCGGCGGCCCGGGGATCTACGGCTTTTACGGTCCCGGCAGTCTGGGCTGGTTTCCTGATAATCGCCGAATCTGGTATCAATCCGAGGCGACCGGTTATTCGCACCTCTATACTCTTGATGTCACTACTGGCGAAAAAACACAGATAACACGAGGGACTTTTGAAGTAAGTGAGGCGAGTCTTGCGCGTAACGGCAAGTACTTCTACTTCGTTTCCAACGAAGTTCATCCTGGGGAAACCAATTTCTATCGACTGAATTCCAACGGCGGCCGGCCCGAGAGGATTTCCCGAATCCCGGGTAGCGTGCAGGCGGTCCTTTCTCCAGACGAAACCAAGCTTGCTTTGCTTCACTCCACCAGTATTACACCTCCGGAGTTTCTGGTCCAGGATAACCGACCGAATGCGACACCAGCCCAGGTAACTCAATCTGTCAGCGACGAATTCAAGAAGTATCCCTGGCGCATACCGGAGATTGTCACGTTTACTGCGCGCGACAGCGCTACCGTTTACGCCCGCCTGTATTTCCCAAGAGAGATGCAGTCCGGCAGTCCGGCCGTAATGTTTGTCCACGGCGCCGGCTACACGCAAAACGTGCGCAATGGCTGGACCTGGTATTTTCGTGAGCAGATGTTCCACAACTTCCTGGCTGATCATGGCTACATAGTTATGGATATTGACTACCGCGGCAGTGCCGGTTACGGCCGTGACTGGCGCACGGGCATATACCGGCACATGGGCGGCAAGGACCTGAGTGATTACGTCGACGGGGTCAGATGTCTCGTTGACAAGTATCAGGTCGACCCGGAGAAGGTGGGTATCTACGGCGGATCATACGGAGGCTTCCTATCCCTGATGGCTATCTTCACTGAACCGGAGACTTTTGCAGCCGCGGCCGCGCTTCGAGCCGTTACTGACTGGGCACACTATGGCGACGACTACACTGCCGAGATTCTCAACCTTCCATTCACAGATAGCCTCGCCTACGTGCGCAGTTCGCCGATCTACTTCGCCGAAGGGCTAAGAGGTGCGCTTCTGATCTGCCACGGGATGCTCGATGACAACGTGCACTTTCAGGACGTGGTGCGCTTGTCGCAGCGGTTGATTGAACTGGGCAAAGAGAACTGGGAACTTGCGGCTTACCCGGCTGAAGGGCACACTTTTCAACACGAATCAAGTTGGATCGACGAGTACAAGCGCGTTTTCAAACTCTTTGAGCAGAACCTGAAGTAGGCTGAGACAGATGTTAGGGTAGCTACATCTCTCATGCTTTCGCGCAGCAGTTGTTTCCGGACTTAGTGCATCAGTGAGGCGCCCCTTTGAGCGCCCCGTTTTGCGTACTATAGCTGGAACAGATATTGCAGTTTCATGAAGAACTGGCGGGATTTGAGACGGGTCATATCACAACTCTCGTCGCCGTCAGCCGCATAGTAGTTTCCACTTCGATCAAGACCGTAGTCCTTTTCGTAGTCATACGTTGACCCGATATAGAACAGCGTGAAGGGATTCAGCTTGTAGGTGATTAGAGGGTCAAAATCCCAGGCTCTGCTGAATTCGTTGTATTGAACCACGAAGCGCAGAGACAACTCCCGGCTGAACTGCATGCTCATCCGCGAGCGCGCAATGAAGCCGTTGAACAACTCCTGATTAGTCTCAGTATGCCGGCTCTTGACGTGGGAATAGCTGTTTTCGATCTGGACTCGATCGTGGGGCATGAGATCACACCAGAAGCCGAGTGCCGTCTGCCGGCCAATGGCTTTCCAGGCGTAGGCGATCTGGTCTCCATAGTTGATGTTGCCTCCGAACGCAAGGACCTTGCTCGGCACCATCGATATGCATTGATGGAAACTCCATACCCTCTTGAACTGAATCCCCCGGTAAAGCTCTGAGCCGACCGTATAATCAGTGCACCCGCGGATCTGGGCTTTCCTCAGATCGATCGACAGGTTGAGATCGATGCTTTCCTCCTTGACGGTGCCGTCGGTATTCCAAATCCGTGCCGGATAAACCTGAGGAGTAATCGCTTTGAGAAGCCCATCGTCGAAACGAAAAACGTAATACGAAATCACGCTAGCCTGTCGGCGATTGTTGCGCGCCTCGAACCCGTTGTCCAGCCGGAACGTAGGACTCGTCTCAGAAACCCGGGTGCTCAGGTAGAAGTTGCTGGTTTCCAGATCAAGGAGACTGATGTAGCCGTGTCCCCAGAACGATTCCCCGTCGAATCCGGCAGTATGTTGGCCGTCGAACAACTGGTCGTTCAGATTGGTGGCCGTACTGTCATCGAACCGATCAAGGTATCCCGGCGCCGTGAAGACTGTGTCGTTCGGTTCCGTAGTATGAGTCGCGATTGCCTGCCACAACCACTTCAGGCTCTTGGTCAGGCGGAGCATACCGTCAAGACTTAGCGCGGTGCCGGCTCCGCCTCCGTCGAAGCGACGGTCGGTCATCAGCAGACCGAGTTGCGAATTATCACTGAAAGTATGGCGGGCACTCAAGATGTTCGAAGCACTCTTGCCCCCCGGGAGGTCGGACGTGCTGAAATCCTCAAAGGGAATAATCACGGGGCTGTGTTCGTCATACGCGCCGAGATAACCAATACTGGTGGAACCCTTTCGGAACGTGAATTTCGCCGCCACGGCCGGGTCATTGATAGAACGGGTGTAGACGACGTTGTAGAGAGTCTGGAACAAGTCGCGTCCCTCCTGGAAGAAGGGGCGTTTCTCCGGGAACGACAACGCTGTTGGTGAATTGACGTCGATCTGGTCAGCGTCGGCCTCGACCTGGCTGAAATCCGGGTTGAACGCAAGCTCCGCGGTGGCATTGGAACTGATCGAGTACTTGGCGCTGACAGACATCTCGCCGTCGGGATCGAGGTTTGTCCAGCCGAGCGAGTCGGTCATTCCCTCTCCACGCGGAATCGTCGTGGACTGTCCTGATTGATAGCCGACAAGAGCCGGGATAATCTCAATACCCTTGCCCGGAGTGACGTTTTCGATACCAGTCACCGTCCCCCACTGGCAGGGCCAGCAGGACTCGTCGCGATCGTAGGCACACCAGGTCAACTCGTAAGTGACTTCACGTTCATGATAACGATGGAATTCAACCCGCCACTCATGTTTCTCCCGATTCGGGAATCGCAGGCTGGCGAAAGGTATGGCAAGCTCAACCTGAAAGCCCGAATCGGTAATCTGACCCGCCGATTCCCAGATTAGGTCGTACTCGGTATCGGTGCCGAAGCTGTTGGACCACATAGCATCGTACTGAACACCATAAGCATTCGCGTAGAACACGTATGCCCAGGCAGCATCGCCGTAGGTGTCAATAAAGACTCCAAAATTGTCATCGCCAGGCGTTTGATCCCGCTCGCAGTGCGAAGCGCGAACTTCCTTTGGGTCCGCCTCGCCAATAATGGCAACGAACAAATGATCGTCGTCGTAGGTCATCATAGCCCGAGTTGCAACCGGCGGCTTGATCTGATCGCCCGGGTAACTCTCCACGAAGTGGTCGGCAATGGCGGCTGATTGCCAGTCGGGGTCATTTAACCAGCCATCGACCTTGATCTCTCCCGCTGCCCTGTGAATACTAAGAGACGGCCGATAGACGGGAGTAAACTGATCTTGTGACTTCACCCCTTGAGGGACTGTCAGGAGAACGAAAACAGAGACGAAGAGCCAGTAAGGGAGCCTGAAACGCATGATGTCCTTCCTCCAACGCTTGCTAAACCACCTAGGCCAACCAACCGTGGAACAGCGGCAAAGATAAGCCACCAGTCCTTCCTATGCAAGACGAGAGAAGCGCGTACGTTGTTTCAGGAAGAAACCGCTAAGTGACAGCGAACCCGAGAATTCACTTGCCCACAACAGGATTGCGCACGAATCGAGATCGGTTAGCTCCTGCGGCGTCTTGGTTTGATGATTGTCCCACGGCAATTCCCGGCCCCGCAGCCGCAGAAATAGAATTGCCTCAAGGAGGGGGTAAGCGGACCATCATGCTCGTAGGCATAATCGTACGTCAACTCGACCCCCGGTTGAATGTTTTTGACCGCTTCGATGAAGATTCGACGTTCCTCCCAGACCGCTTCGCAGTTGGGATCACAGGAATGGTTAATGAATCGGGCGATGCTTCCCCGGCTGCCGGCATCGATGGTAGCGTTCTCATCAATCTTGAACAGGTAAGTATGATGGCGTGACATCGCTTCGTCATCATATCGGCGAACCTCTTCCTGGTTATCGATGATCTCACCGGTGTATTCGATTATCCTCCGGCCCCTGCGAATCCGCCGAGCGGCGAACACTCCCCGTCCCTGAATCCCTGACGATTTCACCTTCAGAAGCGAATGGCCGTTGCTTTTACTGTTGCCCAAAGCTGCAAAACCTCTGCGGTCAGTTTGGACTGTTGGACGCAAAGAAACTACCGTGCGTTCGCACTGGAGCTTCTTTGAGTGCTTCAATGCTTGGCGCCCGAAATGAAGTCATCCACGGCTGCTTGGAGCGCTTCAAGCGCCGAGGACTGCACCCCCAGGCTATAATCATCCAGCGACTGGACTGCCTCGCCGACCGACCCGCTCTGAAGCAGTTTGAACGCCGCCTTCTCGGATTCAGCCTGGTGAGCAAAGGCGCTCTCCTCAACACTCAGGGCAACCTCACGAATCTTCAAGGCAAACGATGCAGGATTCTCTTCAGCGAGGGTTCTTAGTCGACTGAAGTTCCAGAAGGCCGGCCCGTCACCGAAAGTCACCTTACCTCGGATAAGGGTTTGATAGGTCTCCTCATTGGGAGCCTCCGCCTGAGTGTACCAGCTTGCGGGGAAAGCGTCTACTCCAAAGTAGTACGGCAAGTATACCGACGCGCACGGCGAGCCGAGGCAAACCCAGTAGACACATCCAACTTCCACCGGCAGGCCGCTGCGAAGCTGCAGGACGAAACTGGTCTGAGTGTCGCGTCCACAAATTGTGGAAATAGCCTGATCGTGAGCGTGACTGTTAGGCGCTTCCGATTGCAGGAAAGGCGTCGCCTCATAATGATCGCGTAGTATCTTCATAAGATCGCGAGGATGGAGCTCCCTCTCAGGCGCCACACAGAAGGGAAGAGAGTTCTCGTTTTCAGACGGAACAGGGATTGTAGCCAGTACGTGCCGATACCCCGCCCACTGGCGACTGGTGTTTCGCGGATCGACCGAGACATCCCGGTCAGCATAAGCGTCTGCAAAGTCAAACGTGTTGCTGTCAGTCGGAGTGTACCAACCACGCGCAATTGCGTACTCCATCAAGTCGCTTGAGGCCAGGAAGTTGATCGTATCCCCCAGGTCCATCTCGCGGATCGAGTAAGTGTTGGCAATCATGGCGACCGAGTCGTCCGGCACACGACGCGCCGCCCAGTGCTTGCCGTTCACTGCAGAAAACAGCCAACCCTCGGCCGTGTCAGCGATGATATAGGTGCGACCGGAGGCGGCGTAACCAAACCGCTCCACTAGGCCGGCCGCGACATGAACACCTTCTCGAGCCGAGCGCGCCCGTTCCGCAACCAGACGCCTCAGATGATAGCAGATGCCGCCATCAGTCAGTTCCGGCTGGTCCTCGCGCGAGGGGCAGGCATCGGAGAAGACGCTCACGCCCCACTCGTTCAGATAGCTGTCTGAAAACCGCATGCCGGGCATTTCCGACCAGATGTACGACCATGTTTCGGCAACCTGTTCGACCCGGCCGCCGTTGAGCAGAGTGATTGAGTCGCCTGGTTGATGCTGCTGGCGAGGCACCTTGTGGTGATTGACCACCTGCGGCGGCCCGTCATCTTCGTTGTGCGCCACCATCACATGCCCGTCAAAACTGGCGTGCTTTCCGACAACAATTGAGAAGCAGTTATGATCGTCCTGGCCCTTTATGGATGCACCAGGACTCGCGGCAATTACGACGACCGCGAGAGCAAAAGAACAAAGACGACTGGCCATACGGCCTCCAATTGATAGCTAAAGTGACGCCACTTGCACTCTCTGAACAATCGACCCCGTTCAAGGGCGGCGAAATGCCGGACTGCGGATTTGCCCCCGGTCTCATACCGGCGGCAGCGCACCAAGACCAGTCCTGTATTAGTCTATATTACCTGATTCTCGCGCAGCTTCTTGAAGAGCTTGTCGGCGATTTCCTCGGGCGTCTCTCCGGTGATCATCTCGCCTTTGGGGCGAGGCGGCGGCGGCGAGACACTCAACTGCGTGGTCCTCGAATTGGCGCCGAGGTCACTGCCGTTCAGACCGAGATCAGCCGCCGACCACTTCGTTATCTCCCTTTTCTTAGCTGCCATCTTGCCCTTCAACGACGGCAAACGCGGTTCGTTGATTTCTTTTACGACTGACACCACGGCCGGTAGGGCAAGCTCAACTACATCATAGCCATCTTCGGTCGTGCGATATACGGTCGCCTTGCCATCGCCGATCGTTTCGAACTTCTTCACGAACATCGCCTGCGGGAAGCCAAGATTAGCCGCTACCGCGCCAGGCACCTGGGAAGCGTCGGAGTCGATCGCCTGGCGACCAGCCAGAACAAGATCAACACCACCCATCTTCTTGATACCGGCGGCGAGAATCTTCGCTATCGCCTGCTGGTCGGAACCTTCGAACACGGGGTCGCAGAGCAAGAAGGCGTCATCGACGCCAAGGGCGAGACAATTGCGCAGAGCCGAATCGGTGCGCTCGCCGCCTACCGAAATTACCACGCACTTACCGCCGAGCTTCTCTTTGATGCGAAGACCTTCCTCGATGGCATATTCATCCTGCGGATTAACTATCCCGGGACCTTCGGGATACACGACTTTGTTCGCTGCCGAATCGACCTTGATCAGGGCGATCTCGGGCACCTGTTTCACCAGAACAACTACATTCATGTCAAATCCATCGCTTGCGTTAATAGAACATCATTTGACGGGAAATATGGGGGTTCGGGTGAGTGGTGTCAAGCCACCGAAAAAACATCGGCCCGCAAAATAGCGGGCCGACACAGGATATTATTGCGGATGGCAGTTTTACTTCCTGCGGCGAGCCGTCCGGCGAGGAGCGGCTTTTCTCACTGCTTTCGTACGGGGCTTAGCGACTTTCTTCTTCAGACCAAGCCCGCGCACCTTTGTCTGTACCGACGATCTGGTCCGCTTGAGCATCTTGGCTATCTTCGAAGCCGGCGTGCTCTTGTACATCTTGCGAAGCGTAGCGACGTCTTTGGGGGTCCAGAGCTTGAAGCCCTTGCGAACTTTACGCACGGCTTTCGCGACTACTTTCTTTCTCACGACGATCTTCTTCGTCTTGCGCATTGAATCTGACTCCTTTAACGAGTTACATCGATACTTGACGAAGTTCAATTGTCAACATGCTGACACGACATCGACTTCGCCATCTTCAAACCACACGCCAATCTAAACAACTGTATAACTATGTCAAGAAATAAGTGATGACTACACGATGATGAAACGGGTCGTTCATGGCCGATGGGGAGCTGTTGCATATGCCCTTCTTGAAGACAACAGGTGGATACCAGTACCGGTTGGGTCAGTTCTTGCGATCCCGATTTGTAATCGGGATCGTGTGAACTGACACCGTTGATTATCAACGACTCATGGCGTCAGGTCACACCCTCCGACAAAGTCGGAGTGCAAGACCTGACGCAACTCTGCATGGAGGGAGGCTGTTGCATATGCCCTTCTTGATGACAGTACTTTGATCACGTGTTTGACATGGATATTGACCACACACTCGGGGATGCCGATGTCGCGGGAGTCAAAACGGGTAGGACGCCAATCAGTTCAGCTTGGGAATGTGCCGCAAACGGTCGAGAGCCACACCTGCGGCTCGCTGCTCGGCTTCTTTCTTCGACGGGCCGCTGCCTTCACCGAGACGATTCTCACCGACCCACACAGCCACACAGAATATCTTGTCGTGATCCGGTCCGGACTCGCTGATGACTTCATACTGGGGTGATCCCCCGCCTTGTCCCTGCACCAGCTCGAGCAGTTCGCCCTTGAAATTGTGCTGGGAAACATCGCTGACGATGGCGTCCCGACGAGAGTAGAGACACTCAAGAATCGTCCGCCGCGCCGCTTCGAGCCCGCCATCAAGATAGATGGCGCCGATGACCGCTTCGAAGGCGTCCGACACAATCGACGGTCGCTCGCGGCCGCCGCTTTTTTCTTCGTCGGATGAAAGCAGGATGTACTTGTTAAGACCGATTTCCATGCCCACCCGGGAAAGCGCCGCTTCGTTGACCAGCATGGCCTTGAGCTTCGTGAGATCGCCTTCAAGCCACTCCGGATGGTCATGACACAACTGATCGGCAATCACCAGACCGAGCACCGAATCACCCAGGAATTCAAGCCGCTCATTGGAGGGGATGATCCCGTCTTTCGCCCGAACTATCGATCGATGAGTCAGGCTCTGCTGAAGCAGCGCGTGCTGACGAAAACGATGACCGAGAATACCCTGGAGCTGATTGAGATCGTAGGCGTGAGAGATCGAAGCTGATCTGCCGAAGAAACGTCTTAATTTGTCCCGAAAGCTCATCTATTGCGCACTATTGACTCGTCCGACCACCAGCGACACGTTGTGTCCGCCGAAACCAAACGAGTTTGACACGGCGTAGTTGACCCGGCACTCGCGCGCGTGATTTGGGACATAGTCCAGATCGCATTCCGGGTCAGGTTCATCCAGGTTGATCGTCGGATGCACCATACCGCTTTCCATCGCTTTGAATACCGTGACCAGTTCGGTGGCGCCGGCGGCCCCGAGCAGGTGGCCGATCATTGACTTGGTCGAGTTACACGGAATCTTGTAAGCATGGTCGCCGAATACGGCCTTGATCGCCCTGGTCTCGGCAATGTCGCCCAGACCGGTCGCGGTCCCGTGAGTGTTGATGTGATCAATCCGGGTTGGTTCCAGACCGGCGTGTTGCAACGCCATGCGCATGGCCTGCTTGGCGCCAAGACCATCGGGATGCGGGGCGGTGACATGATACGCGTCGCAGGTCATACCGGCACCCACGATCTCACCGTAAATGCGGGCGCCGCGTTTGACGGCATAATCGTACGATTCGAGCACCATAATACCGGCGCCCTCGCCCATAACAAATCCGTCTCGCCCCTTGTCGAAAGGCCGCGAGGCCTTCTGGGGTTCGTCGTTGCGCGTTGACATCGCCTTGGCCTGACAGAAACCGGCCATGGAAGACGGCGTGATGGCCGCTTCGGCGCCGCCCGCGACCATGATATCCGCTTCACCCCGCTGGATCACGTAGTAGGCATCAAGCAGAGCGTGCGACGAAGACGCGCAGGCCGAGACGACGGCATAGTTGGGCCCGCGGAAGTTGAAGCGCATCGAGACCAGCCCGGCGCACATGTCAATGATCATCATGGGAATGAAGAACGGTGACACTCGTCCGGGGCCGGAACTGAGCAGTTTGCCAACCTGCTCCTCAAATGTCTCGATTCCGCCGACTCCCGCACCAATAATCACACCGACCCTGTCCGGATCGACACCGTCCAGCTTGAGACCGGAATCGTCGATCGCCTGCTGCGATGCGGCGATGGCGTACTGCTGCGAAAGGTCAGTCCGCTTAAGCTCCTTCTTATCAAAGTACTTGAGCGGATCAAAGTTCTTGACTTCAGCGGCTATGCGGGTGGTGTAGGCAGTGGCATCAAAGCGGGTGACCCCCACTGCTCCCGATTCCCCGCGAAGAAGCGCCGGCCATAACTCGTCAAGGGTGTTACCCAGGGGAGTGACTACTCCCATCCCTGTAACCACAACCCTGAGGCCCATATTACGTCACCCGCAAAGGTCGCCGGGGTCCGGAAGAACCCCTGCTAACCTCTACTTTTCAGCCTTGCTATTGATGTAATTGATGGCATCGCCCACCGAAGTTATTTTCTCGGCGTCTTCATCCGGGATTTCCAGATCAAACGCCTCTTCGAGTGCCATCACGAGCTCTACGGTGTCAAGGGAGTCGGCGCCGAGGTCATCCACAAACTTGGCCCCGTCGGTCACCTGACTTTCTTCTACTCCGAGCTGCTCCACAATGATCTCCCTGACTTTCTGCTCAACAGACATGTCTGGCTCCTTTTATGATCTTACTGACTTCAATTGTTTTCTATACCGTAAGGCCACCGTCGACAGTCAACACCTGGCCGGTGATGTATGAGGCTTCATCCGAAGCCAGAAACAACACCGCCGATGCGACGTCGTCCGGTGAGCCGGCGCGACTAATCAATACTCGCTTCAAAAACTCTTCCCGGGCCGCTTCGGGCATGGCCCTGGTCATCTCGGTCTCAATAAATCCCGGCGCGACCGCATTCACGGTTATTCCGCGGCCGGCCAGTTCTTTGGCTGACGATTTCGTCAGACCGATCAGGCCCGCTTTAGACGCCGAGTAATTGGCCTGTCCGGCGTTTCCGGTCAATCCGACCACCGAACTGATATTAACAATGCGCCCGGAACGCTGTTTCATCATAATGCGGCTGGCCGCCCTGGTGACAAGAAAGGCCCCTTTAAGGTTGATGTCAAGCACCAGGTCCCAGTCCTTCTCGTCCATCCGGAGCATCAGCGTATCACGGGTAATACCGGCATTGTTGACGAGAATGTCAACCCGCCCGAACGCCTTTATTGTGGCTTCGAATAAGGCGGCAATGTCGTCAGCATTAGTCACGTCGGTTTTGAGGCCGAGTGCTTTCCCCGGAATTTGCGCGGCTGACTCACGTACCTGCTCCTCGCTGACGTCGCACAGCACGACTGACGCGCCGGCTTGGGCAAACCGACGGGCAATCGCCAGCCCGATGCCCCTTGCCGAACCGGTGACCACTGCTACTTTGCCGGTGAAATCCATGTCCTGTCTTTCTATCCTGATTCGCCTACTTTGTCGGAGCCATGGCCGCAATGTCCGTGAGGACATCCAGATTCACCGACTCCTGCGGCTGCATTTCCCGTTTAGCCAGGCCCGTCAACACTTTGCCTGGGCCGATTTCGTAGATCCTCGTCACACCTGCTTGTCTGAGATATGCCATCGTCTGCGCCCAACGTACCGGTGAAGTCACTTGCTTAACCAGAAGCGCTCTGATCTGTTCCCGCTCCGTGACCGGCTCGGCGGTTACATTGGCAATCACCGGTCGGCTTGGGCGATCGATGGTGATATTCCTTAGAAACTCTTCCAGCCCCTGCCGCGCCGGTTCCATAAGCGGCGAATGAAAAGCCCCACCGACTTGAAGCATAATGGCGCGTTTGGCTCCGGCCGCTTTGGCGAGTTCCGCCGCTTTTTCAACCGCGGCGATATCGCCCGAGATGACAATCTGCCCTTCCGAATTGAAATTAGCCGGAACTACCACACCTACCAGCGAAGCTTCGTCACAGATTCTCTGTACCTGCTCAGGTGTGAGCCCCATCGTAGCCGCCATCGTTCCCGGATTCTTCCGGCAGGCGTCTTCCATGAGAGCGGCGCGCTTGACAACCGCGCGGACAGCGTCTTCAAAGCTGAGCGCACCGGTCACGGCCAGGGCGCCATACTCGCCCAGCGAGTGCCCTGCCGCATAGTCGAAGTCAGGCAAATCATCCCCCAGTATCGTCAGGACGGCCAGGGAATGGAGGAGGATCGCAGGCTGAGTGAATCGGGTGCGCTTCAGTTCGTCGGCCGGTCCCTCGAAAGACAGCCTGGCGATATCCACGGATATTTCGTCCGATGCCAACTCGTAGAGACGGCGCACCTCGGCGGAGTGCTCGTACAAGTCTTTGGCCATGCCCACGTACTGCGAGGCCTGGCCGGGGAAAAACAGAACCGTCCTACTCATACTTACCACTTAACCACGGTTGCACCCCAGATAAGGCCGCCGCCGAAAGCTACCATTACCACATTGTCGCCAGACTTTATCCGTCCCTCGCGATTGGCTTCGTCCAGCGCCAAGGGCACCGATGCTGACGACGTGTTGCCGTACTTTTCGATATTTATGAACACTTTTTCCGGGGGCAGGCCGAGCCGTTTGGTTACGGCGTCGATAATGCGGATGTTTGCCTGATGAGGTACACACAGGGCGATGTCGTCCACGGTCAGACCGGCGTTCTCTATCACTTTTATGGCGGCCGCCTCCATGTTTCGTACCGCGACCTTAAAAATGTCCGAACCGTTCATCTGAATCTTGTCACTGCTGTCGAAACTGAACCCGGGCAAATAGGGATTCCGCGAGCCGCCGGTCTCTATCCAGAGCCACGGACGCAGATTGCCGTCGGATTGCAGGTACGAGGACAGCACGCCCCGACCGTCGTCACACGCTTCCACCACCACGGCCCCGGCCGCATCACCAAACAGAACACACGTGTTGCGGTCTTTGTAGTTAGTCATAGAGGACAGCTTCTCCGCGCCGATCACGAGCGCCCGCTGGTGCTGTCCAATAGCGATATAGGCATTGGCGATCGACAGAGCATTGAGAAAACCCGTGCAGGCCGAAGCCACGTCAAAAGCCGCTGCATTGGGAAAGCCCATTTTTTCCTGAAGCACGCAGGCATTGGAGGGGAGACGGTAATCGGCTGAGATCGTGCCGCAGATGATCAGGTCGATATCCTCATTAGAGCAGCCGGCCATATCAATGGCGCGACGGGACGCCTCGGCCGCCATGTCACCACAGGACATGTCAGCGGAAGCTATATGCCGTTCTCGAATACCCGTGCGAGTGACAATCCACTCGTCGGAAGTATCGACCATTTTTTCGAAATCGGCGTTAGTTAGCACTGCCGGTGGGGCGTACGACCCCGTCCCGGAGATTCTGGCTCTTCTCTGCGGACTCATGTTTCTTTCCGAAATGGTTGGCCGTCAACTCGCGGTGGATACATTCGTTTATACGTTTTCTGGCCATGTCATGGGCGACCTGAACGGCGTTCTTGATAGCAACCGCGTTCGAGGACCCGTGACAGATAATGACTACGCCGTTTACGCCCAGCAATGGTGCGCCACCGACCTGGGCGTAGTCGAAGGCCCTGTTTATTCGCCGCAGAAACGGCCCCATCAGGGTAACGCCGATTCGGGAGAAAATATTCGTCTTAACCTGGTGCTTGACCGCCTTGCGGAGAAACGGCAGAACCGATTCGCCGAACTTAAGCAGTATATTACCGGTGAAACCATCAGTCACGCCCACGTCTACCGTGCCGGCCAAAATGTCACGGCCTTCGATATTGCCGACGAAGTTGATCCGCGACTCGCTCAGGAGTCGGCGCGCGCCGAGGATAAGCTCGTTCCCTTTGATGCGTTCTTCGCCGATTGACAGCAGGCCCACGCGCGGTTGCCGGGCATTGAACACTATCTGGGAATATACGGAACCCATGACCGCAAACTGCGACAAATGCTGGGGTTTGCAATCGGCATTGGCTCCGACGTCGAGCACTACACATGGGCGTCCGGTGCTGGTCGGGAAAGCGGTGGCAATCGCCGGACGCAGGACGCCCTGGATGCGTCCGAGAATAAGCAGCGAACTGGCCATCACAGCGCCGGTGTGGCCCGGTGATACGAAAGCATCGGCCTGTTTGCGACGCACAAGACCCAGTCCGACGGCGATGGACGAATCCTTCACCCGGACACCGTCAGTGGCCGTCATGGCCATCGTCACTTCCGTAGCTGCCTGCTCGACGGCCACGTTGGGGGGAATATTCCCGATGCCGGCCATGATCGGGTCGATCTTCGCTTTGTTCCCGACCACGATAAGGCGCATGGAATCGCTAAGACTCTCGGCCGCGGCCAGACCGCCGCGGATGATCGATTCCGGACCGTTATCGGCCCCCATCACGTCCAGAACAACCGTCTGCTTGGAGTTTTCGGTCATTACTCCCTGATTCTCGTCCTAAAGCAACGACGCTCGTGCGCTTTAGGCTTCCTTCTTCTCTATTACCTGACGGCCGTCGTAGTAGCCGCAGTTGGGACAGATATGGTGCGGCAGCCTGCCGGAACCACAGTGTTCACATTTGACTACGTTAGGCGCGTCGATCTTCCAGTGAGTGCGACGCTTCTTGCCGCGGGTATGCGAGTGTCTTCTTTTTGGTAGTGGCATTCAGCCTGCCTCGTTTCAGCCTTCGCGATCCGGGAACAGCCTCTTCAGTCCGTCCCAGCGCGGATCTATGGTTTCGTTGGTGCAATTGCAGGTCTGTTCGTTCAGGTTCGTTCCACAGGTCGGGCAGAGGCCGCGGCAATCTTCCGAGCACAGCGGCTTCATAGACATGGTGAGCACCAACATCTGACGAATTGGTTCAACAATGTCGACCCGCAGGTCGTTCCCTTGAAAACAGACATACTCTTCCTCGTCGGACCTGCGGTGAGCCTGGGCTTCCTGTTCGGAACAGACCACGAAATCGGTCTCGCCGACCAAATCGGTCTCGAATTCAGCCAGACAGCGGGCGCACTCCAGCAACACCCGGGCCGTAACCTGGCCCCGGCAAAAGTACTCGTCCGCGGATCTCTGAATTGCCAATTCGACTGCGGCAGCCTTGATTTGCAGCAGACATTCGTCAATACGGCCAAGTTCAGTCGGATCGGCATAGATCGTGGTTTCCGCAGGGTAGTCATCGAACACCCGCAGGTCCAATATCATAACCAGTTATTTTACAGCATTTGCCCGGCTAAGTCAAGGAGCAAAATACGAGAGTGTCAACGCAAAATGCGAGAGTAAGCCCAAAGCAGACAGAAAGATAGCGGCCGGAACCTGGAGGGTCCAGACCGCCTTATTTGACTCTCTGAACTCGGCTTTCTGAAACGGACTCATAAACAGTTGTGTCAGTTCCTGCCCGCCGAATGGCCCTGTTGAAAAAGTCGTCTCGCCGTCATTGCGAGCGAAGATGATACGCCGTCAGGCGGGACATCGTAGCGCGGCAATCTCGAAGTCGTTTGTACGGGGCAATTTGAGATCGCCATGTCTCGCCCGCGAAGCGCGGTCGAGACTCGCGATGACGGGTTTAGGGGTTTTTCTACAGGCCCCGAAGGCGTGTGTGAACTGACACCTGCAGCCAGCTATAAGCAAATGTGTCAGGTCACAACTCCGACTATGTCGGGGTCAGGACCTGACACAACTTTGATCCGGCTTTCCGGACGCTCTCGCTTCGCTAATGCGTCTGCCGGTAGATCTTTATCCGGTTCTGGGCGCGCTCCAGCGAGGCTCTGGCGCGCGGGATATCAATATGTTTGTCACCGGACCCGGCCGCCTTGAGCATTTCCCAGGCCCGATCGCGCGCCGCCTCGGCCCGCTTCAAGTCGATCTCCTCGGTTTCCTCGACAGCGTCCGCCAAAAGTGTCGCCACGTTGCCGGAGACTTCAAGAAAGCCCGACGTCACCGCCAGAAAGTGCGGTTTATCATCAAGGTCGCGGAACTCGATTTTCCCCGGATGCAGCGCCGTTATCAGCGGCGCATGGTTCGAAAGCACGCCCAGATACCCTTCGGTGCCCGGCACGATCAGTGACCTGATGTCGGCCTCAAAGAAGATCTTCTCGGGTGTGACTATGCTCAGGCGAAACATGGCCATTAACCCTTCGCCTGCTCGTAACGCTGGAGAACTTCATCCAGACCGGAGGCCATGTAGAAATGTTGTTCGGGAATGTGGTCGACATTACCGGCAATAAGCTCGCCAAAGCCCCTCACCGTGTCCTCAACCTTGACATACACCCCGGCGCGGCCGGTGAACGCTTCGGCCACGAAGAACGGCTGTGACAGGAAGCGCTGAATCTTGCGCGCCCGATGCACGGTCTGCTTGTCGTCGTCGGACAATTCGTCAATACCGAGAATGGCTATAATATCCTGCAAATCACGATAGCGCTGGAGAATCCTCTGAGTCTCGCGCGCCACCCGATAGTGCTCCTCACCGACCACCTGCGGATCGAGAATCCGCGAGGTGGAATCAAGCGGATCGACCGCCGGGTAAATCCCCAGCTCGGCGATCTGTCGTGACAACACGGTCGTGGCGTCGAGGTGCGAGAACGTCGTAGCCGGAGCGGGGTCGGTCAGATCGTCGGCGGGTACGTAAATGGCCTGCACCGATGTAATCGATCCCGCCCGCGTGGAGCAGATGCGCTCCTGCAAGCCGCCCATCTCAGTGCCCAGGGTCGGTTGGTACCCGACCGCCGACGGCATACGCCCCAGCAGCGCGGATACTTCGGAGCCGGCCTGCACGAAACGGAAGATGTTATCGACGAACAACAGCACATCCTGATGCTGCACATCGCGGAAATACTCAGCCATAGTTAACGCTGACAAACCCACGCGCAGCCGCGCTCCCGGCGGCTCGTTCATCTGGCCGAACACCAGTGCGGTCTTCTTGATCACGCCGGACTCGGTCATTTCCAGCCAGAGGTCGTTGCCCTCGCGGGTGCGTTCGCCCACGCCGGAGAAAATCGAATAGCCGCCGTGCTCGGTAGCAATGTTATGAATCAGTTCCTGAATAATCACGGTCTTACCGACACCGGCGCCGCCGAACATACCGACCTTGCCGCCTTTCGGGTATGGCTCGAGCAGGTCGATCACCTTGATGCCGGTCTCGAACATCTCGATTTGCGTGACCTGATCCTCAAACGGCGGGGCGAGGCGGTGGATCGGCAACCGCGGGCAGTCGGCCGGAATCGGCGCACCCGGGTCGAGCGGCTCACCCATCAGGTTGAACAGGCGCCCCAGCGTCAGTTCGCCGACGGGAACCGTAATGGGACTGCCGGTGTCAGTCGCGGCCATGCCGCGCACCAAACCGTCGGTCGAGGCCATGCCGACACAGCGTACGAGATTGTCGCCGATATGGCTGGCGACCTCGACTACCAGCGTGCGGTTCTGATGCGGCACCGGGATCTTGACCGCGTTGAGAATATCCGGCAGGGAATCGGCGGCGAACTCACAGTCGACGGTGTTGCCGATCACCTGTACCACTTTGCCGATTTTTTCAGCCATCTGTCAAACTCCGATATGTCTATGCGCTCACTTTTCCAAAACCGTGGTCGCGCCGTTACCCGGCGAGCGCTTCCGCGCCGCTGACCACTTCAAGCAGTTCTTTTGTAATTTGCGCCTGACGCGCCTTGTTGTATTCGAGCGTCAGAGTATTCGTCATCTCGCCGGCGTTCCTGGTGGCGTTCCCCATAGCAATCATCCGGCTGCCATGTTCCGAGGCAAACGATTCCAGCAGCGCCGTGATCATCTTGGTATTGGCGTAGCTGGGCATCAACTGAGCATAAATCTGCTCCGAGGTCGGCTCAAAGATGTAGTCGCTGACATGCGCTTGTTCCCCGCCGTGTCCGGGGCGCGGCACCGGCAGGTACTTCTCGACCCCCGGGCGATACTTCACCAGCGAGATGAATCTGGTGAAAGCCAGGTGAATCTCGTCGGTCTCTCCGATCACAAACCGGTTGGTCAGCCATGAAGCCAGTTCGCGTCCGCGGGCATAGTTGATTACGCCTTCCCAGTCACCGTAGTACTGGACGATATTTCCCTTGCGTCGACGATAGTAATCACGCGCCCGCTTGCCGACCACAACCAACTCCAGCGCCGTATCAGTGTGCTCTTTGATCCAGCGATCAGTGTTTCGAAAGATATTGGTATTGAACGAGCCGCACAGACCGCGATCGGACGCAATCACCACCAGCGTCCGGTTTTTGACTGGCCGTTCCTCGAAATACGGGTGGGCAATCTCCGTGGCCGAACCAGCCGCCAGATGGCTGAGCATCTCGTCCAGCTTCAGCGCGTAAGGTTTAGCCTGCTCCACGCGTTGCTGCGCGCGGCGCAGTTTGGCCGCGGCCACCATCTCCATCGCCTTGGTAATACGACGCGTCGAGATGACCGTCCGGATTCGCTTCTTTACTTCACGCAGTGTTGCCATCGCTACCTGTTATGTCTATTCACATCAGAACTGGAAACCCACCATGAGGCGGAAATCGTTGTTCTTGAAATCCAGCGCCGTACCGTCATCCTCGGACACATATGCCTTATCAGAATCGAGATCGGCTGAGGTGACATCGTCGTAAATCTTGCCCAGACCGACTGTGTAGCGCAGATCGAAAGTCAGCTTTCCGGACTGTCCCATGGCCAGCCCAAGCCCGCCGCCGATCGTCAGACCGAAGTCGAGGCTCTTGGCGTTCTCGATATCAAAGTCACCATAGTTGGGGTCGTCGGGCGGATTCTTATCCTGCACTTTGGATGCGATATTGAAAGCCGCCACGGGGCCTACAAACATGAAGGGTGAGGTTTTACCTGCAGAAGTGAAGTTGTATTTGATCAAAACTGGCACTTCGATGTAGTCATTCTTGAGCTTCCGGGTGAAAGTGACGTCGTCGATAGTGGTTTCACCCTTGGAACCCTTCATTACGTAGAGAAACTCCGGTTGCAAACTGACCCCGCTGGTACCAAGCGGATACTCTACAAACAAACCACCGGCCATGCCCATCAGAGATTTCTTCTCAATTGACCCTGAAACTATCTCTTCCATCGTGTTCCAACCTTCGCCGGACATGTTGGCCATGACAGCACCGGCCTTGATTCCGAATTTCATCTTCGATTCAGCCGATACCGTCGCCACTAATAGCAGCGACACC
>Ga0315278_10001583_pt1 | contig 20067 bp, 19 predicted proteins | sample YL17G06_0_MG_FD_203880 | JGI IMG/M metagenome (GOLD analysis project Ga0315278, IMG submission 203880) | Sediment microbial communities from Yellowstone Lake, YNP, Wyoming, USA - YL17G06_0 | ecosystem: Environmental > Aquatic > Freshwater > Lake > Sediment | place: USA: Wyoming | collected... | reverse complement strand
ACTTTATTAACAAGCGGCGCTTTGACGCCACAATCCTCGGCTGGACAGTACCTCTCGATCCCGACATATACGATGTCTGGCATTCGAGCAAAACAGGACCCCAGGAACTGAATTTCATATCCTACAAAAACGAGGAAGTTGATAGACTGATTGAAAAGGGAAGGGGCATCTTCGACCAGAAGGAAAGAAAAAAATACTATGACAGGATCCAGGAGATATTGGCGGAAGACGAGCCTTATACTTTCCTTTACGTTCCCGATGCCCTGCCGATTATCCATGCCCGCTTTCACGGCATCCAACCTGCGCCTCTGGGAATCGGATACAATTTTATCAAGTGGTATGTCCCCAAAGAAGAACAAAAACTGGTCATGACGAGGTAGTTTCCTAATCTCTTCAGGCTGAATTCTCAGAAGCTTGTTTCGAACTTGTTGCACTTAGCCCTTTAAAATAATCAAATATTCCTTCCTTCATCAACCATAGATGATTTCTGGTTTTAGTCTCAGGTCTTCATGATGATTTGCAAAAAGCAGATTTAAAAGAACAAACAAATGCTGTCTCCACAAGTCAAGGGTTTTCAGTTTGGAATTGAAGTGAGGAGTACCAGTTGTATTGTAGTACCCAACAGAGTTTAGGAAGCTGTAATGAACACCACCTTCACGTCCCCGCTCGGGACGTGTGAACACATGGCGGCCAGCCATTACAGGGCGGGGAAGACCCGGGTAGACGTTGAAAAAGGGGGAGGCCCGTTATGCTTTTTTCTCTGGATATTTATGATAACTTGCACATCGCGTTAGTATATTTCATTTCACCGGAATCCATTTATTTACCCCGGATTGTACATAACTGATCTGACGCTGAGCGCAAATGGTTATCACAACATCCGGTGGATCATCTTCCAGGGTTTTGTAATCAAAATAATCCGCTGGAATTACATTAATGATCTCTTTAAAATTAGCTGATAGATATGGTCCCAGTTCACCATAAAAAGAGTCCCTGAATATGACAGCTTTCCGCAGCCTGGATTTCTCCGGGTAAACACCTTTTTTAAAGGTTACACTGGGCACTTTTTCGGTCAATTGATCATGTAATGAAAGCATATCGGCAAGATCGCCGGAATAAGTGCGGGCATTGTCTTGAACAATATAGTCGGAGACGGAAGGCAAACTCAAAACAGGGAAGCGTGCGGACAGTTGCTTGATAATTTCGCAATAACCCACAAAAGCTCCGTAACTATTCCAGTGCGTATCGGTCTTATAATAAAGCTGTTTGGATGCCTTGGCTTTAGAGAAAGATTCTCTTAAATCCAGAATGTGTACATTCGAAGTCTCAAAACAAGCCATCAACTGGTCGAGTTTTGTTTGTTGTTGGACCATATTGATATTATCCGGAAGGTGCTCCATATAGACTGTTTCTTTATTGGGTGCAATCACTATCAGATAATATATGCCTCTTTCGGCCAGCCATTCATTTTGATACACGATATTCCGTTTAATATCAAGCAGTTGGTCTTCAGAGAACAACGTTACCCCTTGGGTGTCGTCTAGGCTTTCTTTATAAAATAACCAGTTGTCCTTCCCGAGTATCACAGTAGGTACCGAAGGGATATTGAAATATTTTATTCTCACGTAGTTATTGAGGCTCATCAATGTTTTTCTTGAACCGAAATTATCATTAAAATAGGAGTTGAAATCAGCGGGAAAGGTTGAGATAGAGCTGGTTTTGAGAGAAGGCCTTTCGGCCAGTTTGCGGTTTTCATAAGTCGGCAATTTAGTTTCCATACCAATCATTAAACCTAAAAGTGGTAATATGATGATCATAAAGAAAACTGCTATTAAGGCTAAATTGTGTGCTGTTCCGGTTTTAAAATATCCCGGAACATTCCTGAGTCTTATTACTGAATCAATAACCAGAAAAAATGCGCACCCGATGATTAAGAATGCAATATATTTTAAAAATATCCCGATTGAACTGGATACTGAGATCACTGATTTTATGTCATGTATATAAATTATGACCAGACCTGCCAGAAGCAGGATAAAGCCTGTAGAGACCAGCACTTTGTATCTCATTCAAACCTCGCTAAAACTTGAAATAGATAAAGGGATTATTTAACGCCCCGCTCAATGACATGATCGACACCACCAAAATTACAACCAGACAGAGTAATTCTCCCAACGACCAGCTGAGTCCGAAAACCTGGTATAAGCGCGATTTTTTACTCCGAATAACGTTGATAAAATTATCTTTAAGGATGTTAACCTTAGGAATAAAAGGTGAAGAGATAGCTATGCCGACCAGCAAGGTCAATACCACCAGGCTGTTTAGATACGAGCCCACGGCGAGCACAGGCGCATTGCCCGGCGACAGGCCGAACATCGCTTTGAGGTATCCCGCAGCATAGTGTAGCGAATCAGACCGGAATATTACCCAGCCGATAATAACTATCAACAGTAAATATAGATGCCTGAGCGGAGACCATATTTTTTTTAAAATATTACCGAATCCGGCGTGTTCCAATACAATGAATATCCCATGCCATGCTCCCCAAACAATAAAAGTCTTTCCAGCACCGTGCCACAATCCGCACAACATAAAAACTGTCATCAGGTTGAAATAAACCCTGATAGAACTACGGCGGTTGCCCCCAAGAGGAATATACAGATAATCTCTGAACCAGGTGGATAATGAGATATGCCAGCGCTGCCAAAATTCCCGGATTGATTGTGAAATATACGGATAACGGAAGTTTTCTGGGAAATCGAAACCGGCCATTTTGCCTATACCAATCGCCATATGCGAATAGCCTGAAAAGTCAAAATAGATCTGCAGGGTATAACAGATGATCCCCAACCACGAAATGGGTGCAGTCAATTGAGCCGGGGAGATAGCGAATATCTGGTCCACTGCAGCACCCAGGGTATTGGCAATTAAGACCTTTCCCCCCAGACCGACGATAAAACGTTGAATGCCGCCGGCCAATTTATCTGTGGAAATACTACGGTTGGTTATCTGGTCTTTGATCTGACGGTATTGCACAATTGGCCCGGCCAGCAACTTGGGAAAAAACGAGATGTAGAGAGCGACATATATCGGGTTACGTTCATGTTGTGCATCCTTCCGGTAAATATCAATTAGATAAGAGATGGCAGAGAATGTAAAAAATGAAATACCCAGAGGAAGCGGTAACTGGGGAACGTTAAGATGAATAAAACTAAAACCAGAAAAAGCTCCTACCCAGTTCCAGGGGCTCGCCAGAAAACCGGTATATTTGAAACCGACCAGCAAAGCCAGATTAAAAACTAAGGCCAAGCTCAGCCAGAGTCTAACGCGGGTCTGTTTTTCATTTCGCTGTGACGAATCGATAAAAAAGGAGAATAGATAGTTAACAAAAATGGAGATGATCAGGAGAAAAATGTATTTCGGCTCACCCCAGGCATAAAAAAGCAGGCTGGCGATCACTAAAAACAGGTTCCGGAACCGTTTCCCTACGGAAAACACAGTTATCATGAATATCGGCAGAAATATAAAAAGAAAAACCGAAGAACTGAATATCATCGTTATAACTCTGATCTCCTCAATACCTGAATTAGACCGGTTTCTCCCGATGCTACAGGTTGAGGTTTGTTTTCTCCGTTTACCGCATGATTTTCCGGCGCTGCCACAATATATCAACCATGTATCCGTTGGCCCCAGCCCCTCAAAGAACAGTGCATCCATATCATAATTGCTGAGTAAATAACATCAATCATTACGGGTTGTAATGCTGCATTCCCCTTGAGGTTGGCGTTTTGTGAACAAGGAAGGTAGGGTGGTTGCTGACGTCACAAAGTAACAAGCATGGTGGATTAAATATTTTGAGTGTTTGCGTTTGAAATGATTGATCTAATGCTGCGCATCAGCAGCAGGGTGTCAGCGTCGTCCAAGAAGACCGGCCAGTACGGACCGCCAAGTCCTGCGAGATTCCTCGCGGCCAGCCGACAGCGGACTCAGATGAAGCATCGTCGACAACCCATTCGCGGAGACGGCGGTGACTTCGATCAGCGCCTCCGCACTGTGGTCGATATCGCCGATCGGGTGAACGCACTCCCAACCCGACCTGGCGTACTTCTCTTTGCCGAGCGCCTTCACGACATCGTCGCGGGCAAGGTCGGGTTTGCGCGACATGATCAACCGACCATCGATCTTCACCTGAATCGCTTCCAGATCGACACCCTCGTTCGGCTCTCCGGCCCAGCCTCCGATCCGAAGTTCGCCAGCCTCTGAAATCCTGAACAATTCCACGTACCCAACCGGTGGGTGCGTATAGTGGAGTCCGGTGAACGATTCCTGAGGGTCTCGGCTCACGACATACACATCGTGGGCGCCACACAGGGCGCGAACAAGGCGCTTATACGGCCACTCCGGGCCGGCAACGGCTTCGATCATCGACCGAACGAATTCCTCGGTGACGTAGGTCGATCCATACTCGTTCTTGCTCAGCGTCCTGGACTCGCTGGCCTCGACGAAAAGGACCCCGGAGCCCGGGATCCGCTGACTTCCAGCCAATGCCTCATCGTGAACGCTGAATGCCAGGATGCCCGCAGGTGTCAGCATCTCATACAGCCTGCGCAACCACGCCTCGAATCTCGCCGCCGGCAGATGGGTGAACAGCGAGGAGACGAAGATCATGTCGAATCGTTCGTCGCACTTCAAAGCGGCCGGGTCGGTGCACGAGTCGAATCCGTGGACGCCGAAAGTCCGTCTTTGAAAGGCAACGGCGTCCGTGTAGATGTCGGACACCCATACGTTGTCCGGTGGAATCTGTGTGACCAGGAACCGTGTCGATCGACCATATCCACACGCAAAGTCTAGAAACCTCACATCGTTCTTGTTCGATCCGAAACGCCAACTCAACAGCTGTTGAATCGTGTCGTTGATTTCTGCCCCTTGCCTGAAATAGCCAGCCATCGCCAAGCCGGCGTTCTTCAGACAGTTGACGGCATGCAAGTACATCTCGTCGGCTGGGTCTATCAACGAGTTGACATTCGTGAGGAAGTTGGTCATCGATGTTCCTTGATTCAACGCGCACTCATTGATAAGGCATTCCTTTTTCACAGTGGGAGTATATGAAACATGATCCTGTGTGTCAAGGAAACATAGACCGCAAAATGAGGGGTGTGTTGTCGATGTTTGTCGTCTGGCGTGAATTGTGTTTATTACGGATTGAAGCCCTGCATTTTCGTCGAGGTTGAAGATTTGTGTAGTACAGGAAGGAAGATAGTGGTTCTTACACTTGCATAAGCGGCTGGTTGTGCACGGTCAAGTTGAGCGACATGTTCGCACCCCTCTTACGGCTTTGACCTCTGCAATATTGTTTGAATAGAAATAGATTTGTCTTCCAGAATTGTCAATAAATTCTTTTCGCTTGCGTCTTTTGTTCTTCATGTCGTGATAGACTTAACCCATAATAGTATCGGGCGTCATACAGAAATATCGGGATTTGTAAGGGGTAGTTCCTTGTTTCAACATCTGCCCTGACGGTGCCATCACGGATTTGCCTTTCACCAAACTCTCAGGCCAATAGGTTTTACTTTCAGTCTAAAATGCGGTATAGATAAATTATATGGAACCACGCAAGAAAAGCTCCGTTGAGGGTCGGGAGCTCAAAGATCATATCATAGAGTTCTGCAAGGATCAGGGAGCAGACCTTGTTGGTTTTGCCCCTGTGGAGCGTTGGGATGACGCCGGGGAGGTGCCGCCTGATTTCCGTCCCCGGACCCTCTGGCCACCGGCCCGGAGCGTTATCGTCGTCGGCCTTGCAATGCCTCTTCCTATCGTGGAGACGACACCCTCCGTCCTCCATATGGAGCTTTACCGGACGGCAAACCGGAAGCTGGACACGCTGGCCTATGATCTCACCGGGCATCTCAACCGCATGGAACACGCGTCCTTTTTTTTCGGCCGTGATGTATACGCCAGCCTGATGGCCCTGCGGGATGCGCCCATGGCCGCATTCAGTCACGTCATGGCAGCGAAATATGCCGGGCTGGGCACCATCGGCGTCAGCCACTGCCTTCTGACGCCGGAATTCGGTCCCAGAGTGCGGTTTGTCTCCGTCTTCACGACAGCCGTCATACGTCCAGACCCCCTCGTGAAAAAGGATCTCTGCATCAAGTGCGAACTCTGCTGCCTTTGCTGCCCGAGAAAGGCTCTCACGATGCGCGAGGACTGCGTAATCGGTGATTTCGATAAAATGGCCTGTCTGGCAATGGCCGAGGATCTGACCCGAAGAGGCTGCTACCCCTGTGGTATCTGCACCAAGGTATGTCCCATTGGCAAGGATCGGGCGCTCTACAAACAGAAGGGCATGCGGACGAAATACCTCGAGGAGGTCAAGGCCCTTGCCGCAAACCCCGATGATCCCAAATACAAGTCCTGGACGCATGTGCGGAAATACGGGCTCACGAAGGGGAAGGACGCTCCGGTCTCCAGAACAAGAAAAGACGAGAAGAAAGAGGAAGCGTGAAGATGGCAATCACAACTCTGGAACAATTCTGTGAAAGCTTTAATGATCTTCTTAGGGGCAAACCGGACATGTCTACCATCATCAGAACAGGCCGGACTCTTGTGAGTGGGCTGATGAGTCAGAAGGAGTGGTTTGGCGACATCCTTCAAAGAGTCCTTTTCGACAAGGAATTTTCCGAGAGCCAGAAGTCCGGCATCTGGCCCAACGAGATCACTCTGCACAGAAGCTCCGAGCGCTCTTTCCTTGTCCTGTGCTATATTTGGGACCCAGGTCTCAGTGATGCCATTCATGATCACGGGTCCTGGGGAATCATCGGAAGCTTTGTTCGGTCCATCGGGGAACGCAAGTATATGCGCCTGGATGACGGCAAAAAAGAAGGATACGCAGAATTGGAGGAGGTTTCTTCCATCGTCCTCAATCCGGGTGAGACGACGTACGTGCTGCCGCTAAATAAAGGAATTCACAGAATGGAAAATTTCGGGAGCGATATGGCCATCACCATAAATGTATACGGACCGAACGTCCGGAAAGGATATGTCCAGTTCTTCTACCCGGAGATGAATTCCGTAAATAGGGTCTATCCCCCAAAAACCCTCAGGGAGGCCTTGGCCGTCCGCGCCCTCGGGAGCCTGGCGGCGCCCTGGAGCGAGGAGCTGTTGAGACGCGTACTGGCGAGCGCGCTTCCCGATTACATTAAGAAGGAAGGCGAGATTTCTCTTGCCAGGCTAAAAACATGATCTTTCTACCTCCATGAGGACCATGTCGTCTCAAGAAGTTCGGCATGGAGTTGATACGCTGAACAGCTTTAGCACTTGAAATCGCGGCCACTCTGATGTAGAAATAACTCATCAACAGAAACTGAAAGGAGCGTAAAAATGAAAAGGTATTCCCTGCTGATTGGCGTATTGTGTCTGTTAGTAGCTCTTTCCGCATGCGGCATGAAGAGCGTGAAGCATGGGGCTATGATCGATGAGGCAAAGGTGAAAAACAGTGTTATCGACGGCAAGACATCAAAGTCCGAGGTTGTGTTGGAATTCGGTCCCCCCACTAAGACCATGGAAAATGAGAAGATGTTTTTCTATGAATGGTCAGAGACAAGCACGTCCTCCATACCTTTATACGGCGGGTCGACCACCATTACCAACAACCTCATTATTCTCTTTGATGACAATGGCGTCGTAAAGAGCCATAAGATCACTAAGACCGGTGCAGAGTCAAAAAAGGGCTTCGGCGAACAGAAAAACAAGTAGGTTGTGTTCGGTTGAGATAGGTTGGAAGCAAAGAATAAAAGATAAGATCCGAATATTTTATAATCAAAGCGTTATACGGTCCTGGCCTTGCCTTCGATAGTTGTACCGGATGCAAGGTTACAGGTTCGTTTTCTTGATAAAGTTTGAGCATTATTCGCCATCTCGACCCGTGATAACCGCATTTCATCGGTTCACAACTGTTAGCATTAGTAGCTGGAATTGATATCTCCCAAACTCTTAGCATATCTTTTCTCCTTCTCACCCCCTTTATAAAAGGGGGTCGGGGGGATTTTATTCCACTATCAGAAATCCCCCGTTGCCCCCTTTGTCAAAGGGGGCGGGAAAAAAGAACAACATGTCTCAGAGATTGCCACGCACACTGCGTGTGCTCGCAATGACAGAAGAAGGAATGACGAACAGAGGAGTTATGCAAAGGTCTATGGGAACATACTGATTTCTACGAAATTGTGATCAATACATTTATTTGTGAAAACTAATCAGGAACCTAAGCTAATTGATCAAACCTGTACGGACTATAAATAAACTCATAAGCGGGACGCCCATCACCATCGCGGCCCTTGGCGATTCCTTAACGCAGGGATGGATGGTCTCGATGGGTTATATCGATTTCTTGGAGGCAATGCTTCGCATAAAGTTTCCCGAAAGCAGATTCAAGCTTGTTAACAGCGGCATACCCGGTGATACAGCTGATTCCGGCCTGTACAGGTTGATGGGGGACGTTCTTTACTACAAACCGGATTGCGTCTTCATACAATACGCAATCAACGATGCCTTCTCGGGATTTACAGAACAACAATTTAAGAAAAATATAAAAGGTATTATTGAGAAAATTAACGAAAATGCTGATACGGATATCATCCTGATAACCTCAGGCTATATTGGCGACAATGATGACAACCGGCATATGGAAAAATATTATCATCAGCTCACAGTGCTGGGAGAAGACTACCGTATTCCTGTTGCGCTGGTGCACGAGTACTGGAAAGAGAAAATCAGGGATGGAATACCCCTCGAATCTCTGGTGCAGTATGATGGTGTGCACCCTACAGAGGGGGGTTACAGGCTAATGGCAGAAGCCGTCATGAAGATATTTGTTTAACAGGTCACGAAGAAGGAACTTTCCACTTAGCAATCGGCAATCCGTTTCCCGCTTTATTTTTGACTTTTCATGAGGTCATAAAGGATGAAATCGAGGAAGGGATTTACACTTGTTGAATTGATAATCGTCATTGCCTTATTGGCAATAATTGCCGCCATTGGCGGAGTGACCTTTCATTCGTATACGCTGAACAGGAATCTCAAGTCAGCAGCGAGAGAGATTGTGTCCGATTTTTTTGTATACAGGGCGAGGGCAGTCTCTGAGGGAAAGACCTATCGGATCGCTTTTGATATTGACGGAAACAGCTATACCATCCAGCCGGGCTCATCCACTCCTGTCACCAGGAGCCCCTTAGCATTCGGGTCGGATATTAGAATAATCGCTGCTAGTTTCGGAGCGGGACATGCCGTTAATTTTTTGGCCAGAGGAACGGTGTCGCCATTCGGGAATATTAAACTCGTAAACAGCAGGCAATCCAATGCTACAATTAAGGTCAATATAACGGGAAGAACGTATGTGATATTTGATATCAAATAGTCAGTGTTGAAAAAAGTCCGATACATGCATGACATCTGACCTTTTTTATTTCACTCATGATCGCACCTTGAGGTTGCTCCTCAAGTAATCTCTAATTTTTTCGTAGCTTGCGGAAAGCTCAAAGGACGCACCTTTTTTGTGGTCAATGCCCTTCATACTTTCAGGCAGTTCAGGGCTTATTCCCAGGAGGTCTTCGATTTCATCGGGAAATTTTGCCGGATGGGCTGTCTCGATGGATACGCATAACGGAAAATCACCGCATCGTTCCAGGTATACCTCAAGGCCCCTCCAGCCTACTGCTCCGTGCGGCTCCAGCAGGATTCCATACTGATCGTATGCCCTTTTGATAGTTTTTTTTGTCTCCTCGTCGGTGATGCTCACGGAGAAAATCCGTTGCCTAATCTCGTTTATGTCAGGGTATCTATGGACCGCGCCCCCGCGATCAACTGTTCCCCCGTAAAGGTCGAAGAATCGGGCGAGGTTGCTCGGATGACCCACGTTCATGGCGCTGGAGAGACACGCTCGAGACGGTGATATTTTTTCATAGACGCCTGTCTCCAGAAATTTAGGGAATTCGTCATTCTCGTTGGTCGGCATGACAAGCCTATGCACAGGGAGGCCCATCCTTCTTGCGTATTCGCATCCCAGGGCGTCGCCGAAATTTCCCGAAGGAACAGAAAAAACTATTTCTTCGCCGTCCTCGGCAAGTTGGGAATAGGCGTAGACATAATAAATAATCTGAGGGAGGATCCTCCCGAAATTTATGGAATTTGCCGAGGTCAGGTTAAAGTCAGTGAGGGACGGGTCCGAGAAGGCCTGTTTGACGATGTTCTGGCAATCGTCAAACTTGCCCAGTACAGAGATGGCCTGAACATTTTCGCCGATCGCATCGAGTTGTTTCTTCTGCCTGCCGCTGACTTCGCCTTTCGGATAAAGGATGCAGACGTCAATGCCTTTGACACCCTTGAAGGCCTCACCAACAGCGCTTCCCGTGTCTCCCGATGTGGCAACCAGGACATTCAGCCTCGTATCCGGATCACGGAAATGGCTCATCAAGCGGGCCATCATCCTGGCCGCAAAATCCTTGAAAGAGGCCGTCGGCCCCTGATCGAGCCTCATGATGTATTTGCGGTCTACCACTCTTTCAAGTGGGACCGGGTAGTTGTAGGACTCGGCGACAATCTTTCCCAGCACCTCGTTAGAAATTTCATCTGCGAGAAAAGCATTTGCGACAAGCATGGCCGCTCTCGTGTAGGGTGTGCCTCGCAGGGCCATGATACTCTGTAAGGGAATGGCCGGGATGGCATCCGGCATGAAAAGACCTTCGTCGGGCGCCTGACCATGGAGGAGCGCCTCTCTGAAAGAAACAGTCTTCTTCCATGGAACAAGGCCGGGGATACCACCAAGATTCCTGTTTGTGCTGTAGTAATAGATTTTCTGCAACATGATAAAAAAATCCTTCGCAAATATTGCACCCTACGGTGGATATGTACAGGTTATGACTATCATAATAGTCGTGATCAAGCAAATACGTAAATTTTTTCTTGACAACGGCTTTCTGATGGTTTAATTACTACCGAAACGATAGCATTAGTAGTGATTATACCCAAGATAGCTTATGAAACTTTCCACGAGAGCCCGGTATGGAGTCCGACTGATGGTTGCCTTAGCCCTTAATTATGGCAAGGGTCTGGTATTCCTGAAGGACATAGCCAAGGGAGAGAATATATCTGAGAAGTACCTCAGTCAAATCATTATACCCTTGCGTGGTGTCGGTTTGGTGAATTCCATCAGGGGGGCATATGGAGGATACAGTCTTTCTAAAGACCCGTCGCAGATCACCATGAAAGAGATCATGGATGTCCTGGAGGGGGACTGTTCTCTTGTGGACTGTGTGAAGGATCCTTCCAAGTGTCCGAGGGTGCCGATCTGTGCGAGCCACGACGTCTGGGAGATTATAGGAGGAAAAATTTCAGAAACCTTGAGTTCCATAACCCTGGATATGCTGGTAAGAATGAATCAGGAAAAAGCCCAAAAGGCGATGATGCATAATATCTGAAAGATGCTAATATCAAGAAGCCCCTAAAGGAGAAACGGCAGGGAGTACTTGGATTACCTACTTAGGATTTACAGTGAAAAAAATATATCTGGATAACGCAGCGACAACCCCGACAGATGCAAGGGTATTAGAGGTCATGTTGCCCTTCTTTTCGCAGGCGTACGGGAATCCCTCAAGTCTCCATGCCTTCGGTCAGGAGGCCAAGCATGCCATCGAGGAGGCGCGGTACATCGTTGCGCAATTTATCGGCGCCGAACAGGAAGAAATTATTTTTACCAGCGGGGGTACGGAAAGCAACAATGCCGCGATTAAAGGCGTGGCCTACGCGAGACGTGATAAGGGGAATCACATCATAACCTCGAAGATAGAGCACCATGCTGTCCTGGAAACATGCCATTTTCTCGAGAAGCAGGGGTTTGAGGTGGCCTATATCCCCGTTGATGAATTTGGTGTTATTGATCCGGCGGATGTGAAAAAGGCAATTACGGAAAAGACGATCCTGATTTCCATCATGCACGCCAATAATGAGATAGGAACGATGCAGCCCATTGCTGAGATCGGTAAAATAGCAAGAGAGAAAGGAATATATTTTCATACCGACGCCGTTCAGACTCTTGGCCACACCCCGATAGATGTCAGCGAATTGAACGTGGACCTCCTCAGCGCCTCCGGGCATAAGCTGTATGGACCAAAGGGCGTGGGTATCCTATACGTAAAGAAAGGCATACGCATGCTCCCTTTCATGCATGGCGGCGACCAGGAACAGGGCCGCCGGGCTTCGACTCATAATGTGCCGGGAATCGTTGGCTTTGGAAAGGCCGCGGAACTGGCAAAGGAGGAGATGGCAAGAGAGATCGAGCAACTGACCATGCTCCGTGATAAACTGATCAAGGGTATTCTTGACAAGATTGAATATGCGCGTCTGAACGGGCACCCGAAAGAGAGGCTCCCGAATAACGTCAATGTTTCCATTTCATACGTGGAGGGTGAATCCATGCTGTTGAATCTTGACATGGAAGGGATAGCCTGTTCAACGGGCTCTGCCTGCACCTCATCGTCTCTGGAGCCGTCGCATGTCCTGGCGGCCATCGGGCTCTCTCATGAGCTTGCCCACGGGTCATTGAGATTTTCCCTGGGTAGACTGACCTCGGAGGAAGACATCGACTACTGCCTCACACGCCTCTCCGGCATTGTCCGTAAATTGCGCGCTATGTCTCCTCTGTACAAGAAGGAGGTTAAGTAATGGAGTACAGTGAAAAGGTTATGGAGCATTTCAGGAATCCAAGAAATGTCGGCGAAATTGAAAATCCCGATGGGGTCGGAAAAGTGGGAAACCCCGTGTGCGGCGATATTATGGAACTCTACATAAAGGTTAAAGATGGCGTTGTTACGGATGCAAAGTTCAAGACCTTCGGCTGCGGTGCCGCTATTGCCACGAGTTCCATGGTTACGGAACTGGTAAAGAACAAGACGATCGATGAGGCTTTGAAAATCTCCAACCGGGCTGTGGCGGAAGCGCTGGGCGGACTGCCACCCATTAAGATGCACTGCTCTTTACTCGCGGAAGAGGCGTTCAAGAAAGCCCTAGATGATTACCGCGGGAGAATTTCAATGCCAGCGTCTGGCAAACCGGTCAGGAAATTGCAGATTGGATGAAGCAGTTGGGTAAGATGAGTAAAAAAGTTTTGGTGGCCATGAGCGGCGGCGTCGATTCGTCCGTTGCGGCCATGATTATGAAAAATGAAGGATACGACGTATCCGGGGTTACCATGTGTCTCGGAATCAGAGATGGAGGGGATCGTGTCAGGTGCTGCGGTCCCACTGCCGTCGATGATGCGAAAAGGGTTTGTAACCGGCTTAAAATTCCTCACCATGTCTTCGATTATTCCGAAGAGCTTGAGGAAAAGGTAATTGCCAGATTTGTCAGTGAGTATCTGAGAGGAAGGACGCCGAACCCCTGCGTTGACTGTAACCGTTATTTGAAATTCGGGAGTCTCCTGGAAAAAGCAAAGGTTCTGGGGTTTGATTTTTTGGCGACAGGACATTACGCAGCCATAGAAAAAAACGACGGAGGTTTACATCTGAAGAAGCCACGGGACAGGAGAAAGGATCAGACATACTTTCTTTATCCCATCCCCTGGGCCGGCCTTGGGTCCATACTGTTTCCTCTTGCATCGCTGACGAAAGAAGAAGTCAGAAGGATGGCAACAGAAGCAGCTTTGCCCGTTGCACGGAAGCAGGAGAGCCAGGATATTTGCTTCGTGACGCAAAAAAATTATCAGGCGTTTCTGTTGGAGCGGGTACAGGGTCTAAAGCCGGGTCCCATTTTGGATATGGAGGGGAATGTTTTGGGTAAGCACAGGGGGATCATATTTTATACCATAGGCCAGCGGGGTGGTCTGGGTATTAGTAGTAGAACACCCCTGTACGTTATCTCCATAAATCATGAGAATAATAGCATCGTCGTAGGTGGGAAGAATGACCTGAAAGCAAACGGGCTTGTCGCCGGAGATTTGAATCTGTTTGCTGAAAACTTGCCCCGCGAGGTTTCAGCAAAGATCAGGTACCGGAAGAGGGAGGCGCCCTGTGTGGTAACTCTCGAGAGTGACAGTGTCAGGGTAACATTTACGGAAGAGCAGGAAGCAATCACACCCGGCCAGTCAGTGGTTTTTTATGCGGATGACCGTGTTCTGGGAGGGGGAATCATTGAAGAGGTTTTGCATGGAACTTGTTGAAAAGATCAATCGATTAAGAAAAGAGAGAAATGCCGTCATCCTTGTGCACAACTATCAGCTCCCCGAGGTTCAGGATATCGGGGACTATGTGGGCGATTCCCTGGGGCTGAGTATCCAGGCGTCAAAGACCTCTGCTGATGTCATTGTATTCTGCGGCGTCTATTTCATGGCGGAGACGGCGAAGATTCTTTCACCGGAAAAGACTGTTCTCATCCCGGACGTAAAGGCGGGCTGTCCCATGGCGGACATGATTACAGCCCCTGAGCTCCGGAAACTGAAAAGAGAACATCCCCGGGCGAAAGTTCTATGCTATGTAAATACAACAGCTGAGGTCAAGGCCGAGTGTGACGTATGTTGTACCTCAGGGAATGCGGAGCAGGTAGTGCGGGGGGCTTTTCGGAGTGACGACGAGATAATTTTTGCTCCCGATCAGTATTTAGCCCATTATATATCTACCCAGGTTGGAAGGGATTTTATTTCGTGGAAGGGCTACTGCCCGACACATGTGAAAATACTGCCCGAAGATATTGCCACCAAAAGGGCGCTTTATCCTTATGCCGAGGTTATGGTGCATCCGGAATGCACACCAGGAGTCACCAAGCTGGCTGACAAGGTTCTCTCGACGGAAGGCATGATGCGGCATGCCAGGGAAGCGAAGACGAGGGAATTTATCATAGGGACGGAAATTGGCATTCTCCACCGCCTGAAAAAGGAAAATCCCGAAAAATCTTTCTATCCTGTATCGGAGCGGGCGGTCTGTCCGAATATGAAACTGACGACGCTGGAAAAGGTATTGTGGGCTCTGGAGGAGATGCAGTATGAAGTTACTGTGCCGCCGGAGATAATCAGAAAAGCGAAAAGCAGTCTCCAAATAATGCTTGATCATTAGATTGATTGTAAGATCAGGATGCATGTATGGAACCATTTGATATTACCGTCATAAGAAAAGGTGTACGGGAGAGGCTTTCCCGACGTGTCTCAGAGGAGGTTCCCCTTACCATAGAGGTGAACGGGAACGAACTGGTCACTCTGCTCTCGAGCCCCGGGGATCTGGAAAATCTCGTGCACGGTTTTCTTTTTACATCCGGCTTTATAGAAGAAGCCAGCGACGTGAAGAGTCTGATCATTGACCGGGATCGGTGGAAAGTTGCCGTGAAGCTTGCCGGGGAGGGCATATCTCAAGATATGCTCTACAAGAGAATCTATACCTCCGGCTGCGGTAAGGGAGTGATTTTTCACAATCCCCTGGACGTGATGAACCGGGTGCGGCTTCCAGATGGCTTTACCGTGGATTATCGGAAAATTGAAGAATACGTGGGGATGTTTCAAACGAAATCTCCCGAGCATAAGGAAACGCGAGGCGTTCACAGCAGCGCCCTTGCGGACGGGAAGGATATTCTTATCTTTCGTGACGATATAGGCAGGCACAACGCAATCGATAAGGTTATCGGGGAAGCCCTGTGCCGGGGACTTGAGCTTGAAAACAAAATGATCTTGACCAGCGGCCGCGTGTCCTCGGAGATATTATCCAAGATACTGCGGTGCCGGATACCGGTAATTGTGGCCGCAGGAGCGCCGACCAACCAGGCCGTGAAACTGGCAAAGAACGTTAATCTGACTATTGTCGGTCTCGCCCGGGGAAGCATAATGTGTATCTTTAGCGGCGAGGAGAGAATCGTCTGAGAGACAGATTCATTGCATTAACACGGCAATCAAATATACGTCATGCCGGACTCGATAAGCCTGCCCCGTACTTGATACGGGGGCATGGACTCCTTCATGGGTTCCCGCTCCTCCATTAATCTGCGATATTTATTTGCCATTTTATAACAAGATGACATGAAAGGTGAGATAACATGAGTAAGATAGATGCAAAATTGAAGATTGAGACCCTGGCCCTGCACGGCGGCCAGGAAGCGGATCCGACGACGGGAGCAAGGGCTGTTCCCATTTACCAGACAACTTCATATCAATTCAAGAACACGGAACACGCGGCCAATCTTTTTGGCCTGAAAGAATTCGGCAATATCTATGTGCGGCTGATGAATCCAACGACCGACGTGCTGGAGAAGCGGATGGCGCTTCTCGATGGCGGCGTCGGTGCGCTGGCGGTGGCGAGCGGCCAGTCGGCAATCACCCTGGCGCTCCTCAATATCGCACGGGCAGGCGATGAGATTGTTTCGGCTGACAACCTCTACGGGGGAACGTACAACCTGTTTCATTACACCTTTCCCCGCCTGGGGATAAATGTCCATTTCGTCAAATCGAATGACCTCGCTGCTTTCGAGAGAGCTATCACACCTAAGACAAAGGCCATTTATGCGGAGTCTATCGGCAATCCCAAGCTTGATGTGGCGGACCTCGAAGGCATCGCCGGCGTCGCCCATAAGAACGGCATACCCTTTGTCTTGGATAATACCGTGTCGCCATATCTCCTTCGCCCCATTGATTTCGGCGTGGATATCGTCGTTTATTCGGCAACCAAATTCATCGGCGGTCATGGGACATCGCTTGGTGGTGTAATTGTGGACGCGGGGAAATTTGACTGGACTGGCGAGAAGTTTCCTCTCATTGATGGGCCTGATCCGAGCTATCACGGTATCAATTTTGTGGAAGCCCTGAAGCCCATGGGAAATATTGCCTATATTATAAAGGCGCGGGTATCTCTCCTGCGCGATCTGGGGCCGGCGCTCTCGCCTTTTAACGCCTTCCTGTTTCTTCAGGGACTGGAGACGATCCATTTGAGGATGCCCCGCCATTCCGAGAATGCCCTGGCAGTGGCGGAGTATCTCGAAAAACATTCCAAGGTCGCCTGGGTCAATTATCCGGGGCTTAAATCTAGTTCGGAAAGGGGAAGGGCGGCTAAGTACCTCCCGAAAGGTGCGGGGGCGATTCTTGGATTCGGGATTAGAGGCGGTTTAGAGGCAGGAAAGAAATTTATCGATTCGTTGGAACTTATCTCACACCTGGCAAACGTGGGAGATGCAAAGACCCTGGCCATACATCCGGCGACGACGACGCACCAGCAGCTCTCGGCAGACGAACAGTTGGCAACGGGCGTGACCCAGGATTTCATTAGACTCTCTATTGGCCTGGAGCATATTGACGACATCATCGCCGATATCGATCAGTCCCTGGCGAAGATTTGATTTTGAGGAGGCAGTTATGGGCAACATATATTCAGATATTACGAAAACGATAGGAAGGACTCCTCTGGTGAGACTCAACAGGATGCAGGCGGGGTCGAAGGCGGATATTGTAGTGAAGCTCGAATCCTTCAACCCCCTTTCCAGTGTGAAGGACAGAATCGGTGCCGCTATGATTGAGGCGGCGGAGAAAGCGGGTCTTATCAAAAAAGATACGGTCATCATTGAACCGACGAGTGGAAACACGGGGATCGCCCTCGCCTTTGTGTGCGCCGCCAAAGGATACAGGCTTATTCTTACGATGCCCGAGACGATGAGCATGGAGAGGCGGCAGCTACTGAGCATCCTGGGAGCGGAGCTGGTGCTGACGGAGGGGGCTAAAGGAATGAAGGGAGCCGTGGATAGGGCGGAGGAACTGGCAAAGGATTATAAGAACAGCTTCGTACCCCAGCAGTTCAAAAACCCTGCTAATCCTGAGATTCACAGGCGTACGACAGCGGAGGAGATATGGCAGGATACGGATGGCATGGTTGATTATGTTGTGTCAGGTATCGGCACTGGCGGGACAATTACCGGCATCGGTGAGATTTTGAAGAAAAGAAAGCCGTCACTGAAGATGATTGCCGTTGAACCCGCGGATTCACCGGTGCTGTCAGGAGGGAAAGCCGGTCCCCACAAGATTCAGGGAATTGGCGCCGGGTTCGTCCCGGATGTGTTGAATAGGGATATAATCGACGAAATATTCCAGGTGTCCCATGAAAATGCGGGGGAGATGGCCAGACGAATCGCGAAAGAAGAAGGCATCCTTGCGGGAATATCCTGTGGCGCAGCTCTGTGGGCCGCACTCACGGTGGCGAAGAGAAAAGAGGCGGAAGGTAAGATGATTGTGGTCATTCTTCCCGATAGCGGCGAGAGGTATCTTTCGACGTGGCTGTTCCAGAAGTAACCTCCGCATATCCCCCCCTTTGCGAAAGGGTGAGTTGGAAGAGTGTAAGGGGTCATTAAGAATACTTGGCATGTGATTTTAAAATGAGTGAAACAATAAAAGAAACTATAAAGAGCAGTTCCATAGGCGTCGTGGAAACGCAGTATTATACCTATGCCGGACCGGGCAAGGAACATAAACTTGAAAGCGGGGAAAAACTGGGACCCATCACCCTTGCTTATGAGACATACGGAAAGTTGAACAAGGAGAAGACGAATGCGATATTGGCGCTGCACGCCCTTTCCGGGGATGCCCATGCGGCAGGCGTTCACAGTGGCCAGGATAATAAAGGCTGGTGGGATGATATGATCGGTCCGGGAAAGGCCTTCGATACTAACCGCTATTTTGTCATCTGCTCAAACGTCATCGGAGGCTGCAAAGGTTCTACTGGTCCCTCTTCGATAAACGAGGCTACGGGTAAACCTTATGCCCTGGATTTTCCCTTTATAACCGTGGCCGACATGGTCCATGCCCAGCGGCATCTTATAGATTACCTCGGGATCGACAGGCTCCTGTGCGTGACTGGCGGTTCCATGGGCGGCATGCAGGTCCTCCAGTGGGTTGCTTCTTACCCGGAGCGGGCGAGGTCTGCCATCCCCATCGCCACGGCGCTTAAACACTCTCCCCAGCAGATTGCCTTCAACGAAGTGGTAAGACAGTCCATCATGGCTGATCCAGCCTGGCGTGAGGGGAACTACTATGAGTATGGCCAGCCGGAGAAAGGGCTGGCATTGGCGCGCATGATCGGTCATATCACCTTCATGAGCGATCAATCCATGGAGGAGAAGTTTTCCCGGCGGCTCACGAGCGGGCGTTTCAGCTTCGGATTTGACGCCGATTTTGAGGTGGAAGGCTATCTGCACTACCGCGGCGCGAACTTCGTGAAGCGCTTCGATGCCAATTCCTATCTCTATATCACGAAGGCAATAGATTACTTTGATCTCTCTGGAGGCAGGTTGATACCCGGCGGAAAAGCAATAGATACGCGCTTCCTGATTATTTCCTTTAAGTCGGACTGGCTCTATCCGTCATATCAGTCGCAGGAGATAGTCCGGCTGTTGAAAAGGAAGCATGTTGACGCGACATACTGCGAACTCCGCACCACTTATGGCCACGATGCCTTTCTGGTTGAAGTGGAGGAGCAGACAACCCTGATTAAACATTTTCTGGACAAGACCTTCAATGGTTATCTGGTGGTGAGTGATCATGGCATCTGAAGACATCCGCCTGGATCACAGAATAATTTATTCTATCATTGGGCCTGAGTCCCGGGTTCTTGACTTGGGATGCGGTGAAGGTGACCTTCTTTATCCCCTTGTCAGGGATAAACAGGTTCGGGCCCAGGGCATCGAGCTCGACGACAAGGCCATTCAGGAGTGTGTCAAAAAGGGATTAAGTGTTTTTCACGATGATATTGAACACAGCTTGCGTGAATATCCTGATAATTGTTTTGATTATGTGATTCTGAACCAGAGCATGCAGGAGGTTAAGAACGTTTACTTTGTCATCCATGAAGCCCTGCGAATCGGCAGCAGGGTCATTGTCGGGTTTCCAAACTTTGCTTTCATCAGATCCCGATTCATGCTTTTTTCTCGGGGGAAGGCGCCAATCACGAAGTCGCTTCCGTATACCTGGTTTGATACGCCCAATGTCCGTTTCTTGAGCATTGATGATTTCAGGGATTTTTGTGCGGAAAAAAATATCCGGATAATAGAAGCCCATTATCTGGG
>Ga0315278_10001581_pt1 | contig 20076 bp, 15 predicted proteins | sample YL17G06_0_MG_FD_203880 | JGI IMG/M metagenome (GOLD analysis project Ga0315278, IMG submission 203880) | Sediment microbial communities from Yellowstone Lake, YNP, Wyoming, USA - YL17G06_0 | ecosystem: Environmental > Aquatic > Freshwater > Lake > Sediment | place: USA: Wyoming | collected... | reverse complement strand
TAATTCCTTCTCCGCAAAATTAGCAATGCTGTCCTTCAGCATCCGGTGCTCATCACTCAGATCAAAATCCATCCTCATCCTCCCTTGTTCCGATTAACGATTAAATGCGGGCAAAAATGTATCTTCAGGCATTTCACAGAATAGAGGCAGCAAGCGACTCAGCCACGCGCCTGTACTAGTCCAACGCTTTGATATACGGAGTCTTTATGGCCATAACCAAAGCGACGGGCATTCTTATTCGGAAATTCCTGATAGTTCGACGCCACAGTTTGACTTTCAAAACAAACTGAAGTATAAATCTCAGGCGATGTCTTAAGAGTTTTTAACGAGTAATCATCCCCTTCAAAATCAGACGCTAAGAAAAAATGTCGAAGAAGACTCCGTCCCTATATTTGCCAAACAGTGATAAAGATTCTCTCGTGATCGCCAGGGAATGTCTCCCTGCAGGTAAAGCAGTAGCGAACCCGGATAATATCCTCCGGACCGCCTTATTTGAGGGGAAGAATCACAAAATAGCCTCTGTCGTCCGACTTCATGATCGTCCCTTGGAATTTATAAAACCTCAAATCATCAGGAAGAAAGCTATAATATCCCGCAGACTGTGTCAAATCCTAATTCCTGCCATTGGAGAAAAAAAATCGCTTTTCTTTCTCCATGGGATTCTCAAGAAAAGTGAAAACGAACTTTTTACAACTGCATCACGTTTTACGAAAGGAGAATTGCTATGCTTCAAGATGTATTCTTAACCAAAGAAGAGTTGGCCTTGAAACAAGAGGTCCGGGATTTCGTCAAGAACAACGTATCGCCGGATCTTCTCAAGAAAATGGACCGGGATGAGATTCGCTACCCACGGGAGTATGTGAAGGATTTGGGCAATAGAAATCTCCTGGGTCTGAGATTTCCCAAGAAGTACGGTGGCCGCGGTATGTCCTGGACAGGCGAAATTGCGGCACTGGAGGAAATCGGCGTTCTGGGCACCGCCCTCGGTTGCGCCTTCGCCATGCCCTCCATCGTGGGCGAAGCGTTGAATGTCTACGGCACGGAGGAGCAGAAAGAAAAGTTTCTCAAACCGATGCTGAAGGGAGATCTAATCTCCGCCGAGGCCCTGACCGAACCACGCGGCGGGTCCGACTTTTTCGGCGCAACGACCCGCGCGGAATTGAAGGATGGATATTTTACCGTCAAGGGACAGAAGCGTTTCGTTGTTGCCGCTGACGGCGCCGACTTCTTTCTCGTCTACTGCAACACCAATCCGCAGGGCAAACCTCATGAGAGGATCAGCCTCATTCTGATTGAAAAAGAACGGGAGGGAGTGGAGGCAAAGTACCTGTACAAGCTCCTGGGCACCAGAGGCGGTGGAACAGGACGTCTCATTTTCAAGGATGTCAAAGTTCCCGCTTCAAACCTGATTGGTGGGCTCAACGAAGGCGCAAATATCTTCAACACTATGATGATTCCCGAACGATTGACCTCGGCAGGCGCCTCGCTGGGAATGGGACGCGGCGCCCTCGAAGTGGCCGTGAGATACAGCGACCGCAGGAAGGCCTTCGGCCAGAAGATCAGAAACTTCCAGGGAGTCAGTTTTAAAGTCGCCGATGCCATCACGCAACTGGACGCAGCCCGCGCCCTCACTATCGCGGCAGCCAAGAGCGTCGATGCCGGTATGCCCACCGCCCGGAGGATGGTGAGCGAAGCAAAAAAATGCGCCACCGATGCCGCCTGGGATGTCTGCAATCTGGCTATGCAGATCGTCGGGGGGATCAGCTACACGAGCGTATTCCCTATTGAGAAGATGGTGCGGGACGCCCGTCTCATCCAGATATGGACGGGGACAAACGACATTATGAACCTTCTCATCCAGCATGAGTTCTATCGGGAGATCCTCAAAGACGCCAATCCCGGCCGCATGATCGAGATAGATGCTGAGGACGCCGACAAGGACGATGAAAAAGTATACGAAGACGACGAAATGTGGATTAAAGGCTGGTAAAATTATAGATACTCGTCCGAAGTTTAAATAAACGATAAGATTAGCGGGAATTTCGTCCAGTTAACATGACAATTTGAAAAGGAGCAGGTAGAGATGAAAGAAAAAGCTGTTATCACCGCGGCCATTACCGGAAGTATTCACACCCCGACGATGTCGGAATATTTGCCCATCACGCCTCAGCAGATCGCGGACGAAGCCGTGCGGGCCTATGAGGCAGGCGCGGCCGTATGCCATGTACATGCCCGTAACCCGGAGACGGGTATGCCTGTACCGGATGTGAATCTGATGAAAGAGATTATCACGAAGATAAAGAGCCGGTGCAACATTGTCGTCTGCATCACAACCGGCGGAGGACTGGGTATGACCGTCGAACAGCGGGTGGTGCCCGTTACCCTGTATAAACCGGAACTGGCCTCCTTCAATGCGGGGTCCATCAATTTCGCTCTTTTCCACGTGATCCCCAGATTCAAGGAATACAAATTCCCCTGGGAGAAACAATATCTGGGTATGACTGAAGACTTTATTTTTGCGAACACCTTTAAGTCCATGAAGGAATATTGCGCGATTTTCGCCGAGAACGGAACGAAACCGGAATTTGAGATTTACGATTCCGGCATGGTAAACAATGTCGCCTTCATGATCGAAGCCGGATATGTCAAGAAGCCAGTTTACATACAGTTCGTTATGGGCGTCCTGGGCGGCATCACGCCGAGTTCGGAGAATCTGCTGTTCCTTGTCGATTATGCGAAGAAGCAGATCGGTGATTTTGAATTTTCCGTCTGCGTGGCGGGCCGCGCGCAATTTCCCATCTGCACCCAGTCCCTGCTTATAGGAGGGAATTGCCGGGTGGGGCTGGAAGATAACCTCTACTTGGACCGCGGCAAGATGGCGAAGAGCAACGCCGAACAGGTTGCGAAGATTGTTCGTATCGCGCGTGAGCTTGGCATTGATCCGGCGACACCGGATGAGGCCCGTCAGATCCTGGGCCTCAAGGGAATAGACAAGGTCAATTATTAGGCTTGCTCAATCGCAAGTTCGTTTTTCACCCCCTTTATAATAAAAGGAGACTGTGTCGTAATTCTCTTTCTTGTCATTTCGAGTGAAACGAGAAATCTTAATGATTAATCATATTGAGGCTCTAAGATTCCTCACATTCGTTCGGAATGACATTTTCCCTATTACGACACAGTCTCCCTTTGCAAAAGGGGGACTTATAACATAATTTTGAATATCCAAATAACGCGGTGGAGTTTTCGTAATGCAGCAGTTTAAACACCTATTCACCCCTATCGACATAGGCACAATGCAAGTAAAAAACAGGATCGTAATGTTGCCTCTCACTACAGGCTTCTGCGAGCTTGATGAGACAATCGGCAATCGCCTCATCAACTTTTATGCGGTAAGGGCGAAAGGCGGCGTCGGGCTTATCATCGTTCCCTTTTCCCCGGTTCACGCGGGATCGCCCATAGAGCCCGGCTTATATGATGACCGTTTTCTTCCGGGCGTGCGCAAACTGACGGACGCAGTTCACGCTCACGGAGCAAAGATCGCCGCACAGCTCATCACCTCGTATCATGCGATACTCAAGAATGGGATTGCCGAAGTGGTAGGCCCGTCAGCGGTATTGAACCAGATGACGCGCTCTGTTGCGAGGCCTCTCACTGTTCCCGAAATCCGCTATATTGTAAAAGAATACGGACAGGCAGCCCGCAGAGCCCGTCAGTGCGGCTTTGACGCCGTCGAGGTGCTCGTAGGCGGAGGCTATCTGCTGAATCGCTTTCTCTCCCCCATCACCAATAAGCGTGAGGACGAGTACGGCGGGAGTTTGGAAAACCGCATGAGGATTGTTCTCGAAGTTATCGAAAGCATGAGAAAGGAAGTGGGCAAAGACTTCCCCATCGGCTGCCGTCTCAACGTCGCGGAGCAGATGGAGGGCGGGCACACCATAGAGGATTCGAAAGAAGTGGTGCGAATCCTCGAAAAGGCCGGCATCCAGATGATTAACATTTACACCGGCTGGCATGAATCACCCGTTCCCACCGTCCAGGCAGTGCTCCCGAAAGGGGCCTTCCTGCATCTTGCAGAGAAGATCAAGGGCTGGGTAGGCATTCCCGTCATTGCGGCCAATCGCATAAACGACCCCGTAGTCGCTGAGAAGGCGTTGGCCGAGGGTAAGGCTGACCTCGTCGGCATGGCACGGGCGCTCCTGGCCGATCCCGAACTTCCCAACAAGGCGCGGGAAGGAAGGGTCGAGGAGATTGTTCCCTGCCTGGCATGCTCCAATTGCCTTACGGATATCCTGACAACATATAAAGACTGGGGAGCGGCGGCATCGACGAGCTGCTCGGTCAACCCTCTTGCGGGAAAAGAGGCGGAATACGCAATCGAACCGGCGAAAAAATCGAAGAAGGTATTCGTTATCGGTGGCGGCCCCGGCGGCATGGAAGCGGCAATGACGGCGGCATTAAGAGGCCACAAAGTCACGCTCTACGACAAGGGAAACGAGCTGGGGGGAAAACTTCTCATCGCCTCCATACCGCCTTACAAAGATGAACTTCAGACTCTGGTGAAGAGCCTGTCATCCCGCGTGCGGAAGGCCGGCGTGGAAATCAAACTCAAGAGCGATGTAGGCCCTGCGACAATAGAGAAAGAAAATCCCGACGTCCTGATAATGGCTACGGGCTCCACGTCACTCATTCCGAATATTCCCGGTGTGGCTGGTCCAAATGTGGTGTTGGCGGAAGACGTATTGACCGGCGCCAAGACTGTAAGCGGTAATGTCCTCATTGTCGGTGGCGGCATGGTAGGCTGTGAGACAGCGGAATTTCTCCTCGAGCGCGGAAAAGGTGTAATCCAGGTCACCGTTATAGAAATGTTAAACCGCATGGCAGACAATGTATCTCCCACTTACAGGCCTTTTTTTCTCGCGAGATTAAAGAAGTCAGGCATCAAAATGGAGACTAACACCATCGTGCAGGAGATAACAAAAGAGGCTGTAAAGGTGGAGCAGAAGGGCGTCGCCGGCTTCATCAAAGGAGATGCGGTGGTGCTTGCCGCGGGCTTTAAGCCAAACCCCACCCTGGATGAAAAGAACAAAGCAAAGATTGCCGAGGTCTACGTTATCGGCGATTGTCTCAAGCCCCGCATGATAAAAGAGGCCATTGAAGAAGGTTTTGCTATCGGCAGGAAGATTTAGAGTGCAGTTTCCAGACCCTGATAGAAACACTCGGAAGGGATTTGCATGAAGACCGTTTATCTTGACCATTGCGCCACCACACCGCTTCATCCCGATGTCCTCACGGCCATGCTTCCGTTCCTGCGGGATTCTTTCGGCAATCCCTCGAGCATTCATACCCTGGGCCGAAAGGCCAGAGAAGCCGTAGAAGAGGCCAGGGGCAGGGTTGCAGCCCTCATTGGCGCCAATGCATCGGAGATCGTGTTTACGAGTGGCGGCACTGAGGCAAACAATCTCGCCATCCAGGGCGTCGCCCGTGCCCGTAAAGATCGCGGCAATCATATCGTCACCTCCTCCATCGAGCATCACGCCGTTATCAAGACCTGTCAGTATCTCGAAAGAAACGGCTTCACCGTAACCTATCTCCCGGTTGATCATCACGGCATTGTAAATCCGGAAGACGTCAAAAAAGCATTGACGGATAAAACCATCCTTGTAAGCGTCATGCACGCGAATAACGAAGTGGGGACCATCGAGCCCATTCATGAGATAGGAAGGATCGTCACCGAAAGAGGCATTCCCTTTCACACGGATGCCGTACAGTCAGCGGGAAAGGTGCCCCTCAATGTTAAAGAAATGTCCGTCGATCTCCTTTCCATTTCCGCACACAAATTCTACGGCCCGAAAGGTATTGGGGCCCTGTACATCAGGGAAGGAATCAGGATCGACCCCATTTTGTATGGAGGCGAACAGGAAAAAGGCATCAGGAGCGGCACAGAAAATGTTGCCTCTGTCGCAGGATTGGGAAAGGCATGTGAACTCGCAAGGGAAACAGTTGCCGTGCGTATGGATGAAATCAGAAAAATGAGGGACGCACTCCAGGAACGGCTTTCAGCCGCAGTCCCGGGCCTCACGATTAACGGTCATCCTGTGTCAAGATTGCCCAACTGCCTCAGCGTATCCGTTCCCGGTCTCATCGGTGAAACAATTCTCCGCGACCTTGATGCCAGAGGCATTGCCGTCTCATCCGGCTCTGCCTGCACATCTCACTCAGTTGAAATTTCGCATGTCCTCTCGGCTATGGGACTGCCTGAGGAGACAGCGCAGGGAACAGTAAGACTGAGCCTCGGGATAATGAATACACCGGATGAAATAGAATATGCCGCCACCGCTTTCGTGGAAGTTGTAGAGAAGCTCAAGGCTCTTTCCGAAATAGAAGACTCCCTCGGTTCAAGACGGTGCTACTGATTGAAATACATTAAGTCCCGGCCAAATTAACGACCTCCCTTACTTTCTGTAAGCAACAAATAATGAGGTCTCAAAAAACATTCCACGTTTCTTCTGGTAATGATCACCGCACCCCATATTTTGTGGCCAGTTGCCTCATAAATAAATGTTACCGAAGGAAGTGTGTTGGGAGGTAACGTTGCCTCATAAAGAATGTTACCCGGGGTTGTTGTTTATGGAGAAGATTATTTTCAATTTCTTATCCATGGTATTTCTTAGCAGAAAAGGGTTCAGGTTTTCAAGGTGTTTGGAGAGGGAGAGTTTGACGGATTCCTGGATATGAGGAGAATCCATGATTCTCTGGTAAGGTGTTTTAGGAGAGTCGTGTCGTTTGATGGTTTTAGATCCGATTCTTTCTTTCGCGATGAGTTTTACTGAGGGGCAGAAGAAGTTGTGGAAGAGTCTCCATTCTTTGGTATAGAGGTTGTTCAGCAGAGGCACGACCCTGGGATTGTCTAAACGTTCATATCCGAGCCACTGTCTTATGTGAGTCCAGTTTTTCTGTTCTATATGGGCATTGTCATCTTTGTGATAGGCTCTGCTTCTGGTGAACTGGACGGGTTGTTTTCTTTCGGTAAAGTGTCTTAGGAGATGATAGTTGATGAACTCACCTCCATTATCGCAATCGAAGCCGAGCATGGGGAACGGGAGTGTTTTTTCTATGTTTTTAATTTGTTCCAGGACACCTGTTTCACCCTTTCCCCATACGGCACGCTGTTCAGTCCATCCGGTGGCGATATCTACGAAGTCAATGGTATTGGCGTACATTCCGGAGGTGGAATCGCCGCAATGAGCAACCGTATCAGCTTCGAGGAAGCCTGGACGTGATTCGTCCCACTGGTTGGTTTTGATGGGTACTTGTTTTCGTAAGAGGGTGCCTGGCTTTGTGGTACTCCGGCCCCGTTTTGTGTAATGGATTCGGATAGGCTTTAGAATCCTGTCTATTGTTGGAGGGGAGATTTTCAGTAAGGCATTGGTAACATCCGGTGAGAGTTGGCCGAAGAGTTGAACATATCCGGGTAACCAGATCGGCAGGATGGCTTTAAGGCGCTTTGAGCAGGGGAGATTAGCTTTTAGCCAGATTTCTTTAAGGGGTTTACGGACGGCTTCATTCTGATAAACCGACGGGTTCCCCCTTTTCTTTGCCTTTGGTTTGGTAAAGCGCTTGAATCTCTTGAGTACCCTGATGGCATGTTTGCGGTGACATCCGCAGGTGGCACAGAATTCATCCAGAATGGCGGTTTTTTCTCGACGGGTGGCATTTTTATACCGTAAATGTACTGCCTCCCGATACTCTCTTTTGGACCGTGGACTCATGATTATCCCTCCCTTTTGGAAGTCGATCTTCGGTAACATCGAATTATGAGTCAACGATCTCTTTTATTCACCTCCTTGGGTAACATTTAATGTGAGGCAATTCGGTGGTCAAAATCCAATTGACACACAAGACCCTTCTTCATATACTTCCACCACGAAAAAAGAAGTTCTTATCAATTAAATGAAGGAGGAATGTCTATGAAAAAGTGTGTTTTTTGCCTGATCGCTGGCCTTTTTTTCCTGATGATCATCGCTTCCGTTGTTGCCGCGGGAGACAGTATGGTCATTTACTACAAAAACGGGAAGAAACAGACCGTAGATAGCGAGACGATTGAAAGAATCGAGTTCCAGCAAAAGGCTGCTACTTCTGGTTCGTATGGAAGTTCTGGCGCTGCGATTGGTAACTTTTCCGGCCGAACGGTGCACATCGTTTCCAAAAACAGCGGCAAGTGTCTCGATGTAGCGGGAGTTGACAAAAATAACGGGGCCAATGTCCAACAGTGGGACTGCCACAGCGGCGCTAATCAGCTTTGGGCGTTGACGGATAAGGGGGGCGGATACTACCAGATTATGGCTGAGCACAGCGGCAGGTGCCTCGACGTCGCCGGGGTCAGCAAAGACCAGGGCGCCAATGTCCAACAGTGGGACTGTCACGGCGGGGATAATCAGCGCTGGTCCATTATTCCCCAGGGAGGCGGGTATTATCTGATTACGGCTAAGCACAGCGGCAGGTGCCTCGACGTCGCCGGGGTCAGTAAAGACCAGGGCGCCAATGTCTATCAATGGGACTGTCACGGTGGGGATAATCAACTCTGGCAATTGAGGTAAAGAGAAAGTAAGTGGATTCGTGTACGCTTATTGCCCTGAACATGTCCGTTGGCCTGTCAACTTCCGGGGATGGGTATGATTTTATCATGCTCTCCTTTTATTTAGATGCCGTAGCCGCCGAAGGTGATGCTGTGGTGGTAGCCTTCAATTATCGTGAAAATAAAAAGGTGCCCATACCAGATGCTGTGAGGCAGCGTATTTTGGATGTTGAAAAAACTATTTTCTAAAGCATAAGGAGGGAGAGCAATATGGCAGACAAACCTGATCCGCAGCAACCCCAGCAGCTCCAGATTAATACCGCTGATGAAATATCGAGAGGTAGATACAGCAATTTGATGCTTGTATCACATAGCCCGGAAGAGTTCATGCTTGATTGGCTCTTAAACTCACCAAATGGGCCTCACCTGGTTTCAAGAATTATACTAAGTCCGAGTAATGTTAAGAGAGCGATCGAAGCCCTGACGATAAACCTGAAACAGTATGAAGATAAATTCGGGACTGTGAAGGTAATTGAGCCGGGCGATCAGAAGGTTCATTAACGTGGGAGAGACGTTAAGGTTCATGCGTCAATGTTGCAAGCTAAGAAATAACCCCATGAAGAAGATCGTGTTAATCATAACTTTCCTCATCATTCTTTGTCCTGTCCTTGTGTACTCATGGGACGGTTACGATTACGATACTGACGATTACATTGAGTTTGATCATCCATTTTCAGTCAAATCGGGAAATGATGTTGAGATCTATGATTACAGCGACGAGTCCTACCATGAAGTCCACGTCATATCCGTAAATCGAGATGGCGCTATGATCATCGAAGTCTTTGATTATGACACTGGTGATTACCGGAAGTTTGAGATGCTGATAGGAGCAGCGATGCTGGAGAAATGGATTTCATTACTGACTTAATCCTCAATGCTGTATTAATCATCTGCGCACTGTGCCTGATCGCCATACATGGCTACAGCCTGATTGGTTTTGTGGTGATACCGGCTTTCGTCTTAATAGCATTCTTATGGTAATTGTTGCGAACCGTAATGCCTTATGAATTTCTAACTTATTGACAACTTCCTGTAATCCGCAAAATGTCACCCTTGAAGAAAATGCTTGATTTCAAGTGATAATAAATACCTGTTGTTCATTTTTCATTGACTCACAAGACCGCCCATCGTATATTTTCACCTTGCAGATGTAAGTTCTTATCCAAAACAAAAGATACGGTCTTTCAGTACAAACAATTGCAAGAATAGGAGGGCCATCATGAATCGTCGCAATTTTTGTAAGCTCGCAGTGCTTTCATCGGCGGGTGTGGGCAGTATGCTGTTGAATGCGAACTTGACCCTGGCCAAGGGCATCCCATCAGGGGCCTTTTCCGGCAGGGGAACCGATAGATGTTATGCCGGTCCGCCTAAAGGCGTCATCTTGACGTCCCTGACCGACCTGTTCAAGATCGGACCGGGGCCTTCCAGTTCCCATACTATTGCACCCTTGCGGATTGCCGACAATTTCCGGCAGACCATGGAAGAAATGCCCAAGGATCGAATCGGTAACGCCCAAACCATTGAGGTCAGGCTTTACGGCAGTCTGAGTGCCACAGGCAGGGGACACCATACGGATCGCGCCATCATAGCCGGCCTGTTGGGTCAGAAAGCCGAGACGTGCGACACAAAACTCATGGATCAGCTTCAGGACTTGACGAAAAAATACCCGACGACGATCAACGGTAAAACCTTCATGATCAGCCATGACATGATCGTTTGGGATAAAATAGAACATTCCTATCCCTATGCCAACACCATGATCATGCGCCTTGTCGGCAAGGATGGATCTATCCTGTTTGAGAGGGAGTATTATTCTCCCGGCGGGGGGTTCTTCCTCTGGAAGGGGCAACCGGAAGCAGATCGGGGCAAGCCTTTGTATCCCTACCACAGCATGACTCAATTCAAGGCGTTGGCAAAAGAGAACAAGAAAAGCCTCCACGAGATCATCCTGGAAAACGAAAAGGCCATCATGAAAGTTGGGGATCAGGAGATAAACGCACACCTCGACATGGTGATCAAGATCATGCTGGACGGCGTCAGACAGGGCCTTCAGGAGGAGGGGCTCCTCCCCGCGCCATTCGTGTTTCATCGGAAGGCAAAACGGATTTATGAGCGTTCCCGGAAGGCAAAGGGGGGAGACGCCTTTATGGGAAGGTTGAGTAGTTATGCCCTGGCTGTTTCAGAAGGCAACGCTGCTGGGCGCCTGGCGGTTACCGCTCCAACGCTGGGTTCTGCAGGCACCATGCCTGCAATTGTCACCGCGATGAAACAGATGAGGCTTTCTCAGGATGCCATGCGAAAAGGGCTTATGGCGGCTGGACTGGTCGGTTTTTTGTGCAAGAACAACGCGAGCGTAGCCGGCGCGGAAGTGGGCTGCCAGGGAGAGATCGGCGTGGCATCCTCGATGGCTGCGGCGATGATCACCTATGCAAACGGGGCATCTCTTGAGGCCACTGAAGTTGCCGCTACAATCGCTCTTGAGCATCACTTGGGCATGTCCTGCGACCCCGTGGGAGGCTTCGTTTTGATCCCCTGCATCGAGCGGAACGCTTTTGGGGCTCTCAAGGCATATAATGCCTATCTCCTGGCCACCAACGAGATCACGTCCCAGCATTGGGAGGATCTGGATCGGGTTATCATGGCCATGCTGGAAACAGGCAAAGCTTTACCCACCCCCTTCAAAGAAATGGGAACCGGCGGCTTGGGGATAACAATGGTGGATTGCTGAACCCGACGGTTTGCGATCTTGAAAATTCAGTAATCGGTTTTTTATTACGGGCAACTTCCTTGTACTCAATGATTGACTGATTTTGAGAACCATGCGAGAGTTCAAACGGTAATGCTTGAAGTACTATGGATTGCCGGGAACGCAGGCGGTAAACGGGGAAAACACATATCAATCTGTAAATCAGGAGAAACCGGTCTACTCAACTCAATTCGGGAGGAATATTATGAATCGTCGAGAGTTTATCAACCTTGCGGGCGCTCTGGCAGTTGGAGTGGCAGGGGCCGATACGTTGAAAGACCTGATGGTCAAGGGGCCATCGGGGATAATGGTCGGCGACGCCTTTGCAGGCCCTCTTCCTATGAATCGTTTAAACGCCTTTGCCAAAGAAGTACTCAAACGAAAGCAGCATGCCGTGGGTTATCCCATCAATCAGAACCTCAACATGAAAGACTTTTATAAGTGGTTTGTTGACTCCGGGCTGTGCAATGTTTCGATGAACAACGTGGGCAACCCTCGAAAAGAAAGCGCCCTGATGAACAGCCACGTCTTCGAGAATGAAGTCATCGAATATTTCGCGCCATTATTCGGCTTCAAGCCTGGCGAGGCTTGGGGCATGGTGACCCACAGCGGAACTGACGGCAATATGCACGGCATGTATTTCGGGGTCAAATACCTTCAGGCTAAGACAAAGCAGTTGCCCATTGTGTATGTTTCCGACCAGGCTCATTACTCTATCAAGAAATTGGCTGATTTGCAGAACCTCGAACTGAGGATCATCCCAGCCGTTCCTATGGGTCAAATGGATGTATCTGCCTTTGAAAAGGCGATCGACCCAACAAAACCAGCGCTGGTGGTCGTTGCCGTTGGAACTACGTTCAAAGGGGCTATTGACGATCATCCTGCTATTGACGCCGCTCTTCGCAGGGCTCATCCGCCCGCTGTCTACACAATGCTGGATGCGGCACTCTTTGGCGGCTATATACCATTTTCTCCATTCAAGGACGTCATCAACAAGCAGAAGCTTGCTTTTGACGCAATTGCCGTTAGCGGGCATAAATTCTTTGGGTTCGATGAGCCTCTGGGCCTTTTCATCACAACGAACGCGGTATTCAACAGCCAAAACCCGTTTCGGGTACCCTATCTGAACGATGCCGTTCCTACCATTACCTGTTCCCGTTCGGCGTTGGGGGCCTTGAAATTCTGGTGGCAAATGACCCGAAACGGCGAAAGCGAATATGCGAAACAAGCCGCATACATTCTTGAAACCGCGCAGTATCAAAAGGACAAGCTTGACGGAATGAACTATCCTGCGTGGCTGAACCCCATGTCGAACACTGTCTTTTTCAAGCGGCCAGGCGATTGGATCATGAAAAAGTGGGACCTTGCGCCAGACCATGATGAACGGCTATGCGGCGATATGGCCCATGAAATCCTAATGCAACACGAAAGCAGAAAGACCGTTGACGAGTTCATTGCCGATCTCAAGAAAGACGTTTCTATGAGGGGCATTACCGGATAGCAGTCGGTTCCCACTCTTGCGAGACTGTCACGGAATAAGCACATGGGATTTTTTATTTTCGTCGGAGACAAAATTTTTGTATGGAGCAGGCAGGTGTGTTGAAGTGTGGGCTCCTTCCTTGTAACAAAGCATCCGGCAATTTTGATAGAGATCCGCCCTTACAAACGGTAATCCTTATTGACTGTAACAAATCATCTGACAATTTTAACGGGCATCCATTCTTTCGATCAGAAATAAATGACGGTCCTCACCATCGGAACCATGAATGTTCTTTGGCTGCCTATATCCAGTCTTAACGTTTCGCTAATGGGAGGCGTGCAGGATGAGGTCTGCCTAAACTACGGACGAAATAGCTTTTTTAACAGGAGAAAAGACTAAAAGTGAAGCCTATTTCTCAAAATGACGGACACTTTGACACATCTCTCTCTGTCATCGACACCACACCACACCACACATATTGTGATCAACATTTCATTGACATTAGCGAGGCTTCCTTATACTTCCTTCATCAGAATTCAATAAAGGCATTCAGATGAAAGAGTTTCTTCAATTGATTTTAGGATTCATCCCATGGCTGCTCTTTATGTTCATTTCCGGACATTCACTGTATCAGCTGGAGCTGGCCATCCTGATTTGTCTGGCAGCATCTGTTGTTTTCGGTCTCCGCGATCTTCGCGACCTATTCATCCTGCAATGGGGATCATTCATCTTTTTCGTGGCCTGCGCCATCCTGGTCAACGGCCTGGAAAAAATCTGGGTCGCCGAAAACATGGATATTTTGGCCAACAGCTATTTAGCCGGACTGGTCTGGATTTCAATCGCGCTGAAAAAACCCTTCACGCTGCAATATGCCAGACGCGATCTGCCGAAAGATCGCTGGAATGATGTGCATGTTGTCCGCACCTGTGTGGTTATCGCTGTGGTTTGGGCGTGTCTGATGACCGTTTCCGCCGTCATGTCGGGTGTCAAACACAGCCACATCGTCCAGTTGCCCGACTGGGTTTATTTCTACATCAGCATGACCAATCTGGTCGTCGGAGCAATCTTTACGGTGTGGTACAAAAAACGGGCGCGCCGGCAAGGTTCCGCGCACGCGCAATAAACGCTTTCTTGTCACTGATAAATACTCAATCACTTCAAATACAGAGCAATGAACGGGATAATCCGTTGGGGTGGCTGAATATGCTTTGAAAGCTCGTATATGCCGGACAACCCATTCTTCTTTCTTCGTATGGGCAGGCTCCTTTCTGTACTACGCAAATCGGCAACCTCGACGAAAATGCTGGATTTCATTTCATAATCATTATTTATATTTCCTCAAGAATTATGATATATATATATCATAATCATTCCTAACAGGAGGCAAAAAATGAACAAGATCATTCGTTGGATGAAGCTTTCTTTGTCGATAGTAATAATGGCCGGAATGATTCTTTCCCCGGGCTTGGTCTTTGCCGCGGACACTAATCATAAGCCGATAACCCAGGAGCTCATCACTTTAGTAAAGAAAGATCCGAAGATCCGGAATATGTTGGAAGCATCCATCGCAGAAGCCGCAAAAATCAATCCTGACAAGAAAACGAATCCCGTTCAGAACTTGTCGGAGTATTATGATTTTCTGGACAAGGCCGCAAATCTCCTTCCGCAGAATATCCTGGATAATCCCTCCAATCCTCTGCCGGTACAGATTCAGCAAGGTATCTGTTATCTCTACTTCCTGACTGACCAACCCTTGCCACAGTTAAAAGAAAACGGAGTGGGCAGAGACTCGCTTCAGTACTATAAACCTTTTGCTAAATGGTTGTACAAGCTTGTCAACAGTTACGGAGCATTCCTTGATACCAAAGCGTCATGGAATGAAAAGATCTATCAGGAGCATTACAAGGATCCGAGCTTTGGTTTGCAGAAAGAGTGGTACGAATCTCCGGCAAAGTGGAAAACCTTTAACCAGTTTTTCGCCAGGTACTTAAAATCACCGGATGTACGTCTCGTCGCTTCGGCCAATGATCCGTCGGTAGTTGTTGCACCGGCGGATTCCGTCCCTCAGGGAGTATGGGCAATTGATGGAAATTCAAATATCAAAGTTGAAGGTGGATTGAAGGTTAAAGAAGATGCGTATTACAACATCGAGAATCTGCTTGGTAAAGACAGTAAATATAAAAATGCCTTTGCCAATGGTATACTCACGCACACGTATTTGAATGTGAATGACTATCATCGCTATCATTTTGCCGTTGGTGGAATTGTTAAAGAGAAGAAAATTTTAAAAAAGAATGTTGCCCGCCGGGTAACATGGGACCCGAAAGAGGGCAAATACTTTGTGCTTCATTCAATAGATTGGGAGTTCTTTCAGACTCATGGTTATGTAGTAGTTGATACGAAAAAGTATGGACTGGTGGCATTGATTCCCGTAGGATTGGGCTTGGTGTCTTCCTGCAATTTTGAGAAAAACGTCACAGTGGGAAGCATGCATAAAAAAGGTGACATGCTTGGTTATTTCCTATTTGGGGGCTCTGATATCATTATGCTTTTCCAGGAAAAGGCCGGTTTTAAAATCATGGCGTCGGCCGAAGATACAACTGCTTCGCAGCCCGGTTCCGACCATGGGTCTAGCGTAACAACCTATAAACACATTCTTATGGGCGAAAAGTATGGCGTATTGACGGGGCAAACTAAATAATTTGTACGGCTTCTGGTGGCCTTTTGTCGAGCGGGTGATTTATCGGTATCTGGATTGTAGCGACATCCACAACGGGTTTACCCGCGTGGAATGCAAAGAATGCGGCCACGAATACCTACTGGCATTCTCCTGCAAGTGTTGCTGCTTTCAACTGGTAATGTTCAATGCTTTTCTCTCCTCCATTCTGAGTAGTTGTAGGTGCACCGGCACTCGGCTTCACTGATATTTAACGAGGCTCAACCCTATTGATTACTGGTTGTTATGGTGGAAAATGTGCCTTGGATGCGACTTATGGGATGAAATGTGCACAAGTCCGGACAGGTATTTTCCGGTCATGTGTCATGTAGAAGCCTTCCTGAAACAAAGCATCCTGTAATTTTGACTGATATCCACCATTTCAAACGATAATCCTTATTGACTGAAAGCAACAAAACGCCCACCTCGTCGAAGATGCACAACTTCAATCAGTTATCAATGATATCATTCCCTCGATAATTATGATATGGATGAACAAAATCTTCACAACATGTTTTATAAAGAACTGATGCTGGCAGATATGTGTTTGAAATGGTGCAGCGCCGCCAGAAAAAAGGCGGTAACCGGAAGGCCTTAAGATGATATCGCCTTTGTCATCCCCTATGGAGAGCAAGATTTATAAACTGGAGCAGATCGCCAGGATTGGTGTTGCACTTTCCGCAGAAAAAGACACCGCACGGCTCCTGGAGATGATTATCGATGCGGCCAGAGACATAGCCGATGCCGATGGCGGGACGCTTTATATTTTAGATAGTGACGCCAAGAAACTCCGTTTCGAGGTTATGCAAAATGACACCCTGAATATCCGGATCAATGGTCACGACAAATCCGGCAGCAACCTTCCTCCCACTGTGCCTCTCTATCTGGAAGATCATCCCAACATGGACAATGTTTCTTCCTACGCGGCCCTCACAGGTTCTCTGGTGAACATTTCTGATGTCTACTCCGCCGATAACTTCAATTTTTCAGGTCCAAAGAGCTACGACGCCCTTACCGGCTATCGAACTCAGTCCATGCTGGTCATCCCTATGACTAATCATGACAACAAGGTTATCGGGGTCGTGGAGCTTATCAATGCTAAAGATCCGGCAACCTGTGCGATAGTGCCCTTTTCAGCGGAACAGGCAGGCTATGTTTCATCCCTAGCGTCCCAGGCGGCGGTGGCCCTGTCCAATACCCAATATGAACTTGAGCTCCACAAACACCGGGAACACCTGGAGGAAATGATAACTGCGCGTACAAATGAGCTGGCGGAAGCCATGCGGAAAGCTGAATATGCAAACAAAGCCAAGAGCGAGTTTCTGGCCAACATGAGCCACGAGATTCGCACGCCCATGAACGGGGTGATCGGCATGATCGGGCTTTTGCTGGACACGGATATGGATTCGGACCAGCGGCACTATGCCGAGACCGTGCGCAACAGCGGTGAATTGCTGCTGGCGCTCCTCAACGACATTCTGGACTTATCGAAGATTGAGGCAGGTAAGATCGATTTGGAAATACTGGATTTCGACCTGCACGCCCTGTTGGACGACTTCGCCGCCACGCTGGCCCTGCGCGTCCAGGAAAAGGGTCTTGAGTTCATTTGCGCTGCCGCACCGGAAGTTCCATCCTGTCTTCGTGGCGACCCCGGCCGTCTGCGCCAGATACTCACCAACCTGGCGGGCAACGCAGTCAAGTTCACCCAAAAAGGCGATATCGCCGTGCGGGCAAGCCTGGTGTCGGAAACCGATGATGAAGCCTTGATCCGTTTTTCTGTGAAAGACACCGGTATCGGCATCCCGGCCGGGAAGCAGAAACTTCTGTTCGAGAAATTTGTCCAGGCGGACGCCTCGACCACGCGCAAGTATGGCGGCACCGGCCTGGGTCTGGCCATCTCGAAGCAGCTCGCCGAGATGATGGGCGGCAAGGTAGGCATCGTGAGTGCAGAAGGCCAGGGATCTGAGTTCTGGTTCACCGCCCGTTTTCCCAAGCAGGCCGAGCGGGAACACATCCCCGCATCCCCGGCCGGGATTTGCGGGGTGCATGTCCTGGTGGTAGACGACAACGCCACCAATCGCGAGGTATTGGTGGTTCAGTTCAAGGCATGGGGCGTGCGGTCTGAAGAGGCTCCAAACGGCCCCCTGGCCCTGCAGGCGCTCTATCTGGCCAAAGACGCCGGCAATCCCTTCCAGATTGCTATTCTCGATATGCAGATGCCCGGCATGGACGGTGCGACTCTGGCCCGGATCATCAAGACCGACGAAAAGCTAAAAGATACCCGGCTGGTGCTTTGCTCCTCCCTGGGCGAACGGGGTGACGCCAGGCGAATGCAAGAGATCGGTTTTGCTGCTTACCTGGTAAAGCCGGTGCAACATAGGGAAATCATCGCTTGCCTGTCCGCCGTGTTGGCTGGTACCGCCACAATGGAGCCGGCGCATTCCCTTGTTACGCGCCACACGATCCGTGAGTTGCGCCGGGGTACAGTTAGAATTCTGCTGGCCGAAGACAACATCACGAACCAGCAGGTGGCTCTGGGCATCCTGAAGAAACTAGGGCTGCGCGCGGACGCCGTGGCCAACGGTGTGGAAGCTGTCAAGTCCCTCGAAGCCTTTCCCTACGACCTGGTGCTGATGGATGTGCTGATGCCCGAGCTGGACGGACTCTCGGCCACCCGCATAATCCGCGATCCGAAAAGTGCGGTCCGCAATCACCATATTCCCGTCATCGCCATGACCGCCTACGCCATGAAGGGCGATCGTGAAAAGTGCCTGGAGGCGGGGATGAACGACTACGTTTCCAAGCCGGTCGAACCCCAAGCCCTGATGGACATGCTGGAGAAATGGCTGCCGAAGGACAAGGCAGCAACATAAGGAATAGGGCGCCCGGGGCATTTGTCAAGAAGCCTTATCTTCTGGAGTGCCTCGGGTTGGCTGTAAGGAACTTGACCGGAAATAGTTGACAGCAGGTTCACCGTTAAACCGGTATTCATTAATTCTCAGTGAAGCAGCCAGGTGTAAATAAGTACGATGGCAGCAAAAGGGTTGCTTCCTGTAAGGTTGCATTCAACAATTTTTATAGATCTTCGTTGTTTCAAATGCAATTCCTTATAGTTCGACGTTGACAATTCTCAATCACTATGCAAGATTTCCTACGTCTATATAATAAGAAAAATTGAATTTACACAGCATGGATATGGCGTCTATTTTAATGATATTATGATCAAATGAACCATATGACAAGAAAATAGACCTGCCCCGTAGGTCACATACAAAGGAGGATTTATGAAGAAAATAGCTTTCATGACCATTTTCTGTATTCTGGCACTATTCATCTTTTCGTCGGCCGGGAATGCGGCGGACACCATGGTGATCTACTACAAGAACGGCCAGACGCAAAATGTCGATCTGGGAAATGTCCAGAGGATAGAATTCCCTGGTGGCACTCCACAGAGTACAAGCTTTTCGCCGGGCATTTCCTCCGGCGTTACCTATGAGTTCAGGGCCAAACACAGCGGCAAATGCCTTGACGTCTCCGGCGCCGCCACGCATAATTCGGCAAACATCTTTCAATGGGAATGTCATGGCGGAGCGAATCAACGCTGGACCGTGACGGACAAGGGCGATGGAGACTATCTTGTCACCGCCAGGCACAGCAACAAGTGCATGGATGTGGAAAACGTCAGCAATGGCAACGGGGTAAATATTTCCCAGTATGATTGTCACGCTGGTCCCAATCAGCGCTGGAGGTTCATTCCCCAGGGAGGAGGGTACTACATGGTCACGGCCAAACACAGTGGCAAGTGCCTTGACGTTGCCGGCGCCGGTAAGGGCAATGGCGACAATGTTCATCAATGGGACTGCCACGGGGGCGACAACCAGCTCTGGAGATTGAAGTAAGATCGCCTATGGGCCAACGTCCCGTCATCGGCCTGAACATGTCTCTCGCAGCCGTCAGGGGTTAGGATCGTTGGGAGCTGCAGGCGCTCCTGACCTATGTCGATGCCATCGCGAGTGCCGGTGGTCTCCCGGTGCGTTCCGGCAAATAGGTTGTTTGGTCATTTTTATCTTATTGGGGAAGCATTTGCTCCTTCCTGTAATGTAGTAGCCAGCAATTTTTGTGGATATGCGTCCTTTTAAGAGGTTATCAATAAAATATTGCCTTGACTTCTCAGCTCATTAGGGCCACAAAGAGACACATTTGAAAGAGACTTATTCAATCGGTTAACGACCAATTTGAACCCCCTTTTTTTAGAAGGGTGATGCCATGGAGAGATTATTGAAACCCTGTTTCTCAGAAGAGAGCGGGGTTTTGTGTTTTTACGCAAAAAGAATCACTCGTAAACGATAGACTTACGCTATGAAGAAAATAATTCTTTTCGCAATAGTAATATTAGAATTGAGATATTGTCAATAGTTGTGGATGAGAAATTTTCAACGTATCCTTGACCTCCAAAATCAGGCAGCCTCTTGTTTGATTTCCATCAGTTCTCCATCGAA
>Ga0315278_10001571_pt1 | contig 20169 bp, 19 predicted proteins | sample YL17G06_0_MG_FD_203880 | JGI IMG/M metagenome (GOLD analysis project Ga0315278, IMG submission 203880) | Sediment microbial communities from Yellowstone Lake, YNP, Wyoming, USA - YL17G06_0 | ecosystem: Environmental > Aquatic > Freshwater > Lake > Sediment | place: USA: Wyoming | collected... | reverse complement strand
CAATCTCGCGGCGGCGAAAAATGCGACCCGCCCGGTGCATCAGCTCATGCGCGAGGCGGGCGAGAAGTTCGACCCGATGGCGTTCGTGCCGGCGGTCGCAAGCTACTACTCCGACAGCAAGGGCAACCTGCTCGCGCTGCCGTTCAACACGTCCACGCCGGTCCTTTACGTCAACCGCGACGCGCTCGACAAGTCGGGGGTCGACGCGCGCAAGCCGATCAAGACCTGGTACGACCTCCAGGAGGCGCTCCTCGAAGTGCGCGAGAAGGGGCGGCTGACCTGCGGCCTCACCACGACCTGGCCGAGCTGGGTCATGCTCGAGAACACGCTCGCGTGGCACAACGAGGAGTTCGCGACCCGCAACAACGGCTACGACGGCCTCGACGCGCAGCTCGTCTTCAACACGCGCCTCGCGATCCGCCACCTGTCGTTGATGACCGCCTGGTCGAAGTCGCAGATCTTCAGCTACTCGGGCCGCCGCGAAGAGGGCGAGAGCCGCTTCGCGCGCGGGGAGTGCGCCGCGCTCACCGCGTCCTCGGCGTCGTACGCGAACCTGCTGCGCAACGCGAAGTTCCGCGTCACCGTTCTGCCGCTGCCCTACTACGACGACATCAACAAGGCGCCCTACAACACGCTCATGGGCGGCGCCAGTCTGTGGGCGGTCGGCGGCAAGACGGCGGGCGAGTACAAGGGCGTCGCGAAGTTCTTCGCCTTCATCGCGCAGCCGGAGGTGCAGGCGGCGTGGCATCAGTCCACCGGCTACCTGCCGATCACGCGCGCGGCGTACGAGATCACGAAGGCGGCGGGCTTCTACCAGAAGCACCCCGGCTTCGATGTCGGCATCCAGCAGATGACCAACGGGAGCGGCGTGCCGCAGGCCTACACGCGCGGCATCCGGCTGGGCAACCACGTCATGATCCGCGCGGTCGTGGACGAGGAACTGGAGCAGACTTGGGCGCTGCAGAAGCCGCCCAAGCAGGCGCTCGACGACGCCGTGCGACGCGGCAACGAGTTGCTCAGACGCTTTGAGCGGGCGAACAAGTAAGGGGAGCGGCAAGGGAGAAGGGTTCCCCCTCACCCCGGCCCACTGCCCACTGCCCACTCCCCGCCCCTAGAAAGGCAGCGCGGCGCCGGGCTTCGCTGCGAGCAGCACCCGCCGGAAATCTTCCTGGATCCGCTTCAGCCCGGCCTCGTCCTGCGCCTCGAAGCGCAGCACGATCACCGGTGTCGTGTTCGACGCGCGCGCGAGGCCGAAGCCATCGGCGTACTCGACGCGCAGCCCGTCGAGCTTGATCACCTCGTCCGCGCCGGGGAACTGCGCAGTGCGCTGCAACTCGGCGATGAGACGGTGCGGCTCGCCCTCGGCCAGCTTGATGTTCAGCTCTGGCGTTGACACTGAATCGGGCAGCGCGTTGAGCACGGCGCTCGGATCCCGCTCGCGCGACAGGAGCTCGAGCAGGCGCGCGCCGGCGTAGACGCCGTCGTCGAAACCGTACCAGCGTTCGGCGAAGAACGTGTGTCCGCTCATTTCACCGGCGAGCGGCGCCTTCAGCTCCTTCATCTTCGCCTTGATGAGCGAATGCCCGGTCTTCCACAGCACCGGCTTGCCGCCGTGCGCGCGCACCCAGGGCGCGAGATTGCGCGTGCACTTCACGTCGTAGATGATCTCGCCACCCGGCACGCGCGACAGCACGTCCTGCGCGAACAGCATGAGCTGCCGGTCGGCGTAGATGATCCGGCCGTCCTTGGTGACCACGCCGAGCCGGTCGCCGTCCCCGTCGAACGCGAGCCCGAGCTCCGCGTCGGTCGCGGCGAGCCGCGCAATCACGTCGCGCAGGTTCTCCGGCTGCGACGGGTCGGGATGGTGGTTCGGGAACGTGCCGTCGACCTCGCAGTAGAGCTCGTCCACCGTGCAGCCGAGGCGCCGATACAGTTCGGGCGCGATCGCGCCCGCGACCCCGTTGCCGCAGTCGACCACGATCTTCATCGGGCGCGCGAGCTTCACGTCGCCGACGATGCGGTCGAGGTAGGCCGCGCGCACGTCGGCCGTGCGCAGGGCGCCACTGCCGGAGGCGAACCGCCCTGCCTCGATCCGCTCGCGCAGCGCCTGGATCGTCTCTGCGAACAGCGTCGTCCCGCCGATGACCATCTTGAGGCCGTTGTAGTCGGGCGGGTTGTGGCTGCCGGTGACGGCGACGGTGCTGCCACCCCCGAGGTGGAAGGCCGCGAAATAGGCCATCGGCGTGGTGACCATGCCGATGTCGATCGCATCGACGCCGCTCGCGCGAATGCCGGCGGCGAGCGCGCCGGCGAGCTTGGGTCCCGACAGACGGCCGTCGCGGCCAACGATGATCGCGCCGCCCCCCTGCTCGCGCGCGAGCGAGCCGAGCGCACGCCCGACGAGCTCGACCGCCTCGGCGGTCAGCGTGCGGTCGACGACGCCGCGAATGTCGTAGGCCTTGAAGATCTCGGGTGCGATGCGCGTCATGGGTGCTGCTCCACCTGCGAAAAGAAAGCGAGGATGCGTCGCGGCAGCCAGTCGTAGTGGCCCGGGAACGCCCCGCCGACGAAGCCGACGTGCCCGCCGGTTGCAGGATACTCGAGCGTGACCTGCGGCGACACTTCGCCCGGCCCGGGAAGGTACCGGGCGGGGAGGAACGGGTCGTTCAGCGCGTTCACGATGAGCGTCGGCACGCGAATCGCGCCGAGAACCGGCTTGGCGCTCGCGCGCGCGTAGTAGTCGGCCGCGTCACGGAAGCCGTGCAGCGGCGCGGTGACCAGGTCGTCGAACTCCCGCAGGGTGCGCGTCGCACGCACGCGCGCGAGATCGAACTGGCCGGGGTGAAGCCGCGCCTTCTCTGCGACCTTCCGCTTGAGCGTGCGCAGGAACCTCCGGGTATACACGCGCCCGAAGCCGCGCTCGAGCGCGTCGGCGCCGGCGGCGAGATCGAGCGGCGCCGACACCGCGACCGCGGCGCGCACGATCGCGCGCGCGGAGTCGCCGCGGTTCGCGAGCCACTTCAGCAGCGCGTTCCCGCCGAGCGAGACGCCGGCCGCGAACAGCGGCCGGCCCCCGGCGAGCGCGCCGAAGCGCTCCACCATCCACTCGATCTCGTCGGCGTCGCCCGAGTGGTAGGCGCGCGGCAGCCGGTTCATCTCCCCGCCGCAACCCCGGAAATGCGGGATCGCGCCGCGCCAGCCGCTCCGGGCGAGCGCGGCCATCGTCGCCTCCGCGTAATGACTGTCCGCACCGCCTTCGAGCCCATGAAACAGCACGACGAAGGGCGCGCGCTCGGGCCCGGCCAGGAAATCGACCCGCACGAAGTCGCCGTCGGGCGTGTCCCAGCGTGCGCGCTCGAGTCGCACGCGCTCGCGCCGCGCGAGAACGGCCGCCCAGACGGTCTGCGCGTTGCCGCCGGGCAGCCACCAGGGGGCGCGGTACGGCGCATCGCTCAATGGAGGATCTTCGGCCCTTCGGCCGGCGCCTCGGCCGGCACGCCGGGCGCAGGCGACGCGTGATGCGCCACCATCCGCCAGCCGTTGCCGGTCCGGACGAAAGTGTTCGTGACCGCGACCGGCGGATGCGGCCGGCTCTCGCCCACGACCGTGATGTTCTCGTGCAGGCTGTGGATCGCGAACATCATCCCCTGTACGACCGTCGGGTCCGACCTGCGCACCTGCAGGCGCTGGCGCGACGCGAAGATCTGTGTCCAGCTCTCGCGTACGCGGTTGTAACCGGCGAGCCTGGGACCGCCCGGGTGGATGCAGACGACTTCCTCGTCGTCGGCCCAGACCTGCATCATCGCGTCGAGGTCGGCGCGCTCGAGCGCCTCGTAGAAGGCTTGCTCGACGTCCTGGGCGGAAGCGAACGTGGTGCGTTTCATGCGCGGACGATCCAGTCGGCCAGCGCGGCGAGCACGCCCTCCTCCTCGCCGATCGACGAGGTCGCGCGGATCTCGAGCGCCGGATGGCGCGCGCGGGCCGCCGCGACGAGGGCCGGCACATCGCGCTTCGTGTGGCCGCCGGGGGCGAGGAAGAGCGGCACGACGAGCACCCGCTGCGCCTGCCCGGCGACCGCGGCGTCGATCGCCTCGTCGAGCGTCGGCCGCATCTGCTCCAAAAACGCGAGCTCGACGCGCGTGCCGGGTCGGCGCGCCTCGACGAGCGCCTTGAGCGCCTGAAACGGCCCGGCCCACTCCGGGTCCCGGCTGCCGTGCGCGAAGAGGACGATCGCTTCACTCATTCGAGCCCCTCGACGCACCGTGCCACCGCCAATTCGACGAGATTCGCCTGTGCCACCTTGTGCGTCCCTCTACCCTGCTCCGAGTCGATTATCGCGCAGCGGCCGCGCGGTACACGTTGCGCGCGCGGGTCTCGCGAACGAAGAGAGCGTTCGCGAAGCCGAACAGCGCCACCCCGGCGAGCACCAGCAGCGCGCGCTGCCACTCTTCCGGCGTGTGCGTCGCCGCCCGGACGCCGTCGCTGCGCGCGAGATCGAGCACCCATCCGACCACCGGCTGCAGCACCGCCGGACCGAGGAAAATGCCCATGTTCGCGACCCCGGTCGCGATGCCGGCGTACTGCGGTGCGTTCACTTCCTTGCAGCACGCCCAGCTCAGCGTCATCCCCGCGGTGGCGACGCCCATCGCCCCGAACAGGAGGTAGCTCGCCGCGCCGCCGAGCGGCCACCCGGCGAGCAGCGGCAGCCACGTGAGGCAGAGCAGCGCCGCGCCGCCGGCATAAAGCGGCTTGCGGCGCCGCAGGCGGTCGGAGAGCGCGCCGAGGACGAGCCCGCTCACCGCGAACACGCCGAGCGCCATCGTGACGCGATTCGCCGCGACGGCGCGAGTCATCCCGTGGATGTCCACCAGGTAAGGCACCGCCCACAGCGTGGCGAACGACAGGAAGCTCGCGCCCGCCCCGAAATTCGCCAGAAAGATGGGCCAGGTTGCCGGATTGCCGAGCACGCCCCGAAGTCCCCGGCGCCAGCCGGCTTCGAGGTGCACCGAACGCGGCCGCGGGAGCTCGTCGACCAGCACCCAGCTCGCGATCGCGACGAGGAGCGAGGCGACCGCGAGCGCGAGCACCACCTCGCGCCAGCCGAAGGACTGCAGCAGCCATGCGAACGGCCCGCCCGCCGCGGCCGAGGACAGGTTGCCGACCAGCACGACGACGCCGGTCAGCGTCGCGAAGATCCGCGCGTCGTACCAGCTCGCGATCAGCTTGAGACAGGCCACGAACGCGACCGAGCTGCCGAACGCGACGAGGACGCGGCCGACAGCGGCGACGCCGAAGCTCGGCGCGACGGCAAAAAGCGCCGCGCCGGCCGCCACGATCAGGCCGCCGCCGGCGAGCAATCGCCGCGGCCCGAGTGTGTCGGCGAGGATCCCGGACGGGATCTGCATCGCCGTGTAGACCCAGTAGTAGGTCGCGGCAAGGATGCCGAGCGCGGCTGCGCTCGTCTCGAAGCTCTGCGCGAGATCGGCCGCGATGGTCGCCGGCGCGGCGCGGTGAAAGAGCCCGATCAGGTAGGCAGCGGCCGCGAGCCCGAAGCCGGTCAGGCGGCGCGCCTGAGCGGGCACGGCGCCGGTCACGCCGCCCTCATGCCGCCCTCATGCCGTGAGTCAGCGCGGGCGAGCGGCCTGCGACGGAACGCCGGCCGCTGCGGCGGCGATCGGCGCTGCAGCCGCGATGGCCTCCAGCTTGCGCCGCCGCTTGTCGACGACCGTCCGCGCGGCCTGCGTCGCGGTGAACATCTCGAGCGCGTCGAAGTCGCCTTCCCGCACCGGCATCATCGCGACATCCAGGCCGGGTCCTGGTCCGCGCTGGACGCGCTTGTAGATGCGCCAGTAGTCCCACCACATCGCGCCGAAGCGCACCACCTTCGAGGCGATCTCCCAGCCGTAGCGCGGATAGAACACGAACGGGCTCTCGATCGGCATCCCCGGCCGGCGGTCGCGCCGGTACCTGCGCCGGAAGATGCCGCCTTCAAGCGGATGAATGCTCTCGATCCGCGGCGGCGCCTGGAACGCGAACAGCTTCGCGCGCATGTTGGCGAGGTCGTAGCCCCAGGCCTTGGTCCGGCGCAGCACGCGCTCGACGTGCTCCGGCGAGTAATAGAGGTCCCAGGCCTTGCGGTAGATTCCGCGCAGCTCGTCGTCGGTCATCGTTGCGTGGCGCGTGGTGACGTGCACGACGTCGTACCGGTTCAGGTCCTTTTCCATCGGGACGCCGGCGAGGTAGAGCTTCTTGTGGTCCGCTGATCCGGGCAGCGGCGTGAGGATGAAGAACTCCAGGATGTCGATCGGCAGCTCGCGCTGGATGATGCCGATGTCGCGCTCGATCGAGGCCGGCGTGTCGCCGGGAAATCCGAGGATGTAGCCGGCGTAGGTGAGCGCGCCGACGCGGTGCCACGCCTGCAGCATCGCGCGGTACTCGGTTATGAGGTTCTGGCCCTTCTGCGCGTCCTTGAGCGACTCCGGGTTGATGTTCTCGAGCCCGATGAACACGCGATTGACCCCGGCACGCGCGGCCTTCTCGATAAAGCCGCGGATCTTGTGCGCCATGGTGTCGACCTGCGCGACCACCCAGATCTTCAGCCCTTCCACCTCGCGCATGTGGATCAGGCGGTCGAACAGCGCCTCCCAGTTCTGGTTGCGCGCGAGGTTGTCGTCGGTGATGAAAAAGTTGTGCACGCCCTGGGCCAGGTTCGCGCGCACCAGCCGCTCGATGTCATCGGCATTGCGCGCCCGCGACTTGCGCCCCTGCACGTTGATGATGGTGCAGAAGCTGCAGCTGAACGGGCAGCCGCGGCCGGCGTCGAAGCTCGTGCGCATGCCGGCGGTGCGCCGCACGACGTCGATCGGCAGGTAAGGCGTCGGCACGCCCTCCAGCCCGGGCAGATCGCTCATGAAGTTGTAGAGCGGCTTCAGCTCGCCGCGATCGGCGGCGCGCAACAGGTCCTCGAGGCGTCCTTCGGCCTCGCCCGCGAAGAGCGTGACGCCGAGGTCCATCGCCTCGCGCAGCTCGGGCTGGATCTCCGGCAGCATCGCGATGGTCCCGCTGACGTGGAACCCGCCGATGCAGACTGGGATGCCGGCGGCGCGCAGCGGCCGCGCGATGTCGACCGCGCGCGGGTATTGGTTGGTCTGGACGCCGACCAGGCCGACTAGTCCATGCCCACCGGAGGCCCGGAACTGGCGAATGATCTCGTCGGGCCGGATGCGCGTATTGGTCTCGTCCCAGACGGTGATGCGGATCTCGACGTCCGCGCCGAGCACCTTGCGCTCGGCGCAGTCGAGCGCAAGGCCGTTCAGCGTCGCGAGGGTGTTGGCCGGGATCGACGAGCGGATCCACTGGATGACATAACCCTCGTCATCGTAGTGGGACGGCTTGATCAGGAAGAGGTGGAAAACCCTGGTGGTAAGTGCGGTCTGCATCGGGACCTCCTCGCGCCGCTTTCACCCGACAGGCGAAATAGTCAACCGGCCCCGGAGTGTACGCGGGTACGAGCATGGCGTCAGCGACGCGTCTTATGCAACATGGTATGAGCCTGAACGGGGAGGCGAGTTTCCAACGAGGTATGAGCCTGAAGCTGCCTGAGGGGGCCGGCGATCATCCTGGACATGGTGATCGACATGAACGATGCGAAGCGGAAGACGCTGGCGCAGTTGAAGGCGTTTCTGGACGGAAGTGCGGCGGTCGATTTCCGGCCTGCGGGCGACGATTTGGAGCGCTACGCGCACATCACGGCGGTGCTGCGGCGCTTTGGCTACGGCGGGCTCGGGCGTGCCGACAAGGGGCTGGTGCGCCGCTACCTGATGCACACCACGGGCTGCTCGCGCGCGCAGTTGGCACGGCTGGTGAAGCGTGCCGCCAACGGAGCCACCTCCGGCCGGCGGAATTCTTCCTGCGAGTGCATCGGAGTGACGCAGGCCGGCGTCGACTCACGCCGTGTTCGGAAAACCGCCCCGTGATCACGCCGCTTCAAGTTCCCGTGGCGCTTGCTTTACTTTCGGCGCCCCGGCCTTGCGCGCCCGCCACAGGTCGAACGCGGCCTGCTGCGCGACCCACAGGTCGGCGCGGCCGCCACGCGCAACCCCGAGCCAGCCTTCGAGTCGCAGCGCCATCGCGGGCGAAATCGCCGCGCGCTCGTTCAGCACGCGCGACAAGGCGGCGCGAGTCACGCCCAATTGCAGCGCAGCCTCGGTCACGGACAGCCTCAATGCGGGCAGTACGTCTTGACGCAGGGTGGCGCCGGGGTGCGGCGGGTTATGCATACGGCTCATGGTCTTCATCCCCTCAGTGATAGTCGACGTAGTCCACCAGCACGGCATCGGTTCCCTCGAACTTGAAGGTGACGCGCCAGTTGCCGTTTACGGTGATTGCGTAGCGTCCCAGCGGCTTGCCCTGCAACGGGTGCAAGCCCCAGCCCGGTACGTTCATGTCGTCCGGGCTCTTGGCATCGTCCAGGCGGGTCAACTGCCGCGCAAGCCGCGAGGCGTGATGCGGCTGAATCCCGGCCTTGCTCCCTCGCTCGAAAAATGTCCGCAGGCCCTTGTGCAAGAACTGCCTTATCATCTACGCATTGTATAGCGTAGCGTTACGAGTTGCAAGAGACGTGGCGCATGGCCCGCGCCGCGACCCCACGCACGCTGTCGCCCTCGCCCGCGTTGAGCGTCAGGCTATTCTGACGCTCAACGCGGGCAGTTATTCCGTCGCGCGGGAGCGCCGCAGGCTATGTCTCTCCCACCCCCGCGACGGAATAACTACTTGTAGAGCACGCTCGGCAACCACAACCCGATCTGCGGGAAGACATACAGCAGCACCAGCGCGATCACCTGTATCCCCATGAACGGCATCATGCCGGCGAAGATCTGGTTGAGCGTCACATGCCTGGGGGCCACGCCCTTCAGATAAAACGCCGCCATCGCCACCGGCGGCGACAGGAACGCGGTTTGCAGGTTCAGCGCCACCAGCAGCCCGAAGAACAGCGGATCGATCTGGAAGTGCGGCAGCAGCGGGATGAAGATCGGCATGAAGATGATGATGATCTCGGTCCACTCGAGCGGCCAGCCGAGGACGAAGATGATGAACTGCGCCAGGATCATGAACTGGACCGGCGTCATGTCGAGCGACAGCACCCATTTCTCGATCAGCTCCTGGCCGCCGAGCAGCGCAAACGCGGCCGAGAAAATCCCCGAGCCGACGAACAGCCAGCAGACCATCGCGCTGGTACGCGCGGTGAGGAATGACGACTCCTTGATGATCCTTGCGAATTCCTTTGTCGTTGCAAGAATCAGGGTGCCGACATTCCGGCTCCCGAGTGGCGCTGCGCCCCACTGGCCGATGAAGCGGTAGATCGCAGCGAGTATGAAGCCGCCGAACGCGCCCACGGCCGCCGCCTCAGCGGGCGTCGCCAGCCCGAATACGATCGAGCCGAGCACCATGAGAATCAGCAGCGCCAAGGGGAAGAACGAGCCGAGCAGCAACTTGAACACCTCGAGCCGCTCCCAGTTCCACAGCCGGTAAATCAGCGCGATCGCCGCGACGCCGATGGCGAGCACGATCCAGAACCAGGTGGGAACCGGCAGCCGCTCCGCGGTGACGGCCGCTGCCGTTTTCCGGGCCGGTTTCTCGTCGGCCGCTTTCTCCCCGGCGGGCGCGGTCGCCTTCGCTTCGTCGGCTGGCGGCTCCTTGACCCTCGCTTCCTCTTCGTCGGGTTCCGGCGCGCCGATGAGCCCCGTCGACTGCTCTCTTTCTTCGGCGGCCGACTCGGTCAGTCCGCCGACCTGGACCAGCCCGGCCGTGCTCGCCTCCAACTCGGGCGCCGTCGCCACGCGGTAGGTGACGCCCAGCAGCGCGGCGATGAACAGCGCCGGCAGCAGCAAGACGAAGATCTGTCCGAGGACGGTGCGTGACGAGACGCCGGCGATGGCGCGCCCGCTCAGCGCGCCCCACAGCCCGGCGATTACGCCACCGCCACGCTGCGCCAGCGCCTGGGCGAAAGGCGGGAGCGGGACTCGCCGCTCCGATTCCGTGAGCGGCGGCATGAGCGCGGGTCTCCACTTCGCCAGCACGATCACGTAAGCGATGTACAACGCCGCCAGCATGAAACCGGGAAAGAAGGCGCCGGCGTAAAGCTGGACGACCGACACACCCGCAACGGCGCCGTACACGATCAGCAGCACCGAGGGCGGAATCAGGATGCCGAGACAGCCTCCCGCAGTTACCGCGCCGGCAGCGACCTTGATGTTGTAGCCGGCCTTGAGCATCGCGGGAAACGCGAGCAGACCCATCAGCGTCACTACCGCGCCGACAATGCCGGTGGCGGTGGCGAAGATTGCGCAGGTAACGATGGTCGCGACCGCGAGCGAGCCCGGCACGCGCGAGGTGGCGAGGTGCAGGCTCCTGAACAGGCGATCGATCAGCTGCGCGCGCTCGACCAGATAGCCCATGAACAAGAACAGCGGGATCGCGATCAGCACGTCATTCGACATCACGCCGTAGGTGCGCTGCACCATCACGTCGAAGACTTGCTGGCCGGCGATCGCCGGGTTGACGCTACGGTAGGCGAGCCAGGCGAAGAACACTCCCATCCCCATGAGCGTGAAGGCGGTGGGGAAGCCGAGCATGATCGCGATCACGATCAGCGCGAGCATCAGCAGCCCGAGGTGGCCGTTCGTCATGTTGCCCCAGGGCATCAGCACCAGGATCGCGAGCGCGATGATCGCCATCAGCGAGAAGCCGAACCAGAGTTCCTTGCGCAATTTCACTTCGCCGGCTCCTTGCGCACCACGAACTCGTCGAGTTTCTGGATGTCCTCGTCCTTCACGTTCAGCTCTTCCTTGAGCTTTTCGACGTCCACTTCCTCGACGTCTGCCTCACGCGACGGCCATTCGCCGACCCTGATGCAGATGACGCAGCGGATGATCTCGACGATCCCCTGCATCAGCACGAACGCGCCGGCGACCGGGATGACTGTCTTGAACGGGTAGTACGGCGGGCCCTCGGCGGTGATGTTCGAACCCTCTCTTATCGCCCAGGACTCGGCGGCAAAGAAATAGCCGGCGTAGGTGAGCGCGATCACCCCGGGGAGAAAGAACACGATGTAAAGAATCAAGTCGAGCGTCGCCTGGGTGCGCGGGCGGAAGAACCCGTAGAGCACGTCGCCGCGCACGTGGCCGTTGCGCGCCAGGGTGTAGGCGCCCGCCATCATGAAGAGCGTGCCGTACAACATGATCATCACGTCGAAGGCCCAGGCGCGTGGGCTGTCGAGCGCGTAGCGCCGGAACACCTCCCAGGCGACGTGCAGGGTGAGCGCGACGATCAAGAAGGAGAACGCGTGACCGACAAAGGTGCTGATCTTGTCAACGAATAGCAGCGTCTTTTGCATATGGGGAACCTTGCATCGAGCTTACATCGGGCACCCGCAAGAAAGAAACAGCCATCCAGCTCGCGCCGGACGGCTGATCGATTACACCAAGGCTTAGGGCTTCTTTGCCGCTGCCGGCTTGCCGAAGTAATAGTTGTAGGCCATGCGCCCGCTGAGCTGGGTGTCAAGGTACCACCGCACCGCGCGCTCGGCGAACGCGCGCTGCGATGCGATGACCTCGTTGAACAGCGCGTTGTCCTTCCTCTTCGCCAGCACCCCGTCGAAGATCTCGAGCTGCTTCTGCAGCACCGAATCCGGCGTCTTGTACATCCTGACCTTGTCCTTGGTCTGCAGCTCGATGTGGTCCTGCGAATAGCGGTGGATCGCCTTCCAGGACATGTCCGAGGAGGCGGCCTCGACCGCGTTCTCGATGATTGCCTTGAGTTTGGCCGGCAGCGCGTCGTACTTGGTCTTGTTGAACGTGATCTCGAACTGCTCGGCGTTCTGGTGGTAGCTCTGCAGCATGTACACCTTGGACACGTCGGGGAAGCCGAGGATGCGGTCCTCGGTGGCATTGTTGAACTCGGCAGCGTCCAGCAGGCCCCGATCCATCGCCGGCACGATCTCGCCACCCGGCAGCGCATTCACCGCGGCGCCGAGGCCCTGGAACAGGTCGATCGAGATGCCCACGGTGCGGTACTTGAGGCCCTTGAAGTCGTCGGGCTTGGTGATCGGCTTCTTGAACCAGCCGAGCGGCTGCGTCGGCATCGGGCCGTAGGGGAAGGACACCACATTGGCGCCGATCGAGGTATAGATCTTGGCGAGCAGATCCTTGCCGCCGCCGTACTTGTGCCACGCGAGCAGCATGTTCGCGTCCATGCCGTACGCCGGGCTCGATCCCCACAGGGCGAGCGCGTTCTGCTTGCCATAGTGGTACACCAGCACGCCGTGCCCGCCGTCCAGGGTCCCCTTCGACACCGCGTCGAGCAGGCCGAAGGCCGGCACCACCGCGCCGGCAGGCAGCACCTCGATTTTGACGTCGCCGCCGGTCATGTCGTTCACCTTCTTGGCGAAGTCGTTGGCGTACTCGTTGAAGAGGCTCTTCGCCGGCCAGGTGCTCTGCCAGCGCATGCTGATCGGCCCCTGCGCCTTCACGACGGTCGGGAATCCGAGAGTTGCGCCTGCCGTGGCCGCGGCGGCGCCGGCGAGGAATCTGCGGCGCGAGGCGGGGGCGGGCTTGGCGTTCTGCGGCTGGGTCATCTGGGTAGCTCCTCTGGTAGAGATCATCGGGTCGGGCGCTTGTCACCGCCACGCCTGCAAGGTGCGCAACAGCCTGGAGTGGTGCCCTATTCCGCGCCGCCGGAGCGCGCGCGTGCAGGCAAACCCTCGCCCTCGTGAAGCCCGCGAATGGTAGTCCCGAACGATGGGCCGATCAAGCGACGGGACGTCCTGCCGCGCTCACTTCGCTGGGGCTGCTGGGACGGTGGACGCGGGGGGGGCTGCTACAGAGTCGTGCCCCCGTTTCGGCGTCGGGTGCCAGCCGGTGACCGCCAGCATGACGGCGAACCCGACGACATACGCCAGGGCGACGTGCCAGCCATGCCTCACCCACCGCCCGACCGACTTCGCCTCGGGGTACATGTTGGAGAGCGCGACCCCCGCCGACGACCCGAACCAGATCATCGAGCCGCCGAAGCCGACCGCGTAGGCAAGCATCCCCCAGTCGTAGCCGTCCTGCTTGAGCGCGAGCGCGGTCAGCGGGATGTTGTCGAACACCGCCGAGACGAAGCCGAGCCCGAAGGCGGTCTGCCAGGACTGCTTGGGAAGGTGCTCCACCGGCATCATCGCCGCGCAGGTCACCAGCGCAAGCAGGAAGATCGTGCCTTTCACGGCCCCCGGGATCAGGCTCCAGTCGGGTTGGCGCACCGGCATCGAGACCAGGATCGCCGCCCACACCGCGAGCCCGATCACCGGCACCTTGTCGGCGAGCCACGGGAACGCCAGGTTCATCGCAACGTTGGCGGCGATGGCGGTCACCAGGATGAACGCGACGATGCCGACGCGCGGCCAGTCCACTCGGGTGCCGCGCGGCGGATCTTTCATGATCGGCGAGAACCGGTGCTGCTGCAGCGCCGCCGGAATCCCGCACACCACCAGCGCCACGGATGCCGCCACGTAGGCGTCGAACACCGCTACCGGGCTGACTCCGTCGATCCACATCATCGTCGTGGTCGTGTCGCCCACCACGCTGCCCGAGCCGCCGGCGTTCGAGGCCGCCACGATCGCGGCGAGATAGCCGATGTGGACCTTGCCGCGGAACACGGTATGCGCCATCGCCCCGCCGATCAGCGCCGCGGCGATGTTGTCGAGGAACGAGGACAGCACGAACACGATCACGAGCAGCAGGAAGGCGCCCTTCCAGTCGTCGGGCAGGAACTTCGGCAAGATTTTAGGGACCTCGCTGTCCTCGAAATGCTTGGAGAGCAGCGCGAACCCGACCAGCAGACAGAAGAGGTTGGCGAGGATCACCCATTCGTGACCGAGGAGCCCGATGAATCCCTCGAGCCCCGCGCCGGTGCGAAACGGCGCGAAGAGGATCTTGTACAGCGCGATTACCGTCACGCCGGTGAGCGCGACCTGCAGCGTACGGTTGTGGAACAGCGCCACGCCGAGCAGCGTGAGCGCGAACAGGATGAAGTCGATCGGGATGCCGAACAGTGTAGGTAGCGCAGCCGACGTCATGGCCTCCCCCGTTTCATCGCGTGCGTTCGGCGCGGGCGTCGAGGCCCGCGACGGCAGGCCGGATTATACGTACGGGACGCGGGAGTCCCCCGTACAATCGCGCCGCCCACGACGTTCGACCTGATGTCCGTCCTCGTGTCCCCCGCGCTCGCCCTGCCGCTCGTCATCCTGCTGCCGCTCGTGCTCGGCACGGCGCTCGCGCCAATCGCCGCACGCGCATCGCGTGCCGCCGCGGCCTGGGCCGCCGCGGCAGTCACCGCCGGCGCGCTGGCGCTGGTGGGCACGCAGGCAGGCGCCGTGTTCGCCGGAGAGTCGCCGCGCGTGTCTTGGCCGTGGGTGTCCGACATCGGCCTCGACCTCGCGCTGCGTCTGGACGGACTGGCGCTGCTCTTCGCGCTCCTCATCCTCGCGATCGGCCTCCTGGTCATCCTCTACGCGCACTACTACTTGAGCGAGCGGGACCCGGCCGGGAAGTTCTTCGGCCTGCTGATGCTCTTCATGGCCGCGATGCTCGGCATCGTCCTCGCCGACAACCTGCTCCTGCTCGTCGTCTTCTGGGAGCTCACGAGCGTCAGCTCGTTCCTTCTGGTCGGATACTGGAGCGATCGCGCGGACGCACGGCAGGGTGCGCGCATGGCGCTCACCGTGACCGGCGCGGGCGGGCTCGCGCTGCTCGCCGGCGTCCTGATCCTGGGCGCGATCGCCGGCACCTACGACATCTCCGCGCTCGAGGCCACGCGCGAGCGGGTCCAGGCGGACCCGCTGTTCCCGGTCGCGCTCCTGCTCATCCTGATCGGGGCCTTCACCAAGAGCGCACAGGTGCCGTTCCACTTCTGGCTGCCCGAAGCGATGGCCGCGCCGACGCCCGCCTCTGCGTACCTGCACTCGGCCACGATGGTCAAGGCCGGCATTTTCCTGCTGCTGCGCCTCTATCCGGTGCTCGGCGGCAATGCGCTGTTCGAGACCGTCGTCGTCACGATCGGCCTCGTCACGATGGTGTTCGGCGCCTACGTCGCCATCTTCAAGCACGATCTCAAGGGGCTGCTCGCGTACTCCACCATCAGCCATCTTGGACTGATCGTGTTCCTGATCGGCCTCGACTCGCCGCTGTCGTCCGTGGCGGCGGTCTTCCACGTGGTGAACCATGCGACGTTCAAGGCGTCGCTCTTCATGACGGCGGGGATCATCGACCACGAGTGCGGCACGCGCGACATGCGCCGCATCAACGGGCTGTGGAAGGTCATGCCCTACACCGCGACGCTGGCGATCGTCGCCGCGGCCGCCATGGCGGGCGTGCCCCTGCTGAACGGATTTCTCTCCAAGGAGATGTTCTTCGCCGAAGCGCTCGACCTGCGCGACCTCGGTCTGCTCGGAATGATTGCGCCGTTCGCGGCAACCCTCGGCGGCGCGTTCGGCGTGGCCTACTCCGCGCGCTTCATCCACGATGTCTTCTGGAACGGCGCGCCACGCGATCTGCCGAAGACGCCGCACGAGCCGCCGCGCTTCATGAAGATCCCGGTGGAGATCCTCGTCGTGGTCTGCGTGCTCGTCGGAATGGCGCCCGCGCTGACCGTTGCGCCGATCGTGGGCCTCGCGGCCCGCGACGTGTTCGGCGCGACCCTGCCCGACTTCTCGATCGCGATCTGGCACGGCTTCACCGGGCCGCTCGCGATGAGCGCGATCGCATTCGCGGGCGGCCTCGCGCTCTATTGGGCGCTGCAGCGCAGGTACAACCTGCACCTGCACGCCCCATCGGGTTGGACGGCGCGACTCGTCTTCACCCAGGCGATCGACGCGCTGTTTGCGTTGGCGCGGGGCGTGACGGGTGCGTTCGACGCGGGCTCGCTCCAGCGCCAGCTGGCCCTGCTGGTGACCGCCGCGGTCGTCCTCGCCGGCGCGCCGCTGGTCGCAAGCGGACTGACCCTCGGCGCGCGTCCGCTCCTTCCCGTCCCGCCGCTCGCCGCGGTCGCGTGGCTCGTCCTCGTTGCGGCGGCGCTTGCCTGCGTCCTGCTGCACCGCGACCGCTTGGTCGCGGTGGTTCTCGTCGGCGCCGTAGGCCTGGTCGTCGCGACCGCGTTCCTCTACCTCTCGGCGCCCGATCTCGCGCTCACCCAGCTCTCGGTCGAAGTCGTCACGACCGTGCTGCTGCTGATGGCGCTCGCAATCCTCCCGCGCCGCTCGCCGCGCGAGTCCTCTGCTGGACGAAGGTTGCGCGACGCCGCGCTCGCGGGTACGACGGGAGTCGGTCTTGCCGCCGTCGCGTTCGCGGCCATGACGCGCGACCTCCAGTCGATTTCCTGGTACTTCCTGGAGAACACCGTACCAAAGGGCGGCGGCGCGAACGCGGTGAACGTGATCCTGGTCGATTTCCGCGGCTTCGACACCTACGGCGAGATCACCGTGCTTGCGATCGCTGCGCTCGGCGTGGCGGCGCTGATGACGGGCATGCGCGCGCAGCGCCCTGCCGCGGATCCGGACGGGCGCGCCTGGGATCCGCAGCGGTACCCGCTGGTCTTCTCGATGGCCGCGCGCTGGCTGCTGCCCTTCGCGCTGGTCGTGTCGGTATACGTCTTTCTGCGTGGACACAACGCACCCGGCGGCGGTTTCGTCGCCGGCCTCGTCACGGCGAGCGCGCTCGTCATGCACTACATGGCGTACGGCTTTGCGCGCACCGACGCGCGGCTCGGGATCGACTTCGCGCGCGTCGCGGGCATCGGCCTCGCGATCGCGGGCGCGACGGGCCTCGGCGCCCTCTTCTTCGGCAAACCGTTCCTGACGAGTGCGCATGGTCATCCCGCGATCGCGCTCCTTGGCGAGGTGCCGCTCGCGACCGCGGCGCTCTTCGACCTCGGCGTCTATCTGGTGGTCGTGGGCGGGACGCTGCTCACGCTCGTCGCGCTGGGCAGCGCGTCGGAGACCAGCGCGTCGCAGCGCACGTCCGCGGCCGGCTGAGTCCCATCGAATGGAAATCCTGGTAGCCAGCGCGATCGGCCTCCTCGCCGCCTGCGGCGTGTACCTGATGCTGCGCGCCCGGACGTTTGCGGTCGTCCTCGGCCTGACGTTCTTCTCCTACGCGGTGAACCTCTTCATCTTCGCCACGGGCCGACTCGCCGTCGGCGTTCCATCGCTCGTCGCCGACGGCGCGACGAGCTGGGCCGACCCGCTGCCGCAAGCGTTGGTGCTCACCGCCATCGTGATCGGCCTCGCCACGACCGGGTTCGTCGTGGAGCTTGCGCTGCGTGCGCGCGACCAGGCCGGGACCGACCACGTCGACGGCGCGGAGCCGGGCGCCGGGGAGCGCGAAGCATGAGCCATTGGATCGCGGCGCCGATCCTCATTCCTGCCCTTGCCGGGGCGGCGATGCTGCTCGCCGGCGAGCGGCGCCTCGGACTGCAGCGCGCGCTCGGCATCGCCTCGTGCGCCGCCCTCGTCCTCAGCGCCGCGATCGCCGTCGACTCGAGCGCGTCGGGCGTGGTCCAGCCCTACTTCGTCGGGGACTGGCCGGCGCCGTTCGGCATCGTGCTGGTGCTCGACCGATTGGCGGCGCTGATGCTTGCGGTCGCCGCGGTGATCGCGCTCGCGGCGCTCGCCGCCGCCGTGGCGGGCGAGCGCCCGTGGGATGCGCGCGGCCGGTTCTTCCATCCGCTCTTCCAGCTCCAGCTCGTGGGGCTGAACGGCGCATTCCTCACCGGCGACCTATTCAACCTGTTCGTGTTCTTCGAAGTGCTACTGATCGCGTCGTACTGCCTGCTGCTGCACGGGCAGGGCGAGGCGCGGCTGCGCGCCGGGCTCCACTACGTCGTGGTGAACCTCGCCGCGTCGGCACTGTTCCTGGTCGGGGTGGCGCTGCTTTACTCGGTCACGGGCACCTTGAACCTCGCAGACCTTGCGCTGCGGGTGCCGCGCGTGTCGCCCGCGGACGCGCCACTCGTTCGGGTGGCGGCGCTGCTCCTGCTCGTGGTCTTCGCGGTGAAGGCCGCGGCCTTCCCCCTCTACCTCTGGCTGCCGCGCGCCTATGCGACCGCCGCGGCCCCGGTCGCAGCGCTGTTCGCGCTCATGACGAAGGTGGGCGTGTACGCGATCGTGCGCGTCCACGGCGTCGTGTTCGGCCCGGACGCGGGCGAAGCGGCCCTGGTCGCCGCGCCCTGGCTCGCGCCCGCCGCGCTCGCCACCGCGCTGCTCGGCGTGGTCGGCGCGCTCGCGGCACCGAGCCTCGGGCGCATGACCGCGTATCTCACGGTCGCGTCGGTCGGCACGCTCCTCATCGCGGTCAGCGCATTCTCGACCGCCACACTCGGCGCCGCGCTCTACTACCTGCTGCACTCGTCGCTCGCGATCGCCACGCTGTTCCTGGTTACGGGCGAGATCGCTGCGCGGCGGGGCGCCGTGGGCGACCGGCTTGAGCAGGGCGCCCCGGTCGGCCGGCCGGTCGCGCTCGGCGTGCTCTTCCTTCTGTCCGCGGCCGCGCTCGTCGGACTGCCCCCGCTGTCCGGCTTCGTCGGGAAAGTCATGATTCTCCGCAGTACCGGGACGCTGCCGGGCGCGGCGCTGATGTGGTCGGTGATCCTCGTGGTAGGACTGCTATCGCTGATCGGACTGATGCGTGCGGGGAGCATCGTTTTCTGGAAGGCCACGCCGGCGACGCAGGCCGCACCGCCGCATCGGCGCCTGACTCTGGTTCCGCCGCTGGCGCTCGTGGCTTGCGGCGCCGCCCTCGCGATGTTCGCCGCGCCGGTGCAGCGCTACACCGACGCGGCGGCGCGCCAGCTCGGCGATCGCGGGCAGTACGCGAAGGCCATACTCGGCGAGCCCAAAGCCGCGACGACCCGTCCGTTTCCGGCGGGCGTGCGCACGAACGGAGCCCGGCCATGAGCCGCCTGCTGCCCCATCCACGGCTGTCGGCCACGATCTTCGTCACCTGGCTCGTGCTCGCTTCGAGCCTCGCGCCGATCCATCTGGCTGGCGCGGCCGCGCTCGCGTTTGTACTGCCGCTCGTGGCCGGCCGCATGATCGACGCGCGCGCGCCCGTCGTGCGGCCCGGCGCGGCCATCCGCCTCGCGCTCGTGGTGCTGTGGGACATCATTCTCGCCAACGCCGTCGTCACGCGCCTTGTCCTGGGGCCGATGTCGCGGCTGCGTCCCGCGTTCGTGGTCGTGCCGCTCGACACGCAGCAGCCGCAGGCGGTCGCGCTGCTCGCGAACATCGTGACGATGACCCCGGGCACCGTGACCGCCGCGATCGACGACGAGCGCACGAGCATGCTCGTCCATGTGCTGCATACCGACGACCCGGCACGCGTCGTCGCGGACATCAAGGCGCGCTACGAGCGCCCGCTCAAGGAGATTTTCGGATGCTAGACCTGGCGCTCACGTTCGCGTTCGCCTGCTTTGCGCTCGCGTTCGCGCTCAGCGCGCTGCGCCTCGTGCGCGGCCCGAGCGTACCCGATCGCATCCTCGCGCTCGACGCGCTCTACGTGAACGCGGTCGCGGTCGCGATCCTGCTCGGGATCCGTTACGACAGCACGGCGTACTTCGAGGCGGCGCTGCTCATCGCGCTCATCGGCTTCGTATCGACGGTCGCGCTCGCGCGCTTCGTCGCGCGTGGCGACGTGATGGACTGACCCCATGCGCGTCGCCCTCGAAATCGCGATCTCGTTCTGCCTCGTCGCCGGCGGGTTCTTCGCGCTCACCGGAGCGATCGGGCTCGTGCGGCTGCCCGACTTCTTCATGCGCCTGCACGCCCCAACGAAGGCGACGACGCTGGGCGTCGGCGGCGCGCTGATCGCCTCGATGCTCTACTTCGTCGGCAGCGGGCGCCCCGCGGTGCACGAGCTGCTGATCACGCTCTTCCTCTTCCTGACCGCGCCGGTCTCCGCGCTGATGCTCGCAAAGGCGGCGCTGCAGCTGCGGCTGCCTTCGCGGGCGGAGCTTCCGGAAGCCGCACCACCCCGGCGCCCCGCGCCACCCCTCCTCGGCGAGGAGGGGAAAGACAAGGCCGGCTGAGCCGGCCTTGTCCGGGGCCCGGCTTGCGCCGGGAGTAAGCCGGGAATTCAG
>Ga0315278_10001569_pt1 | contig 20171 bp, 16 predicted proteins | sample YL17G06_0_MG_FD_203880 | JGI IMG/M metagenome (GOLD analysis project Ga0315278, IMG submission 203880) | Sediment microbial communities from Yellowstone Lake, YNP, Wyoming, USA - YL17G06_0 | ecosystem: Environmental > Aquatic > Freshwater > Lake > Sediment | place: USA: Wyoming | collected... | reverse complement strand
CAGCATCACTTCTGGCAAGATCCGGGCCGCCACGAAGGAGGAGATGCGGAAGCTCGGCTTCTCGTCCCCTGACCGCGGCGACGCCCTGATGTACTCGTTCGCCCTGTCTGAAGACCTCATCATGCCCACCGTCCGACAGAGCACCACCCCGTACGCTGACAGCATGGGCGTCGCCGACCACAGCGAGAACCACCTGTGGGAGAACGTGCGTTCGCGTGGTCGCCGCTATCATGGCACTCGTCAGCCCGTAAACCCCGTCTTCGGGGTCCCCGACTAGGAGCACCTCCTCATGGAACGATGGACCGGCGGCACCGATGAGCTTGCCGAGCACGGCTGCTACATCTGCGGGAACCGAGACAACCTCCTCTCCACCGAGGTCATCATCGACACCGAAGGCATCCTCGCGCTCTGCTCAGGCTGCGTCGTCACCCTCGCCAAGTTCGGTGGGTACCGCCTCTGGTCCCCCGAGATGGAGGCCGAGTTCGAGCACTACAAGGTACGCGCCCGAGACGCCGAGCACTACCAACGGGTCGCTGAGGACGCGGTCATCAAGCTCGTCGAGGCCGGCACCGAGATCAACGCGCGGCGCGAGGACGAGAAGGCCCTCCTGGCCGAACGCCTCGGCGAGCGGGACTCCGCCGGCCGCTTCGTCTCCAAGTCCTCGCCGCTGCAGGTCGGTCAGGTCGTCGCCACCGATGTATGAGCTGCTGGCTGGCTTCGCCTTCGCCCTCCCCGTCATCGGCATCCTGATCTGGCAGGTCCAGATCCTGCGGGCCGCGCTCGCTTCCGAACGCCAGCGGTGCCTCGAGCTGGTCGACCGTCTCAGCAGCCGGGACTACGAGCACTTCGCTGCCGTCAAGCGGTTCGTCGAGCCGTGGAACGAGGACGATCTCCACCCCGAGAGCAACGATGGGGTGGCGGTGCTGGTCGACCCCACGGGGATGTTCGAGGCTGAGTCACCGCCGATCCCGTAGGCTGGGACCGTGGCCGACAACATCACTGACCCGTCCCCCAAGGGCGGCAACCCGTTCATCCCGCCGAAGGATCCTGTCGAGCTGGTCGCTTGGCTCGACCGCAAGGTCTCCGACGGCCGGAAGAAGCTGCCCGAGCTGCGCCTCAAGATGAACATGGCGTACATGCTCGGCCACCAGTGGGTCATTTGGGACGAGAACCGGAAGCAGTGGGCTCGCCCCAAGACCAACCCGGACGACCCCAACGCGCCCGTGCGTCTCACGATCAACAAGATGGGTTCCATCGTCGAACGTGCCGTGGCGAAGCTCACGAAGGAGAACCCCATCCCCGAGTGCCGTCCCGCATCGGACGACGACAACGACGTCGCGGCCGCCAAGGTCGGCACTCGGATGCTCACCCACGAGATGGACCGGGTGAAGTGGGGCTTCTTCCTCACCAGCTTCATGTTCTGGCCAGTCACGCTCGGCTGGTCCTACGCCCATGTGGCCTGGGACCCCGACGCCGGCCCGTCCCTCGACCTCGACCCCAGCGGCGAGCTGAAGCAGGGCGAGATCGTCATTGAGAAGGTCCCCGCCTACGAGATGGGTGCCGACCCGTCGGCCACCGACTGGGACGCCGTCGGCTGGTGCTCCCGCACCGTCACCATGACCAAGGAGGGTGTGTGGGAGCGCTGGGGCGAGATGCCCGACGGCGCCGAGAGCGGCCGCACCATCCTCGACGAAGTCAACGATCTGTCCAACGCCAGCGGCGTCGCCCACGACAAGGACAACAGCAAGGGCGACTTCGTGAAGGTCCACCAGTTCTGGATGAAGCCCGGCCGGCGCGCCGCGCCGAAGGGCATGGTCGTGACGTGGTGCGGCAAGACGATCCTCGAGGGTCCCATGCCCTTCCCGTACGACCACGGCAAGCTCCCGTTCGTCCCGTGCTACCTGCTCCCCGGCTTCGGCGACGCCCAGGGACGCACCTGGGTCGACGACCTCATCCCGATGCAGACCGACTACAACGACGCGCGCTCCCGTGAGGCCCAGCTCCGCCGCACCATCATGCCGAAGCTGATGGCCCCCATCGGATCCATCGACGCGAGCCGCATCACCAGCCGCGCCGAGATCATCCAGTACGCCAACGTCAACGGCGCTCCGAAGTGGGACATCCCCGACTCCGGGTGGATGACCCAACACGAGCAGGGCATGACCCGCTCCGACAACGAGATGGGCGAACGCTCCGGGCAGAACGACGCCACCCAAGGTGGCGCCGGCAGCTCCAACATGCCCGCCGCTGCCATCCTCGCCCTGCAGGAAGCCGACGACACCAAGCTCGCCATCAGCGCCAAGCTGCTCTCCCAGTTCGTCCAGAACGTCGGGTGGCATATGCTCATGCTCATCAAGCAGTACTGGACCGAGGACCGCATCATCCGCACCTGGAGCGAAGACGGCGACCTCGAGGCCCAGCGGTTCTCCGCCGCCGACATCGCCACCGTCATGGACGTCCACATCGAGGCTGGGTCGACGCTGCCCCGCTCCCGCTCGGCCCGCACGCAGCTCGCCATGCAGCTCGCCCCGCTCGGGCTCATCAAGGAGCCGAAGGACCTGTTCAAGCTCCTCGACCTGCCTGGCGGCGAGTTCCTGATGGAGCACATGAACCTCGACTCGAAGCAGGCGCAGCGCGAGAACAGCCGGCTGCGCGTCGGGGTCCAGTGCCAGGTCCACGGGTGGGACAACCACGAGGTCCACATGACTGAGCACAACGACTACCGGAAGTCCCAGGAGTACGACAGCCTGCCCCCGCACATCAAGGCGTGCGTCGACGCGCACTCCGACATGCACGCGAGCCTCGTTCTCCAGCAGCTTGCTGGCCCCGGCGTGCCCGGCACCAACCAGGCCGACCCTGGCTCGCTGCCGCCCATCGCTGGCCGCCCGGACCTTGCACAGCCCCCCGGCCCGCAAGGCACCCAGCCGGCCGGCGGGGCCCCGATGTACGTCAACCCCGCCACCGGGCAGCCGAACAACCCGCTCGACGTCGCATCAGGTCAGGCGGCGAGCCCCCTCGCTGGCACGCCCAGCGCCAACAAGGTCGCCGGCATCGGCGGCCCTGGACAGCCTGGCAAGGTCCCCGGCGCATCGACTGACAGCCAAGCTGCGTCGATGGGCAGGTAGTACTTCAGAACCAGTGCAGTAGGCTACTTTCGTAGTACATCCCGAGCACCTGACTGACCCCGGAGGTCACAGAACCATGCCCGCAGAAGACACCGCCGCCGCCGTCGACGCGCCCCAGGAGGGTCCCGACGGATCCGAAGACATCGGCCTCGAGGCCATCGCACCCGAGGGTGCAGCCTCCGACGCTCCCGACCCTTGGGCCGAGCCGCCCGAGCTGGACGAGGCGCTCGAGCAGTTCGACCGCCCCTACGTCGAGGGGCTCCGCTCGCAGGCTGCGGACTACCGCACCCGTGCGAAGGAGTACGCCGACGCCATCGGTGAGCTGCCTGTCGAGGACGTCAAGACCGCCGCCGAGCTGCTGTCCAACCTGCAGACCGAGCAGGGCGTCATCTCGATGTTCTACCAGACCGGCCAGGCGCTCGGCCTCGGTGCGAAGGAGATGGAGGCGCTGTTCGCCGCTGGTTCCGAGGACCCCGCCGACGAGATCGATCCCGACGACGACGAGGTGCTCACCAAGGCCGACCTGAAGGCCGCGCTCAAGGCGCAGCAGGAGCAGCTCGCCACCGCCTCCCAGGAGGCGCAGATCGAGGTGGCACGCGGCGCAGCCACCAACGCGCTCGCCACCACATTCGCCACCCTGGCCATCGCCGACGAGGTCGAGAAGTCCGAGATCATGATTCACGGCGAGAAGTACCTGCCGGCGAACGTGGACATCCCGACGGCCGAGCAGGTCGAGACTGCTGTCCGCAAGGGCTACGACGACTGGAACAAGGCCAACGAGGCCCGCGTCCAGAAGTACCTGACGACGAAGCGGGCCCAGCGGGACCAGTCCCCGAAGACGCTCGGCGAGAACGCTGGCGCCGGCGCTGAGGAGCAGAACACCGAGAAGCGCACCCTCACCCAAGTCATCGAGGCACGCCGGGCACGGGAGCGGGCGAACCGCTAGACCCCCCCGTTTATTCCTCGGAGATATTGTGGGGGCATGCCCCAGTCCCTCACCAACTTCGACGCAGCCCTCAAGGACGACTACGGACCCGGCCTCCGTGAGTCGGTCAACAGCGCCAACCCGGTCTGGTCCGAGATCAGCACCAACGAGGAGGACATCCAAGGCCGCCAGGCGGTCTGGAGCGTCCACACTGGACGGTCGACCTCGACCGGAGCACGCGGCGAGCTGGCTGCGCTCCCCACGGCCGACCGGCAGCGCTTCCAGCAAGTGCGCGACAACCTCGCGTACCTGTACCACACCATCAAGGTGTCGGGACCGGCGCAGGCCCTCACCAAGAACGACAGCGGATCGTTCACCCGCGCGCTCGAGTACGAGCTGAAGGGCGCCGAGAAGGACCTCAAGAACGACTGCTCCCGCCAGAGCTACAACGCGGCCGTGTCGATCTCGTCCACGCTGTACCTCGGGTCGCTCACCGGTACCGCCAGCACGGCGGGCACCACGACCACGCAGACGTTCGGCTCCGCCGACCGTGCCGAGCTGCGGGCCGTCTTCGTGAACGAGGCCATCGACATCATCAACGGGTCGACCGGCGTCTCGCGCGGCACGACCATCGTCACCGCCAACAACCTGACCACGAAGGTCGTCACCTTCGCCCCGGCAGTCGCCGGTGCCACCACGGGTGACTACATCGCACGCCAGGGGAACTTCCAGGCAGCGACAGCAGCCGGTGGCGAGATGAACGGTCTCCGCCACCTCATCCACGACACCCAGGTCTACGCCAACCTCGACCCGGCCACCGAGCCACAGTGGGCAGCGAAGACCAACGGAACCACGTCGACCCCGATCTCCGAGGTGCTCCTCGAGCGCTCGAAGGAGATCGTCCAGACCGAGGGTGATGGATCCACCCCCGACCTCTGGCTCGCCGAGCACTCCCAGGTGACCAAGCTCGCCCAGGATCTGCAGGCCCGCAAGCGGTACGACGTCTCCACCGAGAAGCTCCCCGCCGGCTGGGAAGGCGTCAAGCTCACCGTCGGCACGCTGGTGAAGGACCGGTTCAACCCGGACTCCTACATCTTCGGCATCACCAAGAGCGAGATCAGCCGCTTCGTCGGCCTCGACTTCACCTGGGACGACGACGACGGCCGAGTGCTCTACAAGGCGCTCGACAACAGCGACGCGGTCGAGGCACGCTTCAAGGCGTACCAGAACCTCAACGTCACGAACCGCAACAGCCACGTCTTCGTGCGCGTCTCGACTCCGACCTTCTAGTCGGACATCCACACTCAACGGGGGCCCCGGCATTGCCGGGGCCTTCGTCGTACACTGGCCTCATGCCCTCGCCGCTCGTCAACGACCCCACCATCGGCTGGCTGCACTCCGGTGCGCAGGAGCTGCAACGCCAGCTCCGCAACGGCAACGGCGCAGACTGGCCGGGCGACGACCGGCTCTCCCTGGCGCTTCGCGTCGTCAAGCACCCTATCCGCACCGAGATCCTCGGGCGGCGCTACGAGGTGTGGCGCAACATGGAGGACGGGCGCTTCGAGATGATCTACCACTGCCGGCTCGACGAGTTCGACCGCATCCTCCCCGACCTCGTCCTCATGCGGATGGACTCCCCCGCCTGGGTCTCCGCCGAGAAGCGCATGGACGCCAACAACGCCGCCATCGAACAGACCAACGCCGACCTCTACGTCGAACGCATGTTCCCGATGATGGAGCACCTCAAGGGTCTCCGCGAGCACCACAACCCCCACGAGTCGAAGACCAAGTTCTTCCTGAACGAAGGCAAGCGCCCCGATGCCCGGTAACAAGGCGCTCGACTGGGTCGAGGTCACTGACTTCAGCCCCGGCCTCGTCACGGCCAACCACCTCCAGATGCCCGCCACCGGCGCGCAGGTCCTCACCGACTACATGCCCGGCGTCGAGGGTGGCCTCGTTGCGGCCCCCGCAGGGACGAGCTTCAGCACCACGGGCATCGTCTCCACCGGGGTCGTCTGCGGCGTCTTCCGCTTCAGCCCAGTCGTGTTCCGCTCCGGGGCCGTCGGCGACACCTTCGACCAGCTCGTGTTCGTGTTCGACACCGCCACCAATCAGGTGAAGGTCTACCGCTGGGACAACGGCACCGTCGCCGCACCGAGCTGGGTCCTCATCAAGACCCACGCCGCCGTCGCCGCCACCCCCAACCGCATCATCTGCGACACCTTCACCGACAGCACTGGGGCCCGGTTCTACATCTACAACCTGTTCCAGACCAGCAGCGACGACGGTGTCTGGTCGATCACCTACTCCACCGGCGCCGTCGCCCGCCTCAAGACCGGCGGCGTCACCACCGTCGCCGTGCAGGACGACCGGATCTTCGCCTCCATCGCCAACGTCCTCTGGTGGACCGACTCGCAGACACAGACGTTCGGCGCCCCGAACAACCTGCCCATCAACGCCTCCCAGGCCGGCAACCAGATTTGCTCCATCGTCCCGTTCGCCCCGAGCGACCTGTTCATCGGGTGCCGCACCGCCCCGTGGGTCATGCTCCAAGGCGACATCACCGACCCCGTCGTCCGCAGCATGAGCGACGCGCGGACCCCCGGCGCCGGCCAGAACGGTGTCTTCACCACCGAAGGGATCGGCTTCATCGGCGGCGGGCAAGGGATCTACCTCACCGGCGACGGCCAGAACTTCACCGACATCAGCGCCCAGCTCGCCGCCTCCACCTGGCGGCAAGACGTCAGCGGCGCCGATGCCAACGGCGACGTTGGCGCCGGCAACGTCGCCTACCAGAACTTCTTTCTGTTCGCCCCCCACGGCCACGTCTTCGACCTGCGGACACACTCCTGGTTCCGGCTCTCCAACCTCATCGCCGCCGCCGACCACTGGCACAACGCCCAGGACGGCAACGGGCGGATCCTCCTGGCAGCAACCGGCGGCCCCGGCTTCGGTCTGTACGTCTACCGGGCCAACGAGGACACGCCGGCCGTCTCAGGCACCTACAAGAGCGCCCCGCTGCGTGACCCATCGGGCCGGCAGATCCGCATTCGAGAGGTGCAGGTCTACGCGCGCGCCTACAACGCCGCGACCTCCACGATCACCGTCACCGTCAACGGCACAGCTCGAGCGGTCACCATCGCCCCGTCGGGGTCCCTCCAGCACCTCAGCTTCCTGTTCAGCGAGTACGGCCACGAGCTGGACGTGCAGGTCGTCGGAGCCAGCAACGGCGCCGTCTCGGCCCCCGATATCGAGGTTGTCCGCATCGGCACCTCGGCCGGCCACTTCCTCGTCTGACCGGTAGGCTGGCTGCATGGCAACGGTCACGGCTCTCTCTGTTCGCTGCGCTGCGCGCTTCCACGACACGGCGAACAGCATCGTCAGCCAAGCCGAGTGGGTCAACCTCCTGAACGACGCCTACTCCTGGGTCCACAACCAGATGGGCAGCTCCGAGTGGGCCCACAAGCAGGCCACCGCCACCCTTTCCATCGGCGCCGCAGCCACCTCGGTGGCGCTCCCCGTCGACGCGCAGCGTGTCCTCGTCGTCTGGAACGACACGGACAAGGTGCTCATGGGGCCCCTCAAGGGCAACAACGTGCCGCGCGCCCGGTTCGGCGACTTCGTCACCACCGTTGGCCAGCCGGGCTTCTACCGGATCTACGCCAACACCCTCCAGGTGTACCCGACCCCCACGGCCACGACCTCCATCATCATCGACTACCTCGCCACGCCGAGCACGCTCAGCCTCGCCGGCGGCGGCGGCACTGTCACCACGCCGGCGTTCCCCGCTGAGTACCATCAGATCCTGGTCGAGTACGCGCTGTTCCTCGCCTACGTCGACGACGACAACGCCGACGTCGCCGGTGGCCACCTCCAGGTCGCCCAGGGGCTCCTCACGCAGATGCAGGCGGCCCTGATGGTGGGCCAGGAGGACACCTACCCGCAGATCGTCGATCAGTGGTACTCGGTCTAGACTGACTGCATGGCCTCCCTGCAAGACTTCTACAGCGCGCCGGGCGGATCGCCTCTCCCGATCCAGCTCCAGCAGCTCCAGCAGAACGAGGCCCAGTCCCGTGAAGACTCCGGGCTGACCAAGAACCGTCTCGGTGTCATGTACGGCCGGGGCCTCACCAACATCACCAACGCCGCGAGCGCGCGCGGCACCGTCCGGGGCGGGCAGGTTGGCGTCCGAGCCGACCAGGCCCGTGAGGACTTCAACTACCAGAACAGCGACGTCGACCGTCTCCTGAACCGCCACCTGGCGGATCTCCAGTACAACCGGATCATGGCGACACTCGGGACCACCCTGGGTGGTGGCTTCTGATGGCGAGCACCAAGGGGTTCGGGAGCTTCCTCAACGGAGCTGGGCAGCAGGCTGGCCGCGCCGTCGGCAAGGCGTTCGGCATCAAGCCGCAGGTCCCCGGCTGGGGTGGCTTCCTCAACGCCCCGATCAACAAGGTCTCGAACGCCGCCGGCAAGGTGCAGCAGGCGCTCCCCACGGCGCCGCCTCGCCAGCAGGCGCCACCTCCGACTGACCAGATGCCTTCCGACTACCTCAACGCCTACCACGCCTCGTTCGCCCAGGCACGCGGCGACATCGAGAACCAGTTTCGGACGGCCCTGCAGGACCTGTCGGGCCGAGAGAACCTGTCGCAAGGCGTCGTCAACAGTCTCCCTGGCCGGTACGCCGGTGTCTACAACGGGGCCAACGCCCAGCTCGACCAGCAGGCCGCCGCGTCCCTCCAGCAGCAGCAGGGTCAGCACCTCCAGAGCTTCGCCCCCGCCGACGCTGGCGTCGCCGCACAGAAGGCAGCGATGACCGCTGGAGCTGCCAGCCGGCAAGCCGACGTCCCGCTCGTCCAGGCCGGTGTCACCTCCGAGGCCAGCCGCATGCGCGGCGGGCTCGGACAGGCACGTCTCGGCGCGCTCGCTGACATCAGCACCCGCGAGGACGAGGCAAACATCCAGGCGCAGCGTGACGCCCAGCAGGCCCGCCAGCAGTGGGACATGGCGAAGCAGCAGCACGACTGGTCCGTGCAGGACCGGCAGAGCGACCCGCGCATGGACCCCCGGTACAACCCGACCTGGGCCCAGCAGCGCAAGGCAGCCCGAGAAGACGCGCTGTGGCAGCAAGGCATCGCCTCCGGGCAAGCGAACACCGACCTTCGCCGGCAGGGCCTCGCCAACTACAACAGCTTCGGGCAGGCAGACATCTCCGCCGACCGTGGCAACGCCATGCGCCTCGGCGCTCCGCAGCAGTACAAGCAGATCCTCAACGGCCCCGCCTACCAGCGGGCCGTCGGCGAGATCGGATCGACCCGTGGCCGCACCTTCGGCGAGGCCGCCAAGAACGTCCTGAGCCCTGGCGGTCTGCTCAACACCTTCCGGCCCGGACCCAAGCGGACCTGGCAGGACGAGGTGAAGAAGCTCCAGCAGGCCGGCAAGTACCGGGCCGCAGCGGTCCTCGCCGCAAAGTACCAGGGTCGCTAACCTGGACGTATGGCGTACACCCCCCCTTGGGAGATCGCAGCTCAACGTCGCAAGCGCCAGGCGCAAGCCGGGGGCGGTTCGTCGTACCCGAGCGCTGACAACGGGGGCGGCTGGGGTGGCCTCGGTCTAGGCAACCTCCTCGAGATGCCCGGCAAGTTCGTCCAGGGCATCGGGCAGCTCGGCGTCGGCATGGTCACCAACCCCGGCGACACCACGCAGAACTTCGCCGAAGGGGTCGGACGCAGCTTCCTCTCCACCGCCGACACCGTCACCGGCGGGCTCGCCCACAAGCCGCTCGCCACGCTCGGCGGCGGAGACCAGTACGTCCAGCCCGCATGGAACCGCCGGGGCGGGATCCTCCCTGCACTCGTCGAGGACACCCTCAACGCCTCCATCATCGCCAGCGGCGGCGAGTCTGCGTTCATGAGCAGTGCCCGAGCAGCCGACGAGGCTGCCGCCACGGCTGCGGCTGCCGGGGACACCGTCGGCGCTGAGGCAGCCGCTGCTCGAGCTGCCACGGCTCGGGCCAGCGCCGCGCGCGCCCACGTCGTCGCCCACCCGTTCAAGAGCGCCTACACCAAGATCATCCGCCCCTACGCCCAGGCCGGCGAAGCGACCAAGCTCGCCGCCGCCAGCGTCGTCACCAAGCCGACCGCAGAGGCAGCGTCCATCGCCGAAGCGCAGGGCCCCGGCGGCTCCTACGGTCGGGACATCCTGGCCGGCGTCGAGGACACCCCGGTGCGGCAGGCAGCTCAGGTCCACCCCGAGGTGCAGGCGTACCACGACCAGTACGGGACGCAGCACGGCCTCGAGCAGCCGACCCCGGTCGACACCAGCCTCCCCGACCTGAGCCCAGCTGCGCGCCAGACGATGGCCGACACCTACAACCACCCCGACTTCGCCACCCCCAACGACCCAGCCACCCAGGCTTCCTACCAGGCACTCGCCAACGAACGGGACGCTCAGTACGATTTCCTGACCCGGCCACGCGACCAGGGTGGGCTAGGTATTCGTGTCGAAGTCGTCGCCGACAACAACCACGCCCAGCCGTACGCCACTGCCCAGGAGATGTTCAACGACATCGAGCAGAACGGCCGTATGAAGATCAACAACACCGGTCCCGGTGAGGAGCACCCACTCTGGACCCCCGAGGAGAACAACCGGTTCCGGGCTATCCACGACTACTTCGGCCACCGGGAGAACCTCAACGACTTCAGCCGCCACGGCGAGGAGATTGCCTACCAGGCCCATGCACGCATGTTCAGCCCCGAGGCCCGCCGGGCCCTCGCCACAGAGACCCGCGGGCAGAATGCCGCTCTCATCACCTCGAAGATCGATGCCGAGGCGGCAGCGGCGGCTGGTGAGATCGATGCTCAACGGGCAGCTACTACTGGCCTTAGTCCGCTCGAGCAGGCAAGCGCCGACGCTGCTGCCCATGCGGAAGCCACGGCGCCGCCGCCTGCAGCAGCGAACGAGTCTCTCCTAGCTAGTCGGCCACCCGAACCAGAGGCTCCGGTCACCCTGTACCGAGGTGAGCCTGCAGGGGGCGCCGCCACGAACCCGCTGTTCCACACTGAGGAAAGCTACGCCCGCAACTACGCAGGCGCCGACGGTGTCGTGAAGCAAGTCACCGTGCCGGAGAGTGTCGCAAGGCAGGCCAGTCACCCCGACACGCTTGCCGAATACGGCCGAGTGACTAACCAGCCGACCCCAACCTCCGGCTCAGCTGTGCTCCCCAACGAATGGGCTGATGTCGCCTACCAGGCGCCCACAGCAGCTGCCCCCGTCGAAGGGACCTTCGCGCCACAGAAGCTCGGCCTCATGCCCGAGCGCATGGCCGACCCGCTCTACGGGCACACGACCTACACCAGCACCGCTGACCCGGTCGCCGTCGGCGAACGTGAGCTGATCGCCGACGAGACCAAGGCCAACGCCGAAGCCGCTGTCCGCAATCCCGAAGCCGGCGGATCCCCGATGATCCCGAAGGATGCCTTCGAGCAGGGCCGCGAGATCATGCGCCAACGCGCCGAAGCCATCGCCGCCGAAGGCTCCAAGCCTCGAGGCAGGGTCGGCACGTTCGTGTTCGGCAAGCAGCTCCCCGGCGAGGAGGCGCTCCCACTTCACACCCGCCTCCTGGCCGGCGTCGAGGAGCGTCTCCTGGCCCACGAGGTCCGTACCGAGCTGCGGACCACCGAGCGCGCCGCGCAGACCGCCGCGCGTGCCGCCAACAACAGCCCCATCGTCCGGGCGACCCTCGACGCTGCGGCGCTCCACATCCTGCCACTCGTCGACGGCGACGTCGTCAAGGCGACCCGCATCGCCGGCGACGAGATCACCGCACGCCTCACCGGGATCCACGAGTGGCAGCAGGCGCTCGGCATGAGTGACGAGACCGCCGTGGCTCGAGGGGTACGGCAGGAAGTCCTCCCGCCCGGTCTGCGGGACAACCCCGCCTTCGAGGCCGACATCGCCTACGCCACTGACCTGTGGAAGCGGCAGCGCATCGACGCTTTCCGCACGATCCAAGAGTCCCGCCTCGGCAACAAGGGCCTCCCGCTCGCTCTCGACGACACCCAGCCGATTCTGACCAAGGCCGAGCAGCGCATGTTCCGCAAGGCACAGAGCGAGTCGGGCCGCGCGCTTCGCATGGAGCCGGCCGTGATGCGTGAGCGCATGAAGGCTGAAGGCAAGGTTGCCTCTGACAACGACACCCTCGGCAAGCTCGGCGAGCGCCTCGGCCGGATCCAAGACGCGCAGGAAGCCATCAAGGGCACCTTCGACGCCAGCCGCTCCGGGCTCCCTGCCATTTGGGGCGCCGGCGAGAAGGCTGTCGCCAGCTGGGCCGAGCGGCGCGCGGCACTCATCGCCATGCTCAACGACCCCGAGAACCCCGGCTTCTCCTGGGACCCTCACACCGACTCGCTCGTCGTCGCACCGAACGAGCACGGCCGCTACGTCGTCAGCATCCTCCCTGGCGTCGAGGGCATCCCGAAGGCAGCCGTCACCCCCGAGCTGCTCGACGGGATCGCCAAGCACTACCAGGCCATGTTCGACGGCCACGCCAACGTCGTGCTCGGCGGCTGGGTCGACGACGCCGGCAAGGTCTACATCGAGCCGTCCGAGATCGTCCGGTCCCGCTCCGACGCCGTGCGTCTCGGCAACGCGCGCGCCCAGGACTCGGTCTACGACCTCGGCGCCAAGCGCCCTGAGGACGCCTTCATCAGCACCGAGTACGTCGGCCGCCCCGACATCAGCGGTGCCTTCATCAAGAACCACACCTTCCGTGACCGGCGCGCCCAGCAGCTCTACGCCGCCGTCGAGAGCGGCAAGCTCAAGAACCTGACGGCCCCACAGATTGACCAGATCATGGCGCTGCAGGACTCCATCGCCGTGCAGTGGGCGAAGACCCACGGCGACATTAGCCCCGACAGCTACTTCAAGCGCTTCGAGTACCAGGCGCGCGTCAAGCAGCCGAAGTCCCTGCCGACCACCGGCGTCCTGGCGCAGAACGTCATGCAGCTCGAGCCTGGCATGCCCCTGTACCACGAGATTGTCAACGCCGGCTACGACGTCGACAAGATGCTCCCCTGGTACTACCGGTCCCACGCCGCCATCGAGAAGTGGGGACGCGGCCGCACCGTCACGCTCCTCAACGGCCACCAGATGGACGCCGCCGACCTAGCCTACGAGCTGCTCGCCATCACCAGCGTCAGCGCCTCGCCAGCCACCAACCTCGGCAACACCCTCACCGGCATCGCCAACATCAAGCGATTCCTCGCCGGCAGCGGCACCCACATCGACGCGCTGAAGGAGATGATCGACGAGTTCGACCAGACCCCGATGAAGCGAGGCAGCGCCCAGGCCCCGTCGCTGCGCGCCGGCACCCGGCTGTTCAAGCATCTGGCGAAGGACACACACATGTACACCTCGAGCCAGTACGGGGTGTTCGAGATCCTCAGCGGTCACACCATCCACCCGTACGACGGATGGGACGGCTGGACGAACGACTACGTCCGCAGCCGGGGCGAGCTGTTCGGCGGCAACGCCAAGCGGCTCAGCGCCAAGCACGTCACCTCGCAGATGGTCGACGACATGATCCCGATGGCCGAGGCGCAGATCAAGGCCGGCGCCAAGGGCACCGTCGACGAGATCGCCCACGAGCTGGCCGTGCGTGAGTACCACGGCTCCGAGGCCCTCGCCAAGATCCTCAGCTTCCATGACAACCTCGCCAACCCCGAGACGTCGATGGGCGTCACCCTCGACAGCTGGATGGGTCGTGGCTTCGGTGAGGCCGACACGCATGTGTGGGACCGCGTCGGCAACTACCACGCCTTCGCTGAGAAGGTCCGCACGATGGCCGACGACATGAGCGCCGAACTGGGCCGCGACGTGAAGCCCCACGAGGTGCAGGCCCTGCTGTGGGGCTACATCAAGAGCGAGATCAGCCGGCAGAACGTCGGCATCGCCCTCGCCCACGGCTCCGACCTCATCGAGTCGATCCGTGACGGGAGCTGGACCCCACAGAACGACCCGTGGCAGGCGTACCTCGACCTGAACGCCGACCCGATGCGCGAGCGTCTCGCGTCCCTCGAAGCGAAGGCGAAGGAACGCCCACCGACCGTGGAACGTCAGGTGCCCGTCGTGCGCGGCGCGCAGACCGCCGAGCACGCTGCGGCCCTCGTCCCCGAGACCGAGCGGTACCTCACCCAAGTCACCGAGAGCGCCAGCGAGATCAAGGACTACCTGGCCGCCGTCGACAGTCACCGGTCCTGGCAGCGTGACATCGAAGCGATGCTCGCCGAGGGGGACAAGACCGGCGCGCTCGAGGAGGCCCACAAGCTCGTCAACGAGGAAGCCGCCGCCGTCCGAGACGAAGACTGGCGCGACTTCGCCGACATCATGGCCGACCCGACCCCCAAGGTGCGGGACGCCATCGACGCGCTCGACCCGTACGGCCTCGGTCTCCCCCAGGTGCTCGCCTCCACGCTCCACGAGAAGGTGCTCGGCCTCACCATCCTCGGCGGCGAGACCGACAAGATGATCGTGCGGCTGTTCCAAGACGCCGACTTCAGCACCCTCGTCCACGAGAACGCCCACGTCCTCCGCCAGATCATGAGCCCCGAAGACCTCAGCCGCCTCGAGCGGGCCTACGGCATCGAGGGCGGGAAGTGGACCCGGCAGCACGAGGAGCGGTTCGCCAACGACTTCGTCGGCTACCTCGCATCCGGGCACGCCCCCGGCAGCCACTGGCTCACCCCCATCTACGAGCAGCTCCGCCAGGTGCTCAACCAGTTCTGGCAGTACACCAAGGACGGGTTCGCTGGCAACCGTGCCGGCATCAACATCCCGCAGGGGACCCGCGAGCTGCTCGACACCTACCTCAACCCAGAGCAGCTCCCCACCGAGCTGACCCCCGGCTTCAAGGCACGCGAGATTCCGCCCGAGCCGCGCATGCTCGGCAAGGAAGCGCAGACTCCGCCCGAGGTCCCTGGTGCCACGCCCCGCCAGATGTACGCCCGAGGCGTCACGTCGGGCAAGGCGGCCGAGCGGTTCGCCGAGTCGGAGCGGCGCATGGACACCATCATCAAGCAGCGGGCCCAGCTCGTGCGGCAGCGGGACACCCTGAAGCAGTCGATCATCGACGGCACGCTGCCCCGTGCCCAGCGGCAGGCGATGCTGCAGGCCAGCGCCAAGCGCACCCTCGAGCGCTTCATGGACTCCGCCGAGATGCCGTCGGTGGCTCGTGTCCCAGCTCAGTGGCAGCCTCTCTGGAAGGCCACCAAGGACCTGATCGACGAAGGGAAGGACAACCCTGCCCTCGCCGCTGCCCTTGATGACCTTCCGCAGACCTTTACTGCCATGATCGCGCGTGCCGAGGAGCTGGGCATCGACCCGGTCCACGTCCGCAACTTCACGCAGAAGCAAGCCGAGCAGCTCGTCTACGGCTCCATGCGCCTCGGGCGACCCAACACGCCGCTCGGCAAGGAGGTCGAGGCTGGGACCCGCAAGGCCCGCGTGCTCTCCGACAAGACCGGGTACCGGTCCATAGAGTCGCTCGTCGCCGCCGTCAACGAGGTCACCTGGGAGGCCCGCACCAACGGGGTCGTCGACATGGTCGAGAAGCAGTGGGCACGCGAGGTCGGCCCCGACGGTGTCATCCCCGACGGCTGGGTCCCCTGGGGCCCCCGGCGCGCTGGCCTCGTCTCTGTCGACCCTGCCACCGCCGAGCGCTCCATCCAGGCCGGCGACCTCATCATCCCGAAGACCGTCGACGGTGTGCTCCGCCGCTGGACGAAGGACTACGCGCACCCGACCCTCACTGCAGCCTCGAAGATCACCAACCCGTGGAAGACCCTGGTGCTGACCCTGTCGCCCCGCTGGTACGTCCACCGTGTCTTCGGCAACATCGTCATGGCCGCCGTCGATGGCGCTCGGCTGCAGGACTTCGTGAAGGCGTGGAGGGGCTACAAGGCGGCCGAGCTGCCCGAGGGCATCCACGGCAACACCTTCGTCGACACCGGCGGCGAACGCAGCCTGTTCCCCCCGACCAAGGGCATCGCCGGCGTCAAGGAGGCGTTCAACAAGCGGGGCGTCACTGGTGCGTTCACCCACACCACCACGTCGCTTGGCGCCAGCCACGCGGTCATCGACGAGGTCGCGCGCGCCGCGGTCTACTTCAAGAACATCCGCAAGAACATGCCGCCCCCGCAGGCTCTCGACGCTGTCTACAAGGCGCTCGTCGACTACAACGACCTGTCTCCGTTCGAGCGTCAGGTCGTCAAGGCCGTCGTCCCGTTCTACCCGTGGATCAAGGGCCTCATGAAGATCGGGGCCCGGTTCCCCATCGACCACCCGCAGATGACCGCCATCGCCTTCTACCTCGACCGGCTCAACCAGGACCTCCAGGTCCAGCAGTTCGGCGTCGTGCTCCCCCACGGCTACCAGACGGTCATGAACATCCCGCTCCTCGGGGCCGTCAACACCCGCATCTTCAACCCGCTCATGGGTGCCGGCACGCTGGTCACCCCCGAGGGGATCGCCCAGTCGATCAACCCGTTCCTCGACATCGGGATCCGAGCTGGCCTGGACGCTCCCCGCCCCGGCACAGCGAAGCCTGGCATCGGAGAGTTCGGGCAGCGCGTCGAGAAGGTCGACCCGCTCAAGGCGCTCGCCGGCATTGGCATCGGGCTCCCCCAGTCGCAGGCTGTCTTCCCGTCCGGGCAGGGCGCCGACCAGCTCCACAACACGGCGAAGTTCCTCGGGCTGCCCCTCATGCCCGACTCGCAGATCAAGGCCCTCTCAGCCCGCACCCAGGCCACCCTGGGGCACCCGACAGCGCTCGGGGCGGGCAGTCGAGCCAAACGCAAGCCGCGGGCCGCTACGGTCCACACAGCGCCTCTGAGAGCATCTCGGCTCGTGCTGCCCAAGATCAAGGGTGTGCGCCGCTCGAACTTTCGACGCAGCATCGGCGTCACATCGACCGCGTCTCTCCTCAAGGGCATCAGGCGCTACAAGCCGAAGAAGGTCAAGGTCACGACCAAGCGAAGTCGAACAGGCGTTCGATAGAATCGCACCATGCACGAAGACACCGTTGTCGCCCTCATCGCCGCAGGAGGGATTCTGGCAGCTGCTCTCCCCGCCAGCATCATCGGCTACATGGGACTGAAGCAGTCGAAGGCCAACGGGGTCGACATCAGCACCGCCGCCACCCACGTTGACACCGGGAACGGCCGCTCGCTCGCCCAGTACGTCATGGATCTCGACGTGAAGGCCGACCGCACGGAGCGGAAGGTCGACCGTGGCGCGCGCCTCGCCAGGGACCACGACCGCCGAGACCGCAACGCTTTCGCCAGCCTCGGCGTCGAGATGGAGCCCCCAGCGTCCGAGCTGTAGGCTGAGGGCATGAGCAAGTACAGCAAGGCCGTCGCTGCGGCCATCGTGTCCACCGTCATCGTTCTCATCGCGCACTTCACCGGAGAGGCGTCCGACGCCAGCTTCGTTGCGAGCGCCCTCGTCCCCGTGCTCATCACGGCCGGCGTGGTCGTTGCGCCTGCGAACCGCTAGCGGAACCCCAGCGCCTCGGCCACGTCACGCTTCGTGACGAGGGCCTCAGCGACACGCTCGTCGATGGTCTCGTGGGCCACGACGTGGTAGACGACGACGTCGTTCTCCTGGCCGCTGCGTCGCACCCGGCCGACCGCCTGGTCGTAGCCCTTCGGGTTCCAGGGGCGGTCGACCAGCACGAGGATCCGGGCGACCTGTAGCCCGTCGACGGACTCGCCGAGGGACCCGAGGGTCCCGACGAGCACGCGGGTCTTGCCCTGTATGAAATCCTCCAGAGCTTGGGGTGACCTCTCAGTGCCACCGTGGTAGGCGACGGCCGGGACCTTCCGCTGGGTGAGCTGCTCGACGAGCCGGTCGCATGTCGCCTGGAAGGCGCACATGACGACGACCTGCTCGGAGATGTCGCCGACCAGCTCGGCCGCTGCGAGCACCTTGGCGCCGGCGCCGACCTCGGCGAACACGCTCGACCAGTCGGAGGTGAGCTGGCGGAGCCGAGTGATCTTGCTCACCTCGTTCAGTGCGATGATCTGCTCGCCGTCCAGCTCGGTGACGTACTTCCGCTTCAGCTCCTGGTAGTGCCGGCGCTCCTGGGGTGACAGCTCGACGGCGAGGATCTCCTCGGTGGGGGTCGAGATGTCGGGCAGCAGCTCGCTGATGGGGCGCTGCATGAGGACAGGCTCGAGCTGGGCCCGGATCTGCTCGTCGGCGCCGGGCAGAAGACCCTTCACCAGCTCGACGGGCCGCTGGAGCTTCCCACCGAAGTCGGTGACGTTGGTGGTGCAGTGCTGGTGGACCCACCGCCAGTAGCTGCTGTACGTCTTCCGGTCGATCAGGTTGAACAGGGACCAGAGATCGTCGGCCTCGTTGACCATCGGGGTGGCGGTGACGAGGAGCAGCTTGTCGGCGTACCCGGCGAGCTGGCGGAACGCCTTGGTGGTCTTGGCGTTGCGGTTGACGAGCCGGTGGGCCTCGTCGGCGACGAGGGCGTCGGCACCGACGTCGTAGATGTTGTCGATGTCGGAGCGCATGGACTCGTACCCGACGACGCAGATCCCACCTCGGCGGGCCCACTCCTTGTAGGCGGCCAGCCGGGTCGCCGGCACGCCGTAGGCGATGTGGGTGGTGACCTCGAGCTGGTCACGGATCGTGCGCTGCCAGTTGAGGATCCCGGCGCCCTGAAGCACGGGCACGACGATGAGGGTGTTGGCTGGCTTCCAGCGTCGGATGACCTCGAGGGTCCCGATGGTCTTGCCGGTGCCGGGCCCGTCGGCGTAGATGGCCCGGCCGGCAGCGGCGAGGAAGTCGACGGCCTCCTCTTGGTACGGGCGGAGTGCCTTCATGAGTTACGACTCACCCCCAGGCTCAGGGAGGCGCAGGACGAATCGTGCGGCTCTGCCCGTGATGTGCGTGTCGATGGGTACGAGCACGCCCCGTTCCTTGAGCATTTCGACCATCACTAGCGAGTCGGGTACTCGCATCGACCTGACCTCAGCACCGCTCAGCAACGCACGCAGCAGCGGGCGGCCTTCGTCGCTGAGCAGAGCGTCGAGGACTCCCGCCGCCTCGTCAGGGTCGAGCAGGACAGCCGTGCGGAAGATCAGTTCGATGAGTTGCTCACGCATGGTCATAACTCCCCCAGGAAGCCTCAAGTGTGCATCTCTGATCGCCCGCAACGACTTGACGATGCGCTCCGCTTCCTCGGCGTGTCGCTTCAATGAGCCCGTGACAGCCAAGACTTCAAGCCCGTCGTATACGACGTACGCCCCGTTGTACTGGTTGTTGCTGGCAAGCCAGTCCCAACGGATCGGATCTTCTTTGTCGGTCGGTGGCTCGTTCACGACTCACCCCCAGGAAGCACGATGCTCCACCGCTCAATGGTCTTTGACCCGAACGGTACGAGCGCGCCCTTGTCACGGAGGTACTCGACCATCCACTCAACGTCACACTCAAGGTCTGTCTCCATGAGGTGCCGCATCACACCTTCACGCCACTCGGGGCCTGTCTCGGGCGCTGGCACGGCATCATTGGCTTCCCAAATCAGATCCTGCATCAGCGGCCTTCCAGCGTCGGAGAGTAGAGCGTCGAGCACGAAACCTTCCCACGCCATTGGCTCAGGACACTCTTCACCCGCCAGGCGTATTAGGACGATGAGTTGCTCGCGGGCGGTCATGGCTTGGTCTCCCCAGGAAGCCAGCGGACCTTCTGCTTCAAGAGCATCCGCCTCCGCAGTGTCAGGGCCTTGCCGTGGCGATGAAGGGCGACTCGTACTGCTCGGGCTTCCGTCGCACAATTCGCTGAAGCGGTGGCTTCGGGAGTCTCCACCGTCGCCTTGTAGTCACTCACTTCCCACCCACCACAATCCTCAACCGTCACGGTGTACGTACGGATGGTCACGACTCACCCCCAGGCAGCCGAACGGACCAGCAAGTGCGATGCCCCATGTGCTCACCTTGTACGAGCACGCCCCGTTCCTTGAGGTACTCGACCAGATTCGCCAGAGCGCCTCGGTCTGTTTCGTACCAGTGCCGCGACAGCAGCGACCAGAGCAGCGGTCGGCCAGCGTCGCT
>Ga0315278_10001567_pt1 | contig 20197 bp, 21 predicted proteins | sample YL17G06_0_MG_FD_203880 | JGI IMG/M metagenome (GOLD analysis project Ga0315278, IMG submission 203880) | Sediment microbial communities from Yellowstone Lake, YNP, Wyoming, USA - YL17G06_0 | ecosystem: Environmental > Aquatic > Freshwater > Lake > Sediment | place: USA: Wyoming | collected... | reverse complement strand
CCGGGTGAAATCGATCGGGATTTTTTGAGTCCCCCCTCCGGGAGAAAAAGACGGCATTTGGATCGACATGACCTTTTTATCCAGGATGTGCGATACCTGGGCGTTCAGCGCGGGGAAGAAATTCGAGAGGGCTTCCTTGACCATGAAGGACGCCTCTTCTTCCTTCGCTTTTTCGGCCAGGTAGAGCGGGTTTTGGAGAAGAGCCAGGCGGATGCCTTCTTCCAGGGTCAGCGTGATTTTTTCCTGGGAATAAGAAACCGCGCTTGACAGAAAAACCAAGGCCAGGACGAACAGCGCCTTAGTCATTTTTTTCATCTCGCCTCTCCTTTGTGAAGCTCGGCCCGGGAAATCCCCGAATCATTCCAAGAGGCCCATATTCTACACTCTTTAGCCGTCATTATTAAATTAGCAGGAGACAGGGCGGTTGACAAGAAGGCGCGGCGCGGAAGACCGCCGGCGCCTTGGTCGAAGAGGCGCCCGCGTTTTTGGGCTTTTCCGTTCCCGCCTTTTGAAATTCGACCCGAAAAGCGCTAAAATCAAAAAGCATGAGATGGACATTGACCGCCCGGCGATTTTTCCTCCCCCTTTCGCTTTTCATTTTCATGTTTTTTTCCCTTTCCCCCGCCGGGGAGCGGAAGAGCATGCCGCCGTCATGGACCGTCGCCATCACCCTCGATGTCCGCGGCGATTATAAAATGGACGCGCGCGGGATCAAGATCGACGGCACGTTCGCCTTCGTCTTTCGCTGGACCGGGACCATCGAGAAGGACGCCGAGGATTACCTCCTCGTCCACAACGATTGCCGCTTGACGAAATGGGAAATCGGGGAAATATGCGACTCCGCCGACTCTTTAAAAATCCTCTCCACGAACGAGATTCAGGATAGGCCCGCGCTCAAGGTGAATTACATTTTGAAATCGGGAGATAACCTCGTCTTCGACTTCGCCGTCGAAGGATTCGAAATCCCCAAAAACAAGGCCCCGGCCGCCTTCTATCTCGTTCTTCCCGCTTCCAAGGAGAACCTGGCCCATTCCGGAGGGATCGGCTACGACCTCTTCGTCAAATCGGGCTCCAACTTGATCATCATGGATGCGAATCCGATCCTTCGCGGCCCATCGGAAAAAACGTTCGCCTGGACATGGAAATACCAGACCGGGATTCAAGCGCTGGAGGGGACGGTTTTCGAGTCCCAGACCCACGACGTCAAGGCGAAGATCGAAATCACGCCCGGGAAAGACGTTCGCTAGTTGTGCGTCTCGCAAGTTCCTTGACTAAATAGCAGACGAGGGGGACGCACAACATCCGGGGGAGTTTGCCCTCATTGGAGCTTCCAATGAGGACAGGGGGTCAGCGAAGCGCCGAGGGGGGAGCTTGACTCCCCCCTGGAAGTATCCCGTCTCAAGGAGATATTTGATAAAGGAAATAGAGAGACGGGATACTAGCCGGAATCGGCGCGCCCATCACGCCCTCGGATGGAATTTGTCGTAAACCCGCCTCAGCCGCTCGCGGCTGACGTGCGTATAGATCTGCGTCGTCGTGATCTGGCTGTGCCCGAGCATGAGCTGCACCGACCGCAGATCCGCCCCCCTCTCCAGGAGGTGCGTGGCGAAAGAATGGCGGAGGACATGGGGACTGATCTTGGGGTTGAGATGGGCCGCCCGGGCATGCCCCCGGAGCATTTTCCAGAATCCCTGCCGGGTGAAGGGCCCGCTCCGCCGGGTCAAAAAAAGGGCCTCGCTGGATTTCTTCTCCAGGCGCGGCCGCGCTTCATCAAGATATTTCCGGACCGCGTCGAGGGCGGCCTGGCCGACCGGCACGATCCTTTCCTTCCCTCCCTTGCCGCGGCAGAGAACGAAGCTGTCTTGAAGATGAATATCGTCTTTTTTCAGCCCGACAAGCTCGGAAACCCTGAGCCCGGCCGCGTACATAACTTCGAGCATGGCCCGGTCACGGATGCCATGGATCTCATCCGCCTCGGGTTGGCGAAGGAGGGCCAGGACTTCTTTCACGGTCAGGAATTTGGGCAGCGAAAACCAGGCCTTGGGCGAGGTCAAATGGACGGCCGGGTTCGTCCCGGCCCTGCCGTCCAGGATCAGGAATTTATAAAAGGATTTCAGGGACGAAATCAAGCGGGCGAGGGAACGCGCCGAAAGCCCGCCCTGGCTTTGTTGATGGATGAACCGGACGACGTCCTTTTCCCGGGCGTTTTGCCAGGACTTTTTTTCGGCCTTCAAAAACAGCAAATACTTGGCCAGGTCCATCCCGTACGACTGGACCGAATTGTCCGAAAGGGTCTTTTCCGCTTTGAGGAACAACCTGAATTCGGAGAGGATGTCTTCGGAAAAATCCCCGGACCGCGGCTGGGGAGCGGTCATGCGAGGAACGGATTGCCCTCGCGCTCATGGCCGACGGTCGTGTGGGGCCCGTGGCCGGGAAGGACGACGATCTCGTCCGGAAGGGTCATGATCTTTTCCCGGATGGATTGTTCCAGCTGTTTCTGCGAGCCGCCCGGAAGGTCGGTCCGGCCCACGCCCTCCATGAAAAGCGTGTCTCCGGAAAAGAGGACCCCGTCGCCCAGGAGGCTGACGCTTCCAGGCGAATGCCCCGGCGTATGAAGAACGCGGAGGGAGAAATCGCCGATCTGGATTTCCTCGTCGTCTTTCATGAGGTGGTCGGCGGGAGGCGAATCCTTGGCGCCCAGGAACAGGCTGAGCTCGAGCTCCTGGACCTTGGCCAGCATCGGGCTGTCGCCGCTATGAATGTAAAGCGGCACTCCGAAATGGTCTTTGATGTCTTTGTTGGCCCCGATATGATCCAGGTGGCCGTGCGTATTGATGAGGACGACCGGATGGAGATCCTCTTCGCCGATCTCGAGAAAGATCCGCTCCGGCTCGGCGCCCGGGTCGATGACCGCGCATTGGCGGGTCCTCTCGCAATAGACGAGGTAGCAGTTCGTTTCGAGGGCGCCGACAATAACGTTCCGGTACTTCATCTCTCTTCCCCTGAGATTATCATAGCGCCGACCGCGGCTTCAAGTCAACGCGCTTTATGAGCTTCCCGGACTTAGTCAATCCGGCTTTTTTTTGATATAATCGCGGCCATGGACCCCGCGCCCTGGCAGCTTCAGCTCGTCAAGAAATCCCTCAAAAAAAAGGAAAAGATCGATCTGATCGAAAAGAAGATTCCCGTAGCTCCCTCGGACGTCCTTCTCGATCTCGGCTGCGCCCAGGGGATATTGAGCTATTTTCTCCGGCGGAAAGGGGGCCATTGGATCAGCGCCGACCTCGATTTCACGAACCTCGAAACCAGCCGGGCCCTGCTCGAAAAGAATTTCGTGCAGATCGGCGAAAAAGCCCTCCCCTTCCGGAACCGGTCGTTCGACCAGGTCGTCTGCCTCGACTACCTGGAGCATATCGATGACGACGATCTCACCCTCGCCGAAATCCGGAGAACGCTGAAAGACGGGGGCAAGCTCATCCTCGTCACGCCGCACCGCGGAAAATTCTTCATCCTCCAGAAGATCCGCCCCCTGGTCGGATTGAAGCTCGAATTCTACGGTCACAAAAGGGAAGGCTACAGCCGCCGCGATCTCAAGGAAAAGCTAGGGAAGGCCGGCCTGCGGCTGATCAAGCACAAGACCAGCTCCCGGTTTTTCACCGAGCTCCTCGAGCTCATCTTGAACGCCGTTTACGTAAACGTCCTGGCAAAAAAGCCGCAATCCAAACTCCGGGACGGCCACATCCGGCCGTCGACGTCGGACGAATTCGCCGCGCAGGGCAAGGCCTTCAAGTTCTACAAATTCATCTATCCCGCGGTCTGGCTGATCTCCCGGCTCGACAAGCTGCTCTTTTTCACGCGCGGCAACGTCATCATCGTCTGGGCCGAAGCGAGATAGGCCGGGATTTCCAACTTTTTGATTTTCCCCGTGTTTTCCCCTATTATAGAGGCTTAAAATCAACCCGTTCAACTCCCCGGGCTGAAGCCCGGGGTATGCTCAGGGTAGATACTGAGCGGCGCCTTTTGCCCCGATATAAAAATCGGGGTTGGCGCCGTCGAACGTATCGACGACGTCGGGAGGATATCGTGGCCATCGTTCTTGACGGTTCGCATCTGACGGTCGGGCAATTGACCTCGATCGCCCGGCACAATGAAAACATCGACCTCCATCCGGAATCCCTGGCAAAGATCAAGCGATGCCGGGCGATGCTCGAGGAGAAGATCAAGGCCCGGGAGATCATGTACGGCGTCAATACGGGCATCGGAGAATTCTCCGAAGTGGTCCTCACGGACGAGCAGGTCAAGGACTTCCAGAAGTATCTCATCTACAATCACGCCGCCGGCATCGGCGATCCGGCTCCCATCGAGCACGTCCGCGGAGCCATGGCCGGCCGGATCAACGTCCAGGCCAAAGGCCGCTCCGGCTGCCGGCCCGAGATCACCCTGACGCTCGTGGAGATGCTCAACAAAGGCGTCACGCCCGTCGTCTGCCAGAAAGGATCGGTCGGCGCCTGCGGAGATCTGGCTCCGATGTCCCAGATCGCCCTTCTGCTCATGGGAGAAGGGGAAGCCTTCTATAAAGGCGAGCGCCTGCCGGGCGGCGCGGCGATGGAACGCGCCGGCATTCCGATCCCGGGCCTTCAGGCCCGCGACGGCCTGGCCTCCATCAACGGATCCAACCTGCTCACGGCCATCAGCGCCCTCCAGCTTTACGACATCAACCGCTGGCTGAAGCAGGCCGAGATCGCCTGCGCCATGTCTCTCGAAGCCCTGCTCGCCAATTTGAAGCCCTACGACGTCCGCCTTCACGAAGAGCGCGGATTTCCCGGCGCCATCCGCTCGGCCAAGGCCATCATGAAATGCATCCAGGGGAGCGACCTGGCCGGCGGGAAGATCAAAACCAAGGTCCAGGACGCCTATTCCATGCGCTCCACGCCGCAGGTCATCGGCGCCGCCCATGACGCCGTCGCCCACGCCCGCCGTCAGATCGAGATCGAGCTCAATGCCGTGGCCGACAATCCGATATTTCTGCCCGAGCACGGGTTGACCCTGACGGGCGCCAACTTCCAGGGCTCGCCCGTGTCGCTGCCCATGGACATGATCAGCGCCGCCGTGACGATGGTCTGCGTCCTCGCCGAGCGGCGGCTCAACCGGCTGACCAACCCGGCCCTGAGCGTGGGGCTGCCGGCGTTCCTGACGAAAGGGGCGGGCATGTTCTCCGGCATGATGCTCAGCCAATATACGGCCGACACGCTGATCGTCGAACAAAGGATCCTGTCCGCGCCCGCCTCGACGATGTCCATTCCCGCCGCCGCCGACCAGGAGGATTTCGTTTCCATGGGCATGAATACGGCGCTCAAAAACGTCCAGATCCTCGACAACGCCTACGGCGTGCTCGGCATCGAGTTCATGGCCGCCGCCCAAGCCCTCGATTTCCGCGAGTTCACCCCGGGCAAAGGCATTCAAACGGCGCGCGCCGTCATCCGGAAGCATATCACCCACCTCGACGTGGACCGGCCGCTCCACATCGACCACAACAAGATGAAAGCGCTGGTAAAGTCCGGCGAGATCCTCGAAGAGGTCGAAAAAACCGTCGGCAGCCTGGAATGACGGGAGCATGATGGACGCTTTTATCTCCATGGAAGCCCAGCAGGCCTTCCGGGCAATCAAATCGATCGCCCCCGGAAAAAGCGTCTCGGGACTGCTCCTCGGCCACAAGCGGGGCCGCCGGTTCGTCGTCGAAAGGGCCTTTCCCGCTCCCGCCGGGTTCAAGCCGTCCCCGAAAAATCTCGATCTTCTCGACGCCATCTTCGAAGGGAAGATCATCGGCTTTTTCCAATTCCGGCCCGACGAGAAAAAAGAAAGGGCGCTTTTACAGCCATCCGCGTGCGGCAAGTTTTTTCTGACCCTCGATTCCCTTCCCTCGGGACAATCCCTCCTCATCGGATACCTGATCGATTATGACGGCCGTTTTGAATTGGAGCCGATCCGCGTGACGATGGAAGAACCGCGGGCGAAAGCCAAGGGCAAGGCGCGCTCATGAGCGACTTTTTGAATGATCCGCAGAAGACATTCCTCCTCGATCTGGCCCGGGCGGCCGTCACGGCCAAAATCCGGACCGGCCGCACGATCGAGGCAGAGACCGACGATCCGGTTCTCCGGGCCAAGCGCGGCGTTTTCGTCACGCTCAAGGTCGACGGCAAGCTGCGCGGGTGCATCGGCTATCCCCTGCCCCTCAAGCCCCTGGCCGAAGCCGTCGTCGAAATGGCCGTCGCCGCGGCGACCCAGGACTACCGTTTCGACCCGCTGGCCGAGCCCGACCTGGATCGCCTCCGGGTCGAGATCTCCGCGCTGACCGTGCCGCGGCCCGTCAAGGACCCCGGGGAAATCATCGTCGGAAAGCACGGGATCATCGTTTCCAAGGGCCATCACAAGGGGCTTTTATTGCCCCAGGTCCCGGAGGAATACCATTGGGATCGGGAGACGTATCTCGGGCACGGCTGCCTGAAGGCCGGCCTGCCGGAGAACGAATGGAAAAAAGGGGCGGTTCTCGAAGTTTTCGAAGCTCAGGTCTTCACCGAATAATCCAAGGGAGAATCCCATGACGGACCGCAAACGGATTATATTCCTGGCCGGGATCGGCTTTATCCTCCTTTTCCAGGCGCGAGCGCCGTTGACGCCCGATCCGCAGACCAAGATATCCGCGGGACTACGGAAGGCCATGGCCGAAGCCCCGCCGGCCGGAAATCCGCTCCATGTCTGGATCTATTTCCGCGACAAGGGTGAACAGGACGGAGCCGGCCTCCAAAAGGCCCTGGCCGAAACCCGTCAAACCCTCGGCTTCCGCTGCCAATGGAGGCGGTCGAAGACGCGGCCGCCGGACAGCCTGGTCGATTACGAAGACCTTCCTCTCGATTCATCCTACGCGGAAAAGGTCCGGGCGCTCGTCCCGAGGATCCGGACGGTTTCCCGGTGGTTGAACGCGGTGAGCGTCGAAGCCGCTCCCGACCGGATTCCGGATCTGGCCGCTCTGGATTGCGTCGCCGGCCTCGACATCGTCCGGGGCTACAAACGAGGGAATCCCCTCGACTCGCCCGGCGTTGAAGGAATGCAGGCGCCGATCGTGCCCAACCCCATTTATGGGCCGGCTTATGCCCAGCTCGACCAGATCGGCGTTCCTCAGCTCCATCGGCAGGGATTCAGCGGCCGCAGCGTCCTCGTCTGCCTCATGGATGTCGGTTTCCGCAAGAGCCACGAAGTCTTTCATCTTGTTCATCGCGTCGCGGAATGGGATTTCGTCTTCGGCGACGGCGACGTCCAGCAAAACACCGCTGATTCAAACGACTATTCCGACGCCCATGGGACGGCCACCTGGTCGCTCCTGGGCGGCTTTCAATTCGGACAGATGGTCGGGCCCGCTTTTGGCGCCGATTTCATTCTGGCCAAAACGGAAGACAGCCGCTCGGAAATGCCCATCGAAGAGGATTTTTGGACGGCCGGCATCGAATGGGCCGAATCCCTGGGCGCGGAAGTCGTGTCCTCCTCTCTCGGATACGCGGACTGGTATCAATTCAAGGACATGGACGGAAAGACGGCGGTCTCGACGAAGGCCGCCAACCGCGCCGCGAGCCTCGGCGTCGTGGTGGTCAACGCCGCCGGAAACGAGCGCACGAATTCCTGGGGCCATATCATCGCCCCCGCCGACGGGTTCGATGTCATCGCCGTCGGGGCCGTGGATTCTTCGAACCGGATTTCATCTTTCAGCTCGCCCGGCCCCGCCTTCGACGGCCGGATCAAGCCGGAAGTCTGCGCCTGGGGTGTCAACAATTTGGTCGCCAAGAACCGCGCTGACGGAAGCGATTTTTACAGCAGAGGATCGGGAACGTCATACTCGACGCCTCTCGTCGCGGGCGTGGCGGCTCTGCTCCTGGAAGCGCATCGCGACTGGACGCCCCGCCAGGTCCGGGCCGCCTTGATGAACACCGCGAGCAACGCGGCCGCGCCGAACAACGACGTCGGCTGGGGAATCGTCAACGCGCCGGCGGCCCTGGCTTATGCCCCGGCATCAACCGGCCTTCATAAATAAAAAATTTTCCGCGGCCGGTTATTTGATCTTCTTTTTCGCCTCAACAAGTTCCTTTTTGGCTTCTTCCTTATAGATGTTGTCTTTTGTCAGGGAGATGTTCAAGTCGAGGCACTTCTGATATTCCTGGGCGGCCAGGTCGTATTTTTCGAGGGCCATGTAGGTCCGGGCGAGCTCGATATGATGATTGATATAATCGGGCTTCATCTCGACGGCTTTCTTCAGGGCGATCTCGGATTCCTGGAAAGACCCCTTTGGAATGCTGCCGAAAATGAGACTGCCGAACAACCGTGAAGCTCCGCCGATCTCCGCGATCCGGCGGTGCCAGCGGCCCAGCGCGTGATAAGCCAGATCGTTGGTGGGATCGAGCTCGATGGCCTTCTCGATCTCCGCCTTGACCTGCTTGGACATCGCTATCTGGTCTTTTTTGCCGAGAAGCAGGGCGTACTTGCCGAGCGCCGCGGAGAGATAGAAATGACCCCACGTGTCTTTCTCATTGATGAATATGGCTTTCCGGGCATAGGCCGCTGCGTCCTGATAGTATTTCTTCTGCTTCTGGTCGTTCCCCTTGATTTTGACATCGACCAGGTCGCCGATGTCGATGAGCGACCGGCACGCCTTCCAGGCCGCATCATAGTTTTTCGGATCGGCCTGGGCCGCGGCCAGGTATTCGTCGAGGGCCAGCTGGTCGTTCATCTGGGCGTAATACTCATCGCCTTTCTTGACGCGCTCATCGGCCGTCTGGGCAAAGGTGAACGCCGCCGCGCCGAAGAGCAGGATTAAAAGTCCCAAAATGCGGATAGATCGCCGTTTCATGTTTCCCTCCGATTGAACAGGATTGTTCCTTTTTATTGATTTTCAGCCGAAAAGTCAAGGGATAGGGAGCGGAATTGACCATCGACCAGTTTTAATATGCCCGTCGGGGAGCGCACAGGATACGCTGCCCGTCACCACGCGGATTTTCCCACTCGCGCACTTGGAGGGGAAGACCCCTTCCAACGGTCCGGCGGAAAATCCCGCCGTCCCTGCCTCCCCTTCTCGCCCTATGCTCCGCATAGGGCTGCGACCGAAGGGGGCATGCCCCCTTGGAGTCCCCGAGGATTTGTGCCGGAGCACAAATCCTCAAATCCGTCGGCCTTTCTCTCGCTCTCGGAAATCTTATTTCCGAACCATGTCCGCTCTCGCGCTCGGACGGGTTCCGAGCAGCATATCCTGTGCTTCGCTGAGATAAGAAATACTACGGGGAGAACGAGCAGACTTAAGCTGTTCGACGGTCATAGGGCGAGAGAGAAGGAGTTTAAAATGCGAAGCGCGCCTTTAGGGCAAAGCCTTTCATAAACTTAATCCCGCTATTTCCGTACTCAATGAATGTCAAGAATTGGACGAGGAGGTCCCCGCCATGCGAGATCACGTCAAAATCATCGGCATTCTTTGGATCGTCTTCGGCTGTTTCAGCCTGATCGCTGCGATGTTTCTCTACCTGATTTTATTCGGGGTGTCGTTCATTCCGGACGTTGGGGCCGAAGAAGCCGAGATTTTGAGAATCGTGGGACTCGCCGCCGGCGGTTTTATAGCCCTTCTAGGCATTCCAAAGATCATCGGCGGCATCGGTCTATTGAAAGGCCGGGAATGGGGGCGGATCACAATCCTCGCCGTTTCGTTCCTGAGCCTGCTCAACATCCCCTTCGGAACGGCGCTGGGGATCTATTCCGTCGTCATTTTGCTGAACAAGGAAACCCTTCCCCTCTTCCAGCGCTCCCCCGGGGGGAAATGATCTCTAGTTGTGCGTCTCGTAAATTTCTTGGCTAAATGGCAGGCGAGAGGGACGCACATCATCCGGGGGAGTTTGCCCTCATTTGAGCTTCAAATGAGGACAGGGGGTCAGCGAAGCGCCGAGGGGGGGCTTGACTCCCCCCTGGAAGTATCCCGTCTCAAGGAGATTTTGGATAGGGAACTTGAGAGACGGGATACTATGCCTTCCGCTCGAAAAAGCGGTCCGCTTCCCGGTCGAACTCGATCATGATCCGCTCCACGCGCGCCCGCTCGCGCTCCATCCCTTCGGCCGTCAAGCTTGGGGGAATCTCGATCGGAGGACCGTAGATCGTCACGACCCGGGAGAACGGATAAAACATCAGGAAGCGGTCCCAGCTCTTCAAGATCTTCTTCCTCGACGCCGAGAAAGAGAAGGGCATGAGAACCGCGCCCGTTTCCGTGGCCAGCTTGATGCAGCCCAACTTGAGAACGCGGTCGGGGCCGCGCGGGCCGTCGGGGATGATGATGACTTCGCCTCCGGCTTCGAGTTCCCTCTTCATTTCCAGCCAGGCGCTTTTCATGAAATGCGTCCCCGAACCCCGCAGGAGCTTGTAGCCCCAGCGCTCCATGATCTGCGCGGCGATCTCTCCGTCCCGCGAGGGGCTGACCAGGGGCATGATGTTCCGGCGCCGGAAAAAATACGGGACCATGAAGATCTTGCCGTGCCAGATCAAATGGATGACGGGCTTCCCCGCCTCGCGCAATTTCCGGTAGCCGTCCTCGCCGTAGTGAGCCGTTCGGCAGGTTTTGAACCAGAGGGCTACCAGCGGTTTTCCGAAGATTCCGGTCAACCGCCGGCGCCAGCGCGATTTGGCGTCCATCTTCGAAATCATAGCCGAAAAAGAAGCCACCGTAAACTCTTTTAACCCGCGGGCGCGGGCGCCGTCTATTCGCCCGGGCAGGCTCTTCCCGTTCATAGGGCTTTCGATCCGCGGCCGCGGATTTTCTCGAGACCAAAGCCGGCGCAGAATCCGAAAAGGCCGAGGGAAAGGCCCCAGGGGATGGAATAAGGCCAGACGGGCAGGCCGAGCGGCAGAATCGCCACGGCCCCCAAAAAACTCAGGACCGAGAACCCGCCTCCCAGGCAGAGACTCAACAGCCCCGCCAAGGGGACGCGTTTCTTCATGAAAATCATGGCGATGCCCGGAACGAAAAATCCCTCGGCCATGATTTCGGAGGACAGCCCGATCGTCTTCAGGATGCTCTGAAAGCGGGTCGCGATCAAGAAGGCCGATATCCCCACGGCCAGGGTCGCGAGACGGCCGGCCGGGACCGCTCCCAACCGGGAAGAAGGGAAGAGCTGAAAATAGGCGTCGTTGGTCAGGGACAGCGCGCCCGTATTGATGGCCGTGTCCATGGTCGAGAGGATGGCGGCCAGGACGGCGACAAAAAGGACCCCGCCCAACCAGGGCCCGGCTTTCGCGGCGATGATTTCCGAGACGAGGGGGCCGGAGAGGGTCCGTCCGGAAAAGAGCGGGAGCGAAAGAATTCCGATCGCGACGACGCAGCCATAGAGCAGAAACAGGGTCCCGGCCGTGGCCGCCAGCCCTTTTCTCGCGGCCCGGATGTCGCGCCCGGCCATGATCCTCTGGATCGCGATCGGGGAGATCGTCCAGGCCAGGGTGAAGGAAAAAGCGATCAGCGCGTTTTCCTTGACGCCATGAAAAAAATTAAAATACCCCTCTCGTCCCGCGACGATCCGGGAGATTTCCGGCCAGGGCGCGCGGACGGCCAGCCAGACGGCCAGGCCGGCGGTCCCGCCGGCCAGCAGAATGAACTGGACGGCGTCCGTGAAAACGACCGAGCGGAGTCCGCCGGTCATCGAATAGATGAGGACGACGGCCGTCCCGAGCCCCAGGCTGAGCCCATAGGAAAGGCCGAGAAACGTCTTCAAGAACTGTCCGAGGGCCACCATCTGGGAAGCCGCGAGCATGATCAAATACCAGATGATCAGGAGGGAGGCGAGGTGACGGACGGTCCGGCCGTAGCGGAGCTCGACCAGGTCGGGGATGGTCGTGACCGGCAGGCGGTGGAGCGGCCCGGCCAGAAAAATCGCCAGGACGAGGACCGTAGCGACGGCCGGGAGTCCCACGATCCAAAAGGCGCTCACGCCCGTCCTCAGCGCTTCATCCGTCGAAACGAGGATGGACGTCGCTCCGAACCAGGCGGCCGTGAGCGAAAGATAGATGAGGCCCGCCGGCAGCTTCCGGGAAGCCAGGAAAAAATCGTCGAGATTCTTCATCCTCCGGGAAAAGGCCAGGCCGGCCAGGAGAATGACGGCGAAATAGGCCGCCGCGAAAAAGATGAATTCCGGTTTCATGCGGGGGGATTATATCAAAAGGCCAAGGAGGTGGGACAGGCCGATTTCTGCCGGGCGGAAAAATGGCCGCTGGCCGGCTCCTCGAAAAAATGGATATGCCCCCCCCTCAAATTGCCGAAAGATCTATTGTTCCTCCGGGGGATTTTTTTCGAAAAGCGGAATTCCTTGGTACACGCAACGGCGGACGGGGCCCCAGGCTTTGCTTGGGGATCCAGTTCCGCCGTACTCGCCCGCTAATATAAGCTGCGGGCGAGTGGCGAGCTGAAGGCTCGTCCCTTGACTCAATCCAGAGATTGAGAGCGCGTCCCGGAATTCCGCGTCGCATCTCATCGGCAATTTCGGGGTGCGCCTGGTTTTTCGTTATGTTATAATCCGCGGAGAATGAAGCGCATCGGATTTGTCGTCGGCATTCTGGCCGTCATCGGCCTTCTCCCCGCCCAGCAAAGTCCGCGGGACGTCATCGCCAAGCTGGAAAAAACGTTGCAGTCGCTCGATTCTTTCCAGGCCGATTTCGAACAGGCCAGCTATTCGACGTCGGTTTTGGCCCCCCTCAAGCAGAAGGGAAAGATTTATTTCCAAAAGCCGGACCGCATGCGCTGGGAATACGCGGCGCCCGAACCCTCGACCTTCGTCTACGCGGACGGGATGTCCTTGTCCTATTATCCCGAGGACCGCCAGCTCTGGCGGCAAAAGATTCCGGCGGAACAATACGAATCGGGATTCCCGGGTCTTCTCGCCGGGAAGGCCCATCTCTCGGAAAAATACGCCATCGAGGACAGCCCGTTTCCGGGCGGCGGCAAGGACTCCGCCCAGTTGAAATTGACGCCCAATGAGGAGGGGGAAACCCACTATATTTTGCTCGAAATCGACCGAAAAAGCGGCCTGCTCACCCGGGCCGCGCTCTTCGACTGGGCCGGAAACAAGATCGAATACGGCTTCAGCCGGTTCAAGACGAATCCGCGCCTGGCCAAGGATCTTTTCGAGATCAAAGTCCCTCCGGATTGCGAGATCATCGATGATGCGGGGCCGCGCAAGAAATAAACTTTTTCCCGGCGCGTCCGTATTAAATCCTTGAGGACGATGTGTCCTCGATGCATGAAGACCAAGAACTCGTCCGACGAACCCTCAAAGGCGATCGGGGCGCTTTTGAAATGATCGTTCTCCGCTACCAGCAGCCCGTCCTCAATTATATCGGGCGCATGGTCCGGGAACGGGAACTCGCCCTGGACTTCAGCCAGGAAGTGTTCCTCCGGGTCTACGCCTCCCTTCGCTCCTACCGGCCCCAATTCAAATTCAGCACCTGGCTGTTCAGGATCGCCTCGAACTTCATGATCGACCATTGGCGGAAAAAGAAGATTTCCGCGCTGTCCATCAACGCCTCCCAGGACGGCGATGAAGACGGCCCTCCCATCCAGATCCGCGACAGCGGACCGTCCGTGATCCGCCAATACGAGCTCCAGGAACTCCGGGTCAAGATCGACGCCGCCATCGACCAGCTTCCCCCGCCGCTCCGCGAGCTCTTTGTCTGGCGGCATATCAACGGATTCAGCTATGAAGAAATGGCGGAGATCAAGGGACTCCCCTTGGGAACGGTCAAAAACCGCGTCTTCCAGGCCAAAGAGATGCTGAAAAAGCTGCTCGAGGAGCGACCATGCCCTGCCTGAAAATAGAGCGGTTGTACGCCTACCTGGAAGGAGAGCTCCCGGGACGGGACAAGGCGTCCTTCGAGGATCACCTGGCTGCCTGCGAGAAATGCCGGGACGCCCTCGAAACCCGGAAGGCTCTTCTCGCGGCCGCTGAAGCGCTTCCGCCGTTCGACGCGCCTCCCGATTTCGCCCGGAGCATCATGGACCGGCTCTCTCCGGCGCCGGCTAAATCTAAAATCCCGCTCTCCGGCCGGCTGGCGGCCGCCGGCGTCGGATTGGCGACGTTCGGCGTCACGATCTCCGTCGTGTCGCTGATCAGCGGGCGCAGCCTTTCCCAGCTCTTCCTCGGTCTGAACCGCTTCTTTTGGAACGCCGTCCAGGGCTTTGCCACGACGTTCGCCAAGCTCGCCAAATATGTCGTCCTCACTTTTAAAATCCTGGGGCAAATCGCCGGAGCCATCCTGGAAATCCTTAAAACCCTGGCCTCCTTCATCGGACCCGAAACGCAGATTGTTTTCCTTTGCGTGACGATGATCCTCGTCATCACCTGCGGCTATATGTGGAGCCGCCGATTCGCCGCGGAGAGAAACCATGAAAAATAAAAAAATGCCGGCGCTCGTCGCGGCGCTGATCCTGTTCGGGCTGCTGCCCGTCATCGCCGCCCAGAAGGTCGGAGGCCGGATCAGCTACGGCGATTCGATCGTCGTCGCGGCGGGAGAAACGCGCGACAACGTCGTGACGTTCGGCGGGGTCATCACCGTCGATGGGACGGTCCGTAAAAACGTCCTCGCCTTCGGCGGAACCATCACCATCAACGGCGAAGTGGGCGATTCCGTGGTCGGCTTCGGCACGCGCATCACCCTGAAATCGAAGGCCGTGATCAAGGGGGACTTGGTCAGCTTCGGCGGCACCATCGAAAAAGAGCCCGGCTTCCGCGTGGAAAAGGACACGCTCTATTTCAAGGGATCCGAGGGCTCCGTCAAAATCATCAGCGAGGGCTTGAAAGGGATTTTCTCGTTCTCGTTCCTGCCGATCATCCTCCTCTTCAAATTGATCAACATCATCATCTGGGCTTTGCTCGTCATCCTCGTCGTCGCCCTGTTCCCCAAACAGGTGACGCTCGCCGCGGGCCAGTTGCGCACGGCCTTCTGGCCGACGTTCGGCGTCGGGATCCTGGCCTTCTTCCTCTTCGTTTTTCTCGTGATCATCGCGGCTTTCCTCTGCCTCGTCCTGATCGGGATCCCGATCCTCCTCGCCCTGATGGTGGTCAGCTTCATCGTCAAGACCTTCGGCAAAGTCGTTCTGTTCTATTTCATCGGGGAGAGCATAGGCAAGGCTTTCCACCGAGAAAAGATCTCGCCTCTGGGCGGGGCGTTGCTCGGGCTGCTCCTGTTCAGCCTCATCGACCTCGTTCCCTTCCTCGGATTCTTTGTTTCCTTCGTCCTGAGCGGCCTCATCTGGGGCGCGGCCGTCCGGACGAAATTCGGCACGACGGAAAACTGGTTTAGAACCCCCGCGAAAACTCCGTAAAAGAAACCGCCCGCCGGCGCCCGCGCCACCGCCGGCTTTTATACCCGCCCTACTTCAAGCCGGCCTTGACCCTGTCCGGCGTCATGGGGAGCTGGAGCAGCCGCGCGCCGGTCGCGTCAAATATGGCGTTGGCCACCACGGCCCCCATGTTGATGATGGCCGGCTCGCCGCCTCCCGTAATGGGCAGCTCCGGCGAATCCAGGAGCACCGTCTCGATTTTGGGGAGCCAGGAAAATCGGGGAATCTGATACGTGTCGAAATTGAGGTCCAGGATTTCCCGGCCCTTGAAATGGATCTCCTCGGTGAGGGTATAACCCAGCCCCATCATGACGCAGCCCTCGATCTGAATAGTCGCGCCTTCCGGATTGACCGCCACGCCCGAGTCCTGGGCGCAGACGACGCGCTTCACCTGGACGTTTCCGGTCGGCTTGTCCACCGCGACTTCGGCGATCGTCGCGACATAGGTTCCATTGTAATCGGCGCAGGCGACGCCGAGCCCGCGTCCGCTCGGCGACTTGGCCGGCGCCCAGCCGAACTTCCCGGCGGCGGCCGTCAGGATTCTCTGCATTCTCTTGTCGCTCAGGTTCTTTATCCGGAATTCCACGGGATCGACGCCGGCCCCGGCCGCCAGGACGTCGATATGGCTTTCCCGGGCGAACGTGTTGGTGTTGCTGCCCGGCCCCCGCCAGGCGCCGACATCGAACGGATGCGCGCCGGGGGCTCCCCCGCCCCACTCGCCCCGGACCACCGTCCGGTGATGGGGAACGCTGTAGAATTGCTGGGAACTCCGTTCGCCTGCGAACAGAACCTCGTAATCCCAAAACACGATCTGGCCGGAGCTCGAAACGCCGGATTTGATATTCACGATGGCCGCCGGCCGGAACGTGTCGTAGAAAAATTCGTCGGCTCGGCTCCAGGCGACCTGGACCGGCTTGCCGGTGATTTTCGCCAGGCGCGCGGCCTGCACGGCCTGCGTGTTTCGCGTTTTTCCGCCGAATCCCGCCCCGACGAAGGGCATGATGACGCGGACGTCCTGGGAGGGAACACCGAGCGCCTGGGCGACTTCCTCCTTGGCCCGGAACGGCGCCTGGGTGGAAATCCAGGCCGTGCCTTTCCCGTCCTTGAAATCGACGAGGGCCGTATGCGTTTCGATCGTGGAATGGGCGACGTAGCTGTTCAGATACGTCCGCTCGATCGTGAAGGCCGCCAGCTTGGCTCCCTCGGCGAGATCCCCGCCCTTGGCGACCGTCCGCCCTTCGGCGGCGTTCTTGGCCAGATGATCGAAAATATTCTTGTCGTTCAAGCCCGTATCGGGAAGGTCGTAATCGGCCTTGATGTTCGCCAAAGCGGCGCCGGCCATGTCGGGATGCTCGTGCACGACGGCGATCAGGTCGCCGTCCTGGATGACGCGGGCCCCGGCGATTTTCTCCGCGCCCGAAACGTCCAGGTTCTTGATTTTCGCGCCGTGGGCCGGCGGCCTCAATATTCTGGCGCAAAGCATGCCGGGCCGGCGGATGTCACCGGCGTATTGGGCTTTGCCCGTGACTTTTTCCCTCGCGTCGCGCCGCATGGCCGGCTTGCCGATGACCTTGAACTCGGCCGGCGCCTTGATCCGCGGCTTCGGGGTCACGTGCCGCTCGATCTTCTTTCCCTGGGCCAGTTGGGCATAGGTGACTTTCGTCCCGGGCCGCGTCTTGTCGAAGATGACGCCGTCCTTGGCCTGCAGGCGGTCCACGGGAATCTGCCATTTTTCGGAGGCCAATTCGAACAAGACCGCCCGGGCTTCGGCCGCGGCGGCCCGCAGCGCGGGTCCGAAATTGCGGATCGTCATCGAACCGAACGTTCCCATGTCGTACGGGCAGAGGTCGGTGTCGCCCATGACCATATCCACGGAATCCGGAAGGACGTCCAACTCCTCGGCCAGCATCAGCGGCAGGGCGGTGTTGGCGCCCTGTCCCTGCTCGATCTTCCCCGTGAAACAGGTCACCCGGCCGTCTTCCCCGATCCGCAGAAAAGCGTTGAAATCCGAGGGCAGGCCCATCCCGCCGCCCTGGCGCCGGGCCTGTTCCTGAAAGAGAGCTTCGACGTCGCCGGCCGTGACGGCGATGAGGATCCCGCCGCCGAAGATTTTCATGAAATCGCGGCGGCGGAGAGTGGCGGACGCGGCGATTTCGTCGATGATGGGGGTCCGGCTTTTGTCTATGGTCATTTCTTTACCGCTCCTTTCATGCTCGCGGCGGCCGCCTGGACGGCCTCGACGACGCGGATGTGGGTCCCGCAGCGGCAGAGATTGTCCTCTAAGCCGTCGAGGATGTCCTTGGGGGACGGCTGGGGCTTTTTCAACAACAGGCTGTAAGCCGTCAGAATGATCCCCGGCGTGCAAAATCCGCATTGCAGCGCGTCGTGTTTGACGAAAGCCTCCTGGACCGGATGAAGGACGCCGTCTTTGGCCAGGCCCTCGATGGTCAGGACGTTTTTCCCCTGGACGCTTTTGACGGCGGTCTGGCAGGAACGGACAGCCTCGTCATTCACAAGGACCGTGCACGCGCCGCAAAACCCCTCGCCGCAGCCGTACTTCGTCCCCGTCAGGCCGAGGTCGGACCGGAGGACCCATAAAAGCATCCGCTCCCCGTCCACCTCCAGGCGGACGGGTTTGTCGTTGAGCTTGAATTGGATGGTTTCTTTCATGCCGCACTCTCCCCTCGAATAACCCTGTTACGGGAAAATACTTATCATAGAGAATGGGGGTTGTCAAAAAACAAAAGCGGCTTCAAGCGGCGCTCTTCGAGCCCGCTATATTTGCATGATTTCTTTTTCTTTGGCCGCCGAGGTCTCTTCGGTTTTCTTCGTGAAATCGTCCATGAGCTTTTGGAGATCCTCGAGCCCCTTGAATTTATCGTCCTCGCTGATCTCTTTTTCTTTCTCGAGCTCCTCGATGAACTCCTTGGTCTCCCGGCGCATGTTGCGGAGCGCGGTCTTCTCGTCCTCGAGCATCTTCTTCACGCCCTTCACGATTTCGCGCCGCCGCTCCTCGTCGAGGGGGGGAATCGGGATCTTTAGGACTTTGCCGTCGTTGAGCGGGTTCAACCCCAGGCCCGCGGCCTTGACCGCCTTGTCGATCGCTTCGAGCAGCGTCGTGTCATAGGGCTGGACCGTGATCAGGCTGGGGTCGGGGATGCCGATCTTGGCCATCTGGTTGACGGGCGTCGCCACGCCGTAGTAATCGACCTTGATGTCCTCGAAGATGGCCAGGTTCGCCCGGCCGGTCCTGAGCTTGCTCAGCTCCCGGCGGAAATGCTCTAAAGACGTTCTGAACTTCTTTTCAAGATCTTTCAACACATCCTTGATCATGGTTCGACCTTTATTCCTTAAAAATCCCCTCGTCCTCCTCTTTTCTCGAGAGGGAAAGAGGGCGGATGTCTAAAAGACTTTCGTGCCGATGGCTTCGCCGAGGACCGCGCGCATGATGTTGCCCCGCTTTTTGAGGTTGAAGACGACGATCGGAAGGTCGTTGTCCTTGCACAGGGAGATGGCCGTGGCGTCCATCACCGTCAGCCCCCGTTTCAAAACGTCCATGTAGCGGATGGAGGTGAACCGCTTCGCTTTTTTGTCTTTCATGGGATCGGCCGTATAAACGCCGTCCACCTTGGTCGCCTTGAGGATCACCTGGGCCTTGATCTCGAGGGCCCGAAGCGCCGAGGCCGTGTCCGTCGTGAAATAAGGGCTCCCGAGCCCGGCGCTGAAGATGACGACCCGCCCCTTCTCCAGGTGCCGGATGGCCCGCCGCCGGATGAAAGGCTCGGCGATCGCTTTGATCTCCATCGCGGATAAGTGCCGGGTGAACACGCCTTGCTTTTCGAGGGCATCCTGCAGGGCGACGCCGTTCATGACCGTGGCCAGAAGGCCCATCTGGTCGGCCGAAACCCGGTCCAGCCCTTCGGCCGTGCCGAGTTGGCCCCGGAAGATATTCCCGCCGCCGATCATGATGGCGATCTGGACGCCCAGGCCATGGATTTCCTTGATTTCCTCGGCGATGGACGAGGTCGTCCCGAAATCGATGCCGAAAGATAGCTTCCCGAGGAGGGATTCGCCCGACAGCTTCAGCAGGATTCTCTGGAACGCTGGCTTCGGCGCTGGCATGGTCGGCCTATTTCCCTATCTGATAGCGGACAAACCGGCTGACTTTCGTGTTCTCTTTGAACTTGGCGATGAAGCTCGTGATGAGGTCTTTGACCTTGATTTTATCCTCTTTGATGTAAGGCTGCTCGAGCAGGCAGAACTCTTCGTAGAATTTGCTCAATTTCCCTAGGACGATCTTTTCCACGATTTCCGCGGGCTTTTTCGAGTCCTTGAACTGCTCGCGGATGATGTCTTTTTCCTTGTCGAGGATGTCCGCGGGGACGTTCTCGGGAGCGATGTATAGGGGATTCGAGGCGGCGATATGCATGGCGATGTTTTTAACCAGCTCCTTGTATTCCTCGGTCAAGGCGACGAAATCCGATTCGCAATTGACTTCGACCAGAACGCCGATCTTTCCGTTGGTATGGATGTAGGCCCCGACGAGTCCCTCGGACGTCTTCCGGTCGGCTTTATCCTTGGCCCGGGCGTAGCCTTTCTTCCGGAGGATATCGATCGCTTTTTCGGCGTCTCCGCCGGCCTCTTCCAGGGCTTTCTTGCATTCCATCATGCCGATGCCGGTCCGCTCGCGCAACTCCTTCACTTGTCCGGCGGTGATTTCCATTCTCTGCTCCTTTATCGTTTCCGGCGTCAGGCGAGGCTCAGGCTTTTTCCGCGCCTGGTTCGCTCGTC